>OMOM01000029.1_pt1 | contig 121726 bp, 103 predicted proteins | sample 1646501 | NCBI WGS metagenome assembly OMOM01 (sample SAMN05416802, study PRJEB24817) | seawater metagenome | isolation source: Sea water | place: Canada:Atlantic | collected 2013-07
AGGGTTAGATCAAGGGTTAGATCAAGGGTTAGATCAAGGGTTAGATCAAGGGTTAGATCAAGGGTTATATGAATTTTTGTCACATAGAATTGGTAAGTTGGCCGTCAGCACCAAGAATAATGGCCTCTACTCCTTCTAACTCTTCGATTAAAGCCATGCCGTTCTTTGGCCCCAGTACGAATACCGCCGTGGCTAAGGCGTCGGCTAAGTAGGCGCGAGCAGAAATGATCGTCACGCTGCGCGCTAAGCGTGCTGGCTGGCCGGTAGCAGGGTCAATGATGTGGTGGTAACGAATGCCGTCTTTTTCAAAGTAGCGTTCGTAATCTCCTGAGGTTGCCACAGCGGCGTTGGCTATTGGAATAAGTGCGATAAGCTCTTCGTTATTGTCTGGGTCTTGTACCCCAACTTTCCACTGCTTGTCTTGGGTCCCTGAGCTGGCGTAAAGATCGCCTCCGGCGTTGATATAAAACACCTCAAACCCTGCCTTGCGAATGATTTGAGCAGCACGATCGATTGCGTAGCCCTTGGCTATGCCGCCAAGGCCAATTTGTGTGTGCTCGTTTTTAAGATAGACCGTTTGTTTGCTTTTATTTAATTCGATATTTTTATAGTCGATGGCGCTTACGGCCTTTAACAAGGTTTCGCTGTCTGGAATTAATTGCTGGCGAAAGTCCCATAATTTACCTGCGCTTTTAAACGTAATGTCGAATTTACCCTGGCTAAGTTCTGAAATGTTTAGTGCTTCAGATATTAAACGAAAGACTTCCGGCTCGACGCTAACGGCGCGTTTCCCTGCATTTTTATTGATTTCAGAAATGCTGCTGGTGGCTTCCCACTCTGAGAATACAGCCGTGATGCGCTCGATTTCTTCGATGGCATTATTAATGGCTTGGTGCGCTAAGGCGCTAGGCTCTGATATTGGGAGGAGAATATTAAACTCAACAGTCGTGGACATTAAGCTGACTGACCGAGAAGCGCTTGCCTGTGCTGGATCATTGGCTTGTATGCGCTCGTTAGCGACGACGGTGTCGCTAATAATGATCAGAGCGATAAACTGAACGGTACACAGAAGAGTTTTGACCAAAGTCACGGTGCAAAAGAATCGAGAGTAGCTTTAAAGTCAGCATCAACACGGCGACCTTTATGAACAACCTGCCCTTGTGTATTTAATACTAATAAGGTCGGGGTGCCGCGTACATTAAATTGATCACCAATAATAAGGTCAGGGTCTGAAATGGAGCGCCAAGGCAGTGATTTTTCCACTTCGACTGCCGCGCCATCTTGCGGGTTTTTATTCACATTAAGACCCAACCATTGAACATTGCTATGTTCAGAAAATTCCTTTTTTAAATGGGGAATTTCTGCCATACAGTAACCACACCAGGATGCCCACACGATCAGCACGATGGGTTTAGTAGGCGCGTTAAAATCGGTCTTAATCGTCTCACCATGAATTGATGCATATTCCGTGGCGTTACTGAGGCTAGATACAAAGAGCATGATTACAAGCGTGAGTATGCGGTTCATAGTGGTGTATACCATCCTAATGTCAGCCAATAAAAATCAAGGTTGTCGGAACGTTGGTAATAATTAAAACCAATTTCGTAATTAGATAATTGGCTGGTTAGCCAAGTGGAGCTCCAGTACGACACCAACACGCCTGCGCTGTGGCCATCAAAATTCCCAAGATCCGAATCACTGGTTTGGTACTCCTTAACAGCATCAAATTGTTTTGCATAAAAATCAGCACTTTTTTGGGTATAAAAACGGTAGCTAGGCTCAAACGTTAAACGCCCCTCGCGAATTCGGTAAAAATAACGCGCTTCAATGGCGTGGCCTTGAAGATTCCAGTCGTCGCGATAGGTGCTCGCTCCAAGTTGAACAGAGTCCTTGCCTAGCGCATGTTTGTAACGAAAAGAAAGCGTATCGCGCACACGTAAATCGGGGGCCTTTTCTATCTCCAGTTGAGTACTGTTTGGCGGTAGATTAATGACCACTGAATTAAATGACGTCGCTAACATGCCTGTTTGTTTGCTGTGAACCCACGAGAGATCAAACAGTGAGACCGGCGATAAAGTTTGGGTCAGGCTGAGTGTACTGGTGAACGTATCACGCGGGGCGTCCGTTTCTTTACTGCCGTCGAAACGGATCATACGAACGGTGTCATCAAAGTACTGAAACTGAGCACTCAGCTGCGTTGACTCTTCATTTAATGATTGGGATAACCCGAAGCCATAGCCAGTGCTGCGATAAGCATACTCTTGGCCGTAACTGGCGTGGAGATTAAACCCGAAACGGTTGCTATTTAAATCACTACTGCGATATTTCCAGCGGGTTTCGATATTAAATCGACCGGGGTTGTAGCCTGTGGCGGCTGACACGGTTTCTGCTTTATCGCGAGCGTCATCGTAAGACGCCGCCGTCACAATATCGCCGACGGCTTTAATACTGGCGGCGTTGGTGTCATTTAAACGTTTTTGAAACAGCAAAATACCTTCGTAGATGGTGGCGTCTTCATTGGTGTTGATATTGCCGCCGTTATCATCTTGTTGATAGATGATACCGCGTGCGGCAAAGAGGCTGTCCAGTTCGTCGGGGCTGGGTGTTGCTGCTAGCGTATGACAGCTAAAGATAATCGTCAGTAGCGCAGCGAGTTGATTTCTCAATAACATCCGCAACCACCTCCACCACCGCCTGAAAATACACCAGCAGCCCCTTCTCTGGCGCTATAAACATCGGCTTCTATTTCACTTTTCAGTGGTGAGCTAGAGAAACTCATATCGGGTTCGGCTAAGCGTTCACGTTCATTAAAGCGCACGCCAGTACAGCCGCTTATACATGCCAATGTGAAAATGAGTAGTATGCAGTGCTTCATTATAATACCTGCGTATCACTGTATTTGTGGTCATTCACTGTTTTTAAGGTAGCGCATTGTTTTTAGGGTAACGCATTGTTTTCAAGATAACAGGGTCTTGATAGTAACAGGAAATAGCGAAAGGTTTGTTACAGGTTGTCGTGAGGTGCCAGTAGTGGGTTTATGCTGGTGTTTTACAGTGGGGGAGAGGTATGACAGGTAAACGGTCGGGCTGAAAGTAATTTCGGTGCCTATCGCCGTTGAGGTAATTCGAAGTTTGATCTAAGTTTGTCGTTAAAAAAGGTAGCGGCCTAAATAGGCCGCTACGCCGTACTATATGTCATACGTTGGGTAATCAGCCCAAGATCATATCAGAGGCTTTTTCGGCAATCATAATGGTCGGCGCTGTCGTGTTACCACCTACCAAGGTTGGCATGATAGAGGAGTCGACCACTCGCAACCCTTCCATACCATGTACTTTGAGTGTGTCATCCACTACCGCCATGTCGTCGTGTCCCATTTTACAGGTGCCAACAGGGTGATAAATGTTGTCTGCTTTTTGACGAATAAATTCGCGAATTTCTTCATCACTTTGCACGTGGTTACCCGGAAATATTTCATCGCCGCGCCATGAATCGAATGCTTTTTGCGCAAAGATGTTACGCACGGCTTTAACACCTCGCACCATGCCTTCAAAGTCATCAGGGTGATCCAATAAATTAGGATCAATCAGTGGGTGACTGTTTGGGTTAGCATCTTTTAGTTTAAGAGTGCCTCGGCTTTTTGGGCGCAACACACAAGCGTGACCCGAATAACCGTAGCCAAAGGTAAAGGATAAATTCAGACCGTGGTTATCTAAGCGCACGCTACTCATATGGAATTGAATGTCAGGAATTTCTTCCTCAGGACGTGACTTAATAAAACCGCCTGACTCTGCAACGTTTGATGTCAGGAGGTCGGTTCTTTTGAAAATATAATTGTATAAAGCGACGGGCCCTTTCAGGAACAACACTCCAGGTGTGATGGCAATCGTGTCTGAACGCTTACTTTTTTGAACCACCAAGATGTCCGGATGGTCTTGTAAGTTTTCGCCGACGCCAGGTAATTCATGTACGAGAGGGATACCGTGCTTTTCAAGTTCGTCTTTGGGGCCAACGCCGGACAGTTTCAGCAGCTTCGGTGAGTTAATGGCACCACCGGATAAAATAATCTCGGCACCTTCTAGCGTTACTTTTTTGCGTTTTTGTAGAATTTCAACGCCGGTCGCTCGCTTACCGTCAAACAGAACTTTGTTGACGGTGACGCCAGTCATTACGGTGAGATTTGGACGACTCATTACCGGGTGAAGGTAGCCACGTGCAGCGCCAAAGCGTTCGCCATTTTTCTGGAACACTTTGAATAAACTGACACCTTCAGGTTTATCTGTATTTAGATCGTCAGTCGCTGGATAGCCTGCTTCAACACCGGCATCGACAAAGGCTTTACTGACTTCTAAAGGCGATTGTAAATCAGCGATGTTGATTGGGCCGCCGACGCCATGAAATTCATTTGCGCCCGGTTCGTAGTGTTCGCTGCGTTTAAAAATTGGCAGTACGTCGTCGTAGCCCCAACCTTTGTTGCCTAAGGATTCCCAGTGATCGAAGTCCCACTTATGCCCGCGCGTGTAGCACATTGCATTCACCGCGGAAGAGCCACCTAAGGTTCGGCCGCGAGGGATAAACACTTTGCGGTTATTGAGTGCTTTTTGCGGTTCTGTCCAGTAACGCCAGTTGCGAGTGAGCGAGCGCATCATGAAAATGATACCAGCGGGTACTTTAATAAAAATACTGTTGTCGGCTGGGCCTGCTTCGATAAGGCACACTTTATTGTTGGGGTCTTCTGAGAGGCGATTGGCTAATACACAACCAGCTGCTCCCGCGCCAACGATAATGTAATCAAATTTCATCTGTTTGTTGTCCTCAAGGATGAAAGATTCACCAAGAATCATGTCTACGGCATTTCATGTCTTTAAAATGCCTTATAAATGTTAAACCGATAGCACTTAGAGTTTCTGTGGTGTGCCTTTGTATTTGGCCGTCCGCGCTTTTAAATTTACGGCAAGTACACTCATTATCGCATTTAACGGATAAAAAATTTGTAAATCAATTTTTGTATGCCGGTGCCATAGGGTGGATAAATAAAACGTCCACTATTGAAGCGGCCTTTCCGATGCACACCTTTGGCTTTGGATAACGATACAAAGCCTTCTTTACCATGGTAGTGGCCCATACCAGACGGGCCAACGCCACCAAATGGCATATCGTCTTGAGCAATGTGCATGAGAGTATCATTGACTGATACGCCGCCTGCATGGGTTTGTTCAAGCACTTGTTGCTCTAGATCACGATTATAACTGAATAAATACAATGCGAGGGGGCGCTCGCGGTCATTAATGTACTTAAGCGCGGCGTCGAATGACTCATATGGCACGATCGGCAAAATGGGACCAAATAGCTCTTCCTGCATTATGGTCATGTTGTCGGTTCCGTTCTCGACAATATGCAGCGGCATTTTGCGCGTTCCGGAGAAGTTTTCGTCCGCCGGGTTAATTTGAGTAATGCTTGCGCCCTTATCTTCTGCATCTTTGAGCCAAGTAACGAGCCGTTCATATTGGCGGTCATTTATGATGGCGGTGTAATTATCGTTGTCACGAAGTGTTGGGTACAAGCGTGCAAAGGTTTGATTGTACTTGGCAATAAACTCTTTCTCTTTGCCTTTTGGGAGCAAAATATAATCGGGTGCTATGCAGGTTTGCCCGGCGTTGACAGCTTTACCAAAGCAGATGCGCTCAACCGCGTCATCCATATTGGCACCTGGGGCAATAATCGCGGGAGATTTTCCGCCGAGCTCTAGCGTCACCGGGGTTAGGTTTTTCGCGGCGGCAGCCATGACGTGCTTACCCACAGCGGTGGAGCCAGTAAATATTAAATGATCCCAAGGGGTTTCAGAAAAGACGGTGGAGACTTCAACTTCGCCTTCAATTACGGCGACATGCTCTTCGTCAAAAACTTCGGCCAGCAGATCTTTGATTACCGCGTTGGCGGCTGGGGTAAATTCCGACATCTTGATCATGGCTCGGTTGCCCGAGGCAATCGCGGTGGCGAGCGGTACGATGGCCAGTTGGATTGGGTAATTCCAAGGCACCATAATGCCGACAACGCCGAGTGGTTGGTAAACCACTTGGTTAAATGACGGAGCAAATAATGCACTTACATGACGGCGTGACGGACGCATCCATTTACGCACGTTTTTGATCATGTAATTTAGTGATTGTACCGTGATCATGATTTCAGCGATCAGGGTTTCATCTTTGGCGCGGCAGCTAAAATCTTCATTGACTGCACTAGCAATGGAGTCTTGGTGTCGTATAACCGCTGCTTTTAGCTTGTTTAGTTGTTCAATACGGGCCTTAGCCGTTGGCATAGGGGTGTGCCTAAAAGCCGCTTTCTGCTTCGCGAATAAGGATTGAAGGCGTTCAATCTCCTGCGCTGGTGAATGCAGTTGTGTCACTGTGGCAACCATATTGAGCTCCTGTTGTCTGGCCTGTGTTCTGGTTAGTTTGGTGCTAGCCGGGTGTTGTAGGACAATCGTATTTGCATTATTAGAGTTATTACTCTAAAACGTCAATAGGTGATGCCTAGAAAGACCGTAAAAGCATTGGATTTGACGTAAAATGCGGCACGTTAGCGTACTATGTGTATGGTTTTGTTGGTTGTGAAGTAGGTTATATCGCAAACATGCCGTCTGAATTATCTTGGAGTTATTCGTCGTATGGGCACGAGAGATCGAATAATTGAAGCCAGTTTGGTCCTCTTTAATGACCAAGGAGAGCGCAATGTCACTACTAATCACATCGCCGCACACTTGGGAATTTCGCCGGGTAATCTGTATTACCACTTCAAAAATAAGCAGGCGATTATTTTTGAGCTGTTTACTCACTACGAAAATCGAGTAATGACAGTACTTCAGCTGCCTGAAGAGCGCGGGATTTCTACGTCCGATAAGCTGAGGTACTTAATGGAGACGTTTAAGGGACTGTGGGAATACCGATTTATGCACAGAGACATGGAATCATTGCTCAGTGCAGACCCATCATTGCACCGTCGTTATCGAGACTTCTTTCAACATTGCTTGGCACAGATCTATCGTATTTTGCTTGCACTTAATGAGGCCGGAGTACTTCGTATCAGTCAGGAAGAGGCTGAAGATCTAGCGCTTAATATTTGGATTGTTGTGACATCTTGGTTTTCTTTTTTGCATTGCAACTTAATGGCCGGTGATACTCAGGATATTTCCCAAGAAATGCTGCTAAGTGGTATTTATCAGGTTTTCTCATTGGAGCGCCCCTACATTACCAAGGAGCATAAGGACGAAGTGCTTGCGGCACAGCGTGAATTTTTAACTCGTCCAGCGTGGCTTAAAATCTGATTGGCGTTGTTAAGCGCCGAGCGTTAAAAATGGCAGGTCAATATTCTGTGATTTATCACGTTGATGGCTTCACAAGACTTGGTGTCTGTATCAGAATGAGATCCACTTATAATAATGATTAGGTGGTTCTAGTGTCTCGCCTCGCTTTCCTTTTGGTGTTGATGGTCAGTTGGCCAGTGCATGCCTTTAATTATTCTACGCATGCGAAAATTTGCGATCTGGCTTACCAGCAAGTGAGTGACCCTGTGCGTTTTAGTATTGATGCGTTGGTGGCGAAAGCAACACCTAGGTACGGTGCTAAAGCGAAAACCTTCCCCCAGTTATGTGGCTGGCCAGATACCGTGCGCAAACAGGCTAAATATAAGCATACTGGGACATGGCATTATGTAAATGTTGCACGCTCCGCTACCGCAGTGTCCGCAGAGGCTTGTCCAAGTGATGGTTGTGTTCTGTCTGCCATCAGAGTGATGTTCCAGCGTCTGCATGATTCGCCCACCAGTGATTGGGAGGCGTTGGCGTTTCTTGGGCATTTCGTTGGGGATATTCACCAGCCTATGCATGTGAGTTATGCCGATGATCGAGGCGGAAATCGTACGAAGGTGTATTACGAAGGTGATCGAACCAATCTGCATAAACTGTGGGACAATAAAATTGTGGGAACTTTTCCTACAAAACACGATCACTATCAGGATTCAATATCGCCAGTAGCGAATCTTCCTCAAGCTACGCTAGTGTGGGCCAATGAGTCACTGAAGCAGACGCGCAAGATATATAACGGTTATCGTAGTGGCATGTCGTTATCAGAAAACAATATTCTTGGTGATCGACAGTGGGTGCAACAACGGATTCGTCAAGCCGCTCAGCGTCTTGCTGGTGTGTTGGAAGGCGCTCTTCGGGTAAATGAGTTACCTGAGATAGAGTAAAGTTAGGGATTAGCATGATAAAAATAATACCTTTAGTACCGCTTTTTTTATCGGCAGCAGTCTTCGCAGAAAATGGAAGAACGGTATGCCATAGCAATGATATTCGCCATGTTATTCAGGTTGTTTATCCTCAGGGCTGGGATGTGCCATGTGAGGTGCATTTTCAAACTCCCGGCGAAATGGATCGAGTGATTTGGAAGGCCGAAACTCAGGTCGGATTCTGTGAGCGCAAAGCGCAAGAGCTCATTGAGCGTCGCATAAATAGCGGCTGGGATTGCACAGAAGAAATCATCTTTGATAGCCCAGCGTTGACTGAGAGTAGTTTGATTTCAGATTTGCCCCCACCAACACGTTAGTCATCATGAAGTGACTAACGGCTGAGTTAGATCATGGTTTGCAGGTTTCATATCGAATAGAGTAAATCGTCGATATACATTCCGGTGTACCTAATGCCTACCAATACTCGAAATAGCCAACTAAGTACTGTGATAAGTACTATGCGACTGCCTTTCTTGATACTTACGCCTATTTGCGTCTTGCTGGGCGTGTCCTCCGTGGCTGGAATATCCGCCTTGTTATCACTGCATGTCTGCTTGGTTTTTGCTGGGGCTTTGCTGGCCCATGTGAGCGTTAACATGCTTAACGAATATCAAGACTTCAAAAGTGGCTTGGACCTAGTCACTGAACGCACTCCTTTTAGTGGTGGCAGTGGTGGATTGCCTGATAATCCACAAGCGGCCCCTGTGGTATTCATGGGGGCGCTTGTCGCCTTAGTTGGCGTGATTGCTATCGGATTCTTGCTCGCGGTTCAGTATCCACTGTTGTGGATATTGGGCGTGATTGGCAGTGTCATTATTCTTACTTACACCCAATACATTAACCGCATACCGTGGTTGTGTTTGGTCGCCCCTGGCGTTGGCTTTGGTCTGCTTATGGTTGCCGGTGCGGCCATCGTTGCGGGTGATATTACAGGGCATGAATTATCAATAACCTGTGCTGCATTACTGGCCTTTTTTATGGTGAATAATCTTCTGCTCGCCAATCAATTCCCAGACATAAAAGCGGATGCCGAACACGGGCGTGAACACTTATTGATTAAATACGGTGCGGCGGCTGGTGTTAAGGCGTATGTGATAACAACCTTACTGGCTGGGCTGACGATCGTAATTGCTACCATATTGGATGTGTGGACCCCTTGGGTATTACTGGCTTTGCTCCCGTGGTCGCTTACTTTAAAAACATGGATGGCACTGAATAGTTTAAAAGAAAATATTGCTCAGCAGCCCGAAGCATTAGGATTAAATGTAGTTGCTACATTGCTGACGCCACTGGTGGTGAGTGTGGTATTGCTGGTGGCTCCTTAAATCGCATTGAAGGCGTGTGTGTTTTTCATGCGATTATTCAGAGGGGCCTAAGTGTCAGCTATTTCTGGATGTGAAAACGGAAGTCGTGTCTGCTTTTTTAAGAAAGAGGAGCGCCGCCAGCGTTATGCGTTAGCGGTCTCCTTATGTATCAACTAGCTCATACATCAACTAGCTCATAATCAACTACCCCTAAGGCTAGTTGAGCAACTCTCTCACAAGACGGAAGCCTGTGAATTCATCGGCGGTGCCCATATGCGGAGCAATAGTCGATGTACGGCATTCCGTCATTGGAGTTTGGCGTGAGCCGCCAGCGACAAACAATTCGTGATTGTCGTACACCCATTCTTGAACGTTACCAATATAGCTGGCTAATCCATAGGAGTTTTGCGAACCGTTGGTTGTTTTTAACAGCTCAAGCCCTTTTTCTATCCCGCCGTATTTTAAGTAACAGTTACGGTCACTTAGCGCTTGTCTTCCATCCGCATTGGCAGCAATGAGCCATTCGTCATAATTTGGAATACGGTAGGTGTGGCCTGTCACCGAACTTAACCAGCCGGCGTAATTTTCCGCAAAATTTAGATCGATATTGTGGACAGGTAAGAAGTTGGTCGCGTATTTACTGCTGTCACAAAGCTGGCTTACAGTGCAGTAGTCGGAAACGTCGTCATAAGTGATTTCGTATTGGCTGATTGCAATGGCACCACCGCTTGGCGAAGGAACGACTACCATAGTTGGACCTTTGGCTTGTCGAGGCAGTGGATCGGCGCACGTATAGCGGCGGCCACGACTGCCGGAACCTGGCTCAAGGTGTGAGCAGTAATCAACTTTTAAGGACTTTAATACGGCTTGCTCTGGTAGCAGTGCGAGCGATTCGTTAAGCATTTTTTCTGCTGAATATGGGCTGATGGCAGAAAGTTTGTCAAAGCACTGTGTTAAAGAATCCGCAACGACCTTGTGTAGTGTGGCTGCACGTTCTGGCTCTAGAGAATCGAGCACGCGAAGATGTCCTGCGACCTTGCCTTCTACGTCAATTTCGTTCGGACAGCGAAGTGCGTTTTCCAGACCGGCGACTTCGTCTCGTATCTGTGTGCGACGGGTGACCTCAAGTTCAGTTTGGCGTTCAATGCGCTCTTCTTCTAAACGATCGGCTTCTTCTTTTGCTTCAGCTAGGCGAAGGTTTTCTTCACGTAGGCGCTCTGCTTCTTGCAGGGTGATGACCTGTTTGGTCATCACTCGAATATCATTTTCCGGGCCACCCCAGCGGCTAGAGGCTTTCAATCTTGGAATGACTTCATCAAGCGCATCATTGGCCATTAAACGTTTAGCTTCATCTAGGTACGCAATCGATACTCGTGAGCGAACATCAACTTCTGTCTCAGTGTCGTCAGGGACCAGTTGTGCGTAAACGCGCAGCTCTTTTTGAACCTCTTTGTCCCATTTGGGTGTTAGGGCAGAAATCTGCACCAGACGTTCAATCGTTTGCCGTTGGTTGCCAATGGTGGACTGTTCGAGTTGCTGCTCTAGTTCTTCTTGCAGCTGAACTTTCAGTTCTTCTTGTGCTCTTGCTTGATCTCCTGATTGCTCAAGATAAAGCGCACCAGCAACACCAAAGGCGATAACACTGGCAACGAGTGCCCATAATAGAACTTTAGGTTTGCCGAAGAAGCTTTCATAGAACTCTGCAACGGTCGCAGTACGATTATCGCGCGACAGTTCGAGAGCGTTAGATAACGCATTCCACTGTCTGCGGCTAAGGCCTTTTAATTTTTTAGGCTTTAGGTTTTTTTCGAGCGCTTGGTTTGCTGGGGTCTTTTTGAATGGGTGCTTGCCGCTATATAATTCATAAGCAACACAGCCCAAAGCGTACACATCATCAGACTCTGATGGTTCTGCACCACACAGCATCTCGTTACTGGCGTAAGCCGGAGTGAGTGCGCCCAATGTACCAGCGTCAAAGATGGTTTTTTCGCCAGCGGTGTGCGCTGCACTACCAGCAGAGACAGCCCGTGCGATACCAAAATCGAATACCTTGGCACCTTTATTTTTGGTGATGAAAATATTGCCGGGTTTGAAGTCCGAGTGAATAATATTATGCGAGTGTGCATAAATTAGCGCGTTTGAAATATCTTCAAGGTTTGACTTCGCATCTTCCGGTTCTAAACCGTTTGGAAACTCACGAAGTAACTCATCAAGAGGAGCACCCTCTAAAAACTCCATCGTCATGAATACGGTATTTTGATCTCTATCGAAATCGTACACCGTTACGATGTTAGGGTGGGCAAGCGTTTGCGACTTCCGGGATTCACGCTGGAGCGAGATAAATGCGTCAGGGTGCTGACGGAATTCATCATTCAATAATTTAACAGCAACGTAAGGATCGGAGTCACTGGCTTCCACTTTTCGACGATCAAGTGCTTTGTACACCGCACCCATGCCGCCAGCCCCAAGAAGGGAAACTAGCTCGAATCGGCCTTTAATAACTTGGTTATCCATTGCCGACAAAGTAGGTTTGTGAATCGCGCCACTCGAATCTCTGATGGATAAATCATCGCTGTTGCGCCCAGTGGGCGTTCGTGAGGTGATGACCGTTGATTCGCTGTCGCCGTGACTTGGTGGAGTCGTGCGCTGGCCGACAAATACGGTGGACTGGTCAGCGTTGTCACTTGTGGAATTAGAACTCTGCGGAGGCGTAACATCTTGTTTATGCTCGCCTTTATTTGAGTCCTTTCCGTTATTTTTACCCGTGTTGCCTGTGGTAACTATGCGGGTTTTATCGTCCTTATTGTCGGTCATGTTGTGCCCATAAAATCAATGACAGTGTCAATACTTGCTTCCTTGGCGTGCCGTTCTCCATCCTCGACACCATGCTCCTCGCTACTTGAACTCGGAACTTGGCGCAGATACTATAGGAGACGCCCTCGCGGCTCAAGATGATTGCCAAGATACTCTTACAAATGGCGGCCCTTTCGAACGATGAATTGTTCTAAGAATGGGCTGCTTTTTTCTTATGAAATATTCGTGTTCGGTAGGTTGCTACCAATGTGTCAGGAAAATGATGGTGGATAAATGGATTTAATTTTGACTGTAGTTAAGTGTCCATCTCATGCCAACATGTTGAATCACACAAAAGTTTTTGGTGTGGTTGGCGGCAATATTGGTCGTTCAGACTCGAACGACTGGGTTCTGCCGGATACGGATCGAATTCTCTCTTCTAAACATGCTGAAATCAGTTTTATCACTGGTCGATTTTTTGTTGTTGATCAAAGTACAAACGGTACCTTCATCAATGACAGCGAGGTGCCTTTAGGTGGAGGCAATAATTATCCGCTGAGTGAAGGGGATATTATTAATTGTGGCGAGTATCAGCTGAAAGTTAGCCTGAAAGTACCGCCAGCAAAACCTGCCGTGCCCGAGGGGTTGGGTGCGGTTGATTTTCTCGATACCAGCGATCGCACAACATTTAATCCGGCAACCGCAGCAAAACAAGAAGTGGCTAACAGCGCCAAAGAGCTGGACAGCTGGCTTGACCCTGTTGCGCCTTCTGCAGCAAAACCGACAGAAGATTGGGGGGCTGTTCCTGCTGGCAGTGCGGCGTCTAAAAATATTCCAAGAAATACGTCCAATGACCCTTGGGGTGTGGCAGGCAGTACTGATTCTCATGGTTTAGGGCGAGCTGAAACGGTCGACCCACTGGCGGCCTTTGATACGCCTTCTCCCTTTGGCCAGCCAGAGACACCCGCTTGGGATAGTAATGATGATTGGTGGAAGTCAGGCAGTGAGCCCGATCATGCCCCAGTTGAGCAGCAGCAAGTAAGAATACCTACGCCTTCGGCTCCCGCGTTTGTGCCACCCGTGCCGTCATCAGCACAGCAGCCATCAGCACCATTCACTCCGCCACCTGCTCAGAGTAAACCAGAAGATAATCCTTTTGCTGAGTCAGTCGTTTCAGGAGGGCATGATGATATTGATAGTTTGCTCGGAATTTCTACGCCACCGTCCGCATCCGGGTTTGAACCGGCCTCTCCTAGCGCCGCCTCTGTAACGCCTGCTTTTGTTGATACTCCAGTCCCTGAGGTGCCTGCTGTTGCTCCATCCTCGTCGGGGCAGACATCAGCCCCCGCACAATTCGATAGTAATGAATTACAGCAGTTAGCAACCTTGCTGGGTATCGATAATATCGAACAGGCGCAATTGCAGACTTTAGTGCCTGAAATGTCGAGCATTATTAATGAGACGGTGACGCGCTTAATTGATTTATTACGTGCGCGTACGGCCATCAAAAATGAGCTGCGAGTGCAGCACACTATGATTCAAATGACGGATAATAATCCGCTCAAATTTTCTGCAACGGCGTCGGATGCTTTAAGGGTGATGTTCAGTAAAGATCGCTCAGCGTTTATGCGTCCAGCAGAAGCAATACAAGACAGTTTCGATGATGTGTCTGATCATCAGGTGGCTGTGTTGTCAGGAATGAATGCCGCATATGAAACTATGCTGAACCACTTTAACCCCGAAAATCTTAAACGACACATTAATGCAGGTGACTCGTTACTGGGGAATAAAAATGCCAAAAACTGGAGCGCCTTTGAAGAGTATTATAAATCGCTCAAGGGTGACTATGAAACAACATACAACGAGTTGTTCGGTGAAGATTTTGCTCGTCACTATGAAAAACAACTGGCTGAGTTAAAAAATACACGCGCACTTAAGCGCAGATCTTAAATACAGATTAGAACGTTTAAATTTAAAGGGAAGGGAGTTGAAGGGAGTTGTTATGACAATAAAGTCTTTGGTTTTAAGTCTATCGATTGCGTTAATGGCCATGATGTTGGGTGGTTGTCAGTCGGCGAAAAAGGCGTTGGATTTCGATACTTCCGCTGTGATTAATTTTTCTGCATTAAACAATATCAATCCAGACTCTGATGGCCGCGCCTCTCCTGTGGTTATTCACGTTTTCAAGTTAGCGGATGACCGTCAATTTAGTCGTGAAGATTTCTTAAGTTTATACGAGGGGGCGACGGCACGCCTAGGAAAGGATCTGGTGGGATCTGTTGTCTTGAAAGAAATTACACCGGGTGAGACTCGCGCAGAAGTACTGAAACTTGCGCCAGACGTTAAGTTTATTGGTTTAATGGCTGAGTTTATTCAGTATCGAGACGCCGAGGCCTTAATGATACTGCCTGTGCTAGAACACAATCAGAACGTATTTGATATCGCGATTGATGCAAACAAGTTATTAGTTGCTGAGCCTGTAGAAGAATCAACTCACGAAGGTGAGCGTCGCGTAAGAAGTGATCGAATTCATTAAACGTAGGTTGCTGTCTGGAGATTACACGCATGACTGTTCATTGAATGGTCATGACGACAGGATAGTCTCTTAGTGTTATTAAAAGGATGACAAATGTCTTCAAAAAATAAAGTGATATGGTCAGAGGGCATGTTTCTTCGCCCTCAGCATTTTCAGCAGCAGGACCGTTTTATTGAGCGCTTGGTGGATACGCGTACCGGTGCGGTTGGGCCATACTTCTGGGGCGTGCAAGAGTTAACTATAGATATCGAGCCATTGTCACTGGGCAAAGTATCTATCTCATCCGTGCGTGGAATTTTTCCTGATGGTACGCCAATCTTGGCACCAGAGGCCGAGAGCTTGCCGGATATATTGGAAATTCCTGAAAATACACGTGATGAAATCGTCTATCTTTGTGTGCCTTTAAAAAGGCCCGGCTCGCAAGAGTCCGTTCGGGACGAAGAAGAGTTTCCACAAGCTCGTTATAAAACGTATAACTTCGATGCACGCAATAGCGCATCCTCAGCAGGTGAGTCTTCACGTATTCAAATTGGTAAGCTGTCGACCTGCTTTAAACTTGGCTCGGAAGATCTCGGTGGCTATGCGTGCATTGGTATAGCGCGAATTATCGAGCGTCTCCCAGGTAATCCAGTTAAATTAGATCGCACCTTTATACCGCCGGTATTGCAATGTGATACCAGTGCTGAAATTAAAGCCTACTTTGAAGAAATAAAAGGTCTGCTAAAGCAGCGTGGCGAAGCATTAAGTCATCGCCTGAGCGACTCTGGCCGCTCAGGGTCTGCAGAGGTGGCGGATTACTTGTTATTACAGGTGATTAACCGCGTTGAACCTATGATTTTGCATTTGAATCAGCAGCCAGCTGTTCATCCTCTGACCTTATATGTAGAGCTTTTACAGCTGGCAGGGGAGTTGTCGACGTTTACCGCCACGAATAAACGACCGCCTGACATTCCGCCTTATAACCATGAAAATTTACAGCAAACCTTTGCCGGAATTTTCTCTGCACTACGCCAGTCTCTAAGCATGGTGCTGGAGCAATCTGCTGTATCGCTTGATTTGGTTGAGCGCAAATATGGTATACACGTTGCGCCGATTACCGACCCGTCACTGACAAAAACAGCTTCTTTCGTTATTGCTGTTAAAGCGGATATACCAACGGAAATGCTACGAACTCGTTTCCCAACTCAAGCTAAGCTTGCGCCGGTAGAGAATATACGCGAGTTGATCTCCACCCAGTTGCCGGGCTTAAGGATTCGACCATTGCCCGTCGCTCCGCGTCAGATTCCGTATCACGCTGGCTTCACGTATTTTGAAATTGATAGCACGGGTGAACTATGGGCTGCTATGCAGCAGTCAGGTGGCTTTGCCGTACATTTGGGCGCGGAATATCCGGGCCTGATTATGGAACTATGGGCGATTAGGAGTTGATCAAATGAGTGGTGATAACCCCATTCCTGGAAATGCCGATCGCACGGTGATTATACCAACACCGGGCGCTGCGCGTGGTGCGCCAACGCCAACTCCGGCTGCTGGCCCTGCGATTAATTCCGCCGCCACACTAAATGAACGTATCGAGTTAGCGAACGGATTAAATCCCTTGGTTAATTCGGCAGCGACTTTGTTGACGTTGATGATTAAGTTACGGACAACGATGCAGCACGCTAACGTGCCTGATTTACATAAGCGTTTAACCAACGAAATTAAAACCTTCGAAAGTAAAACCCGAAATGCCGGTATCGCCAGTGACAGTGTGATTGCTGCGCGCTATTTACTGTGCTCTGTCATCGATGAAGTTGTTTTAAATACGCCCTGGGGTGCCTCCAGTGGTTGGAGTCAGCATTCTCTATTGAGTCTTTTTCATCAGGAAACATCCGGTGGAGAAAAGTGCTTCTTGATTTTGCAGCGCATGCTAGAAACCCCAGGAACACATCTAGACATTTTAGAACTGTTTTATATTTGTCTGAGTTTAGGGTTTCAGGGGAAGTACCGTGTTGTCGCCCGAGGCAATGAGCAGATAGAGCAAATCCGCGATAACTTATATCAAACCATTGAGAATCATCGCCCGGTAGCGGCGCCTGAATTGTCTCCTCATTGGGAGGGGTCGGTAAAACCGAAACGCGGTATGACCAACTTTATACCACTTTGGGTTTTTGCCAGCGTTGTGATGGCTGGGTTGGTACTTACTTACTCAGGGTTTCGTTACTGGTTGTATGAATCTACGGATCCGGTGGCGACAAAAATCTCGCGAGAAATTACACAGCCTCAAACTATTTCTGAAGACGTCAAGCTGACGGAGCCAGACACGGAAAGACGGTTTTATTAGTCGGCGATATTGCCCTGTTGAACATCTAATTATAACGCGGGTGCCGATATACGATTCCGGCATATCCAGATGGAGAAATCATGAAGCGACTGCTTGAGTTCCTAGGGAACAAGTGGGTTTTGGGAATTATAGGTCTGACGGCCTTATCATTACTGATTTGGTTCGGCGCAGAATTTATTAAATTCGGTAGCGACAATGTCACCCTAAGTACCACCACGCGATTTATTATTATCGGTCTCTTCTGGCTGATTTGGCTGACGTGGAATCTAAGCCAGTGGTTGGTTGAGCGTCGTCAAAATAAAGAGCTCATTGGCAGTATTGAAGAGTCTCAGGAAGAAGCGCCAAATCCAGATGATGAGCGCAGCCAAGAAGAATTAAGTGCTATGTCGCAGCGTTTCCGTGAAGCGCTGATGACTTTGAAGAAAACTCGATTTAAGTCTCGTTCAGGTAATCGCAGCCTTTATCAGCTGCCGTGGTACATCATTATCGGTCCACCTGGTGCAGGTAAAACGACCGCATTAGTGAATTCTGGCTTGAACTTTCCTTTGGCGGAAACGCATGGCAAGCAAGCATTAGGAGGGGTTGGTGGTACTCGGAATTGTGATTGGTGGTTTACGAATGATGCTGTATTAATTGATACCGCAGGCCGCTATACCACTCAGGATAGTCATCGTGTTGTTGATAACAACGCGTGGAATGCTTTTCTCACATTGCTAAAAAAATATCGTCGCCGCCGCCCAATTAATGGCGCTTTGATTGCTATCAGCCTGCAAGATTTGATGGTGCAAACCGCTGAACAACGTAGCCAACAAGCCAAAACTATTCGTACTCGCATTAACGAACTTCAGGAAGAGTTGGGTGTGCGTTTCCCAGTGTATTTGACGTTCACGAAATGTGATCTTGTTGCAGGCTTTGCAGAGTTTTTTGCCAATTTATCTCAAGCCGAGAGGGAGCAGGTTTGGGGGGTGAGCTTTCCTGCCGAAGAAAGCAAAGAAGCTGGTGCAGACATCGCCAGTTTTAAAAATGAATACTTGCAGCTAGTCACACGCTTAAACGACATTCTGTTAGCTCGTGTACATCAAGAGCGTAATATTGAAAAACGCTCCATGATTCAGAGTTTTCCTGCACACTTTGAAAGCCTGACCGCTGTGCTGGATGATTTTGTGACTCAAACATTTTCTCCAAATCGTTATGGCTCTGTGCCTATGCTGCGCGGTGTGTATTTCACCAGCGCGACTCAGGAAGGCAGCCCAATTGACCGCATGATGGCGCAGGTGAGTAATAACTTTGGTCTCGAGCGTAATGCCGGACGACCTCAGCACAATAGTGGTAAGAGCTTCTTTATTACCCGTTTATTCAATGATGTGATTTTTCCAGAGTCAGAACTGGTCGGGGTGAACCGAAAAGTTGAAAACTTATTGTTGTGGATGCGCCGTGGTGCGTTGGCCGCTTTCTCACTCGTATTTCTTGGAAGTACCGCCTTGTGGGCTGGTGGGCTAACCAAGAATAAGTCCTTTATGAATGAAGTGGATGCTTTATTTTTTGAGTTCAAACAAGAAGAAGCCAAACTGGATGTAAACAGCAGTGATGTTGAAAGTACGCTGGCTGCGATGGAGCCACTGCACGAGTCGAGTCTTGTTTATGATCAGGATGAACATCCCATTTTAAGTAATTTGGGGTTGTATGATAGTCGTGTCGATAGTGCAGCAGATGCACTGTATTACGACCAATTAAATGAACTCTTCTTCCCAGCATTTAAGCGTATGCTTGAGCAGCACTTAAATACTCTGACATACACCGATGGCGAACTTCTGCCCATTTTTAAGGTGTATCTCATGTTGTTTGATGAGCAACATCGCGATTACGCACAAATACGCTCGTACGCTAAAACGCGTTGGCAAGACACCCTTCCAGGGGAGGCGGCTAAACAACAGCAGTTGTTGAAGCACCTAGATAACTTATTTACTCAAGGGTTGATCAGTGACGTTACAGCAAGCCCTCGTGTGGTTGATCGTGCTCGTCAGCAGTTGCAGCGTATTCCAGTGGCGCAACGTCTTTTTGTGCAGCTACAAAGCACGGGAAATAATGCTCAATTAGTTGACCTCTACCGTGAAATTGGTGGCGATACGCAGCAAGCCTTTGGGCTTCGTGAAACTGATCCATTATTCAAAATGCCATTCTTGTTTACCAAGGCGGGGTTTGATAATGCCGAATACGGGCCTAACTCTGAAATGATGACTCGTATTGCAGAAGATCGCTGGATTTATGGTGATAGCTTGAATGGTGAAGACTTTACAGAGGCGGATCTCGAAAAGCTGAGTAAAGACGTCGAAAAGCTCTATTTAAACGAGTACGCCAAGCGCTGGCAGGCATTTTATCAGCGCTTTACTCTAGCCCCGATCAAGAACGGTACTCAGGCCGTGACCATGCTTCGTCAACTATCAGACCCAATATCATCACCGCTAATTCAGGTGAGTGAGTTGGTGGCTAAAAATACAGAGCTGACACCTCAAATTGCGATTGATCCTAAAACAGGTACCGCCGCTGGACTTGCACAAAAAGCATTAGGCGCTATTTACGAGCCTACAAGCGTAGACCAGCGGTTTCAGGATATTCAGCGCTTGGTGAAAAGCGAAAATGGGATGCCATCTAAATTGCAGACCTACCTTGAAGGGATTCAGCAACTGAGTGAATACTTCGGCCAAATTAATGGTGCACCTGATTCAAATGCGGCGGCATTTGAGGTGGCCAAGGCTAAGTTCACTACAAACAGTGCAGATGCAATTCAGCAGTTGAAAAATATGGCGGCGACTGCGCCGGATCAGGCCAAGGGTTGGTTGAATCATCTAGCGAGTTCAACGTGGTCAATTATTGGTGGTAAAGCAAAGACACACGTAGATACGGTGTGGCGTTATCAGGTTTACGATAATTATCGTGATAATTTACATGGTCGCTACCCAATGTCAGTGGACAGTCGTTCTGAAGCGACCATTGTTGGCTTCGATGAATTCTTCAAACCCGGTGGTATTCAACAAAGTTTTGTCGATGAATTTATTGCCCCGTTTGTTGATATTCGCCGTTGGAAGGCGAAGGGTTACGACGGTGTTTCTTTAGGATTAAGTGGCAACTCGCTGGCTCAGTTCCGTCGAGCAGACAACATTCGTAAAGCATTTTATGCCAGCGGAGAAAGTGCGGGAGCAGAATTCAGGGTCGAGCCACAGAAGTTGGATTCAAGTATTCGGTTATTTGTTCTTGAGGTTGGTGAAGCGCGCATTAGTTACTCGCATGGCCCGCGTATTCCAAAAGACATTGTTTGGAGTGGCGCGGAAAATAATCGCTCACGCATTGTCTTCGAAGATCTCAATGAGACGGTATCCAGTAAACAGTACGACGGTGACTGGTCGTTCATGAGAATGCTTGATGATGCCAACCCTGTTCAGGCGGGCAGCGCTCGTGAATATACCGCGACTTTTACCGAAAAAGGGCATAAGGCGGTTTATCGTTTAACAGCGCAAGGCAGTATTAATATGTTTGATCGTGGGTTACTGAGAAACTTCAGCTGCTCACAATCGTTGTAGGCAGATATTAAAGCGAGAGCCGGGTTATGAGTACGATTGGTTTTTTTGGAAAGTTACCTGCTCATGGCGACTTTATTAGCCGTCATTTACCAAGCAGTTTTATTTCTGTATGGGATGAGTGGTTGCAGCTTTCGGTGGCTGGCTCGCGAGGGCTTCAGGGAGACGCTTGGTTGGATAATTATCTGACCAGCCCTATCTGGAGATTTGCCTTACAGAGTGGCGCTGTGAATGAGTCTGCTTGGGTAGGGATTTTGGTACCGAGTGTTGATAGTGTGGGTCGTTATTTCCCTCTTACGATTGCACTTAGCGTATCAAGCGCAGCTAATTTATTCGAATATATGACGTGTAATGCGGCGGTGTTCGAAGCGCTAGAGGCCGCGGCTTTATCTACTTTGCAAGAGCAGCTAGATGCAGACCAGCTAACGAGCCTGCTGGAAGGGCAGGTAGCCATGATAAGTCCGGAGGTACCATCGGGTGTGGCTGTTCTTGAGCAGGGACGTTTGGCTTCAGGTGGCGAGAATGATGCGGCTCGTTACGCTGGATTGCTGCAGAATCATTTTATGAGCGCGGCAAGTTACAGTGTGTGGTCTGCTTGTGTGACAGCGAATTCCCCGGCGGCAATATTGGTGGCGGATGGATTACCTTCCGTAAATCAATACGCCTCCATGCTAAATGGCTATTGGGCAGAATAGGGTAGGTAGAGACTTTACTTTTTCTACGTCTGAGCTACCGAGTTGCGCCAATGGCTATTAAATCGTAATTAAGGTGTGTACTATATTCGCCATAATTGCTCTACGCTAAACCACAATTTAGAAGGGATTCGAGTCAATGTCTTTTGGTCATGTTATTGATATTGATAATTTGGTAGCTCCTATCAACGACGATACGCCGCAAGGCGTTGATATTCGTGAAGATCGCTCCCCTACGTCTGATTATTACACCATTAAAGATGCCCGAAATAATGCCCGCGCGACTGAACGCTCAGCGGTATTTGGTGGCGAAGAAGCTGATCTCATCACGCCATGGGTGACGGTGTGTGATGTCGCTTCCCGTATTTTATCTAGCTCATCTAAAGATTTAGAAGTGGCTTCTTGGTACCTGGAAGGTCTAATTCGCTTAAATGGCGCATCGGGTCTTAGGGACGGTTTGTTGCTCATTAATCATCTCGTCAAAGATCACTGGGATGGCTTATTTCCGCGTCCTGATGAAGACGGCATAGAAACTTTAGTGTCATGCCTTACCGGTTTAAATGGTGATGGCGGTGACGGCACACTTTTAACGCCACTGCGTAATGTTGAAATTACCAACGACGTGGGCTTTGGTGCATTTACGTTCTGGCAATATCAGCAAGCGCGAGACGCCGATCGGATCGAAGACGAAGACCGCAAAGCGGAGCGAGTTGAATCGCTGGGATACAGCTTAGAAACTATTAACAATACCGTGACGCAAACGGATCTCACGACCTGCCAAAATTTTATTGCCACACTTGAAGAGTGCTCGGCAACGTTTAAAGATACCAGTGCAAAATTACGCGAACAGTGCGCTGCTGATGCGCCTCCTAGCTCGAAAATTTCTGAGTTATTGGATGAAATAGTTCGTACCACACGTTTTTTATATAAAGAAAAAGTACAAGCAGCAGAAGAAGCTGCCGCGGCGGATGAAGCGGCTACTGCAGAAGCAGATAGCGCAGAAGACGGTGTGAGTGAAGGTGTAACTTCAGGGAATGTGATTCATATGAAGCAAGCTGCTGCTGGGCCTATTGTTAGTCGTGAAGATGCACTCAAGCGCTTAGAAGAAGTGGCTAAGTACTTTCGTCAGTATGAGCCGCACACACCGATAGCCCCAGGTCTGGAGCGATTAGTTTCTTGGGGGCGCATGACTGTCTCTGAATTGATGATGGAGCTTATCCCAGACAGCACAGCCCGCAGTTTATTTTCACAGTTTACAGGTGCGACATTAGACGGTAGCGATACCCATGCTTATGTCGCTCCGCCGCCAGTCGCGACGGCTGCAGTATCGGCAACAGCAGATGCTACGCCTGAAGCAACGGCTGAGCCTGAACCCAAGAAAGATACCTCTTGGTAATAGCTAATTGAATTGAATAACGGAATACGCCCGTTACCTATACAAAAAAGGAGTTGTTTATGTCCGAAAGTATTCATAACAAATTGAAGCGTGTGCGCAAGCCGCGTGTACATATCACATATGATGTTGAAACCAATGGTGCTGAAGTCAAGAAAGAGCTGCCATTTGTAACTGGTGTGATGGGTGATTATTCTGGCGATAATGCAGAGAACCGTAAGGCGCTTAAAGATCGTAAGTTTGTCCAGATTGATCGTGATAACTTCAATGAAGCCATGGGTAAAGTTAACCCTAAATTGAATCTTCAGGTTGAAAACACTCTGGCTGCAGATGGTAGCAATGTTGCCGTTGATCTTGATTTCAAAAAGATGGACGACTTCTCTCCTGAAGCCATCGTTTCTCAGGTTGAGCCTCTCAAAAAATTGCTTGATGCACGTAACAAACTGCGTGACTTATTGAGCAAGGCTGATCGTTCTGAAGACCTTGAAAACGTTCTCGAAGAAATTCTAAAAAACACAGACAACATTACTGAAATTTCTCAGGAATTGGGTCTTGATAAAGACAAAGACGGAGGCGAATAAATGAGCACTGAATTAGAAACCTCTGGCGGCGCAGAAGCCGAAGCGCAATCGGTAAGCTTACTTGAGCAAGCAATTAGCTCAACCAAGCAAACCGAGCGTGAAGAAACTCAAGACCTTCTTGCCAACTTAACTGAGCAAGTTTTAAAAGGTACGGTCTCGTGGGATCGCAACCTCACCAACACCATCAAGCAAGCGGTTGATGCCATTGATCAGGCGATGTCTCGTCAGTTGACGGCCATTTTGCATGATGAGAAATTCCAGAAGCTTGAAGGTTCATGGCGTGGTCTTAACCACCTTGTGATGAACTCTGAAACGAGCTCTACTCTGAAAATTCGCATGCTTAATATCTCTAAGCGTGAATTGTTCCGTGATTTAGATAAAGCGGTTGAATTTGATCAGAGCCAAATCTTCAAGAAACTATACGAAGAAGAATTTGGTACTGCCGGTGGCGAACCTTACGGCTGTATGGTCGGTGACTTTGAATTCACTAGCCACCCTGAAGACGTTGATCTATTAGCGAATATGTCCAACGTTGCGGCGGCAGGTTTCTGTCCGTTTATTTCTGCAGCGGGTGCCGGCATGTTCGGTTTTGACGATTTCACTGAGTTGTCTAAGCCGCGTGATTTAGGTGCTATTTTTGAATCTCAGGAATACATCAAATGGCGCAGCTTCCGTGAGAGCGAAGATTCCCGTTTCGTTACTCTAGTAATGCCACGTGTATTATCTCGTATGCCTTACGGTGCCGCTTCTAAGCCTGTTGAAAGCTTCAACTTTGAAGAGTTCGATCAAGATGAGTCGGGTATGTCTAAATCCGCAGAGCATGACGATTACTGCTGGATGAATGCTGCCTACGTGATGGGAACGACCTTGACTCGTGCCTTCGCTGAGAACTCTTGGTGTACCGCCATTCGTGGTGCTGAAGGTGGCCGTGTTGATGGTTTACCTTCACACGTATTTAAGAGCGATGATGGCGACACCGATCAGAAATGCCCTACCGAAGTAGGTATTACTGACCGTCGTGAAGCAGAGCTTTCAAACCAAGGCTTCTTGCCATTGTGTCACTACAAAAATACAGATTACTCAGTATTCTTTGGTGCTCAGTCTGCGCAAAAGCAAAAGGTTTATGACGATCCAGATGCAACGGCTAACGCCTCAATTTCTGCGCGTTTACCTTACTTGATGGCTACTTCACGTATTGCTCATTACCTAAAAGTAATGGCCCGCGATAAAGTTGGCTCATTTATGCAGGCGGATAACTGCGAGCGCTGGTTAAACCAGTGGATTTCTCAGTACACCAACGGTAATCCGGATGCTTCGGCAGAGATGAAAGCTAAGTACCCACTGGCTGAAGCTCGTGTTGAAGTGAAGGAAATTCCTGGTCAGCCAGGTGCTTACAGCGCTGTTGCTTATCTTAAGCCTTGGTTACAAATGGAAGAGTTGACCACGTCATTGCGTATGGTTGCGAACATTCCGCAGCCTAAGTAAGCGTTGGTAAAAGGGATGCGCAACCGCGCATCCCTTTTTATTTGTTATTTATTTTAAGGGACGTAACGTGCTGACAGATTCTTCAGGCATTGATCGAGTGCATAAGAATCCTTTACTGTCAGATTCAACGGACGCTCTCGCCTCCTCTTTATCCGATATTTATTCTTTTCTCTATGAAAACGACGATGCCACGGCATTTTCGATTTGGCTTAATCATTTTTCCACCACGAAAGTAAATAGTCGTACGCAGGTTAAGCGTTGGTTAAACCAGCAGATTGCGGATATAGATGAACTGATTTCTGAACAGATAAACGCCGTTTTACACAATGATCGTTTTCAAGAACTAGAAAGTTCATGGCGCGGGCTATGGTTCTTGGTCGATGCTGGTATGGCATCCGATAATGTGAAAATACGTTTATTGGATTTAAGTTGGAAAGATTTATCGAAAGATATGGAGCGCGCACCAGATTTTGATCAAAGCGGTCTGTTCCATCTTATTTATAACGAAGAATTTGGAACACCGGGTGGCGAGCCCTTTGGGGTTTTGTTGGGCGATTATTATGTATCGCACCGCCCGTACGAAGGGCACAGATACGATGACGTGTTTACTTTGCAAGGCATTAGCCGAGTGGCGGCTGCCGCTTTTTGCCCCTTCGTATGCAGCGCTGCACCCCAGCTATTTGGTTTAGACAGCTACGATACGCTGGGTTTGCCCATCAATTTAGATAATGTATTTCGATCGGATGAGTACATTCGATGGCGGTCGTTACGAGAGCATGAAGACAGCCGCTTTCTCGCATTGACCTTGCCTCATATCTTAATGAGAGAGCCGTACGAGCGTGATTATCAGTCATCTACAGGTATGAAGTTCATTGAAGAAACCGCAGGTAAAGCAAACAACAAATACCTTTGGGGTAATGCTTGTTTTGCTCTCGGTACGGTTTTGATTCGAGAGTTTGCTGAAGTCGGCTGGTTTAGCCATATACGTGGGGTGCCGCGTGACCACTATGGTGGTGGTTTGGTGACTCAATTCCCAACACCGAGTTACAGCACCGACAGTTCTAAGGCCATGGTGAAGATGTCGACTTCAGTGACAGTCACTGATCAATTAGAACGCGAATTAAGCGACTTAGGTTTGATTGCATTGTGTCATTGTTTTCAAACGCCGTTTGCTGTGATTAATAATTGTCCGTCGTTACAGATTTCAAAAAACTATGGCAGTAAGTCTGCTAATGCCAATGCGCGTATTAGCTCTATGTTGCAGCAAATTTTATGTGGATCACGTTTTGCGCAATACATAAAAGTTATTATTCGTGACAAAGTTGGCTCGTACATAACCGCAGATGCTTGTGAGCGATTTCTACAAGATTGGCTCGATCAGTACACGACGGGCCGAGATGATTTGTCCTGGGAAATGATGGCGCGTTATCCGTTACGAGAAGCTCGTGTAAGAGTGGTCGAAGAGCCAGGAAAACCCGGACACTATTCAAGCATTGTGCATTTGAAAACACACTATACCGTTGATCATTTAGTCTCTGAGCTGAAGCTAACAACGTCACTCAATCAAGTCGACACAGGTAAGGTGTAATATGAATGGACGTGCCGACAAACGCATTTTTGCTCCTATGTTAGATCGTTTGCTTGAGCAAAATCAGGGCAATGACTTTCGTCAAAGTCATCGTATTCAACGTTGTTTACGTGAAAGCATTCGTCGTGATCTTGAAAGTTTATTTAATACTCGTTATTGCGTTTCATCGCCGCCTATTGAATATCGCAACCTTGATGACTCAGTTCTAAATTATGGATTGCCTGATTTATCAACCATCAATATGAGCTCATTTGATAACCGTAACGATTTTTGCAAAAAAATTGAGAAGACGATTCTAAAATTCGAACCACGAATTCGAACCGTTAAAGTTAAGACCGACCCGACACTCGATAACGAAGACCCAACCATTCGTTTTCGCGTTGAGGCAACACTGCACATGAACCCAGTGCAGGAGCTGATTATATTTGAATCAATGCTCAACCCAATTAATCAGACGGTCAATGTGTCGGAGATATTCTAGATGAGCGACAGACTGCTTTATCATTATGAAAAAGAATTAGCTTTCATTAAGCAATCTGCTTCAGAATTTGCTAAACAGCACCCATCGGCTGCAGAAAACTTGCAGCTGGGTAGCGACTCTGTTGATGATCCATTGGTAGCACGCCTGTTGTCTGGCTTTGCGTTCCTGAATGCGCGTATACAGCAAAAGCTCAGTGATGATTTTCCTGAACTAACAGATGCGATGCTGGAGACCTTGTATCCGCATTACCTACGTCCAATCCCCTCAATGGCTATTACGCAGTTCTCGCCATTAGAGGATCTTGATGCACCTGTCACGATCCCTGCAGGTACAGAATTAGTGACTGATAGTACGCAGAATGAAGAGTGTCGTTTCACTACAAAATATCCGGTTGAGCTGCTGCCTATTCGTCTAGATTCGGCTCAGCTTATGCCGAAACCTTTTATTGCGCCGGGCAGTTTTGATATTCAAGGCGCGAGTGCGGTGCTTAAGTTATCTTTTAAAAGCTTAAGTGCTGATATCAGCATTGCCGAGATGGACCTCACAAAGATACGCTTGTTTCTTAAAGGGCAAGCTCAGCATGTTCATCCGTTATACGATTTAATGCTCACCAAGTGTTTTAGAGTTGTAATTGCGAACGATGATGCTGATATACGCCCGACTATCATTAATGCGGATGCATTAAAGCAAGTGGGTTTTGATATTGATGAGGGGCTATTGCCGTACCCAGACTCATCCTTTATGGGCTATCGCTTACTGACTGAGTTTTTTTCGTTTCAAGAGAAGTTTCAGTTTATCGACTTCACTCAACTAGACATGGGCATTAATGACAGCTACACCGATACGTTAAATATTTATCTCTACTTACGAGAAAGCGATACCGAATTAGAACACCAAGTGAATGTGAATATGTTCGCCTTAGGCTGTACGCCCGTGGTGAATATCTTCGAGCAAACGGCAGACCCAATTCCGCTGACGCACACTGAATCTGAATATCCAATCATTCCTGATTCTCGTCGTCGTGATGCCCTAGAAATTTATAGTGTGATCAAAGCTGGCGCAACAGACAGTGATGGTAAGTACACACCCTACCGCCCTTTTTACGGCATTGATCATAGTCAGAACCAGAAGCAAAAATCAGCATTTTGGTTGACCAGCCGTCGTGAAATATTCGAAGGCGAACACCGTAATGAACTCGCCTCCGAAATGAATATTCGACTTGTGGATTTAAACTTTAATCCGCATGAAGTGAGTGATCAAACCTTAGATTTACAGCTTTTGTGTACGAATCGAAATCAGCCGAAAAAGTTGCCTTCTGGGCAGGGGCAGCCGTACATGGAAGTGGTCGACAACGAGTACCCCACGGAGCGAATTTCCTGTGTGGTGAATCCCGGCGCTACCATACGCCCTCCATTACGTGAACGCGGCTATTGGCGCTTGATCTCACATTTGAATTTGAATCATTTGTCGTTAAGCAATGGTGGCGGTTCGGCTGAAGCGTTAAAAGAAATTCTACGATTATACGATTTTCGTGATTCGGCCAGCACACGCAATATGATTGACTCTATTGTGGCGATACATACACACCCAATTACAGCCCCGATACAAATTGAAGGCTTAGTATCCTTGTGTCGCGGGACGCAAATTGAATTAACACTTGATCCTATTATGTTAGCAGGTACCAGCCCGCTTATGTTCGCTAGCGTACTAGAGCGCTTCTTTGGCTTATATGGATCGATTAACTCATTTACACGCTTGGCCATTCAGCTCAGCGGCAAAGACGGAGAGTTCAAGAGATGGCCACCTCGCGCCGGCGAAAAAGCCTTAATCTAGTCGAACAGCTCCAGACTGAACCGCATCGTTTTGATTTCTTTCAGGCAGTGCGGCTGCTTGAGCGTGCGGCTTGCATGCATCCAGATAAGGATGAATTCGCGACCGATAGCGTGGGTGCACTTGCGCGTCCTGACCAAGAGGCGATGCACTTTACCTCGCGCCCAAGCTTGGCGTTTAACGGTACTGACGTCACAAAGATTTCACAAAAACGTATTTCTAATTACGACACGGAAGATAACTCGGTACTGCAATGGCAGGTAGAAGTCGCGATGATGGGGTTGACTGGTAGCCAAGGGGTAATGCCTCACTACCTAAGTGAAATTGTTCTGTCTGAATTGCGTAAAAAAAGTTCAGCACTGAAAGATTATTTTGATCTGTTTAATCACAGAACAATTTCAATGTTCTATGAGGCGTGGCAAAAGTACCACCTAGCGCCTAATTACGAGCGTAGTCAGCAGAGTGATGCGCTTAAAGAAGATATTTTTACCGATGCCTTGTTGTCTCTTTCTGGTATTGGCCTCTCTGAACAGAGGTATCGTTCATCAATTCCTGACGAGCATATTGCTGGGTTTTCTGGACACTTTGGGCGAACAATTTGCTCGGCAGAATCATTGCGCAGCAGTATCAGCGGGATGTTTGGTTTAAATATCGAGATCGATCAATTTCAGGGGCAGTGGTATGACCTGCCTTCTGACGTGCATTGTCGGATGCCATGTGCGGATAATCCGATGGGTACCAATAATCAGCTCGGTGTAAGTACTGTAATAGGTGCGCGTTGCTATCAAGCACAGAATAAGTTCTCGGTTATTATTCGGCCAGTATCTGAAGAAGAGTTTATGGCATTAGCCCCAGGCTCTAAACGGCTAGAGGAGCTGAAATCATTCATTAAACTCAGTGTGGGTGGTGAACAAGATTTCGATCTCGAAATTAAATTATCGGACGATCAAATACCGTTAAAACATTTATTTGAATCTGAAAACTATCGCCCGCTACTTGGGTGGAATACACATACCGATCCAGATTTGCTTGATGGACAATCGATAACAATAAAATTATCTCAGGATATTGCAATCCCTGATGATGATTTGCCTTTGGCACTTTAATTAGTTCGAAGCACCTCAGTGAATAACACTGTTGAAAGTAAGAAAATTAAATTCAGAGACTCTTCGAAGTCCTGTGGAAGAAACACATTACGGAAAAGGAAAAATTCGTATGATTAATATCAACCTGAAATCGTTAGTCGATAAAATGTCGCCGTACATGCGTGACTCACTAGAGGGTGCAGCAGGCCTTTGTCTTGCTCATAGCCAGTACAATGTAGAACTAGAGCATTGGTTGCTTAAGTTACTGGATATCACCGACACCGACTTCGTGACCCTGCTAGAAAAGCATGATGTTAATCCATCGAATTTAGCCAAGCAGCTAGCCACCACCATTGCTAAATTCCGTAATGGCAGCACGCGTCCGGCGGCATTGTCTCCAAGCATTGTTGAAGCGGCAAAAAATGCGTGGATGTTGGCGTCGGTAGATTATGGGCATGGCATTGTTAGCTCAGGTCACTTACTAGCGGCCTTGATGCTCGACGATAGTTCGCGCCGCCAATTACTGGAAAACTGCCCAGAGCTGCGCGAAATTGCTCCTGAGTCGATTCGCGAAACTGCAAAAGCGATATACGGCACAACCGGTGAGAGTGATCACCTCGTGCGTGGTGATGAATCCGCAGCGGCTAGTAATCAACAAGGCCCAGTCAGCGCGACTAAAACCCCAGCATTGGATAAATACACGGTTAACCTGACTGAGCGCGCAAAGAAAGGTGAGATTGACCCAGTACTTGGCCGTGATGAAGAAATCCGCCAGTGTATCGATATTCTTACGCGCCGTCGTCAAAACAACCCTATCATGACGGGTGAAGCCGGTGTGGGTAAAACCGCCGTCGTAGAAGGCTTTGCATTACGCATTGCTGAAGGCGATGTGCCTGATCCGTTAAAAGGCGTTGCCTTGCGCACATTGGATTTAGGTTTGCTACAAGCAGGCGCTAGCGTAAAAGGTGAATTCGAAAATCGCCTTAAATCCGTGATAGAAGAAGTCCGTGCTTCAGTTACTCCAATTATTTTATTTATCGACGAAGCACACACCATGATTGGAGCGGGCGGTAAAGAAGGGCAGGGTGATGCGGCTAACTTACTTAAGCCAGCATTAGCGCGTGGTGAACTACGCACCATCGCCGCAACGACATGGGCCGAATACAAAAAATACTTCGAACGTGACCCAGCGTTAACACGTCGCTTCCAAGTGGTAAAAGTAGAAGAGCCGTCGGAAGAAAAAGCCATCGACATGATGCGCGGTATTTCAGAGTCTCTACAGTCGCACCACAAAGTACGTATTCTTGATGAAGCCATCATTGCCTCAGTGCAGTTATCGCATCGTTATATTCCTGGCCGTCAGTTACCGGATAAATCCGTCAGTTTGTTAGACACCGCCTGTGCACGTGTAGCACTGAGCCAATCTGCCACACCGGGTGCGATTGAAGATGCAACTCGTCGTATTCAGCGTGCTGACGTCACTATCGCAAAACTAGAGCGTGAAGCCGCCGCTACAGGCGAGCACACAGAGCGGCTTGAAGATCTATACACAGAAAAGAAAGCGGCAGAAGATTTACTGGAATCTCTGCAAGAACAGTACGGACAAGAAAGCGAATTAATTAGCCAAATACGTGAATGCCGTGACCAGATTGATCACGACTTCATAGGCAAAGAAGACGACAAGTTAGCACCAGAAGCGTTAGAAGAATTAAAAACAAAATTAAAAGCACTGACGGCAGAGCTAAGTGGTATTCAAGGCGAAGCACCATTAATGCAAGCCAACGTTGACGAGCAAGCCATTGCTGAAGTCATCGCCAACTGGACAGGTATTCCTGTTGGTAAAATGGTGAGCGATCAAATCGTTGCTGTACAAACCCTGGCAGACAAGCTTGGTAAGCGCGTGATTGGCCAACCACACGCACTGGAAGCCGTTGCACAAGTGATTCGCACCTCACGCGCCGGATTGACCGATCCACGCAAACCCGTAGGTGTATTCCTCTTCTGTGGCACCAGTGGTGTTGGTAAAACAGAAACCGCACTCGCACTGGCAGATCAGTTGTACGGGGGCGAGCAAAACATCACCACCATCAACATGTCAGAGTTTAAAGAAGAGCATAAAGTTTCTATGCTGCTGGGTTCACCTCCGGGCTACGTGGGTTACGGAGAAGGCGGTATCCTAACGGAAGCTGCGCGTCGTAAACCTTACTCAGTTATTTTGTTAGACGAGATGGAAAAAGCGCACCCAGGTGTGCAGGATATTTTCTACAACCTGTTTGATAAAGGCACCATCAAAGACGGTGAAGGTCGTGATATCGACTTTAAAAACACCGTCATCATCATGACCTCAAACGCGGGTGAAGATGCGATTCGCGCGATCTTCGAACAAGTTGAAGAAAAACCAGAACCAGAAGTACTAGTCGATAATATTCGTCCGTACTTACTGCAGCACTTTAAATCCGCCTTCATGGGACGCGCGAATACCATCGCCTTTTACCCGTTGGATGATGAAAACATGATGCAGATCGCCGCCATCAACATGCGTAAAATTGAAAAACGTATTGTCGCAAACTACGGTGCTGAATTTAGCTACGACGAAGACGTACTGATCAACATCGTGGCACGCTGTCAGGAATCCGATACCGGCGCTCGTAACATTGAAACCATACTCAACCGCACCCTACTGCCATCACTGGCCGCAGAGTGTTTGAATAAAATGGCCAACGATGAAGAAATCACCAAAGTGCACATCGGAGCAACTGAAGAAGGTGACTTCACGTACACCGTCAATTAATGGTTGTATGGCGTAAAACAAAAGCGAGAGCCTAGCTCTCGCTTTTGTTTTTTATGAAATTAATTAACTTAACAAAAAAAATTAATAAAAAATCTAACAGATTTAAATCGTCATAATAAACACTGACGAAAAATAGTTAAAAGGATGTTTCGGCCATGGCCACCATATATTTTCAGCGTTTATTAGTATTCATCATTTCCATATGCGCAATAGCGTCCACCGCCTACGCAGAAAGTGGCCGAACAGACTACGACCTCGACGACGACGGCTTAATCGAAATCAACAGCCTCGCTGACCTCAATGAAATCCGAAACAACCTTGATGGCACCACTCTATATGGCGAAAGTGTTGGTTGCCCCGCAGAAGGGTGTAATGGTTTTGAACTAACCACCACGCTGGATTTTGATACCAATGCTGATGGTGTGATGGATCAAGATGACGAGTATTGGAATGGAGGCGAGGGGTGGGAGCCGATAGGTAGTTTTTTTAGTTATTTCGCCGCGACATTCGATGGTAATGGGCATCAAATACGCAATTTATATATACGACATACTCGTTCAAGTAATGCGGGATTGTTTGGTTATGTTAATGGAGATAATGATGGTGATGGCGTTAACAATACAGCTTCTCTTCTCAATATAGGCCTAACAGGCGAATTGATGAGTGTGACAGGCACTTCCTCTGTAGGTGGTTTAGCCGGCTATGTAAGGGGGGCATTTGTAAGCCAGAGTTATTCTACTGGTTTTATTACAGGTCAAAATAGTGTTGGTGGCCTTATTGGACGAGTCTACTACGTCTCTATAAGCAATAGTTTTTCCACAGGTCGTGTGACGGGCAATGTTCGTCTTGGCGGTTTAATTGGTGGTGTCGATTCCTCTTCTCTAAAGCATAGTTTTTCTACAGGTGAGGTAACTGGTAAAGAAAAATTTGGAGGCTTAGTAGGCTTTAACAGCTTTACTGTTTTTATGAATAATCATTGGGCCTCTGATACGTCAGGGCAAGAGTTAAGTTTTGGTGAGTCAGAAATTGATAACTATTTTGGAGCGACACTCGCTGAACTTCAATGCCCAACGTCAAGTGACGACGCAGAGTGTTTAAGCGGTAATACTTTATATGCCACTTGGGATAACACTGTCTGGGACTTTGGTACAAACCAAGAACTACCTGGCTTGATTTTTAATGGAGTGGTGTTTCGCGATAATGACGGAGATGGTTCGCTTGATACTGACGACTTATTTCCAAGCAACAGGGCTGCTTCTGTTGATAGCGATAATGATGGCCACCCTGATGCATGGAGATCCAGTTGCGATGCAGAGTGTATTTTATTAAGTGGACTTACTTTAGACCAATTTCCAATAACTTCTGCCGCCTGGCAAGATGAAGACCTTGATGGCTACCCTGATAGTTGGGCTGACGATTGCGATATTAGTTGTCAAAATGACTCTGGGTTAACGCTCGATGCTTTTCCTAAAGATCTTGATAACGATGGGGTGCTTGATAGCCAAGATAACGATGGCAACAATGATGGCGTGGTCGATGCAGATGCAGATTCGAATGGCTTGATCGACGTATCCACTCTAGAGCAATTAAACGCGGTACGTTACAACCTGAACGGAGCTGGTCGCACATTAACGGAAGCGGGCGAAATCGATAGTTCTGGTTGTCCAGCGGTTATCTTTGAAGGGGTTCTGCAACGTCATTGCTCAGGCTATGAACTGACCACCATGCTGGATTTTGACACCAACGCCGATGGTGTCATGGATGCAAACGACACCTACTGGAATGAAGGGGATGGGTGGGAGCCGATTGGGGACAATGATAATCCTTTCGCCGCGACATTTGATGGTAACGGCTATCAAATACGTAATCTTTTTATAGATCGCGCTAGTTCGGTTGATGTCGGGTTGTTTGGTTATATCCAAGGTCAAACAGCATCTTTAAATAATATAGGTCTATCTGGCACGCTAATGAGTGTGACGGGTAGTTACCGTGTGGGGGGGCTGGCCGGGTATATAGAAAATGCGTATGTGAGCCAGAGTTACTCTACTGGTGTTGTTACAGGTATTGAAAAGGTTGGTGGTCTCTTTGGAATGATTTATTACACCTCATTAAGCAATAGTTTTTCCACCGGAGGTGTGACGGGGAGCTCTGATATTGGTGGCTTGGTTGGATATTTCTATGGAGGGTCTTTAAGTCATAGTTTTGCGACTGGAGGAGTAACAGATAATCCCAGCTCTGGCGGGTTGCTTGGAGTTAGCACCAGTCCTGTTTTCTTATCCAATAATTTTTGGGCCACGGATACGACAGGTCAACGAACAAGTGCTGATGCATCATTAAGAGATAATTACTTCGGTGCAACACTCGCTGAACTGCAATGCCCTACTTCAATTGATAACACTGAGTGCCTGGTCAGTGATACGCTGTATGCCACTTGGGATAGCACGGTTTGGGATTTTGGCACGAACCAAGAGCTACCGGGATTGATTATTAATGGTGTTGTTTTCCGCGACGGCGACGGCGATGGATCACTGGATGGCGATGACGCCTTCCCGAATAATCGGGCGGGTTCTGTAGATAATGATAACGATGGCTACCTCGATAGCTGGACTCTTGGGTGTGACGCTCAATGCCGATCGACCAGTGGGTTAACGCTAGATCAGTTTCCGATGACGTCTGCGGCTTGGCTAGATGCGGATCTTGATGGGTATCCAGATAGCTGGGCGTCTAACTGCGGTGCCAGTTGCCAGAATGAATCGGGGTTAACGCTCGATACGTCGCTTAATGATGTCGATAACGATGGTATTATTGATAGTGAGGATAGTGATACCAATGGGATACTGAATGCCGATGCAAATTCCAATGGCCTGATTGATGTCTCCATCATCGAGCAATTAAACGCGGTGCGATACAACCTCAATGGCACTGGTCGTACATTAACGGAAGCAGGAGAAAGTGATAGTTCTGGCTGCCCAGCGGTTATTTTTGATGGGATTCTGCAACGTCATTGCTCAGGCTATGAGTTAACCGCTACGCTGGATTTTGATACTAATGCTGATGGCGTGATAGATGAAAACGACACCTACTGGAATGAAGGGTATGGGTGGGAGCCGACAGGTGACCAAAGCTCGCCCTTCACTGCAACATTCAATGGCAACGGCCATCAAATACGTAACCTGTATATAGATCGTCCCAGTACCGATTATGTTGGCCTGCTTGGCTATGTTAAAGGAGAAACCTCGAGTATTAGTAGCCTAGGGTTAACAGGCCAGCTAATGAGTGTGATAGGTGATGACTACGTCGGTGGTTTAGCCGGCAAGACAGAAAACACATCTACAAGTAATAGCTTTGTCACAGGGAGCGTGAAGGGTGATCAATATATCGCTGGTTTGGTGGGGTATGCCGCTAACGGGTCGTTGATTAATAGCTTTGCGACTGGGAGCGTGAATGGTAATTCTGGCGTTGGTGGCTTGGTTGGGTATGTCTTTAACGGGTCGTTGAGTCATAGTTTTACCACCGGAAGCGTGAATGGTAACTCTGGCGTTGGGGGCTTACTGGGTTCTGCGACCCTCTCTTCCTCTTTAACAAATAATCACTGGGCCACGGACGTGTCGGGGCAAGCATCCAGTGCAGGCGCATCTGACGCGAATAATTATTTCGGCGCGATTTTAGCAGAACTGCAATGCCCAATCTCGAGCGACGATACGGAGTGCTTGGTCGGTAATACTTTGTATGCCTCGTGGGATGATGCGGTGTGGGACTTTGGATCGAACCAAGAGCTGCCGGGTTTGATTATTGATGGCGTTGTACACCGTGACGGCGACGGCGATGGATCACTGGATGGCGATGACGCCTTCCCGAATAATCGTGCGGGTTCTGTAGATAATGATAACGATGGCTACCTCGATAGCTGGACTCTTGGGTGTGACGCTCAATGCCGATCGACCAGTGGGTTAACGCTAGATCAGTTTCCGATGACGTCTGCGGCTTGGCTAGATGCGGATCTTGATGGGTATCCAGATAGCTGGGCGTCTAACTGCGGTGCCAGTTGCCAGAATGAATCGGGGTTAACGCTCGATACGTCGCTTAATGATGTCGATAACGATGGTATTATTGATAGTGAGGATAGTGATACCAATGGGATACTGAATGCCGATGCAAATTCCAATGGCCTGATTGATGTCTCCATCATCGAGCAATTAAACGCGGTGCGATACAACCTCAATGGCACTGGTCGTACATTAACGGAAGCAGGAGAAAGTGATAGTTCTGGCTGCCCAGCGGTTATTTTTGATGGGATTCTGCAACGTCATTGCTCAGGCTATGAGTTAACCGCTACGCTGGATTTTGATACTAATGCTGATGGCGTGATAGATGAAAACGACACCTACTGGAATGAAGGGTATGGGTGGGAGCCGACAGGTGACCAAAGCTCGCCCTTCACTGCAACATTCAATGGCAACGGCCATCAAATACGTAACCTGTATATAGATCGTCCCAGTACCGATTATGTTGGCCTGCTTGGCTATGTTAAAGGAGAAACCTCGAGTATTAGTAGCCTAGGGTTAACAGGCCAGCTAATGAGTGTGATAGGTGATGACTACGTCGGTGGTTTAGCCGGCAAGACAGAAAACACATCTACAAGTAATAGTTTGGTCACAGGGAGCGTGAAGGGTGATCAATATATTGGGGGGTTGGTGGGGTATTCCGCTAACGGGTCGTTTAGTAATAGCTTTGCGACTGGGAGTGTGGATGGTAATTCTCGCGTTGGTGGCATGGTTGGGTATTTCTTTAACGGGTCGTTGAGCAATAGCTTCGCGACTGGAAGCGTGAATGGTAATTCTGACGTTGGTGGCTTACTGGGTTCTGCGACCTTCTCTTCCTCTTTAACAAATAACCACTGGGCCACTGACTCGTCGGGGCAAGTGTCCAGTGCAGGCGCATCTAACTCGAATAATTATTTCGGCGCGACTTTAGCAGAACTGCAATGCCCAACTTCGAGTGACGATATGGAGTGCTTGGTCAGTAATACGCTGTATGCCACTTGGGATAGCACGGTGTGGGACTTTGGGACTAATCAAGAATTACCGGGTTTGATTATTAATGGAATTGTTTATCGTGATAGCGATGGCGACGGGGCACTGGATATCAATCAAGCTCCGGAAGTTACGCTGGTATTGAAGCAAGATGGTGATGTAGTTCCAGATGTGATTGTTGGCGCCGGAGATGTCAATATTGAAGCAGTAATTACAGACCCTGATGTGAGTGATGTTCATACATTAACGTGGACGCTCTCTGATAGCTCCCTTATGGGTGAAACAGACAACACGAGTGCTTCGTTTAGTTCAGATAACATTCCAGACGGCGAGTATACGGTGGCTGTTGTTGCTACAGATAATCGTTATTCACCGTTAAGCGATGATGCAAGTATTACCTTTACCGTAGAACGAAACGCCTCATCCCCGTCGATCGAAAACACAACAGAAAATAGCACGTCCTCAGGCAGCAGTGGAGGTGGAGGAGCACTCGGTGTGTTCTGGGTGTTGATGCTGTCAGGGTTGATGCGTTTGCGTAGTCGTAGAAGTAATATACCTAGTTAGGCATGGAAAATACGATGTAAGTAAAAGCGGGGCGAAAGCCCCGTTTTTATTAGAGGGAAATTACTCCCCATAAATACATCATCGCCATCATAAACAATGAAGTTATAATTAAAACACTACCGATTTCAGCTGCTTTACCATAAATTGGATTTTTCAGTCTCGACCAAGCTACTATAGCTAGGGCAAACCCGAAAAAAACCGTGACTAACAATTTGAGTATTATCATGGTACTAGTAATTCCTGCTTATTAGCCGTAGTTTCATAATCACCTTTATTTACAGATTTTTTATAGCATTTGAAGCATTTTTATTTGCTTCTTCAGTAAGGCGAATAAGCACTCTCTTTATTAATGCTTGGGTAATCTCTTCCTTGGTGGGTGGTGCGACTATATGAAGCGCTTGCATTAATTTTTTCATTAACAATACGACCCAGGTAGAAATATCCTTGGCAAAGTTAATGCCTTGGGCAAGTATGTAAGCTAACTTATCTACGATAGTGTGAAGTCCAATGACAGCACTTTGAAGCATCGCTAATGCGTTAATTGATACTTTTTTTATCACATAGATTAAAGCTGCATTGACCCACTGCCAGAAACTACTGTCCGATGTGCTGACGGGAGACTTTGATTTTAGCCAGTTTTCCAGACATATTTCAAGGTTGTAGGGTTCGCTAGGAAATCCTGATATTGATTTCCAATTTTGTCCTTTGACAGAGGCTATATAGTTTTCCATTTTATGCGCAACACCTGAAGTCAAAGGTGAGCTAGATGGCAAGTAATATCCAGTGTTATTAATTGGGGCTTGGGTGAAAGGATAAATGGCAACCATAGGGACAGGGTCAGTGCGATGGTAGGTTCGATACATGTTTATGTCACCGATTGTGCTGGTTGTACTATTTGCAAACCAATGTGTTCCTACTCTAGGTGCGCCAAATGTATAGAGTTTAATACGGCCCTTGAGGCTCGGTTTATTTTTGGATATCCAATCTGCTGCAAGAGACGCGACAGCGCCTCCTAAGCTGTGACCGATACAATGAACTAACCCAGTAGTGTCATTATCACTCAAGAACTGCTTTATTTCGGTTAACATGCTATTGAATGTATGATTGAACCCAATATGAACAGGGAGGTTAGTATTTGATAAGCATATGCCTATGCGAATATCTGTAACAACGTCAGCATTTTTATTTTTATCTGTTGTCCCTCGGAATATCAAAAAGAGGTCTTTTCGCCTCTTGCCATTACGCCAAAGCTATCTTGGTTCGCTCTAAATAATCGCCCTCCGACAGCTGCCTGTAATATTTTTTTATTGTTTTCTTGAATGCTATTTTTAAAAAGTGGATTATTTAAGAATATCTTTAGGTCTTGCTCGCTACCATCGTTTACTCGGTAAGCACCTTCAGCGATATTTGCTGCTTCAGATGGAGTTAGTTCTTTCATAATTAATCCCTTAGTTATAAATTAAATTTGGCCGTATTACATTCCAGACCAATGACACTTGGCTAATATTCCATAGCTATCACCATTAATGATTATCTCCTCCTGGGTAAGTTCACATATTAAGTCTCTTAAAGCTTCACCGCCGAATTCTGAGTACAAGCGTCCCAGAGAGTTATTGCTATACCAGAAGTTGATTAACTCACCATTAATTTCAATATCGACTTGGGTGGCGCTTACAAACTGAGTGAGTCCAAGAGCATAGGTTTCTTCTCGTACCGGTAGGCTAAAAAATCCATTTTCATCCGTACTAAATTCTTCTACGACCCAGTCTTGATGTTTATTTGAGCGTACTTTACGAACGATGCGAGCGTTCGCGACCGGAGTGCCTTTATTTAATATTTTGCCTTCGAGAGGAGAGGAAGTTACGAATGTCTCTTCTGATTTATTGCCGAAGCCAAACATATTATTTTCCTTATGATTCTGTATTAAAGATGTATTTTCATCCGAACAACCATTTGATGTTGCCAAGATTAAAAAAAGAGCGATAACGGAAGTGATTTTCTTTTTAATTAGATACTTAGAATTCATGTTGACCTAACCACCCACCAACACCGTCGGGCAACCTAATACGATCTTGCCACCGTGCGCAGTGGTATCGCCCATTCGAGCGGCGGGTTTATTGCTAAGTAGAACGGTCATGCTGCCCATGGCGATGGAGTCGGGTGGGCCAACGCATACACACATGCTGCCAACAGCAGCGGCTGGCATGTTGCCGATTAATACGGTTGGCGCACCGGGGGAGACGATAGGGCCGCCAACGTGGGGTACTGGCCCAGATGACATAGGACAAACGTGCATGTCGGTAATGCGTGAGGCGGGTTTCCCCATGATTAAGCTCCTTCTACCATGCCGTTTCCGCCGCGAGCGAGGTCGACGCCTTGAGCAAGAAAGAGTTTGTAGTTGTCTTCGATGTTTTCAGGATCAATGGTCGCTGCGGCGAGTGCGATACAACCGGCAACGGCATGTGCAAATAGGTATTCCGGTGGTGGTACGGCAGGTTCGCCTTCTGGAGTCATGCTGCCAGTACACCATGTTGCTGCCGTTGCCGCCCAGCTTGCGGCGGTTTTGAATTGGGTTATTTCGCCAAGTGCTTTGCAGCGTAAGCGATGATCTTCGGTTGGTTTACGTGCCCAGGTTTCTGTAGCGAGTAGCGCATTAACGTTGTTTTCGTCGGTCTCTGGGGTTTGCGCGGCTCGAGCGGCAAGGCAGGCCCACCAAACGGACTCTCGTTTCGGTAATCCGTGAGCGAGTAGTTTAATGGCATCTTGATAAAAGCCACCTTCGATAAGACGCTCAATGCTGATTTGTGGTGCGGTGTCAGGCACGACAATGGTTTGAGCGTCTGGTTCGGTTAACTCAAATTCTTTGAGCAATTCGGCGGCGGTCAGTGCTTGTATCTTTACTAATGCTGTCATGATGTTACCGCTTAGTTAATCTTGGTTAGAGCGCCTTTAACGGTAAGTATACCGCCCGCAGATATTTCACCCATTGCACTGGCTTTGGCTTTTACCATAGTGCCTTTAATTTGGACGCCGGTCTGATCAATTTTAATTGAGTTAGCGCCTACTTTAAGTTCAATGGATGTTTTTGAGGTGATTTTAATGGCCTTCATAACATCAATGGTGGCGCTGCCTTTGCCAACTTTTAATGTATGATTACCACTATCAACTTTTGTGGTTTGATTACCTTTAGCGACGGTCAGAGTGTCGTCGCCTTTACTGATGGTTGCCGTGCGGTTTTGTTCTACTGTCAGTGTCTGGTCGTTTTCGACCGTGCCGGTCTGGTCGTTATGAATGATCCAGTTGTGGTCTTTCCCGGCTTCCATATAAATCTCTTCGCTGCCTTTTTTGTCGTCGAAGCGAAGTTCATTAAATTTACTGTCTTTAATGGCTGTTTTCCAACCACTTTGAGTGGCGGTGTAGTTTGGCCCGTCGTTGGTGCCGTTATATACCGCTCCCGTGACTAATGGCCGATCTGGGTCGCCATTGATGTAGTTGATCACCACTTCTTGGCCTATACGCGGCACAAAGTTAGCGCCCCAGCCTTTGCCTGCAAACTGTTGTACCACTCGCACCCAGCAAGAATTCTGCGCTGAGTTCCAGGGGAAGGTGACTTTTACTTGAGTCAGTGTATCGCTTGAGCTGTCACTGCCAGTGGCTTTTACTTCACTGACGGTAGCAACTTGTGGGGTGTGTATCTTTTTAGCAAAGTTATTATGCTTGGGCCTTACGACAACGCCGTTGGGTACACAGCTGAATCGATTAGAAAAGTGTGTGTCGCGGTCGTTACCGTCGCGAGCAATAATGTGCACTTGCGTAATAAGGTATTTGCCGCTTTCTGAAGCGATGGAATGTTCAATTTCAAAGCGACCACCCGCGGATAGGGTCACGACGTCGCTGGTGCCTTGTGCAACATCAAACCCAGATTCGTGTGCTTCCATCGCGCGTTCACTCGCACTCTTACTTTGCGAGTCGATAAATTTGTGTTTGTTTTCACCGTCCACTTCAAAATGATAACTACCGTAATCACTACCCGTGAAGCTGGATACGCTATTTAGCGGCGATTTGGTTTTTACGGTTTGTTTATTATCTTTTGTGGTGGTGAATTCGCTGTAATCTTTAAATTCAAAGCCACCGGTGTGGTAATTAAAACTACGCTGCCAGCTGTGTATCGTATCTTTGCTTGGCTGGCTGCCACCGCCGTCATATTCGATGGTCTCTGTGGCTGCATCAAAATAATCTTGTGCATCATCAGCCAAGATCAGCTCGTGCTTCCCATCTTTGTGGGTAAAGTAATAGCTGATGCCTTCTTCGGCTAATAGGCGAGAGATAAACTCGAAATCGGTCTCATCAAATTGAACACAATATTCGCGCGTGGTGTAAGCACCGGTGGGTTTAAATTGATGTGAGACGACTTTGGAGTAATCCCCAAGTACTTCGTTGGCGATGTCTTTCACGCTTTTTTTGTGGAAGATACGGTTCTTCGACCCTAGTTTAGTAAACCATAAGCCCGGAACCATTTCTAAGCGATAACGGCGAAGCCCTTCGTCGTTTACATCCAACATGGCTAAGTGATTGACGTAACCATTGATATAACGGGTTTCTGATTCGCCATCGGACATTAAGGAGACGGTAATGTCTTTTCCTACGATGTCTTTTTGATCAATATCATGGCGGTCAGAGAATAATTCGAGTGTGTACCGGAAGAGATCGGATATGTACTCGTCGCCGACTAATTCAGACACAATGAATACATCTTTTCCTACTGGTGTATCAATTTGAATGAGGCGTTTCTTTTGATTGAGTACAGACATGACCTTGTCACCACGTTCTATGTGATTGTTATCGCATCAGCGCGGGCGCGCTTTTCCTGATGCCACTTCCTGAAACAAATCAGGGGACAACTCCGTTTTATACCGAAGTGCCCCCTGAGAAAATAAGAGAAAGACTCTCTTACTTATAGCGGCTTAGCCGTTGTTAGGTCGTAACCGACCTTCATGTTCTTGGTGTTCTTGTTGGTCTTGTCTGCGTGAGTCAGATCCGCTTCAATCTTAGCGAAGCTCAAAGAGATAGACTCTTGTGGCGCACCGCCAGCAGAAGCGCTCAGGCTGTAAGAAGACATGATGACGTCTTCTAGTTTGTAAACTGCGTACTTTTCAACTTTGTCAGCGCCAGTCTGAACAACGTGAATTTCAACAACTACGCCAGAATCACCAGTAACAGAAGCTTTGAACAAACCGCCAGAAGCAGCGTCAAGTGGCTTAGTTACGGTAACTTCGCTGATGCTAGGACGTGAAGCTTCACGGTTAGACATTGCGCCAGCTTGCATAGTGATAGAACGGCCTACGCCGAAGCTCATGCTGTCAACTTCGATCCAATCTTCATAGCCAGCAGCAGTTACGTTACCCGCTGGGGCTTTTGAGTTGAAGTTCATGTAAATCGCCATTGAATAATTCCTCAGTGTTATTTAAAAGATTACGTCCAATATTTCCTTCGGCGCGCTCTCTGAAAACTGTGTTTAGTTTGGAGAGCGTTCCACTGCCATGTGGCAAGTGACTGCAGTAAAACAGAAAAAAATGCACGGTTAAACCCTTGTTTTTAATGTTTTAAATCGACTCTGGCACGATTAAATTTGATGAGTTACCTGATGTTAAATACTGACTCTGGCACCATTAAGGTCTATTTCTTAACATATTGAAGAAACAGGCTGTCATTGTGGGGGTGCTTGGTATTTTATCAATCGATGGTCGTTTTTATTGACGCCAAAATGACTCTGACACCTTTTTAATGAAAATAATTTTAAGACATTAATATTATGTTAAGTGTTGAGGTCATTGAGGATAGGTGTTGATTTTAAATAGGTACTCAGGCGCTGGCCGGCATTTTGACTAAGGCGACGTGGGTTCGGTCGATTTTTTCTTTTTAGGGCGGCCACGTTTTAATGGGCGCACTCTGTGATTGGCAATTTGCTCAATTTTTTCGGTGAATTGATCTCCACCGAGAACCTGCCCAAGCTTGATTGTCTCGGCAATATAGTCGAGTAGCATGCGGTCAAATCGGAAACGAAACAGGGCGCTATATTCATTTCCGCGTTCTTCTTTGGTTTCTCCGAGGTCCATGTATAAGCGATGATCGACAATGATGTCGCTTTTTTTACGGCAGGTGTGATAGTTAAAACTAGACCATGGATATAATTCGGGGCCATCAACAATGCCTTCGTACATAGGCTTGAGCTCTACATACCGATAACATGTGAGCAAGTATGCATCAGAATCAATGACGCTTGATTTATAACGTCCCGCCCAGAGTGTTCCGGAGCGTTGATAGCGGTGATTCACATATTGAACATACCGACGCCCCAGCGATTGCATCATGGATGAAATACCTTGGGGAATGTTTGGCGTAGCTATAATTTGTATGGCATTAGGGAGTAAGACGTATGCGTGAATATCTACGTCGTACTGTTGCGCTGATTTTTTCAACGAAGCGAGGTAAAACTCGTAATCCTCATCGTCAAAAAAACAGTTCAGGTTGTTGTGCCCGATCTGGACGATGTGTTGTGGAATGTTGGCTATATTGATCCGCGGCAGTCTTGCCATAACCTCGATTGCATCCCTACTTGTGAGTGTAACTACTAACTGCATGGTCAGTGCTTCCAGTGCCCGGGCATTATGCAAAACCGTCCTTGTAAAAGCAACTGGATGAATTTTCTTTTGCTGATAAGGCATATCGGTCTATCAGAGAGCAGAGAATTTTGTTTTAATTTTCAATATCCCGTATTGAGCCACTGCAGCCTTGTGCTTGCATCTATAATTGTTGTGGTTGCTCGTTTGGTCAAACTGAGACATGGATTAACGATGAGCAATAGTAGTGGTGTTCGGCTGGTTGTGAATGGCCGAACTGATATTGGGCAAGTTAGAGATGAAAACGAAGACTCCATTCGCTGGCGTGCTGACCCTAGTCACCCTTTTGCTTACGTTGTGATTGCCGACGGTATGGGGGGGTACAGCGGAGGGGCGCTAGCGAGCCGAATTACCGTTGACACACTCAGTCAGTCGTTTGATCGTTTGTTAACTCCTACCTTTTTGGCTTGCACTCCCGATCAGCAGAATTTAATGATTCATGCTTCACTTCGTTCCACCATTAAACAGGCAAATCAGTCGATTATTGATGCAAAGCTCGAGAACCCTCAGTTTGCACACATGGGTACAACGTTGGTGTTGGCTTTAATTTGGCAGTCTCAAATGACGGTGGCACACATTGGTGATTCTCGGGCTTACCTCTGGAGCTTGGGTGGTATCGCGCCTTTGACTAAAGACCATAGCGTGGTGCAAGAAATGATAGATGCCGGCTCTTTAACAGAAGAGCAAGCAAGGGTGAGCGAGGTTCGAAATCATATAACCCGCGCGATGGGGGTTGCTGAAGATGTCGAACCTGTTATTCGAACCATGAGTTTAAACGCTAATTCCGTGATCTTGTTATGCAGTGATGGCTTGAGTGAATATTTTGATGACGCTACGCTAGAGCAAGTTTTGGCAACGCACCGCCCGGTGTCTGATTGTTGCTCTCGGTTTATAGCTGAAGCTAATGAGCTGGGTGGTAAAGATAATATCAGCGTGGGCTTGATTGAATTCTCAATGACTGTTCAGCCACAGTCGCACTTTCCTAGTAGTATTCCTACATCCGATGGAGAAGATACAACGATTCGCCAGGGGCGTTTTAATCGTTAGGGCTAAGCTACCCGACCCCTAGCTTACGCTGTTAGATCAACATTTGCTGTTGTCAAAAACGTAGCGGCTGCCTTAACTGACTCTCTGGTACATCTACTTTCTAGCTGCTTTCGTAAAACTATTAAACAACATAAGATGAACAAGTGTTCTTTTGTTTTGGATGGGGTGCTAAATTAGCGAGTATTTAGTCAGGTGTCTGGCTATTATTCGAGTATTCATATTGCTATACTGCGCGCGTAATTTTCTGCATGGCCTGTCGGGAGTCAGTTTCTGGGTTGGTTGTGCGGTGTGTGTAACGATTAACTTAATCGTTAATGGAAATTCTTGGGGCACGGATGTCTTCTACTTCTTAGTATAGAACTCATTTCTGAAAGCGCCTCAACTTTTGAGGCGTCGATGCCGTTTATTGCTTTTATTTTTGTATATCGACCTCTCTGACAGACTGAATTAAGGAATATGATGTTGACCAGTGACGTAAAAATTAAGCCTTCGGTACTCGTTTCGCGCAAGGCACTCTATTGGCTGAGTGTGGCGCTGATCTCATCTGTTTCGCATCTGGCGGCTGCTGAAGTTAACTCTCTGCGTGAGGTTTATGGGATAGATGCTCCAGGTTCAAATTCAGATCTAGCGGATGAGTACGAAGATCGTATGAAGCAGGATGACTTAGCCCCTAAGTTGAATGCTGACATTCCGGAGGCAGCCGCTCGGGACTCTGGTCCACGTATTCTAGTAAAGCGGTTCGTGTTTCAAAATATTCGAGAATATCCCGAGCTGGGCATCACTGCTGAGGGTGTTAATGCCGAGGCAGAACGACTTCGTTCGCAATACATGAAGGAAGAGCAGTTACTGGATGGCGGCTTCACCATTGATGAATCTGCCGAAGTAATTGAATACCTGCAAGAAGTGGGTCGTGAAGGTGAGGTTGAAAATATCACCTATGAAGACATGCAGAACTTAGTGGGAATTGTGCGTCAGCATAATAGAAATCGTGGGTTGAGCTTTGCCGACCTCGAAGAAGTAACTACCCAGCTAAGTTTGTACTACCGTCAGCGTGGTCTTTTCTTAGCGAGAGTTCAATTACCTGCGCAAGAAATTAAAAACGGTATTGTGTTTCTAACCGTGATGGAAGGTGTGCTAGGGCAAGTGGAAGCGCTGAATAGTAAAAAATACAGCGAATCTACATTGCGCTCTCCTTTAAAGAATGAAATTGGTCGTGCTGTCAGTGGGGGCGATATTGAGGAATCCCTCTATATTTTGAACGACCTTCCGGGCCTTAATATTACGGGTGCTTTCACTGCTGGAGATAATCCGGGAGAAACAAAATTAAAACTGACCGTTCGTGAAGAAGAAGCGTTTAAGTTTTTATTTCGTGTTGATAATCATGGTTCAGAATTCACCGGGGACACTCGTTTCTTCACCAGCATGGAGTGGTATAACCCGATCGGTTTTGGTGACAGCTTAAGACTTGGGTATTTACGCTCTGAAGATTTAGAGGGTAATAATGAAGCGGGTGAGGAAGCGCATGCTGATTTGGGCCAGTTCTCTTACTCGTTTCCAGTATTTGGTTTAAGAACCCGTCTTGGTTTGTCTGCTGACTTTAATAAGTACTCCATTATCGATGAAAATGGAGGCATTATTAATGAACTCGACCTAGAAGGTGAGAGTAGTAATTATGCAATCAACTTAAACCATCAATTTATTCGTAGCCTAGAATTCAACTTTTCCAGTGGGTTAGCGCTAACCGATAAGAAGACAACGATTGATAGTGAGCTTATTCCTGCGGGCGACCATGTGATTGGCGGTGAATTAAACTTCTATGTTGATGGCTTGAGTCGGACTGGCTTGCGTATGTTGAATATTGCCAATGTGACGCTGCAGTACGGTGAACACCAAAATGAAGTGATTGAAGGGCGAGACGATACCTTCTTTATTCTGGGTGTTGATACCAACTCTTTATTCTTTTTACCTATCCCGTTTACCAGCAAATACAGCCGACTAATTACCACATTAAAAATGCAGCATTCCGAAGCGTCTCTGCCATCTTTTGAGCAATTCAGCATGGGTGGCCCAAGTGGTGTACGTTCATTCTCTAATGGCGAATTTTCTGCAGATCAATCTGTGTACTTAGGCAATGAATGGTATTTCGATCTGCCTGATTGGTCATTTTTTGGCGGACGTTATTTCAACGAAGTATTTCAAGCGGGTTTACTGCTCGACTTTGCGTACGGAACACAGAATGGTGGTTTCGTAACAGACAGTGGCGCGTTAGCGGATGATGAATGGGCACAAATGAGCGCAGCGGGTTTAGTGTTTAAAGCAGCGTGGGGCGATACATTTAATGCCAAGTTGTCCATCGCGACTCCTCTTGAAGCAAGCTCAAGCCTTGATCCAGACAGTGATGACAACTCAGCGACACCGCTGAACAATGCGCCGGACGCGATTGAAGTGTATGCAGATATTAACTTCGTCTTTTAGTGTGCGACGTATAGGGCTTCGAATAAAGCCGACAGGGATTTTTTCACGCGACTTGTGAATGATTGGATGAATTTTGGGTAACTCCCAACGATGTTAAGAGTAATGACATGACTAAATATACAACGAACAGCCGCACAGTAATGGAAGCTACTGGTCTGATCTTTAAAATGAAAAGATTGGCCCGTGCAATAAAAGACGCCGGCGTATTTTCTGCCAGCGTTAGAGGTTGTGTATTTGGTAGCTTGATTGCCGGGCAGATTGTTCTGCCGGTGGCTGCGGTGGCATTGCCTTCTAACGGTGTGGTTAATGGTGGTGATTCAGAAGCCGAAATTGATGTGGATATTGGTAATGGCACTATTACAATTGATCAGCATTCTGATCGGGTGGCTATTGACTGGGATACTTTTAGTATTGGCTCAGGTGAGTTAGTTGAGTTTGTTAACCAAAATGCTAATTCAGTTGCGATCAATAATGTTTTATTAAATAACGTCTCAAACATTGCTGGAAATATTACGGCAGATGGTCACGTTGTTCTTGTTAATCCTAACGGCATTATATTTACGAGCGCAGCCCAGATTGATGTGGGTGGCATTATTGCGTCGGGGTTGGCGGTTAGTAATTCGGATGCCTTCATTGCTAATGCTGATGGCTCAGTCAATAAACTTATGTTTGACAGTGCTGCTGGTGCTGGCACTGTCACTAATAACGGTCTGATTGCAGCCTCATCTATTGCCTTGATTGGTAAGCAAGTAACGAATTCAGGAACACTTGCTGGCGATATTAATTTTATTGATGGCTCAATTAATCTTCCTGCTGAAGTGACGTATTTAGGAGCGGGGGATTCTGGTTTTGTCACTTTTGGTGGAAGTGAATTTGTTGGTTTTGAAATGAGTGCCGGTATTACAGAGGCTTTGTCCGGTGATGCTGTGCTGAACTCTGGAACTATCAACAGTAACATCGTGGAAATAGAGGCGAGTATGGCTAACTCGCTTATTACCGCAGCAGTAAATAACTCAGGTGCGATCACCGCTGATAGTTTAATTGTAACTGGTGATACGATTACCTTAGCCTCAGGCACCGATCTTACTAGTGATACAGTAAGTACTACTTCTGCTTCACTAACGTTAGAAAGTGGAATCACTATCGATGCTAGCAGTGGATTTATAGCAAGCGCTAACACGCTAGGGTTAGAGACCGCTGACTCAAATTACAACACGCTTGCGTTGACTGGAACTGCGAAAGAAATTGTCGTGGGTGATGCTGGTGGTCCGAATTCTCAGTTAACGGTTACTGACCTTTCTACCGTCAATGGTTCTAGTGCGAGCATTAAAGGCACTGACACCAACGATGAAACGTTCAGCATTAGCACAGCAGCCAACGCGGTGAACGTGAACGCAATCTACTTCACTTCGGTTGCTTCAATCAATGCCGGTACCAGCACTGGGGATGCAGTGATTACAACAGAAGCGGTTGATGCGGATCTGACGGCTAACGGTAATGAACTAGTTGCGTCAGAAATAAACTTCAGCAACATCAATGATGTTGATTTGAGTGGTGGTGCATTAACCGGCACTGACACCAATAACGAAACGTTCGAGATCAGCACAACGGACAACGCGGTCAACGTAAACGAGATTGACTTCACCTCGGTTGCTTCGATCAATGCAGGGACGAGCACTGGCGATGGAGTCACAACGACTGAATTGGTTGATGCAGATCTGACGGCTAACGGTAATGAAGTAGTCGCTTCAACGATCAACTTCAGCAACATCAACGATGCTGATTTAAGCGGTGGTGCATTAACCGGCACGAACGATAACGACGAAACGTTCAGCATTAGTACGGCAGCCAATACGGTCAACGTAAACGACATCGATTTCACCTCAGTGACGGCGATCAACGCAGGTACCAGCACTGGTGACGCAGTCACAACGACTGAATTGGTTAATGCTGATCTCACTGCTAACGGTAATGAACTCGTTGCTTCAACGATCAACTTCAGCAACATCAATGACGCTGACTTAAGCGGTGGTGCATTAACCGGCACTGACACGAGCGACGAAACGTTCAGCATTAGCACAACAGCTAACGCAGTGAACGTGAACTCAATCGACTTCACTTCGGTGGCGGCAATCAACGCAGGTACCAGCACTGGGGATGCAGTGACTACAACAGAAACTGTTGATGCAGATCTCACTGCTAACGGTAATGAGCTGGTTGCTTCAACGATCAATTTCAGCAACATCAATGATGCTGATTTAAGCGGTGGGGAATTAACCGGCACCAACACAAATGATGAAGTGTTTGAAATTGATACTACGGCGAACGCTGTTAATGTGAACGCGATCGACTTCACTTCTGTTGCTTCAATAAATGCTGGAACCAGTGCTAACGATGCAATTATTACGACAACGCTTGTTGATGCTGCTCTTGTCTTAAGTGATAACGGATTAACGGCGTCGAGTATGACGTTTAGTAATATCAATAATGTTGATCTGAGCTTGGGTGCATTGACGGGAACGGATGGTCGTAGTGAGACGTTTAACATTACAACGGCCAGTCAGTCTGTGAATGTAAATGGTATGGACTTCACTCAAGTGTCGACAGTGAGCGCTGGGACAAGTGGCAGTGATGCAGTTATTGCTGATGGCATAGCCGTCAATGCCGATTTGACGGACAGTAACAATGGCCTCGTGGCATCAGATATTACGTTCACTAACATCAATCAGGCTGACTTGAACGATGGTGCTTTAACTGGCACTGACGCCAATAATGAAACCTTCACTATTGGGGCGGATGTAAATGCAGTGACTGTGAATGCAATCGACTTTACTCAAGTGTCAGCGGTTGATGCAGGTTCGAGTGCGAACGACTCCATTGTAGCCAGCGGTGCCGCCGTCAATGCAGATCTAACTGCTAGCAATAACGGTCTTGTTGCATCAGGTATTGCGTTTAGCAATATTGAGAGAGCGGCATTAAATAATGGTGCCCTTACCGGGACGGATGCGATTGATGAAATATTTACCGTCAGTACGGTTGATAATTTTGTGAACGTTAATGCGATCGACTTTACTCAGGTCTCTGCTGTCAATGCAGGTTCGAGTGTGGCGGACAGTATTGCAACTGATAGTGCCGTTAATGCGGAGTTAAGTGGAGATCAAAACGGACTGATCGCATCGGATATTTCTTTTTCTAATATCAACAGCGCTAACCTAAGTGGCGGCAGCTTAACGGGCAGTAATAATGTCGATACATTATCTCTTACGGTTCTCGGCTTAGTGGCTAACAATATTGATTTCACCTTTATCGATAGTTTTGTCGATCTTGCCGGTGGTTATGATGAAATTACGGGGCTAGCTGGTGTTGATTGGACATTAACGGGAGCAGATGGAGAAATAAACTCGACCCGTTATGAGTTTGCGAATGTTGAAGAGATTAACGTAGTGGGCGAGTCAGTGACTGGATCTTCCACAGCCGAAATCTTTGAACTTGGTTCATCTACCCAGGGTGTGATCGTTAATGAACTACAACTTAACGATGTTGCTAGTGTGAATGCAGGCGCGAGCGATACTCTTCAGGGAACCAGTGGTGATGACGTCTTTGATGTTACTTCTGATACTGTCGTTGAAGCTAACTCAACGACTTTCAGTGGAATGAAAAACCTCAATGGCTCTGGTGGTCAAGATACGCTTATCAGTAATACAGATGGTCTTGCTTGGATCATTAACGATGGCAAAGAGGGGCTGAATACACTGGGTAGTTACTCCTTCACATTATTTGAACTGCTGGATAATAATGTGGGTGATCTAACCTTAACCACGGCGCTGCAGAGTGCGTTCTCTGGTGATGGTGTTTCACTGAATGTGAGTGGATCAACTACAACCCAGAGTGCTGCATTTGGCGGTATGTTCATGAACTTCAACAGTGCTAATAATGTATCGTTGATCTCCACGTTAACAGGCTCAAATGCGGTTACCGGCAACATTACTGCCAATCAATTGAGCATTCTTGCTTCGGGTGATATCAACATTGATACAGATATTAATCAGGTTGATATTGGAGTGAATGACAGCCGCTCGATTGGAGTCGTGATGGTTCAGGATGGTGACTTAGTTGTTGGCTTAATTGATTCTGGTGAAAACGGCAGCATCATCCTTGATAGCGCGGTCTCAGGAACTGGTAAACTAACCTCCGCAGAACGTAACAGTGTAAACTTTAGTGGCAATACCGCACAAATTGGTACGGGTAATTCAGGTCGCTCGGGAAGTGGTACTTGGTTTGCTGCAGGTGACGCGGCAACAGGGAGTCAGTTGACCTTTGATATAACTACAGAGCTAACGCTGGAAGCTTTCTCTTACGTAACACCGTTCTTCCCGAACGGATCGCCGTTAAATATCTTACTGGAAGGTATTGAAACAGAGTCCTTGATCAGTTCGCAGCAACCAGCACTTATCGTGACTGGTGGTGTTGAAAACTTTGACCAAGTAGATCAAGGGGTATTTGAATCTTTGACGCCTTATGTGGCTGATGCTAATGCGGTGGCTGGATCAGATAATTACTATGCGAGCTCTGATGTTCCTTCTAGCTTAGATACGTCACAACTGGCCGTATTACTCGAGGCTTACCAGCCAACGGCTGCAGGCTTGAGCTACGGTGAATACACCATTAACGATGGTGAGTCTGAAGAGGAAGAAGATAAGGACGAAGAGCAGCAGGAACAGCAGTCTAATACGGTAGTCGCTGATGGCGATATCCGTGTTGCTTACAACGATTCAGGAGAAATTCTTGGTGTTGTTAAGGAATACGTATTCCAGGCTGGTGATTCATTGTGGAGTTTATCGTCTCGTTTCCTTGGTGACGGTTTTGCTTGGAGAGAACTACTAAGCCGCAACCCAACAATTAAAGACCCTGCCTCAATCGTTGATGGTCAGGTGATTAATGTTGTTGAGAAGGTTAGTGATGAGATCTCTCAGAAGCTTAAAGGTGCGATTGATGCTGGCTATGCCTCACAAGACAATGGTGGTGTTGTATTACCTGCCGCGTTACGTGATGAACTAGCCTTGCCTTGATACGGCAATAAATAAAAAACGTGCACAGGCTTAGCCTCTGCACGTTTTTTTGTTTTCTACTCTGAGTTAGCGGGTAGAGCTGTAAACTTTATATTAGTTTTTTATTTGTTGTTGATAGTGAGCAGTGGATATAACAATGCCTCCTGAACTAAGCATCAACCACGAACACCAAACACGAACACCAGCCACTAACAGTAACCCTAAGTTTTTACTGTGGGCCTGTCGGTTCCCTTTTATTAATATTGATTCACCTTTTATCCTGGCGTCTCTATCAGGCGAACCCACCGGTTAAATATATTTAATCGGGCTGCAGCAAGTTTTAAGCAAACTAATAAAGGCACAGCGATTAGTACTCCAACCGCTCCCCATATCCACGCCCATAATATCAACCAGATAATCAAAACCAGTGGGTTTAGGCGCATATTTCGGCCTAAAACGGTCGGCGTGATAAACTGTGCTTCAAGTGTATTAATAGCAAAAAATATCAGTACAGGCGTTAATGCTACCCACTCTTCTCCATATTGTATGATGCCTGCTAAATAGAGAATCAACATCGCGGCGACTGGCCCAACGTAAGGTGCAAAATTAAGCAACCCTATCCCCTCAGAGTAAAGCTGTCATTTTTCAGGTGTGGGCGAGTGGTGATGACGATTAAACTTGTGAAAAAAGTTTAGCCTTCCTACTCAGAATAAAGAGAATTCACCTTGGATTTTATTCTGGCGAATTTGAAGTCAGTGGCGTTTCTTGTGGGTGTTTAATTAAACGTGATGCCAGTACCCCCACCTCAAATAACATCCACATAGGTACGGCTAATACGGTCTGTGAAATAATATCAGGTGGTGTAATTAACATGCCAATTACAAAGCAGCCAAGGAAGACGTAAGGGCGTTTCTCGCTGAGTGCTTTTACTGTAGTAATGCCGCTAAGCACCATTAAAAACGTGGCAATCGGAATCTCGAAAGCAATACCAAAAGCGAAGAATATCTTGAGAATAAAGTCGAGGATGTTGCTGATGTCGGGCATGAAGGAGATACCTTCCGGGCCGACGGCGGTGAAAAATCCAAATACCAGCGGTAATACCACAAAGTAGGCAAAGGCGATGCCGGAGTAAAATAATACAATGCTTGAAAACAATAGGGGGATCGCAAATTTCTTTTCGTGCTGATATAACCCAGGTGAAATAAATCCCCAGATCTGATGCAAAATAAAAGGCACTGCTAATAATACAGACAGCACGAAGGTCATTTTGAACGGGACTAAAAATGGCGAAGCGACACCGGTGGCGATCATGCCACCATCAATGGGCATAAGTACTGACAGAGGCTCAACCAGTATTAAATACAGATCATTAGCGAAATAAAATAAGCTTAGAAAAAACACCAAAACAAGAATCACGGCTCGAAGTAAACGATTACGCAGTTCAATTAAGTGAGCAATAAGTGGTTGTTCTTGATCTGTCATTTTGTTGTATCGTCAGAAGCGGGCGTTTTGTTCTCGTTGCTGACTTCTAAGTCACTATTGTCGTCAGCTTCTTTTTTATCCGACGTTTTTCGCATTGATAAAGGGTCTAAAATATCCTTATCAAGGAAGGTCGCCGCTGGATCTCTAAGTTTGGCTTTAAGCTCTTCGGTACGGGCATGTCGTTCAAGATCTTCTTGAATGTTGGACATGGAACGACGCACTTTACCTATCATCAGGCCAAGTGTACGCGCCGCTTTTGGTAAGCGTTCTGGGCCTAATACCAGTAATCCGAGCACGCCGACGACTAATAGCTCCATAAAGCCAATATCAAACATCAGGCTTTGTCCTGATCCTTGCTTTTGTCTTTCGATTCGCTAAATTCAGCATCTTTCTGAGTTGAGTCATCGGTTAGCGATTCGGTTCTGTTCTCTTTATCGTCTTCAGGCTTCTCATTCATGGCGCTTTTAAAGCCTTTTACCGCACCACCTAAATCCCCGCCCATATTGCGCAGTTTTTTAGTTCCGAAAATCATAATGACTATGGCCAATACGATAAGTAGTTGCCAAATACTGATTCCACCAAGCATATGCTGTTCCCCTTGAGTGTATTCTAGGTTAAATTATTTTTTCGAGCGGGACGCTTTTTCTTCCAGCCCTGACATATTAAAACGACGTGCGAGTTCATTCACAACGGCTTCAGGGCGTTCACCAAGTTTGGCTAGTGCGACTAATGAGTGAAACCATAAGTCGGCGGTTTCGTAGATGACGTCTTTGTTATCGCCGCTAGTTTCAGCATCTTTAGCCGCCAGTATGGTCTCAGTGGCTTCTTCGCCGACTTTTTCTAAAATCTTATTCAGACCTTTGTGATAGAGGCTGGCGACATAAGATGAATCGGCATCGCCATTTTTTCGTTCATCAAGAATGTCGCCCAGCTCTTTTAGAATGTCGCTCATTAGACTGTCTCAGTAAATGTTGTATTAATAAATGTCACTTGGGTCTTTGATAACGGGGTCAACATCGACCCAGCGATCGTTTTCAAATACTTTGTAAAAGCAGCTTTCGCGTCCAGTATGGCAAGCGATACCACCAATTTGCTCTACCTGCATGACGATAACATCAGAGTCACAGTCTAGCCGTAACTCGTGCAGTTTTTGCACATGTCCGGATGATTCGCCTTTTCGCCATAACTGTTGGCGCGAACGAGAGTAAAAAATCGCGCGTTGCTCTTTTGCGGTTAGCTCAAGCGCTTCTCGATTCATCCAGGCCATCATTAATATACGGCCACTTTGGTGATCTTGCGAGATTGCAGGCACTAGTCCATCGCTATCCCACTTTACGGCATCAAGCCAGTTCATACCTAATTACCTGTGTTTAATCCTGTTGCGATGCAGGATACCTTTCTGTTCTTTCTCTTGCCGTGGCTTTGGTCTTCAAGATAGTTAGCCTTTTACTATCAACCAGAGAATGCCAAAAGCTGAGAGTCCTAATCCTGCGACTTCGGGAATGGCGAGGGCGTAGGACTGCCACCAGAGTAACACGCCTCCACCGGTTGCCAGTAAGCCCAGTGTCTGGTGGCGCTTTTGCTGACGCTGCGCTTCAAGTGCGGCGTTGAGTTGCATAATCTGCTGCTGCATAGCGAGCTGGTTTTCGTCCATATGATTCAAACGAGTTAATGCGCCGTGCATTAGGTTTGGAATTTGTGGTGCCTTTTCAATCCAACTCGGGAGCTGGCGTTTGAATTCTTTGAAAGCCGCTTTTGGCCCAAAGCGTTCGCGCATCCAGCGTTCAAGGTAAGGTTTGGCTGTTGCCCACAGATCCAGCTCAGGGTAAAGCTGACGGCCAAGACCCTCAATATTGAGCAGTGTTTTTTGTAGCAGTACGAGCTGCGGCTGTACTTCCATATTAAAGCGGCGAGCGGTGGCAAATAATTGAATCAGTACTTGGCCAAATGAAATCTCGGCTAATGGCTTTTCAAAAATAGGCTCACACACGCTACGAATGGTGGCAGCAAATTCATGCACCTTGGTGGTTGGCGGTACCCAGCCGGAGTCAACATGGAGCTGCGCAACTTGATGATAGTCTTGATTGAAAAACGCCATCAAATTCATCGCTAAATAATGTAGGTCTTCATCGGTCAAGCTACCGACAATACCGCAATCAATGGCAATGTATTGTGGCGACGCCGGATTCTCTCGGCTGACGAAAATATTGCCCGGGTGCATGTCGGCGTGAAAGAAGCTATCGCGGAATACCTGGGTAAAGAAAATCTCAACACCGCGCTCTGCCAGTACTTTCATATCCGTCTTTTGCGCGTATAACTCATCTAAGTTGGCGACGGGTATCCCATAAATGCGTTCGCTCACCATGACTTTTGAGCGGGTGTATTCCCAATACACCTCGGGCAGGTAGAGTGATTTTGAATCGGAAAAGTTACGACGCAGTTGAGTCGCGTTTGAAGCTTCGATCTGTAGGTTTAATTCGCCATAAATGGTGTGGCGATAGTCTTCGACCACTTCCATCGGTTTCAAGCGTCGGCCGTCGGCTGAATATTTCACCAATAGGGTGGCCATAAACTCCAGCAGTTGCAGGTCACGCTCAATGGTGTCTTCAATGCCCGGACGCACCACTTTAACAACGACTTCTTTGCCGATATCGTTTTCATGTTCTGGAAATAGTCGAGCGGCGTGAACTTGCGCAATAGAGGCAGAGGCGAGTGGCTGTTCTGAAAATTCGGCAAATAGCTCACTAATAGACTGCCCCAGCTGCTCCTCAATCATGGCCATCGCTTTGTCGGATGGAAACGGCGGGACGTTATCCTGCAGCTGTTTTAGCTCGTGCACGATGTCTTCCGGGATTAAGTCTGGCCGAGTCGATAAGATTTGCCCAAATTTAATGAAAATAGGGCCGAGGGCTTCAAGGGCCAAGCGCAAGCGTGCGCCGCGGGTTAGTTTGCTAGGCACGGGGCTTAAACGCCACGGTGCCATCCATAATAAAATTCGGAGTTTAAGCGGTAGTTGGTCCGTCGGTACCAACGCATCTAGACGATAGCGGGTAAAGACAAACAGAATTTTCCAGAGACGCCAGAGGTTGCCCACGGTTATTCCTTAGGGTTCTTTTTATTTTCTACGCGGGCTATGCGAGCTTCTAAGCGGTCTGCGCTTAGGCGAAGCTGGTCAACATCAGCGTTGAATTGATCAAGTAACGGAGCTGGGGTAACTAATTGCACCTCATCTTCCAAATATTCTTTACCGGCGCGACGATAGGTTTGGCTGGTGTCTTTGCCCCATTTGAATAAACCGCGCACACCTTTGCCAATTTGATGGGCCAATACTCCGCCAGTGACTGGTTGAATTAGGGCTTCCCAATCAATATCCAGTGTTTGCACGACACGGGTGATGCTGAGCGCTAATTCGGTGTCGCCATCCATATCGATATTAGAGTTAATTAGCTCATTGGCTTTATCGCTGGCTTGGACAAGTTTGATGAAATCAGCGGTGGAGCCTCGGAGTACGACATCGGAATCAATATCCGGGGTCATACTCAGGTTTAAACCTTCACGAGTGATGCGCACATTTATTTGTGTCATTCCGGTGATGATGATGCCCATCATTCTGCCTTCATGTTTTGCCAAGCGCAGTAGTGCCGCAGGATCTTGTTTTATCACCTGATTCAGCAGTACTTCAACGGGTAGGCAGAGTGCCTGTGACAAAACAGGTGAAAGCATTAAGGCTTGATTCCACGGTGCAGAGCAACGACGCCACTGGTCATGTTGTGATAATTACAACGAACTAAGCCTGCATCTTCCATCATGCTTTTCAACGTTTCTTGATCAGGGTGCATACGGATGGATTCAGCAAGGTATTTATAGCTTTCAGAGTCGTTAGTCACGAGTTTGCCCATCATGGGTAACGCAGAGAACGAATATAAATCGTAAGCCTTGCTCATTAGCGGGTTGGTTGGCTTGGAGAACTCAAGTACGAGTAGGCGACCTCCAGGCTTTAGAACACGAGCCATAGAGCGCAATGCTTTATCTTTATCGGTGACGTTGCGTAAGCCGAAGGCGATAGTGATCACATCGAAGCTGTTGTCTTCAAACGGTAGCTCTTCGGCGTTTGCCTGAACGTATTCGATGTTACCGACGTAACCCTGATCGGTTAAACGATCACGGCCAACATTGAGCATGGAGGAGTTGATGTCTGCGAGTACAACTTTACCCGTTGGCCCGACAATGCGAGAGAACTTTCGGGTTAAATCACCAGTCCCGCCAGCCAAGTCCAGAATGCTATTGCCCGTGCGTGCACCACTCATATCAATGGTGATGCGCTTCCATAAGCGGTGAACCCCGAAAGACATCAGGTCGTTCATTACGTCGTATTTCGCTGCTACTGAGTGAAATACATCGGCTACTTTGCTGGCCTTGTCTTCAACGGCGACTGTGTCGTAGCCAAAGTGCGTAGTTTTATCGTCGGACATGCTTACCTCCCAATCAAGATCGCCATTCTAACCAGCCAAGCTCGGCTTGTCTGCTTTCCATGCTGTTATTAATCGACCGGAGTCTGGCACAAGTGCACCTGTGCAAGTGAGTGAGGGTCGGGCAATCTGCAAGTTCTTGTAGTACTCCACGATTAAGCAGAGTTAAAAGAGAGAAAAAATGAATACAGTACTAATGAAAGCAATCACTTTGGTGTTTTGGGTTTTGGCCATTACCGGCTGGATTCAAGGCTGGGATGGGTTGTTGGGCTATTTGCCGACAATCGGTGGCGTAGTGGCTTTGATACATGTGTTAGAGGTATTGCTGTTTTTGGCGATATTTCGTAAGAAAAGCACCAATGTGCGTTTAGATGCGGTGCAGGTGTTTGTGTTTGGTATGTTTCACCTACAAAAATTTATGCCTAAGCGTTAAGTCTATAATTGATAGAAACAAAGAAGGGAGGCACAGCCTCCCTTCTTTGTGGTCGATCTAACGGTCTAGCTTACTTAACTTCAAGCTCAACACGACGGTTTAAAGCACGGCCTTCGTCGGTCGTGTTCACCGCGATTGGCTGGCTGTCGCTCAGGGCTTTTAGCTCAATCGCGTCTTTGCTTACGCCACGGGCCATTAAGTAGTTACCTACGGTTTTAGCACGCTCGAGCGAGATGAACTGGTTGAAGTCTTGCGTTCCAGTCTCATCCGCGTGGCCTTTAATAATGATCTTCATATTGGCGTCTTGCTTAGCATTGGCCGCAATTTGATCTAGGTAGTTTGTTGCTTTAGCTGGCATGCCAGCTTTGTTTAGCGGGAAGCGCAAAAGTGCTTCGGCAGATTTGATCAGATCACAGCCTTGGCTATCAACCATTGAGTTCTTCGGTGAAGATTCGCATTTATCTAAGTTGTCAGCGATGCCATCGTTATCAGCGTCGTTGAATGCGGATGGGCTAGGGATACCTGCTGCTGTCGCTGGCATTTGGTTGGGTTCAACGACAGCTTTTTCGGTAGACTCTACCGTAACGACAGGTTTTTCGTCAGTCATGTTGTTGGCGCTAGAAGCAGCACCTGCAGCAGCCATCGCACCTGCCGCCGCAGCAGAGCCAAAGCGGTAACCCACTTCTAGTACGTAGTTTGTGTGCTCAGGGTATTCGTTAACCATGTCGTCATAACGAATCTCAGCGCGACCGAATACGCGGTCAGAGCTGTCGTACTGCATACCTGCACCAACAGATAAGATGGCATTTGAGACACTGCCACCGCCTGCTCTGACATCTTCAAAGCCAACGGCTGCCGTTACGTATGGCTTCCATGAATCTTCAGACAAGAAATACAAGCTATTGAAGCGGAATTGTTCAACGTCCGCTCGAGAGTCGTCTTGGATAATTGAAGGAATAACAATACTGCCTTCTAACGCAATATCATCTTTCAGCATGTAACCTAGAGAGATCTCATTGGTGTAGCTGTGTTTGATATGATCGCCGAAGTGATCAACGCTGGCTTCGTTATCTGTGTGGGCCGCGCCCACAGTAAAGTAATAAGGAAGGTCAGATGCGTGTGCTGATACCGATACGGCAGCGGCAATAGCGGCGCTAAGTATTGTACGTTTCATGGTTGTAATCCCCAATATGAGTTGCTTGCGCGAACTTTAACAAAATACCGTATCGTTTCGCCATGTCCTATATGGACCAAACGACAATAAATATGGAATATGGTTCAGATTGCTTAATTCGATGTGACTTTATAGTAATAAATTCGAGTTTTATTGGTATTACGTCTTATTCGCTTGTTATATCGATAGGTTACTACGGCTGTCGTTGTGCCTATTTAGCCACTCCCCTATGCTTGGGCTCGACTGTCTTAATCAGAGTTGCCCTTATATATGCTGCCGCACAGAACACCGAGTTATGTTCGTTTAGGATTATTGTCCGCTCTCGGCTTATTAGCATGGGGCACGGCTGCGTATGTTGCTTTGGCCGCGACACCTTCGGATAACCTTTGGTTATCCGGGGTCTGTATTGCGATAAGCGGCGTATCCTTTTTACTTCTGGCTGCGCTGGGTATTCGTGAGCTGTTAATCAATAACATGACATGGCATGTCGATAATGGTGATTGGCGTTTTTGGCTATTACTACTGATTGGTTATGCCTCTGGTATTGCGCTGGTTGATATTGCCCAGCTGAGCGTTGCTCAAGGGCCTGTGGTTGCCTTGTTAGTGGTGAATATGGCCTCCATGGCGGTGCGCTTCAACGCCTTGTATGCGGTCACGTTGAACTTTGTGGTGGGTATTGTTTTTGGGCTGCAATTTGATGGGGATGACTGGTGGCTGGTGATGCTGAGCTGTTTGATTCAACAAATGGTGTTGTGGAGCTTTGGTCAGAGTATTGTTGCGGAAGTCGTTGAGGTACGCAGGCTTCGAATCATGCGCAACGAGTTACGTATGGCACAAGCTCAAATCTCAGAGTCGGGTCGTATGCTGGAGAGGCGAAATATGCGCCATAACCTGCACGATAAAATGGGACATGAGCTGGCGACCTTGCATATGAATTTGCAAATAATAGAGCAGCATATACGTCGTCATTCCGCCCCTGAAGTCATGGCCGCTCCTTTGAATGAAGCGCGTGGTGCTAGCCGCCGTATGTTTGTTGAATTAGACAATATTGTGACGGGGTTAAAGCAAATACCAGCGGCGCATTTTTATGATGCGCTGACTGACCTGATTGATCAGGCAACAACACTCAACGTGACCACTCATTGGGATGATAAAGTCAGTATTGCAGATCCCCAGTGGTGTGAAACCTTGTTGTCTGCTGCGCGAGAATTCCTAACCAACGTGATGAAGCATTCAACCGGGACTGACGTCGAGTTAAGTGCGAGGTATCGCAATGGTGTCTACGAAATTATTATGCAAGAACGTACGGCTGCAGAGAACGAAATAACCTTAGGAAACGGCTTGCTGGGGGTGGCTGAGCGGGTTGAGGCCCTAGAGGGAACCTTTGAGGTTACCAAGCAAGAGGGGCGAGTGACTTGGATAATAAAAATACCGGAGGGCGATAAATGATTAAAGTTGTGCTCGTAGATGATCAGGCATTGGTGCAGCAAGGTGTAGCAACCCTTTTGAATATGACCGGCGCGATCGACGTGATAGAAACGTTTAGCTCGGGAGTTAAGCTGTGCCAATGGATACAAAATTATGGCGGTGATCTAGATCTGATACTGCTTGATTTTCATATGCCGGATCAAGATGGCCTTGAAACACTGAGGTTATTAAATGAACAAACTAAAATCCCCGTTGTATTTCTGAGTACATTTGCCGATGCAGCCCTAAGTCGTGAAGCTAGACGCTGTGGTGCTCGGGGCTGGTTAGCTAAAAGCATTGAAGTGGATGATTTGGTGTCTGTACTTCGAGTGATAGTCACTGGAGGCAGTGCTTTTCCTGCACTGGCGGCAACCAAGGTCGATTCAGACCTAACTTCGCGCGAATATGAAATCGCCCGTTGTTTGGTGGCAGGGATGACGAATCAACAGATTGCCGATGAATGTTTCTTAAGCTTGGGCACAGTAAAAAACTATACGTCTAATTTGTTTTCTAAGCTTGAAGTAGCAAATAGAAGTCAGGCAATGACGGCTTTGCGGGAGCGAGGGATAAGCTGACTCGTTTTGTCTGTTGTTGTTTGTACTGCTTTTGTATAGCTTGTGTATATCTTAACTTTTGAGGGATATACCATGCTTGGACTTATTAGAACTACCGCCGTACTGACCGTTGCACTTTTTTTATCCGGGTGTCGCATTGTCGATACCGTCCCGTTTGTCGACATACCTCGTTACATGGGCACTTGGTACCAGATATCTGCCAATGAAGTGGCGTTTAACGAAGGTTTGGTTGGGGTAACGGCTGATTACACATTGCTAGAAGATGGCTCCGTCGAGGTCTACAACCGTGGCTATGTCGATACACTCGATGGCGAACCCAGTGATATTGTGGGTAATGCGACTATCTGGGACGAAGAAACAAACTCCAAATTGAAAGTAGTCTTTCCCGGTGCGCCGGATCTTCCCTACCCAAATTACTTGATCGTCATACTGGATGAGGTGGATTATCAGTACGCGGTAGTTACCGATCCTTTCGAATACACCCTATTTGTTTTAAGTCGCACACCACAAATGAGCGAAAATACTTACGCAATGATCTTGGGTGAGCTAGAAGCGCTGGATGTCGATACGAGCAAGTTATTGATCACCCCACAGCGTGATTAAGGCTTACTGACTAAGCAAAGGGTGTACGCTGTTGTACACCAGTTTCGAAATCGTCGGTTGAGCTTTGGATGTAGGGTGAATGCCATCGCCCTGCATCATTCCCTCGACAGCGGCAACCCCCTCTAACAGAAATGGAATAATGGCCGCGCGATACTTTTCGGCAACTTGCGGGTAGATAGCTCGAAATCTTTCCGTATATGCTGGGCCGTAATTGGGTGGTATTTGCATGCCTGCAAGCACAACCGCTGCGCCACTGTTCTGAGTGATATAGGTCATGCGCTCAAGGTTCTGCTTTACTAAGCCTAGTTGAGTGCCACGAAGCGCATCGTTACCGCCAAGCGCGAGAATAACGACATTCGGGTTATGCTGTTTCAGTAAAGCGGGCAGGCGCGTTAGTCCACCGGAGGTTGTGTCACCACTTGTTGCTGCAGCAACAACAGTCAGTTGCGGAAACTCTTTGCGCAATTCATTCTCTAGAATAAGTGGCCATTGCTCTTCAACGGGTACACCCAGCCCAGCACTGATACTGTCGCCGACAATCAATACCAGAGGGTCGGCAGCCTGAGCGTCGGAAATCAGAGTGTCAGAATGAGCCGAGAACGGCTGCATAGTGAGTGTGCAAAACAATATCCCCAATACAGTGCCCAATTTTTTACCGCGGATTAGGATTTTAGCGTCGATGACATTAAACAAAGCAGTTGCCTCTCTATCAGCAAAGAATCTAACAAAAGTGGTTCAAAGTGGTGATGAACCACTGACCATCCTGAAGGGAGTTAATCTTGAGATCAAGCCGGGAGAAACCGTTGCCGTGGTTGGGACATCCGGCAGTGGAAAGTCCACACTGTTAGGAATACTGGCCGGGCTGGATAAATCAACGGCAGGGGAAGTCACCTTACTTAATCAGCCAATTCAGACAATGAATGAAGATGAGAGAGCGGCGGTACGCGCGCAAGGTGTGTCATTTGTGTTTCAGAACTTCCATTTATTGCCGGGTTTAACCGCACTCGAAAACGTCATGCTCCCGCTTGAAATTCAAGCGATTCGTGGTGCTCGAAAAGAAGCTCAGGGGTTGCTTGAGTCGGTGGGTTTAGGCAATCGCCTATCACACTACCCAAACCAACTGTCCGGTGGTGAGCAGCAACGAGTCGCTATCGCCCGAGCCTTTGCTGGTCGTCCGGAAGTCCTCTTTGCAGATGAACCCACTGGGAACCTTGATCGTACCACCGGTGCTCAAATTGAAGATCTTCTCTTCAATCTTAACCGTGATGCAGGTACGACCCTCGTTCTAGTGACGCATGACGAGAAACTCGCGGCTCGTTGCCAGCGGCAGTTACGTATGAGTGACGGAACGCTGGTGGAGGAGATTGAATGAGTTCGAACAAGCGGTCGGGTATAGGCTATATCGGCGAGCTTAGGCTGTCATTACGTTTACTGGGGCGTGAGGCTCGCAGCGGCGAATTAACTCTTATTTTGTTGTCGCTGATATTAGCGGTCACTGTCTCAACGGCCATCGCTTTATTTAGTCAGCGGCTTGATCTGGCAATGAAAGCCAACGCCAACGACATGTTGGGGGCCGATTTACGCATAAGCTCAAGTTCTGCTTTGCCAGAAGCGTGGCGCACCACCGCAGCAGAATTATCCCTAAGCCAAGCACGCACAATGAGTTTTCCGAGTGTTGTTTTAGCCGGGAATGAAATGACACTTGCCGCCATCAAGGCGGTGGATGATGGCTATCCACTACGTGGTGAGTTACTTGTTCAACAGGACTCTCAAGCTCAAGCTGAGCAGCAGACGAGTGGCCCTCAACCCGGTGAGGCGTGGGTCGAACAGCGTCTTTTGTCGCTACTTAATATTGAGTTAGGTGCTGACATAGAGGTCGGAGCCAGCCGTTTAAAAGTGACGGGAGTGATTGAAAAAGAGAGTGATCGTGGCGGTAATTTTTATACCTTGTCGCCGCGAGTCATGGTGCATTGGTCTGAAGTTGCCGGATCGCCGTTACTCGGGCCGGGCAGCCGTGTGAAATATCGCCTCCTGTTAGCGGGGGAGGCTGCTGCGCTAGATACGTTGCGTGAGAGCCTCACGTTAGAGGCGAATCAGTCGTTCGAGTCTTTAGATGATGGCAATCAAGCCATGTCGAGATCCTTGGAGAGAGCGCAGCGCTACCTAGGTTTGGCCGCTATCTTAGCGGTTGTGTTGGCCAGTGTTGCTGTGGCGATTAGCGCCCGGCGCTACAGTGAACGCCACTTTAATGTCAGCGCCCTGATGCGCACATTTGGCTTGATGCGTGCCAGTGTCTTACGAATTTTCTTCTGGCAGCTGTTTATTATTGGCGTCTTGGCCACGGCCATCGGAGCAATGGCCGCACTGGGATTACAGCAAGGCCTTATTTCAGTGCTTGCGAGTGTGATACCTGAAGGCCTACCTGCTGCTGGGGCGAGTGCTTGGATATTAGGATTAAGCACCGGCATCATCAGTTTGCTTGGATTTGGTTTCCCTCATCTATTGCCGTTATCTGCGATCAGCCCCTTACGCGTATTGCGTCGTGATCTAGTGCCTGTGCCCGTGAGCGGTTGGTTACTTTATGGTCTGGCGTTAGTTTCTTTGACCTTCTTGTTGTGGTTACTGTCCGGGGATGCGGCATTGAGTGTCGGTATTATGATCGGTGGCTCGCTGACATTAGTCCTACTTCTGTTGTTACTCAAAGGCCTTCTGGTCTTGGCTGGGCGTGTGTTACGTAATCGCGAATTGAGCTTGAGTACTCGTTTTGCGTGGCAGCACCTAAGCCGTAATCGCACAGCTACCGCCGGGCAATTATTAGCATTCGCCTTAACTCTAATGGTTATGCTGGTCATTGGTGTGCTACGCACCGATTTGCTCGGCGACTGGCAGAACAGCTTGCCTGATGATGCGCCCAATGTATTTGCGCTGAATATTCAGCCTTACGAGCAGGATGAGTTTGTTCAAGGATTATCTGACAAGGGGATCGCTCCGCAAACGCTCTACCCTATGGTGCCAATGCGTTTAGTCGAGATTAATGGTGAAGCGGTTAGTGAATTACCGGTGGCCGAAGATCGAGCCATTAATCGTGATTTAGTGAGTTCTGTGGCAGACGTGTTACCTGACAATAACGAAGTGGTTGCTGGTAGCTGGGAAGAGACCCGGAATAACGGTGAACAGGTCTCTATTGAAGAAGAACTCGCCGAACGTCTTGGTGTGGATCTTGGTGATGAGCTGACGTTTCGTGCGTCTGGGGTTAATGTTACGGCCACCATAAGTAGCCTTCGTAGCGTCGACTGGGCCTCGATGACGCCTAATTTTTACATGATGCTGTCCGCTGACCTGATTGCTCAGATCCCAAGCAGTTACATGACGAGTTTCCACCTTAGCGATGAGAATAGCGCGCAGTTGACCACCCTCGTTCGTCAGTATCCTGGAATAACATTTATCGATACGCGATATTTGTTGAGTCAGGTTCAGGCGCTATTGCAGCGCTTAACTTTAGCCATTGAATTAATCTTAGTCTTTGTTTTGGCCGGGGCGATGTTGGTGATGTTGTCGGTATTAATGACATCCACTCGGGAGCGCTTTATGCAAGGCGCTATATTGCGGACATTGGGCGCAACGCGATTAAAAATTCGACAATCACAATGGATCGAATTTGTGCTGGTGGGGGGCTTGTCTTCCCTATTGGCATTAATCGGTGGCGAATTACTGTGTGCAGGCTTGTACTTAGGGTTATTTGATATTCCCTACCGGTCGTTAGGTTGGGCGTGGTTGTGGCTACCTCCAGCGACCATGATAGGCCTGATGATTCCAGGCAGTTGGATGTTGCGTCGGGTGGTGTCGGTACCACCTTTGCAGGTGTTACGAGAGTAGTTCTTTTGCTTGGATGTTTTTTGTAAGCAGCTCTAATGAAGCAGCTCGGCTGCTTCATCACCAAACATGCCAAGCGGCGTTTCGAGAATAGCGGCAATCGTACGGATGAGATCGCGCTCTTCATCGGTAATATGATGGTCGTGGCGTACGCAAATAATTAAGGCTCGAATGAGCTGCTCCTTCACATTAGGGGTGCTGCGGGCCAGCACTGCTAGCGCTTTATTTAATGGCTTGAGTGTTTTGTGTACCGAGTGTGCAGGATCTCGTGGACGCGCTAAAAAATTTCCGCCCATCATGCCAGCGTGATAAGCCAGATCAATGGCATTGGTTTGGTCGTGTCCGGCTTCGGCGACATACGCCATGATGACTCCGACTTCATCGGCCACCGCTAAAATAGACTTGTGCTTACGGGTGACGATACCCAAGGTACCAAAGTGATTGCCCAAATATTGCAGCACTAAGCGGTACAAGCACCATTCGTATAAATCAATTTTGCCATCCAGTTGCACTACAGAAACGAGTGTCTGATTCAATGTTCGATATTGTTTTAACGATAAGCGACGTAGGGCGGGCATCGAACGTTCAATTAACTCCAAACGATCCCGTTTTTTATTCATGCGTACTTCGCGTAAATAGCGCAGTGTTTCCCTGAATACTTCTTGGCCTAGATGCTTATGCACTAGGTCTTGCTGGCGGCGAGCAATCTCCTCTTGGGATTCCGCGATAAGCAGTGCAAATAATAACGCCTGCGCAGACATCGCATTAAACATGGCCGTTTGGCTGATTAATAATTCGTGCGCCTCTGTATCCGGGTTGAGTGCCATCGTATATTCAATGGGGGAGTAGTTTGTGTCGTCGCTTGTTAATGCACTATTTTGGATGGCTGTACTGTCCTCCGCTCGCACCCCATTATGGCGAGTTAAATTACTGTTAAACCCCATCATGCTGTCATCAATGTCAGCGCGGGTCTGAGGATTTTGAGTCGTCAGGATTTCTACAACGGGCTGGCGAGGAGCGAGATATTGGCCATCCCAGCCAGGTTCAATACGTTGTATTCGTTCATCTAGCGGCGGGTGTGTCGCAAACATAGTGCGTTTGAAGCGCATTACCGGGCCAAAGAAAAAATGCGACATTTCTAACGCGGCGGGTGCGCTTACTCTGGAGCCAGAACCGTAGCCAATAATCTTTAATGCATCGCCCACTCCTGTTGGGTTACGAGTGAACTGTACCGCCGAAGCGTCCGCTAAAAACTCCCGCTGGCGGCTCACCGCCGATTTAATAAGGCGTCCAAAAAACTCACCACCATAACCAATAATTAATAAGCCAGCGCCAATACCGTAGATCATTAAAACGCCACCTAAGCCATCTCGCGATGAGGTATGACGGCGATGCATGCTGCCTCGTAGGATCATTCGCCCTATTTGTCCGAGAAAAACGATGCCATAAATAACCCCGGTTAGGCGCATATTCATCCGCATATCACCATTAAAAATATGGCTGTATTCGTGGGCAATAACCCCCTGTAGCTGCTCTCTATTGAGACTACTAAGCGTGCCGCGCGTAATGCCTATGATGGCATCGCTCGGTTGGAAACCGGCAGCAAAGGCATTGATGCCAGCGTCTTCCATTACGTAGACATCCGGCACCGGCATGCCTGAGGCAATGGCCATTTCTTCAACGACATTTAAAAGACGGCGTTCATCTTTATCGCGGGTGCCGGGGTCGAGTAATGTTGCCCCCAATGCATTAGCGACATCGCTGCCGTGGCGTAATGATAGTTGGCGGAAAAAACTACAAATTAAAATCACCCCAAGGGTCGTTCCACTCACCAATAACCAGTGCTCTCCAGTATAAATATCCAAGGCCGGTCTGGCATCCGAGTTCTGGCTCGTTAGCCCATAAATCGTTGCGATAAATAAGAGGTTGGTTGTTAAAATAACGGCGCTAACAGCGAGGGTGAAAAGAACGACCAGCCACAAAGTATTGCGGCGAGCCTGTTCTTGAGTACGAAAGTAATTCATTGGCTGGGGTCTGATTAAAAGCTGATTTTAGGCGCTTCTTCTAACGCTTCGCGATTTTCAAACTCCAGCAATGTAGCACTGGTTGGGTGTCCAAATGCCGCGGCAAGAGCAATCGTCGGGAAACTCTCACGATACGTATTGTATTCCATAACCGCATCGTTAAAGGCTTGGCGAGCAAATGAAACACGGTTTTCAGTAGACGTTAATTCTTCTGATAGCTGCATCATGTTTTCGTTTGCTTTTAAATCTGGGTAAGCCTCCATAACAACGTTTAATCGGCCTAGTGCACTGGCCAATCCGCCTTCCGCGCCCATTAAGCTGGCCATGGCAGCGCCATTGGACGGGTCGCCATTAATTGCTTTTAAGCCAGCGGCCGCTTCATTTCGTGCAGAGATTACAGCTTCGAGCGTTTCGCGCTCATGTTTAATGTAGCCTTTTGCCGTTTCGACGAGATTGGGAATTAGGTCATAGCGGCGTTTAAGCTGGACATCAATTTGTGCAAAGCTGTTCTCGAAACGGTTTTTTAATGCCACCAGTCGGTTGTATATACCAACGATGAAAATAATCAGTACGGCGATAACCGCCAAAGTAATCATGGTCGACATGTTTGTGTTTACTCCTTTAACAAGTTTGAGTACCTCTTTAAGTACCTCTGATTAAGCTCAGATCAGCGTTGCCACTGGCCGGTACCGTCCATGTAAAACTCGCCTTCGCTTTGCGCTTTATTGACTAATTTTTCGCCAGCGATGCGTTCAATATTGATTAACTGTGTGTTCTGTTTGTTGGCAATTTCTTGGTATTTGGCTTTGCGCTTGGCGTTGATATCAATCATCACCGCTGCGGCTTCAGCGTTACTGACACTGACTAAGCCTAAGTAACCATTAGGTTGCTCGCCAATGAGCCCCATATTTTTCGCGTCATCTAGGTCCATCGCCATGGCGGCAACGCTCATCATTAAGGCAGAAACTATTACGATAATCTTTTTCATGTCCTTTCCTTTATTTGGAATTAGGCTTTTTTACACAGTATTCAGATCGTTTGGTCAGATTTGGATAGCGGTTAGAAAAGGCCGTCTTCACTCTCAAATAATTGCTCAAGATCTTTTTCAACTTTTACTCGTACTTCGTGTTCAATCTTGACGTTCAAGTTGATGGTGATGGGCTTCTCAGGAGCGGCCACCTTTAGGGTACAGGCAGACAATGACGCCACAAGTGCGACTGAGGCCATCAGTAGGGTATGTTTCATGCTCAGAATCCTTACTGTTAGTCATGCTACTTTACAGGGCGCAGGGGTTGCTGCAAATGCCTTTGAGTAAGATTTGGTATAGGTTTTTAGGATATGAACGGCGGCTATTTGGTAAAAAATAGCCTACCACCTATTCTTCTATTGAGCTGGATCATTCGGAATCATTCAAACCCGGACGATTTGTGGCTATAATGTGCGCGATTAAAATTATGATAAGCCCAAACGGCTATTGATGAGGACACCTTCGTGAAGCAACTGAAAGCATTGATCCTGGCTGCTGCAACCCTAGTGATGGCACAGGCTTACGCCGCAACTGATGTACAAGCAGAAAAAATCCGTGAGCGTATCGCGCCAGCGGGTGAAGTGTGTGTGGGTGCCGAGTGTGGTGGCCTTGCGGTTGTCGCCGGTGAGCCGCGCACAGGTGAGGAAGTTTACAATTCGGCATGTACCGCTTGTCATGGTGTTGGCATCTTAGGCGCCCCCAAAAATGGTGATACTGCTGCGTGGGACGATCGCTTGGCAAAAGGGATGGACGCTACCTTAAAGAACGCGCTGAGCGGAATCAACGCTATGCCGCCTATGGGTAACTGTGCGACGTGTTCAGACGATGAAATATTGAACGCAATTAAGTACATGTCAGGTCGTTAAGCCCTAGTCGTGTCAAAAAAGCCTCGTTACTAACGGGGCTTTTTTTATGTCTGATTGTTTTGTTTGAACAAATGTTCGTCTGTCTGTCGACTTCGTTTTTTACCTCTTCGCGCCTGATTTCCGGCTTCTGAAAAAAAATTGTAACTAATGGTATTTCAAGCTGGCAGCTGGCCACAGCTTGTCTATAAGTATTGCCTATATATGAAACGCAGTTTAAAGAAGTAGGAGTGACTGATGGCGAATCAAACCGATATCGATATGCAAGATGCCGAGTATGAAGACGGCGAGCAAGAGAATGAAAATGAGCATAATAATGACAATGAGGCTAACGTCGCTGAAGTGACGAAAGAGTCGTCTGGATCGACAGACGATATGCTTGTCAGCTCAGCAGAAGAGAAAGAGAAGCTGCGTTTAGCGATGGCGGCTGAGGTTGAAGCATTTTTGTCGCGCGGCGGTAAGATTCAAGAGGTCGGCGTTAATGTGATGGCTGATCCGCCACGTAAGCCTCAGACGAGTTACGGCAGCCGCCCAATTTGACCCTAGTTAGCATGGCTTAATGTAAATTATTGAGCCATTTCTTGCTGATTTCTGGTTAAATCTTAATCAGCTGCTAAGCTTAATGGGTACTTCGCAAGGATGCCCATTATGAATGTTTATTCTAGAAAGCGTCGTCGCAGGATGCACGCACTCCCTGCTGCTATCGCACTTATCGCCTTTGCCGTTTTATGGCTTATTTCCAATCAGTCATCCGCTGAAACTTTGCTTAGTGCCCAGTCCTTAGATCAATGGGATAAAGACTGTCGTCGCTGTGTTATTGAAGCTCAATACGACGTTATGAAAGGTGAGATTATTCGTCTTGAGGCGGACATGGGAGAAGCCAGCCTTGATAAGGTGTTTGTGAGTGAAGGCAGCCGCCCAGTGATTGCTTGGTCTTGGTCGGTAGATTCGTTTGATCTTGAACGCCATGCTGACTTGTTCCGTGTCACGGTTGATTTGCGCAGCGAACAATCAGGCACTGATTACCGAGTGCATTATGCTTGGGACCCTACTGCGAAGACGGGAGATTATGACGCACTTGGGGGCAATGAGTTTGTTTGGGTTGTGTGTGGCAGTGATTGCAAATCGCGTCGCTGGTACAGCGTAGAGCGTGATCTTACTTTGGATTTTTCGGTGCTAACGGAGAGTGAAGACAGCGTGACACCGGTAAGATTTGAAGCCGCGTTGGGCGACCCGTCAGGTCGTAAAACAAAGGCGGGTGGTTACCTTGAATCAATCGTCGTTAATTATTTGCCAGAGCCTGTACCAGAGGAACCAGTTGCGACCAGTGACTAAATGTCGCCGTGGGTTGAGTATTTGAAAGGGGCCACTCGGCCTCTTTTTCGTTATACCAAATTGTTTGAATACCTAATGCGGCCGCAGCGGCTATGTCTTGTTCTGGATGATCACCAATATGCAACGTTTCTGCGGGGGTGGCGTCTGCTTGTGCTAAGGCGGCGAGAAACATATCAGGGGCTGGCTTTGCTGCGCCATGATTATCTGCATTGAAGTGCCCATCGAAATAATGATCAAACCCAGCCAGTGTTAAATCGGCATTCCCGTTAGTCACGGCGGCGATATGATATTGCTGCTTTAGCTGCTGCATTACTTCATCTACGCCGCTGAATAGAGTTAAACGGCTACGAACTTGGTAAAACGCATCAAACGCTTGTGTCGCCATGCTGTGTGCTTGATCACGATGATGACCAGACTGCATAAATACTCGGCGCAGCGTTTCAAAGCGGAGTTCTGATAATTTATCTCGAAACTCAGGGTAGGCCTCGGCCAATTGATTGCGGTATTCGCGAATAGCCTCCGGTGGGTAGAAGCGGGCCGTTGCCGGTGAGTTTTCGGCTATCCATTGGTGCATTGCCTGCTCTGCGGCGATTAACGCAGGCGTTGGATCCCATAGGGTATGGTCGAGATCGAACGTCAGTAGCTTAATCGCCAAGATCAGTTCACCGGAATTTGTGGCAGGCGCAAGGCTAAAATATCCGCAATATAGTCGAGGAAAAGGGTGTCCATTGAACTGCGATAAAAGCTTGGGTCTTCACTGGCAACGGTCAAAATACCTAAATTATCTTTACCACGAATATGGGCTGCGGCGGCTGAACGACATGTGGATTCTTCGACACCAAGTAGTTGAGCAATATCGCTTTCTGGAAGCTGGCCGCAAATAGCGCGGTGCCCTTTAAACAAGCGATGTACGGTGCGCTGAGTTTCGCTGCTGTGAATAGCGATCAGCGGTGGCTCTAGCTGGCGTTCGGTAAAATGCAGCATGGCCCACGAGTCGACGCTGAAGTCTTTACGCAGGGAGTCATCCAAGGCGGCTTGTACGTCAAACCACGTTGATGCTTCCACAAGGGCGAGCACTAAGCGACGGCTTTTTGCGAACAGTTGATCGTTGCGGCGAGCGTTTTCAAGCAAGTCAGATAAGCGCTGGCGCAACTCGACATTACGCTCGCGATGTACCGCAAGCTGACGTTCAACCAAGCTGGTGGCCGGGCCGCTATTGTGCGGAATACGCATGCCGGATAGCAGCTCATCTTTGCCTATAAAGAAATCCCCGTGGTCCTCTAAATAGGCAATAACGTCGGCTTCGGTCAGTCTTGGAGTCTGGCTCATAGTTTTTCCTTATCACTGATTTGGTCATTAGGGACTGAAATCAGAGATTTACTTTTCCTTCGAATACTTTAGTGGCAGGGCCGGTCATGTTCACACTGCCTTGACCGTCCCAATCAATAAAAAGATCACCACCGGGTAGGCTGACTTTAACACCTTGCGCCAACCAACCGCGTAATTGCCCTGAGACTACCGCAGCGCACGCGCCAGTGCCACAAGCTAATGTTTCGCCTGAGCCGCGCTCAAATACGCGCAAACGAATGTGGTGTTCATTAATTACCTGCATGAAGCCAACATTCACTTTATTTGGGAACTGAGCGCACGATTCAATGGCAGGCCCCCAGGTCTCTACTGGAGGTGCATCAATGTCATCAACACGTAACACCGCATGAGGGTTGCCCATAGAGACGGCCCCGATATTTACAGGGCCTAGCTCGGCAATATCAATGCAGTATTCGGTCGCGAATTCTTTCGCTTTAAATGGAATTTTTTCTGGCACGAGTTCAGGCTTGCCCATATCAACAAGCACTTGGTTGTCGTCAGTTAGATGTAATTCCATGATTCCATTGGCGGTTTCAACGCGAATATCGCGCTTGCCAGTTAAATGCTGGTCGTAAACAAAGCGGGCAAAACAGCGGGCACCATTGCCACAGTTTTCAACTTCGCTGCCATCGGCATTAAAAATACGATATTTAAAATCCACGTTGGGTTGGCTCGGTCTTTCGACGACCAATAACTGGTCAAAGCCGATGCCAAAGTTACGGTCGGACAACTCAGCCACACGCTCTGGGCGAATGTGCCCAGTTTGAGTGATGAGGTCAACAACAACAAAGTCGTTGCCGAGACCGTGCATTTTAGTGAATTTCAGCCACATCGTGTTATCTCGGTGCTCGTTGTTAATCGGGTAAGCAGCTTTCGCCAGCAAATAGTGAGGCGACGGTTTCGCGTTCACGAATTAAGAAATCGTTGTCGCCATCGACCATAACTTCAGCTGGACGACCACGGCTGTTGTAATTTGAGGCCATCACAAATCCATAAGCGCCTGCAGACATCACGGCGAGTAAATCGTTTTGGGCGATTTTCAGTGGACGATCTTTGCCCAAGAAATCTCCGGTTTCGCACACAGGGCCAACCAAGTCGTAAACACGTTCTGGTTCGTCAGACGTTTCTGTTAACGGCACTATAGCTTGCCAAGCGCTGTAAAGCGCAGGGCGAATCAGATCGTTCATTGCGCCATCGATAATGGCAAAATTTTTATGTTCGTTCAGTTTTAAAAACTCAACACGGGTTAAAAATGCTCCCGCGTTCGCAGCAATAGAGCGGCCAGGTTCAAAGACGAGTTTAAATACACGATCCCCTAAACGCTCTTTTACCGCCGCAATATACTCCGCAGGGGTTGCTGGTGTTTCGTTTTGATATTTAACTCCAAGGCCGCCACCAAGATCGAGGTGCTCGATGGTGATGCCGCGGCCAGCGAGCTCGTCAACCAAGCTTAATACGCGATCAAGCGCATCAAGGAAGGGGGATATCTCTGTCAGCTGACTACCAATATGACAATCCACGCCTTTGACTTGTAAGCCCGGCAGCGATACGGCTTTTTCATAAATACGCACCGCGTCATCAATATCAATGCCGAATTTATTGTCTTTTAACCCGGTGGAAATATACGGATGAGTTTGTGCATCAACGTCTGGGTTAACACGCAAAGACACTGGGGCAATTTTTCCCATCTCGTTCGCCACCGCACTCAAGCGTTCAAGTTCGGCTTCTGATTCCACGTTAAAACAATGGACACCTACTTCGAGCGCACGCTGCATTTCGTGCGCTTGTTTGCCCACGCCTGAAAATACACAGCGAGCGGGGTCGCCGCCAGCGGCTAACACGCGTTCAAGCTCACCTAGGCTAACAATGTCGAAGCCAGCACCTAGGCGCGCTAAGGTATTCAGTACGCCTAAGTTGGAGTTGGTTTTAACCGCAAAACACACCATGTGCGGCCACTCACCGAGCGCGTCAGTGTATGCGAGGTAAGCTTGCTCAAACGCTGAGCGTGAGTAAACGTACAAAGGAGTGCCGTACTTTTCAGCCAGTGCTGTGAGTGACACATTCTCTGCGTGTAGAGAGCCATTTTGGTAAGTAAATGCCGACATAATGAAAACCGCTATTGTTCTTGTTCTGAGTCTGGGAGGTACAGCGGCCCTTTCTGACCACAGCCTGAGGCTGTAGCCATCATAGTGACGATGAATAACATGGCCAATAATGAGGTAGGACGCATTTCGATCTCCCGTGTATTTTGCGCATTATACGGGGATTCTAGAGGGATGTCTGCGCTTCTCAGGAGGCGGTTTTTTGCCCTGTGGCTGGATGGTTCAGTACCCTCTCTAGTTTACGACGATACTGGAGATGTTTAGTTAGGTGTTGGTTGCTATATAGGGCAATGTCGTTAAGCCAAATAGGTTGATTTGCATTGTTACTGCGAATGGCCAGTATCGCGTTTCGGGCTTTGGCAAATACGCCAGACCCAAACTCTTGCTGGCTAAGTGTTTGGTTTTGCACTGTCATCACGATGGCGGAGTCGTCGGTAATGCTAGCGGTTACTTCGAGTGATGAGGTCTGTTCTGCTTCATCTGGCATGCGACGTTTTTCTTCGGAAAAGGCGTAACTTTCGGGATCCATTTTAAGTTCGGTCAAAATAAAGGGCCAGGGTTCTTGCTGGCGCTCAAGTGCCCACCGACGGTTTAAGGTGTTTATCAGTCGTAAAATGGGCACTAAGGTTGCGCGAATGTCACGGTCAGGCAACTGCTGATAATACAGTGAACCGCAGTCATCCATGACATAGACAAAGATTTTTTGTTTTTGTCGCCAGTACCATAGTTGCCACTGCTCACCTTGGGATTGCTCTAGTATCAGTCGCAAGGGGCTGACCGGTAAAGCGTGTCTATCTAGCTGCCAGCGGCGAAAGCGGCGTCTTGGTCGGGCCAACATTTTTACCAGCTCGGTGTGGTTGTCTGCGCCATGACTCACGACTTCGCCACGACGGTATTCAAGTAAGTGAAAACTCTCGCCAGTTTGCAGTAAATAAGGTGACGGCTTTGGCTGTGACATATGCAAAATTAAATCGCGGGTCAGTTGCTCTACCCGGCTTTTGATGGCGACTGCACGGACCTGACAATGACAATGCACCTGCCAGTCGGGCCAGTGGTTTGACAGTGCGTTGGAGCGGTAGTTGAGAATTTTAAGTATGGCTTGATGAATCGCTGTTTCGCCTACGAAGTGGTCAACCTGCCACTCCCCCCAGTTGCTGACCGTCACTAATTCTATCGTTTGTACTAGGTTTTCACGGCTAGAGCTGAAACCTAGAGCATCATCGCGGTTGCTTATTTTTTGCATGCCTCGACGAGAAAGCGCTTGTTGTGGATTAACGCCGGAGTTAATAAATAGATGCCACGATGTTGCGTGCTTGTCCACGGTAAAGTCGCATGATTTTTTATTGGGTGGAGCTATTTGTAGAATATCTTGTACCAGTGCTCTTAACTCGTATTGCGTAACGGGGTTATGTGTTGGATACAAAGCAATATGAGATTCACTCGTTAATAAACCGTTGCGGTGGGCAAACAATAAGATCTCAACCAAGGACGAGGATTGATGCAATACGCCTCGTGTATCACCGGGCCGCCAATTGCCGGGAATTAATTGCCATCCATCGTCGGTGAGGTTAAGCGTAATTTTTTCTTCCGTCATGTTAGTACGAATGCCCGGATTGATATCAATCGTTTTTCCCGGTTCGCTTTTAAATGCGGCGTACAAGCGATTACCCAGTACCGTCATATCTTCTTGACTGATATGCACGTCATTGGCGTGTTGTTCACTGAAGGTAATCAGGGTGCGATAGCTGTTGAGCATTTGTGTGACAAGCGCGTTGCGTTCTTTGAGTACGTCTATCGCTAACCATTGCTCGCGATTATCCAGTTCTGCCAGCAAGGTATGTGACCAGCCCCATGTGGTGATTTGGTTTTCTAACGCTTTGGTTCGCCACTGATCACGCTGAGACCCTGCAAGTTGAGTCAGTTTAATCCCGGTTTTAAAATAAAAAGAACGGCGTATTAAATCGAGTTGTTCGCTGTCTGTGCTATCGAGTTGTTTTTCAATGCGTGCCAGCATTAATAGATAGGCATCAGTATTCTCAGGGGTTGCTTCGCCACTGTGAACTTGTTTTTTCAGATCCCAAGCGAGTGGCCGGATGTGCGGATATTGAGAGGCGTATTCGCAAGTGAGTAATAATTTAAGTAGCGACTTATAGGGGTTGTCTAAGCCTTTGTTTAATTGCCAAAGACCGGCGCCAACAAATTCTCCTGCGGGAATAGTGCCTAGACTACCAACATCCAACCAATCATTGATATCGACGCTGTGGTTGTTAACCAACTCTTGCCAGCAAGATTCGGCCACGGCTTCAGAGTCTTCGGGAATAATCCACCAACGGGGTTTTTTTCCGGCAATCCAAAGGCCGCTGCGATAAAACTCGTCGAGCAATAATAGGTGCTGACTACTGCCGCAGTCTTCGCCATCGGCCGATCGGCTTTGGCCAGTCCGAAAATCTTTTAAATTCATTAAAAAGAAATGAACTTCGGTGCCCTGAGTATTGGCCCAGTGTTCAATGCGACGGCATTTTTCTTGTAGTGCTTCCAGTTGGAAGTCAGTGAGCAGTTCGTCGTGGCACACCCAAACATCTAAGTCACTGCTGCGGCTTTGCGCAATGCTGCCAAGACTTCCCATGAGATACACACCTAAGATGTTTCTTTGGCCTGGTTCTCTTGGTAGTTGTGCGCCGCGTGCCACCTGGTGCAGCGCGGTATGGTGATCGCGATCCGGCGTGAACCCCGCGATACCGCATGGAGTGTCAGGTGCTAGATACCCCGGCAAGCGTGAGCTATTAGCGTGCAATAGCAACGGCAATACATCCAGTACGATTTGCTGGCGGCTTGATAATTGTTTGCGCGCTGCCTGAAGGCGCTGGGCATTAAGCGATAAAAAGCTATTCTGCCAGCGCTCAATGCTGCTGCGGTCAGGTAATGGGGCGTTTAAAGTCATCTAATCAGTATAGATGGGTGTTTATAAAACGCTTGATGATGTCGTGAAAAGAAACAATCTAGGGCAGGTCTTAGTGATTGCAGGCTTTAGTTGTGTAAACGTTAGCCGCAGCATGAACTGCGGCTAACCTTGTTGGTTCTGAATGACTCACATCGATGAGTTATCCCAGTTGCTGACCTTCTACAAAAACGCGACTAATGCGGCCTTTGAGTGTTTTTCCTAAGGCGGGGTGATTATGGCCGCGTGATGTGAGCGTTGAGGCGGTAATCAGAGTGTCGTCTTCCGGGTCAAACAGTACGGCATTGAAGTCGCTGCCTTCAATGAGTGTTTGGTTAATCCCTAATATGTGCGCGGGAAGAGTCGATGTTGCCCGTAGTAGGGCATTTACACTTAGCTCATCTTTGTGCACCAGTGTTAGGGCGTGTGAGAAAAAGTGATCGTATTGGCTCATGCCGGATTCGGCGTCGGAGAAAGGCGCTTTTTTGGCCGACAGTTCATGCGGATGGTGATTGCTGCTGATGGCCAATTCACCGCTGGCGACGGCTTCAAGTAACGCTTGTCGATCTCGCTCACTGCGCAATGGTGGCTGCACGTTGTATAGGCTGTTGTAACCGGTCACGGCATCTTCAGTGTAAAGCAGATTTGCCAGTGGTGTGTCGGCGGTAACATTGATGCCGCTTTCGCGTGCTTGTCGCAACATACTGACACTGCGACGGCAGCTAATTTGGCTAATATGCGCACGTACGCCGGTTTGCTCGATTAACAGTAAAAGTTGCGCCAGAGCAATGGTTTCGGCGGTGGCGGGGATGCCGGGCAAGCCCATGCGCGTGGCGACAGGACCTTCGTGCATGCAACCATCGGCCGCAAGGCTGAGATCGTTCGCGGATAAAAACAGTGGAATATCATAGGTCGCTGCGTATTCCATTAAGCGGCGCACCACATAGCTGTCACGAATGGGTTGGCGTGCATTGCTCATTGCCACCGCACCAGCTTCAAATAAGGTGTACATGCTGGCCAGTTGTTCGCCTGCCAGTCCTTGGGTCATTGCACCTAAAGGGAGAACTTTTGCGTTCCCTGCGGTCGCCGCTTTATCAAGAATAAGCTTAATAACCGCCGAGGTATCCGCTACTGGTTTCGTGTTTGGCAGGCTACAAATGTGTGTGAATCCGCCGTTGATAGCCGCGCGAGTTTCGCTGGCAATGCTGCCTTTTTGGCTATAGCCCGGTTCTGGTAGGTGCCCACCAAGATCAATCAGTCCGGGAATTAGCCATTGGCCAGAGGCATTAATGCTGGTTTCAATTTCACCGGCGGCAGGGCGATGCCCTATGGCTTGGATAATGCCATTAGCGACAAACAAATCCGTGACGGTGTCTGTTTGAGAGTGAGGGTCGATTACGCGAGCGTTTTCAATGTGAAGGTAGCGCATCATACAGACTCCTCTTTGCTGACGGCCTCGGTGGTTTGGCCGCTCATAGCCATCGCCATTACTGCCATACGCACGGCGATACCATAGCTGACTTGGTTCAAGATAACGGACTGCGGGCCATCGGCCACAGCGGATTCGATTTCAACGCCGCGATTGATCGGCCCCGGGTGCATGACAATGGCATCCGGTTTCGCAAAGGCGAGCTTCTCTTCGGTCAAACCATAGAGTTTGAAAAATTCACCTTCTGATGGCAGTAAGGCGTTTTGCATACGCTCTTTTTGTAGGCGCAGCATAATGACAACATCGCAATCGGCGAGGCCTTTTTTCATGTCATAAAACGGCACTGCACCCATGGATTCAATATCACATGGCAGCAGTGTGCCCGGCCCGATAACGCGGACTTCGGCAGCGCCTAACGTACGCAGTGCGTGTATTTGTGAGCGGGCCACTCGTGAGTGCAATATGTCGCCGACGATGGCAACGATTTTGCCTTCGATGTCACCTTGGTGACGACGAATGGTTAGCATGTCGAGCATGGCCTGAGTTGGATGCGCATGACGACCGTCACCAGCGTTAATGATGGCGACGTTTGGTGTGACGTGCTCGGCAATAAAGTGTGCTGCTCCTGAGTCGGCATGGCGAACCACGAACATGTCGCTGTACATGGCTTCTAGGTTCCACAGGGTGTCCATTAAGGTTTCACCCTTGGACGTCGCGGAGCGGGCGATGTCGAGGTTTAAAATGTCGGCGGATAACCGTTTGGCGGCTAATTCAAAGGTTGAACGTGTACGTGTGCTGTTTTCAAAAAACAGATTTACGACGGTTTTACCACGTAGCAAGGGCACGGTTTTTACGGCTCGTTCTTGCGTACTGATAAAGGAATCCGCGGTATCTAGAATTTCAGTTAGGAGTTCGCGGCTTAGGCCTTCGGTGGTCAGGAAGTGCTTCAGACGCCCGTCTTCCGTCAATTGGACTTTGCTTGGGTCTAGCATGCTCAGGTCAGTCATCATGGGCAGTTACCGATCAAAAATAGAATTCGTTAGGCCAACGTTAGAACCATAGGTTTTGGTCCAGTGAGCTTTACCAGTTGGCCATCATTGAGTGCCAGCGTTGCTCCGCAAATATCAGGCTGAATAGGCAGCTCGCGGCGGCCAATATCCAGCAGGCAGACTAAGTGAATCGTCGCTGGGCGGCCGTAGTCAAAAAGCTCATTCATCGCGGCGCGAATAGTGCGCCCACTCATGATGACGTCATCAACTAAGATGATGTCGCGATCTTCTATGCTGTCAGGCAGCTCAGAGCCTTGAACTTTGGGGTGTAAGCCATGACGGGTAAAGTCGTCACGATAAAAGCTAATGTCGAGGCTGGCGATGTCGCTGCTGCCACTGAGAGCTTCTTGCAAACGCTCAGCTACCCACACGCCGCCAGTTCGTATGCCAACAATGAGCGGGTTGTTTAGTTGTTTGTCGTCGATCATTTGTTGCAGTTGTACGGCAAGGTCAACGCAGATGAGTTCGATATCAGGTAAGTTCATTCAGTCTCTCCTGAGCGAGGATGTGCGGACATCCAGCTTTCAAGTATCAAGCGTGCAGCGATTCCGTCTACGGAGTAATCGCCGAAATTTTTGTGGCCGACGCTTTCAAGCACCATGCCCTTTGCTTCATAGCTGGTCAGGCGTTCGTCGTGAGTGTATGACGGGCGGTGATAACGTCCTTCAAGACGTTTGGCAAATTTGAGCGCGCGACGGCTCATGTCGGAAGCTGAGCCATCCATATTGAGTGGCAAGCCCACGACAAATGCATGTGGTTGCCATTCGTCGATGATTTTTTGCAGTGCGTCCCAGTTAGGAATGCCGTCTTTGGCCTTAATGGGATCGAGTGCTTCGGCGCTGTTGGTCAGGCGTTGACCAATGGCGATGCCAATACGCTGAGTGCCAAAATCAAATCCCATGGCTGAGGTGAAGCGTTCTGGTATTTGTATTGCATCAGGCATGACCGGCTTCTCCACTTAAAAACTCAGCGCTGATACCGAGCTTGCTGAGCGCCACATCGTACAGATCACGATAATCTAAGCCGAAAAGAATGTCTGGGGTCGCTTCTAGAGTTAACCACGCATTTTTTCGCAGTTCTTCGTCTAATTGCCCCGGGCTCCAGCCGGCATAGCCTAGCCCTAAGCGATAATTATGAGGCCCATTGCCTTGTGCGATGGCAGCCAGAATATCTTTGGATGAGGTGATGTGGAAGCCGTCGGCGATGCTCATGGTAGCCCCCCAGTTGCCAGCTTCTTGATGCAATATAAAGCCTTGGTCTGGGCTAACAGGGCCTCCGCTCATCATTAGGGGGGAGATATGATCAAGGCGATTGATATCAAGCTGTTCGCACACGTCTTCAAAGGTGAAGCTGGTGGGCTTGTTGAGGACTAAGCCCATCGCGCCTTCGCTGTCATGTTCGCAAAGGTAGGTAACACTGCCGCCAAACCATGAATTATCTAAACTCGGCATCGCGATCAACAGGTGGTTGCGTAGGCTGCTGAGCTGCTTCATTAATTCGATTCCGACAGGTAACGGTTGCCTTTGAACTGCCAAGTTCGGATGATCTCTAGGCGGTCGATTTCTTGTCGCATTTCATTGGTGAAAGGCGCAAAAGGTGATGCTAGGCGTACAATCCTTAAGGCGGCTTCATCCAGTACTTGTCTGCCTGATGACTCTAACACGACGAGATCATGCAAGCTGCCGTCTGGATTGATGGAGGCGAGTATACGTAAGCGGCAACGGTCGTAACAGTTTGCCGCTTCGGCGGGATAATTAATGGCGCCGATGCGCTCGATTTTGTGTCGCCAGCCATTTACGTAATAGGCGTCAGAGGCTTTCATTGTGGAGGCAGCAGTCAAACGGCGAATGTTGGGCATGCGTGCGTATAATTGTCGCTCGGTATCCAATTTCGCTTGAAGGCTCGCGATCTCTCGGCTGCGCTCAAGAATCGATTGTTGCGGGCCATCGGGTAAATCAAGAGATAGAGTGCTTTGTTGATTTTTTTGCTGCTGCTGTTTATCGGGGCTTCTGGTCGCACTCACTAACGACGCTTTTGCTTCGGTTATTTGCTTCGGAGCCGTTGGTTTTTGTTCTTCTTGTACATTGTCGCGGATTTCGTTGGCATGGAAATCCGCTTCAACGTCGGTGGTTTGCATCTTCTTGTCGTCCAGAGTACCACTGCCTTCCTGATTCTCTTGTGCAAGAAAATCGGCGTTTTCTGGTTTGTCTTTGCTGCGGTAGCCCGCCAAAGTAACGTCTAGCGTTGAGCTAAAGGCGGGCGGATCTTCCGCCTGAAAGCTAATGCCAAGCACTATCATCGCGTGCAACATCAACGCGATGAACAGCGCGAACATCAAGCGATCATTGCTCGACACAGTGCTAGTTGCCATCGTTACTTTGGTTCTCCGGTTCAAATTCGCGCAAGTCTGCTCTTACGCCTGTGTTTTGTCCACTCTGACCTGATGTTGTTCTAGTAGAACATCGATCAATTTGGTGGCGACATCAATGCCACTATCGCGGGTGATTTCACGCACGCAGGTTGGGCTGGTGACGTTAATTTCAGTGACACAACTGCCGATCACATCTAGGCCAACGAAATAGAGGCCACGACGTTTTAGTTCAGGGCCAATTTTTTCGGCGATCTCACGATCTTTATCCGACAGGGCTTGTGTGACACCGCGTCCGCCAGCGGCCAGATTACCACGAGTCTCACCACTTGCAGGAATACGAGCTAAACAGAAAGGCACAGGCTCGCCATTAATCATTAAAATACGTTTATCGCCGGTGGTGATTTCAGGGATGAATTTTTGCGCCATGATTTGTTGTTGGCCGTGATTGGTGAGCGTCTCAATGATGACGCTGAGATTGGGATCGTCTTCTTTTAAACGGAAAATAGACGCGCCACCCATGCCATCTAGGGGTTTGAAAATAACGTCGCCGTGCTCGCTATGGAAGGCTTTAAGTAAGTCAGGGCGGCGGCTGACGATGGTGGGCGACATAAGATCAGCAAACTCAGTGGCGAACATTTTCTCATTGCAGTCACGTAAACTTTGCGGACTGTTAGCGACTAATACGCCGTCTTGCTCGGCGCGTTCAAGAATGTATGTGCTGTAAATAAACTCACCATCAAAGGGCGGATCTTTGCGCATGATGATGATGTCAAGTTCACCCAGTGGCTGATCGATTGCGTCACCAAGATCGTACCAATGGTCGGGATCCATCTGAACTTTTAATGGTGCCATGCGGCCAAATGCCTTGCCATACTGAACAGATAAATCGGCTTGTTCCATGTACCAGAGTTCGCAGCCTCGTTCTTGCGCCGCGTTTAATAAAGCGAGTGAGGTGTCTTTTTTGAAGCTGATGTCGCCGATAGGGTCCATGACAACGCCGAATTTTATCGTCATTTTATCTCCAGTAGCCGGAAAGTGAGAAATGGCCCTCAGTGTACATTATGCGCCGCCCGAATGGAGCTGCTTTTAGTCGGGTTCCCTAGCCTGCCCCGATAATGTGTGATACAAAAGCGGAAACATCCCGGATTTCCGGGGCGCGGCAGTCAGATTCTTCTTTGAACGCCGGGGGCTCGTCCTAGTCTGAGGCTTAAGTCACAGAAAGTTCAGACGGTATAGAGTAAAAATAACTAAAGAATATTGGATGGTGAAGGCCTGTCGTATGGACGATAATTTTCAAGATGTAAAAGTCATGGTGATCGACGACAGTAAGACAATTCGGCGCACTGCTGAGACCTTGCTGAAAAAAGTAGGCTGTGAAGTTATTACGGCGACAGATGGATTTGATGCGCTGGCAAAAATCGCTGACACTGATCCGGATATCATTTTTGTCGATATCATGATGCCTCGTCTCGATGGCTACCAGACGTGCGCACTGATTAAAAACAATTCTAAGTTTAAATCTACCCCGGTGATTATGCTGTCCAGTAAAGACGGTCTTTTCGATAAAGCAAAAGGTCGAATTGTTGGTTCAGATGAATATCTGACTAAGCCATTTAGTAAAGAAGAGCTGCTCGGTTCGATCCGTCAGCACGCCAAATAATCAGCGTATTTTAAGGGGAAAAGCATGGCGCGCATTCTGGTGGTAGATGACTCACCGACGGAAACTGAAGCGTTTCGTTCGGTTTTGGAGAAAAACGGCCACGAAGTGCTTAATGCAGAAAACGGCGCTGATGGTGTAGCTATGGCTCGCCAAGAACTGCCGGATTTAGTGTTGATGGATATTGTGATGCCTGGCCTTAATGGTTTTCAGGCAACCCGTCAGCTAACCCGCAGTCCAGAAACCAAAAACATCCCAGTAGTGATAGTGACGACCAAAGATCAAGAAACGGATCGTGTTTGGGGTAAGCGTCAGGGTGCGTCTGGGTATTTAGTTAAACCGGTTTCTGAGTCTCGATTGTTATCTGAAATTGGTGCTTTGTTAGCAACGGAAGACGAGTAAAAATATGACTCCTTATGCCCTGCTACAGGATATGGAAAGTCGCAGTCGGCGTTTTGCTTCGCCGTTGCCTCAGCAGGTCGAAACGGTCTCAACGTGGCGCGGTATCGGCTTTATGCTCGGTGGTGAACAATACGTTGCTCATATGGCTGAGGTGGTTGAGATTCTTCAGCTGCCTAAAGTGACACGAGTGCCGGGTGTGAAAAGCTGGGTGCTTGGCATTGCAAATGTGCGCGGACGTATGGTGTCTGTGATGGATCTAAACGGAGTGCTGGGGTTTCCTTCGAAAGGTAATTGGCGCAGCCAGCGTGTTCTCGTTATTGAGCATAACGATTACCTAACGGGATTGGTTGTGGATGCCGTTTTGGGTATGCAGAGCTTTCCGGTGGACCGTGAAAGTGAGGCCGAAAATGTGAGTGACGGCCTGAAAACCTTTGTGACTAAAGCGTTTGAACGTGATGGGCGCGCTTGGTCAGTGATGGAATTTGAAGCACTGCTTCAATCACCAGAGTTTCTTGATATTGCCGTTTAAAGCGGCAAAGAAAATAATAACAATTCTTTGGTCTGAATTTCGGGCCATACAGCATGCAGCGAGTTGGAGAAGACGGCATGAGTGAAAATACAGTAAAAGCAAATGAAGGGAGCAATATCGCCCTCTTAGGGTTTATGTTTGCTTTTCTTCTAGCGTTTATCGGGATCACAATCTGGGTCAACCTCCTAGCTAATAAGGATGAGAACCATATTGAACACGCGGGTGAGTTACGCGTTTTGTCTCAGGAACTGGCAAAGAATGCCGTGGAGGCGGCGGGTGGTAAGCCTGACGCATTCGGGCAGTTGCGTGAGGCGCGTGATAATTTTGATATGCGTTGGGGATATCTGCTATCAGGCAGTGAAGAGCTAGATTTATCGTCTGCGGATGCCGCTCAGGATTCTGGTGTTCAAACAACATGGTCTGCTGTGAAAGCTGATGCGGATCAGATTGTACGTTCTGAAGAAATCATTCTTTCTGTTCACGAGGTAGCGGCATTGCTTGCGGAAACGATTCCGCAGCTTCAGGTCGAATACGACGAAATCGTTGATATTCTACTTGAAAGCGGTGCGCCAGCAGAGCAGGTTGCTGTTGCTCAGCGTCAGTCTTGGTTAGCGGAACGTATCGTGCGCTCGGTAAACAAAGTGCTGGCGGGTGGTGATGATGCCGTGATGGCGGCGGATGCGTTTGGTCGTGATGCTTCTTTGTTCGGTCGAGTATTGGACGGCATGATTCAAGGCAATATCGCGATGAACATCTCGCAAGTAACGAATGAAGAAGCGGTATATGCACTGGCGGAAGTTGCTGAACTGTTTGAGTTTGTATCGGGGTCTGTGGATGAAATTCTAGAAACCTCACCAGAACTTTTCCAAGTGCGTGAAGCGTCAGACAATATCTTTCAAAATTCTCGTATCTTGCTTGAGCAGGCATCGAACTTAACCAACAACATTCAAGAAAACGCTGAACAGCGTAACTTGTATCAGTATGTCGGTTACGCCTGTGCGGCACTTGCTTTACTACTTTTGATAGTTTTGGGTAATAAATCCTTATCTGAAACTCGTCGCCGTGAAGAAGAAGCGCAAGATCGTGAAAAAGACACTCGTGATACTAACGAGCAAAACCAAGTCGCGATTTTACGTTTACTTGATGAAATTGCTGACCTTGCTGATGGTGACTTGACGGCCTCGGCAACGGTAACCGAAGACTTTACGGGGGCGATTGCAGACGCAATCAACTTCGCCATCGACCAGATGCGCGTCTTGGTATCCTCGATTAACGATACGGCAGTTCAAGTATCGTCGGCCGCTCAAGAAACTCAGGCAACAGCGATGCATCTTGCTGAAGCGTCTGAGCACCAAGCGCAAGAAATCGCCGGGGCATCTGCTGCAATTAACGAAATGGCGGTGTCGATTGACCAAGTATCGGCAAACGCTTCTGAATCGTCGGCGGTTGCTGAGCGATCGGTTGCGATCGCTAATAAAGGTTCTGAGGTTGTACAGTCAACCATCAGTGGTATGGATAATATCCGTGAGCAGATTCAAGAAACTTCTAAGCGTATTAAACGTTTGGGTGAATCCTCGCAGGAAATTGGTGACATCATTTCTTTGATTACCGATATTGCCGACCAAACTAACATTCTTTCTTTGAACGCTGCGATTCAGGCATCGATGGCGGGTGACGCTGGTCGAGGCTTCGCGGTTGTTGCGGACGAAGTACAGCGTTTGGCAGAACGTTCTGCAGCAGCAACCAAGCAGATCGAAGCGCTGGTTAAAACGATTCAGAATGATACCAATGAAGCGGTTATCTCAATGGAACAAACGACCACGGAAGTGGTACGTGGTGCTCGCCTAGCGCAAGACGCTGGTGTTGCTCTGGAAGAGATTGAGAGCGTATCGAACAACTTGGCTGAATTGATTCAGAACATCTCGAACGCGGCGCGTCAGCAGGCATCGTCTGCGGGTCATATTTCTAACACGATGAACGTTATTCAAGAGATTACATCGCAAACGTCTGCCGGTACCACGGCGACGGCGAAATCGATTGGTAACTTGGCAGAAATGGCGAACATGCTTCGTGAGTCTGTTGCTGGCTTTAAACTGCCAGAGTCGGGCCTTATGTCTGTTCATTCTGGAATCGACGACGAGCAGGACGCGCTCTGAAGCGCGTCGACCCTTGTTGGGTTGAGCTATGAGTCAATCTATTCGTAATGGCCTAAGTACTGTTCCTGAATTGGACGATGTTCAATTCACGCGTTGGCAGGGTTTGTTGGAGGAGCGTACGGGTATGTATATGCCAATACAGCGTCGCTCTTTTTTGCAAACGAGTCTTGGTTTACGCATGTTGGAACTGGGCTTACGCGATTATAGTGAGTACTTTCAACAGGTGACTCAAGGCCCTAGTGGCGCTATTGAATGGTCCACATTAGTGGACCGACTGACAGTTCAGGAAACACGGTTTTTTCGTGACCCTGATGCCTTGTCATTTGTTGAAGAGTTTATTCGCGGCATCACGTCATCATTAATTGAATATGATGAGTCGCTTGAAATTTGGAGTGTCGGTTGCGCATCGGGTGAAGAACCTTACACGCTGGCGATGATTGCTGAGCAAATGCTCGGTTCGTTAGGGATGAGTTATTCAGTCACGGGTACTGATATTTCTACCATCGTTTTGCGCAAAGCCCGCAGCGGTCGTTATCCGTTACGTGCGCTAGAGCGCATTCCTATTAAGTTTCATAGTTGGGCCGTTCAGCCGTTATCGTCACAGCAGCTGGAAGTGTCGAGCAAAATACGTAAGCGTTGCTGCTTTAGTCAGGTGAATGTTCTGAACTTGAAGAACAGCCCGTTGCAATCTCAGCACATTATATTTTGCCAGAACGTATTAATTTATTTTCGTCGTTGGCGTCGTCGTGAAATTCTCGACGCCTTGGCGCAACGACTTGCTCCTGGTGGCCTTTTGGTTTTGGGCTTGGGAGAAATGGTCGACTGGAAACATCCGTTATTAGAGCCGGTACATAGTGGTCAAGTAACTGCTTTTGTACGTAAGCAATCCACGTCGTCAGGGGAGAGTACAAGGCGATGAGTCAGGACTATATCGCTCTGGAATGGGTGAAAGGGGAAATCAAAGAAACTTTGCTACAGGCACAGCAATCGCTGGAGGCCTATGTCGAGCATCCCCAAGATAGAAGCCGACTGAGATTCTGTCTGAGTTACCTCCATCAGGTGCATGGCACTCTGCAGATGGTGGAATTCTATGGCGCAGCCTTGCTCGCCGAAGAGATGGAAGCAGTCGCTCTAGCCTTGACCGAAGGGCAGCTTGCGAGTGAGCAAGACGGGCTTGAAGTGTTAATGCAGGCGATTATTCAGCTGCCGCATTATCTTGAGCACGTAAAAGTTGGACGCCGTGATTTACCGGTTGTTTTACTGCCTATTTTGAATGAGCTTCGCTCAACTCGAGGAGAGAATTTTCTTTCTGAGACGTCATTGTTTACGCCGCATATTGAACACAATACGCCGCTTTCAGGTATTCAAAAAAATCAATTTACTCAGGCTAATTTTTCTCAGTGGTTGCGAAAAACACGTCAGATGCTGCAGGCGGCAACGCTACAGTTGCTGCAAGATAAAGAACCTGAGTTAGCCAAACATTACATCAATAAACTGTTTGCACGCTTGAATAAAACCATGGGCGGTACGCCTCAGGGGATTATTTGGCTGCCTGCGTTGGCGTTCAGCGAATGGCTTATGAAGCAGGACGCTTTACCTAAGAGTGCTAAGGTATTGCTGCGCCAACTTGATCAGTTATTGAAACAAGATTTGGATAAAGGCGTGGCGGTAATTAATCGTCCTCCGGCTGATCAGTTACTGAAAAATTTATTGTTTTACGTTGCTCGAACAGAAGCGCGTGGTGAAGCCATTCGTTTGGTTCAAAAACGTTTCCGTCTTGCTGAAGCTCTGCCAAGTGCTGAAGACATGGACGTTGATAGCAGTGCGATGAGTGCGGGTTCTGACGCCATTGGCAGTGCCTTGACGGCCTTGATTGAAGAAATTTCCACCGTTAAAGATGACCTTGATCAGATTGTTCGAGGTTCTCAAGAGCGTGAACCTGCGCTAGAAAGTGCTCGCCTAACCTTGCGCCAAATTGCCGATACTATGGGTATGCTAGGCCTTGGGATGCCGCGTAAAGTGATGCAAGAACAAGAAAGCACATTGGTGTCTATGATCGAATCTGGTCAGGCCGATGACAGCGACTTATTAGATGTTGCCGGTGCATTGCTTTATGTCGAAGCGACGCTGAATGGCATGTTACGCGACGGCGATATGAGCCGCAACGCGACCGACAGTGCGATGTCTGATGCACAGCATGCCGTACTTCGTGAAGCTCGTAACGTACTTGAACAAGTCAAAGATTCTGTTGTTGCGTATATGGCGCATCAGTGGTCAACAGATAAGTTAGAGGGTGTTCCTGAAATGCTGCATAGCATTGAGGGGTCGTTGAATATGGTGCCGCTGCCTCGAGTGGCACATTTGTTGGCCGACTTATCTAGCTTTATTCATCAGGCATTATTGTCTGATCGTCCTGCTCCTGAGTGGGGTGTGATGGATATGGTCGCGGAAGTATTGAGCGGTATTGAATACTACCTTGAACGTTACTCGGATCAAGCTCGTAATACAGATACTGCACTGCTAGAGCGTGTTGAAGAGACCCTCGCCAAATTGATGCAGTTGTGCAGTATCGCGACCGATTCCGACAGCGGCATGAATGATGATTTGCCTGAAGAGTTGCAGGGTGAGTTTGGCGATAAATCTGTTGCTATTACGAGTTTTACTGACGCACTGGGCCTTTCGTCTGAGGTCGATGATGCTGAACTGCCCGAACTTGAAGTCAACGAAGAAGACAGTAGCAATACGTTAGCGTCTGCCCATGTCGATAGTGTGATTGAGGTCGATGAAGATGATGACCTCATTGATGATGAAATTATCGAAGTCTTCCTCGAAGAAGCGGATGAAGTCATTGAAACGCTGAATGAGTACTGGCCTAAATACAACGCCGATCATTCAGATATGGATGCCTTAACCACGGTACGTCGTTCATACCACACCCTCAAGGGCAGCGGGCGAATGGTACGTGCTGGGGATGTGAGTGAGTTGGCTTGGGCGGTTGAGAATATGTTCAATCGCGTGCTGGATAATACGATTGATGTATCTCCTGAACTCGTCACGTTTGTTGATCTTATTAATGAGCAGTTGCCCGGTTTAGTGGAAGATTTTCGTCAGCAACGTGCGGCCTCAATCGCGGTAAAACCGCTTGAAGAGTACGCATTGGCGTTGGCGGATGGCAATACTCCAGAAACATTGCCGTCTCTTGAACTGAACGCTGCGGATGATTCGCTTCACGTTGTCACCGTTGAAGAAGTAGACGCCCCAGAGTCCACTGAACGAGAGCAAAACGTTGGGTTAGACCAAGGTGTTGAGCTAGAACAGGACAGTGAAGCACTGAATGCCGTGTTCGAAAATACGGATTTTGATGCGTCAGATGTTGCCGGATTGGAGCTCAACGAATTAATTGCTGACAGTATCCAGGTCGAAGGCGTTAACGAGCATCATGAAGATGACGATGATCGCTTGGCTTTGTTGGATATTTTTATCGCCGAAGCTGAGTCTCATTTATCTGTGGTTGATGGGTTTGTGGAAGAGTCTCGTGGAGGCTCTTACACCAATCAAATTAGCGATGATGTTCAACGAGCTTTGCACACGCTTAAAGGCAGTGCTCATATGGCGGCGATCACGCCATTAGCAGATGTTGCATCACCACTGGAAAAACTGGTTAAAGAATTACGCGGTTATCAGCAGCCAAACAGCCCAGAGTTGGTTGAATTGCTAGAGCACAGTGCCGCCGTATTGCGTGGTTATTTAACGTCGGATCAACTGCAATCTCTCACCGAAATATCTGAGGCGGATGCGCTCCTAGAGCGTATACAGGGTATTGAACAAAGCCAATTGGCGCATTTGCACCATGGTGAAGCGCCAGTGGGTGCGACTCCTGAAGCTATTAATACTTTCTTGGCATCGGGTATGGACTCGTTACTCCTTGCCGATGAGCTGTTACAAAAGTGGCGTGATGAAGATCGCGTTGAGGTCTTAGATGCATTAACCAGCGACTTGGCTGGTGTGTCAGAAGCCGCTGCGCGCGTTGAGCTTGCGCCAGTACAGCAAATGGCGGATGCCCTGCATGATTTTTATGCGGCAGCTCGTCGAGTATCCGCGCACCCTGAAGAAGAGTTAGTGGCGTTCGCTTCTGAGGCGCACGAAGAATTGTTGAATTTGATGGACTACTTGGCGGCGGGCCAAGATCTGCCCGATGTTACTGAGACGGTTAACAGCATACGTCAGTGGAATTTCGAGCAGGCCACTAATGAGGCACCCGCTACCCAAGATGAAGAAGATCAAATTACTCTGGCCGATGTACCTACCGAGAATGTTGCAAGTGATTCGTCGGAGAGTAGTGAAGGCGAGACTCAAAGTAATACTGTAAGCAATAGTACAGATACGTCTTGGATGCCTAGCGATGAAGCCTCACAGCTAGAACAGGCGGATATCGAGGAGCAAGAGGACGACATGATCCTCGATATATTCCTCGAAGAAGCTGAAGAGATTTCTGAAGCCATTGAATCTATTTTACAAAAGTGGGAAAGCTCTCCAGACGATCTACTTCCTGTTGCAGAGTTGCAGCGCGAATTGCACACCATGAAAGGTGGCGCCCGCATGGCCGAATTGCCTGAGGTTGCGGATCTTTGTCATGAAATAGAAACACTCTACGAACGCCTGAATGATGGTGTGGTAGAACGAGATGCAATGACTATGCCTCTGTTGCAGCGCTCTCATGATCATCTCGCATCGCAGCTTCAAAGTGTTCGTACCGGTAATGCACCGGCGGATGCCGACTTGCTTATCGAGGAGTTAAAGGCCGCAGCAAAGATTCCGTTAACTCATTCACTAGAAGAGCAAGATACCGCGGCAGAAAGCCGCGTTACGCCAATTCAGTCTGAGTCAGCGGATGAAAGTGATCGCGAAATCGTCACCATCTTCTTAGAAGAAGCCGCCGAGCTGATGGAAAACTTGGACGAAGCGATTATCAGCTGGCGCACCGATACCGCATCACGAGTGTCCCCGGATGAAATACTTCGAGTGCTTCACACGCTCAAAGGTGGCGCACGCTTAGCTGGCTTATCGCGTATTGGCGATACCACACACAACTTTGAGTCGGACATTCTCAAGGCGATCAGTCGTGAAGGTAATACTCGTTATGATGATGCGTTTTTTGGGCATTTGAACCAGCGTCAGGAAACACTACAAAGCCTGATTGATGAAGCTGAAAACTTACTAAGCAGCGAAGGTGTTTTAGTACTGGGTGAAAAAGAGCTGGTTGTTGATGCTCGCGAACCTGAATCTACTGCTGCTGATCTCGATGGCGACACAAGGTTAGATAATCCGAACGATGAGATAACGTCTCTTGATCAAAGCGCCGTTGAAGGCGATACGCAAGAATCTCAAACCTCGGTCGCCATGCTGAACAGCAGTAATAACGTTACCGAACGAAATGCGCAAACGCCGGCTGCTTCAACGTCGGCATCAACGTCGGCATTAACGCAATCACGTAAAGCACCGACAGAGCTGGTTAAGGTCTCTGCGGATTTGCTTGATAGCTTAGTGAACCTTGCGGGCGAAACTGCGATTGGCCGTGGGCGTCTTGAAGAACAGGTTAGTGATTTCTCTCACACGTTAGGTGATATGGATCAGACGATTGATCGTCTGCGAGATCAGCTTCGTCGTTTGGATCTAGAAACTGAAGCTCAAGTGTTATTCCGTCAGGATCGACAAGGCCCGAGCTATGAAGAATTCGATCCGCTAGAAATGGACCGTTACTCGGCGATTCAGCAGCTGTCACGGGCCTTGGTTGAATCAGCTTCTGACTTGCAGGACTTAAAAGAAACACTGGCGCAAAAGACTCGTGATGCTGAAACCTTGTTACTGCAGCAAAGCCGAGTGAACAGCGAGCTTCAAGAAGGTCTGATGAAGACTCGAATGGTGCCTTTCCAGCGCCTCGTCCCGCGCTTACGTCGTATTGTTCGCCAAGTCAGCCTAGAGCTGAACAAGCAAGTGGATCTTCGAGTTAACAACGCCGACGGCGAGATGGATCGTACTATCTTAGAGCGCATGATCTCTCCGCTTGAGCACATGGTTCGAAATGCAGTGGATCACGGCATCGAAAACACGGAAGGGCGAGTGGCGGCGGACAAGTCGGCGACCGGCAATATCGAGCTTGATATCCGTCGCGATGGCGGTGACGTTGTATTGACCCTTCGTGATGACGGTCGGGGTATTAACCTTGATGCTGTGCTTAAAAAAGCACGCGAACGAGACCTGATTGCTGAAGATGCGCAGCCTTCTGATTACGAAATAATGCAGTGCATCCTTCAGCCAGGCTTTTCAACCGCAGAAGTGATTACCCAGATTTCAGGGCGTGGCGTCGGAATGGATGTCGTTAGCAGTGAAATAAAGCAGATGGGCGGCACGGTTGAGATCCGTTCTGAACGTGGCGTTGGTACTGAATTCGAAGTACGCTTGCCGTTTACCGTATCGGTTAACCGCGCACTCATGGTACGTATTGGTGAAGATTTATACGCTGTTCCTTTGAATAACATTCAAGGTATTGTGCGCGCTTCAGTGCCTGAATTGCAGCGTCTATATGATCAGCCAGAATCTGAGCGACTGTTTAATTACGCCGGTCGTGACTACCAGCTAGGGTACCTCGGTGCCATGCTGGATGATGACTCTAATCCTAAAATCACCGGTCAGCACATGCCTCTGCCACTCTTGCTCGTTCGTGGCCAAGTACCGTTCGCGTTGCAAGTAGATAGCCTGCTGGGATCGCGCGAAATTGTGGTGAAGAGTTTGGGGCCACAATTTGCCGGTGTTCGTGGTATATCTGGTGGCACCATTCTTGGTGATGGTAGTGTTGTTGTTATTCTTGATTTGCCAGCCATGATTCGTACTCATACCAGCCTTGAATATCAGCAAGCACGCGCGCTGGATCATCAAGCGGCGGTTGCTCGTCATGAGCAAGAGAAGCGTTTACCGAAAGTTATGGTGGTCGATGACTCCGTAACGGTGCGCAAAGTAACGACCCGTTTATTGGAGCGTCACGGTATGGAAGTGCTGACCGCGAAAGACGGTATGCACGCCATGGAAGTGCTGCAAGACCACAAGCCAGATGTGATGCTATTGGATATTGAAATGCCACGTATGGATGGTTTTGAAGTGGCTTCGCTGGTGCGTCACGATGAGCGCTTAAAAGACGTGCCGATTATTATGATTACGTCTCGTACGGGGGATAAACACCGCGAACGTGCCATGAGTATTGGGGTGAATGCTTACATGGGTAAACCATTCCAAGAAGATGCGTTGCTGGAAAATATTAATCACTACTTGGGGCAAGAGGTAGACTGAGTGCCGTCACCTCGAGTAGCGGTACTGACCAGTGATTTATTACAGCAGCATGTGTTAAATGACACTTTGCGGCGTCTAGGTTTTCAAGTCGTGTTAAATACGTCGCCGCAGCGAGTAGATAATGCGCAGCTGACCGATCTCAATACGGATGTTTGGCTGGTTAATCTCAATGATGACGACGACTTTGATGATGAACTAGACACCTTACTGCATGGTGATATCCCAGTCTTAATCGGCATGGATGAAGCGCCACAAAAGACATGCACCACATTCTTGCGCTGGGAAAAAAAGCTACTTACAAAATTACGTGATTTAACTCATAGTCCTGCGCCTGCTGCGCCGGTAACAGATGCTATTGCGGATAAAGTAATCGGGCGTGATATTCCTCTGCCGAGAGAGTTCAGAGAATATAGCGGTACGGAGCCGTTGCAGATTTGGGTATTAGGTGCCTCCCTTGGCGGCCCTGAAGCCGTTAAAGAGTTTTTGGATGCACTGCCTGAGGGGTTACCGGTTGCTTTTGTTTATGCACAGCATATTGATCCCAGATTTGAACAGGCACTTTGCCAGGCCGTAGGCAGGCATAGTGCGTACAAACTTAAGAATATTGAACACGGCGCGTCATTAAATATAGGGGATGTGCTGATATCCCCGGTTGCTCATACCTTTGATATTGCTGGTATGAATTGTTTAAGTGTAAACACCGAAGCGTGGGAAGGGCCCTATGGTCCCTCTATTGACGGTGTAATTGACAAAGTAGCGCGTTACGCAGGTTCGCGCTTCGGCTGTATATTATTTAGTGGTATGGGCAGTGATGGTGCTGAAAGCATTATCTCGGTACCTGAAGGGCAGCCACTATGGGTGCAATCCCCGGATACTTGTGGTAATTCGTCTATGCCAGAAAGCGCGATTGGCACAGGACGAATTACCTATGTTGGCGATCCGTATCAACTGGCATTGCAACTGGTACAAAACGTGAAACTGAAATGGAAAAAAGAGCATGAGTGAAGTCTCCGTGACGACCCAAGAAGAAAAACCAAGTGAACTTGATTGTTTATTGGTGCCGTTGAAAGATCGAAACCTGATCATGCCGAACGTAACCGTCGCGGAAGTCATCCCTTTCTCACACTTGTTAACCACTAATGCCAGTACTGAGTGGGTGCTCGGCCGTTTAGACTGGCGCGGCACCTTAGTGCCTGCGATTTGTTATGAAATTCTCAATGGCCAACCTTCGCCAGCCCCTAACCCGGATGCACGATTTATTATCGTCAATAATGGCAGCCAAGCCAGCCCTATCCCGTTTTATGCCATCTTGGTTCAAGGTATACCGCGCTTGATGCACCTCCAAGAGACTGACCTACAGCAGGTGGATGCGATGGGAATGGGGCCGCTTGATAAAGTTGCTGTGAATATGGAAGGGGTGACAGCCATGATTCCAGATTTAGAAACGATCGAGAGCCATGTGCAGGTGACGTTATAATGATCCCTATTTCTATTGAAGGGTGAGGCTTTTTTACTCAGTGCTCCCAAATAGCCGACAATCTTTTAAAAAAATTCAGATCATCCGTCGTAGGTTAAGTGTGATTTTATCGCAGCGATCAGTCTTGATTGGACTGATGATGATCTGTTTTGCCGCACAGCCGTGGAGTCGTGACACTGGTATCGTTGCATATCAGTTGCTCGTGCTGTTTAGTTGTTTTGTGTTATTTCGTCATGGAGGGATTCTAAGGAGCCTTAAAAATATAAGGTGGTTGGTTGTTGGGCTGTTATTACTTGCATTTACATCAATCATTTCTTGGCTCTTTCGTGAGTATCAAGAGGCGCCATTTCGAGCGGTAAAGCCTTACATCTTGCTCCTGTCAATTATTCTTATTTTTCTGGCATTGCAGTCTTTTAAATTAACGCAACGGCATTTGCTTTTAATTGCTTTTACGGCAGGGTTGTCGCTCACGGTTTATGCGATAAGTGAACACCTTTCGGGTAATTATAGGCGTTGGTCTGCGGTAGAAAATGCCGTCGACTTTGGAAATTACAGCGCTATCATCGGTGGCTTGTTGATACTTCTTGCTGTTCATTTTAAAGGGGATAAGGGCCGAAAATTTGTGCCTGCACTTTTGCTTATTGTTGGGGGGATAGCTTTCTATGCGTCATTCAGAAGTGGCACGCGTAGCAGCTTAGCTATCGTAGTTCTTGCCCTTGTTGGTCTGTTACTTTATATCTTAATAGCTAAGAGAAATTGGACTGTCATTGGACTGATTCTACTTTCTGGGTTAGTTGCCGGATACGCAATCAAAGACAACCCCCGCATTGGGTATATGGGAGTTGAACTCACGAAAGCGATGGAAGGGAATTACTCATCAGGTTCGCTGGGCCAACGGCTTGAATTATGGCGTTTATCCGCCTGTATCGCCAAGGACACTCCTGTTTTTGGGGTTGGTCCGGGGGCTCTGAAGTATGCGCAGCTAGATAAATGGCCTGAACGGTGTGGAGTGACTATTCATGCTCCTAGAGGTTACTTCTATCAGGCGCACAGCGTTTATTTTCAGACGTTAGCGACCCTTGGAGGAGGCGGACTACTTTCTCTACTTTTTGTGTTTGGTGTTCTGGTTTTCTTTGGAGTTCAGCGGCTTAACAAAGGGGGAATTCCGTTAGTATTTGTCTCACTCTCCTTTATGTCAGCAGGTCTTACTGTTGATCTTTTCTTTAAAGACTTTTTGGTTGTCCGTTTTGTGTTACTTGTGGTTATTGGTCTTTGTTGGTTGCAGCTACAAAACTACGATACCCGCAGACTCGAAGGTGTAACGTAGGGCGTCTCCTTTATCAGGCCTGTTGCGATACAGGGTATCTAGGCCAACAGAAATGACGACACTTTCATCTAATAGCATTTTTGCATTGATCAATGCTGTCGACGTACAGCCTAAAACGTACGAGTAGTGCGCCTTGCTATAAAGTTCTTCGGCACAAAAAATATCATCTTTAATCACCGAGTAACCTTTATTGAATTCTTGGTTGCTGGACCTTGGGTGTCCTAGATAATGGACTTCATCAACATTTAATCGCTCTACTTCGAGTTTTAGACGATTACTGATAGCGGTTACATCATGTGCGCTAGCAAGGCCTAAGTCGAGTAAACGTTGCCCTATAATTAGGGCGATTTTTTTATTTTTCGGTTTTGATTTACGTTCAATTTCAATATTGATGTACTCTAATTTTTCTTCAGGGTAATTGGTTTTAATCCCTGAAAATGAATAAAGAACATCAAATAGAGGGGCGTCAATACCAATGCTACAACCGGAAAAATAGTAGTATTTTAGATCGGGAAAGGGGAGGTATTTTAGGTATCGTAAGCGAGTTTTTAACGAGGTCTGAGACGTATCGTTTGTAGATTCTACAATGGTGTTTAAAATTCCGTCTGGAATCATCCTTAGTTTTAGTGCCTTACTGGGGAAATTACGCTGCAAGGCGTGGATGATAAGATTTTGATGAACCTGATCAATTCTTGGGGTGTGGAAAATAATTTCAGAAAAAGGTAATTCTTTGCGTATTCTGCTTACAACAGCACTTAGGCATTTTTTTAATTTGATGATTTTTTGAATTGTCCCTGACCAATCTCGATCTAAAAAAACATGCTTGATACTTCTGGATGTTAATTTTTGAGATAAAGACTCTGAATAGGAAAAAAAGAGTGTTTTACTCGCATTTGTCTTTTTGATGATTTCTTGGCTGGCTAAAAACTGTAGCTCGGTCTCAATTACAAAAATATTGATTGTTTCTTGCCTGCTCATGCGTTTTTAAAACCTTGGCCAGCCATTGAGTGTAGTTCTTCGCAGTATTCATCCAGTTTGGTTCCAGAAAATTCAGAAGTACGAATACTGCGAACAAGGTTCCAGATGGCTTTTTTTTGTTTTCTACGATAAACATTGTGCCTGATGTATTTTTTAGCACCAGTATCGATGAATTTTAGTTGAAATTGGAGATCTGATAGTGGTATGTATCCCGTGTGTGCCAAGTTTTCCATGAGATAGTAACCAATGAATTTTGCATGTCGTGGTATTGGGAATGAGATGCCCATCTCGTATACATCAGGGGCATCAATTCCAATAGAGCGGAGCAATTTTGCACCTGTGAACTCTGTGTGTGTTCTACTTCGTTTCCAAAATATTTTTACGTGTTCATGCCAAGTTCGCGCTTTAATCAATTTTATGACAATATTTTTGTCCTGAGTGACACCAACCATCGACACATGATGGTCGAGAAGTATTTCAGTGAAAAATATTGAGCGCCCTATACCTGAATTTCCTGAGGTTTTTAAAAAGCTCTGGATAAGCTGGCTTTGAGATTGATTCATATATATTTTAGTTAGCATCAATCTATTTCCAGTATTCTCTTATCCAAGGGGCTTCTTTCCATACTCCCCAAGGGCCGTTCATAACATCAATAGGGTCGGGTTTTCCGTGGAAGATAACGATTTTCGTTCCATTCGGATACTGAGCATGACCCTTAGGTGTAGGAAATAAGTCAAACTTTAGTAAAATTCTACCAATCGCTCCCCAAGTCCGTGTTGCACGTGCATCGCATTCTTTTTTAAAGGACACCACCCACTCTTTGGGCCATGTATTCATGTGCATCGGGATCGCTTCCTCAATCCAGTTTTGATCGCCATGAAGACGCTTAATGATGTCGTCTTTATTGCTCCAGAAGTCTTGCCATACGTCTGGGTGGGAGCCAATGTCTAGTCGGAATACTGAACTGTTGTAACCTTGTTTTAAGTCTTTGATTATACGAAATGAGCCAGGTTTATAGGTGAATAGGTCGTCAATGTTTGAGGTGATAACAACATCAAGATCAAGAAAAATTGTAGTTCCTGTGATATCAAAGAGCTCTGATTTGAATAGCATGAGCTTGTACCACCAGCCTTTTATCCCTAAGTCTGGCAACATCCGAGCATGAATTTCACCGTTTAGCTCATTGGCGTCATCAGTGATGCAGTAAAAGTTTACCGGCAGTGTGGTATTTCGTCGAACCATATTATGTAGACGGTTAACGTATTCAGTAGGGTATTTAGAACCCCACTTGAGGCAGACTACGTTGTACATGGGTTGCTCTTTTTCCGTGGTGTTACACCACGACAGGAGCGTGGTACAAAAAATGTTACTGGGACTTTTTTAAGGCGTCGCTAATAATACGTCCTGGGTGTGGGTCGTGATGAATAATGCCAAGATCAATGAGCGTAGCTTTATGCTCTTGAGGTACCGTGAGTCGGTCAATCTCCGCCTCTAATTCACCTGCGTTGTAAAGGTTCACCCAGCGACGATAATGGTTCCCCATTTTGGTCACGCCTTTATTTAACAGTGCAGCCCGATTTTCTATATTCGCAATAAACGATGCCCGTGACCGAATCGGGTAGTGATAAACGGTGATGTTTGTCGATTTTTTCTGATTTAGCCAGCCCCAGGCGTGCCAAGCGCGATGATTACCACCTTTGATTCGCAACATGCCAAAGCTTCTGACCATGACTTTACCATGTATGTTACCGAGCATGATTGAACGTTGAGTGTCGCAGACTTCGCCGCCCTTTCGGTAATTGACCGGCGAAGCCACACATAGTGACTGACTGTAAAAATCGGCAGCGTCATCAAAGGCTTCTCTTTCATACAAAACATTACGCCGCTCGCAATAAAGAATGGAGCCTGTTTTAGTGAGTTCGTCTTTTAATTTTCCTGTTTTTGGTATCCAAAACTCGTCGGCATCGTTAGCAATCACCCAGTCGGCGCCATGCTTCTTCCGAGCAATATGAGCCATCTCGGTTTTCCAATTACTTTGTTGGTAATCCAAGGTTGGGCGTTCAATGAGCGTAATAGGATATCTCTGAGCGAGGGATCGAATGATATCAACCGTGCCATCCGTTGATCCGTTATCCATAACAACAAAGCTATCCACCCCGAGTGCTGAGTGAACATGAATGTTTTCAGCAATTATATCCGCTTCATTTTTGATCAGCAGATTCATCGACAGGTGCATTAGTACGCCCATTCCTGTTAAATCGTGCAATCATATCCCAGTGCTTAATTTATGTATATATTGCCTATTAGTTAAGCTTAATGTGGCTATGCCAATATCTTTTAAGATTCATGCGTATATGAATAATTTCTGAATTTTGGTTGTCGCTTGTATAACGGGTTACATCAAAAAGTAGCAATAAAGAAATGGTGCTTTCCAGGAAGCCCTTGTCAAAAGCTTAACAGCCTAAAGCGTTACAGTGCTCACGCGCATGACGGCATAGGTGCCGGAATAGGTGCCGGGAATAGGGCGACGTAGGAAGCCAAAGCCGAGAACGGCTGCATTAATCAGAGCTGTCCTAAGCTTTAATGCCCGGTGAACCTTTATAACGGTCTGTATGGTGGCAAGACGATTCTTGATAAAGACCATCAACTTTTCTTTCCAAAGATCGCCAAGAGCGTTTGATAAAGTATCGTGACATAAAGGCTACTCTTATATTCAGCGGGTTGATGCTTGGGTTGCTTACGCCATCAATTATGACGAGATTTATCTTTCCGTCCTGCTTCTGGCACATGATGTTATTCGGACTGAGATCTCTCACGCAGATTTGCTGTGTGAGCAGGTATGCGTGAAGGTCATCCAGCAGGGAGCGGATGGTGGCATAAGGAACTTCAGCGTTACGAATAACCTCCGTCAATGTGGAGGATATCTGCCCCTTTTCATCAAGTATCAATTCGAAGGTTGCTCCTTCACCGTGCGTCGTTTGCACAGTACTTAAGTAGTGTGAGAGCTTGGAGGTGTCGGTACTCCGTTTCTTCAAGTAAGCAAAGTACGCTTGCTCTCGGCGGGTTTGCTTTTGTGACTTTCGGGACACCTTGATGCACTGATTATGAATACTTGGGTGGCGATAGCAGTTGCGATCTCTCCCTTGACCAATCAACTCTGCCTTTGACAGATTAATAATATCCATTGGTGCATCCTTAATTTTACGATTATCACAATATTGTCATGTTTTCGTGCTAGTGAGGCCAGCAGTTGATGGATAATAAACTATTCCTTCAGTGGCACAATAGTGAAGTATTAGATAGGAATATAGATGTCAGATTAGATTGAGTTGTTCATGTGGGCCGGGACTGATTGAGCGCTGATCCTAGTACCTCGGTTAACAGATCGGCTGAAATACTAGCGACACCTATCTGAGAGAAGAGTGATTCGAACTCGCTTGCTAATGGTGCATCTGGGATCTTGATTGATAATATTTGCGCGCTAGGTCGCAACCAGCGGCTGTTGATCAGTGTTGAAGATAAGTCACCAATAATGATGATATTGGCAGGGAGAAGTGGAAGGATGGCCTCAAAGGGGATTCTATGCGGGATAACAATCGCATTACTTTGAGTCGCGGCTTCTAGAATGTCGGGGTCGGTATTTCTTGGATGGTATTTTATTCCGACTTTTAGCCCTTTGTTCGTTAATGTGTTTAATACATCGTCCATTGCTTCCCGGTAACCCTTAAGGCGGCAGATGATCGATTCATGCGGAAGGGTTAGGATGACTGACACTTTCTTTATACTTTCAACATCAGCGCCGAAATGCCGGACTAGTAGCGCGCAGAAGTCTTCAATAACCAAGTTGTCCGAATGCAGAGGCTGCAGAGCATGTAATTGTTTTTGCTCTAGCTCTGAGTGCACTAAATTAGGAAAGGCGGCGTAAATGTCTGTTATCCAGTCTGAACCGCCTATTGTTGGAGGGTTTTTCCACCAGAAGCCATAGGTCAGTTTTTTTAAAGCATTGTCGATCACACGATCTGAGAAGCTAGCCGATGCTTGGCGTCCGACGTACGTAAAAGTCCCCTCATCCATATACACCCCCTTTGCTTCATCGTTTAATTGATGGGTGCAATGCATGGCGTATTGAAATTCGATGCGTCTGTCGTTGCCAGTAAAAACCTGTGCTGGCCGGTTCGCTTCAACCCATGATTGAATGTCTGCGAACACCTTCTTGCGGTTTTTGAGCTTAGCTTTTGTCCCCTTGATGTGACCTTGGCTTATTCTAACGTCTGAGAAGGGAGAGTCTTGCCAATCGGACAATAGATCAAAATAAGGATTTTTATCGACGTTTGGTTGATCTATCAGCCATAAACAGGATTGCAGTTCGGGCGTTTGGCTTGCTATCGCAACTGAATTTAGAATATGCAGTGGTGTAGAAGCTAAAAACAGTTGCACGGCCATCAAACAACCTTAAGCGATAATGAATTAGACAAGATTCCGCCATACCCGCAGGCTGGCTTCACTTTGATTCAATGTGTAGAAGTGAATGCCCGGTGCACCACCATCAAGCAGACGACGGCACATGTCGGTAATCACATCTTCGCCAAACTGTTGGATGCTTTCACTGTTGTCGCCGTAAGCTTCTAGCTGCTTACGAATCCAGCGTGGAATCTCAGCACCACAGCTATCCGAAAAACGTGCCAGCTTGCTGTAGTTAGTAATCGGCATAATACCCGGAATGATTGGGATGTCTACGCCCATAGCCTGAACACGGTCGACAAAGTAGAAGTAGCTATCGGCATTAAAGAAGTACTGTGTGATTGCGCTATCAGCACCGGCTTTTACTTTATTGACGAAATTCTGCAGGTCTTGCTCAAAATTTGTTGCTTGCGGGTGCATCTCAGGGTAAGCCGCGACTTCAAGTTTGAAGTGATCGCCAGTCTCATTGCGAATGAACTCAACAAGTTCGTTGGCGAAGCGCAGCTCGCTGTTAGCCAGTCCAGAGCCTGAAGGTAGGTCGCCACGGAGTGCGACAATTCGATCAATCCCCAAGTCTTGGTATTCTTTTAATATGCTACGCAGGTCGGCGGTGCTGTCTCCGACGCAAGACAAGTGGGGGGCTGCGGCAATGCCACGTTCCTGTATTGCCTTAACGATAGCGTAAGTGCGGTCTCGGGTTGAGCCGCCAGCGCCATATGTGACGGAGAAGAATTCAGGATTAAAAGCGGCCAGTTCATCACGAACTTTTAACAGCTTCTCTGTGCCTTCGTCTGTCTTGGTTGGGAAAAATTCAAAACTTAAGGTCGTCATTTTTATTTCTCTAATAGCAACAGCAAAGGATGAACAGCGCTGTCAAAGGGAATCATCCCCTTATAAACTTTTTGAGAGCTTTAATTTGTACAAGGAGCGTTAGCCAGGCCGGCAGAGTGATGCAAAAAGTGGCGTGGAAACGCAGCTTACTGGTTGTAAGTGAGTATTCCGCGCCGCTTTTAACAAAGCTATGCCAATGCAGCTAGGTCCGCTTAGTACTTGTAAGCTTCTGGTTTGTAAGGGCCATCCACATCAACGTTGATGTAGGTCGCTTGGTCTTTTGTTAGCTTAGTCAGAACGCCACCAAACCCTTCAACCATGTCTTTCGCTACTTCTTCGTCCAGCTTTTTAGGCAGGATTTTAACGTAAATACTTTCTTTTTTCTCGGCTTCCATCATGTCAGCAAATTTGCGTTCAAACAGGTAAATTTGCGCAAGTACCTGGTTGGCAAACGAACCATCCATGATGCGTGAAGGGTGGCCCGTAGCGTTACCCAGATTCACTAAGCGACCTTCAGACAAGAGCAAAAGGTGATCGCCGCTTGCCTTGTTGCGGTAGACTTTATGCACCTGTGGCTTAACTTCATCCCACTCCCAGTTCTCACGCATAAAGGCGGTGTCGATTTCGTTATCGAAGTGACCGATGTTACACACAACCGCGCCGCTCTTAAGCTTTTGCAGCATGTTTTTATCACATACGTTGACGTTACCCGTGGTCGTCACTAGCAGGTCTGTTTTGCCTAAAAGGTCGCCATCTACGGAGTCAATCGTCCCCTTGTTGTCACCATTAATGTACGGAGATACCACTTCGTAACCATCCATGCAGGCTTGCATTGCACAGATCGGATCGATTTCGGTCACTTTAACGATCATACCTTCTTGGCGTAGTGACGCCGCAGAGCCTTTACCTACGTCGCCGTAACCAATAACCAGCGCTTTTTTACCGCTCAGAAGATGGTCAGTACCACGCTTGATCGCATCGTTTAGCGAGTGGCGACAACCGTACTTGTTGTCATTTTTAGACTTAGTCACTGCATCGTTTACGTTGATGGCAGGTACTTTAAGATCACCTTTTTCCATCATTTCTAACAGGCGGTGCACACCTGTTGTGGTCTCTTCAGAGATACCATGGATGTCATTCAGTAATTCAGGGAAGCGGTTGTGAACCATTTCTGTCAGGTCGCCACCATCGTCCAGGATCATGTTGGCATTCCACACCTTGTCGCTTTCTTTTTCAACAAGAATGGTTTGCTCAATACACCATAGGAACTCTTCTTCAGTTTCGCCTTTCCAAGCGAACACTGGAATGTTAGCGGCAGCAATCGCGGCAGCGGCGTGATCCTGTGTTGAGAATATATTACATGATGACCAACGCACTTCTGCGCCGAGTTCAACCAACGTTTCGATTAATACGGCGGTTTGAATGGTCATGTGAATACAACCCATGATCCGAGCATCAGCCAATGGCTTGGCCGCGCTGTATTTACGACGCAGTGCCATCAGTGCTGGCATTTCATCTTCAGCAATTTCAATTTCTTTGCGGCCCCATGCGGCGAGGGACATGTCTGCAACTTGGTAATCAGTAAACTGGGTCATGTGTTTGCCCTTTTTGTGTTGCGGTCATCGGGGTATACCGATGACCTGATTAAAATTTTTTAAAAATTAAAGACCTGCGGCTGCTTTGAGCGCATCAATCTTGTCGGTACGTTCCCAAGTAAAGGCGGTGAAGGTTCTGCTCTTCTTCTCGCCATGTTCGGTGTAGTTATAGGTCATTTCGTAGGGTTCACGCCCAAAGTGGCCGTAAGCCGCCGTCACCTGATACATAGGGTTAAGCAGCTCAAGTTGGTTTTGAATCGCGTAGGGGCGCAAGTCAAATACCGTACGAATCACTTTTGCCAGCTCAATGTCAGAGATCTTGCCAGTACCAAAGGTATTCACCGAAATAGATGTCGGTTCTGCGACACCAATCGCGTAAGACACCTGAATCTCACAACGATCAGCTAGCTCAGCAGCCACGATGTTCTTTGCAACATAACGGCCCATGTAAGCAGCAGAACGGTCAACTTTTGATGGATCTTTGCCCGAGAAAGCACCGCCACCGTGACGAGCCATGCCGCCGTAAGTATCCACAATAATCTTACGGCCCGTTAGGCCGGCATCACCGACAGGGCCGCCAATCACGAAGTTGCCGGTTGGGTTGATGTGATACAGCGTACCCTCGTGCAACCACTCTGCCGGAATAACAGGCTTGATGATGTGCTCAAGCACTTCTGCACGTAGGTCTTCAAGGCTGATAGACGGATCGTGTTGAGTTGATAAAACAACCGCATCGACTTTTGGGCTGCCGCTTTCATTATTAATGGTCACCTGTGATTTCGCGTCTGGACGCAACCAAGGAAGTGTACCGTTACGGCGTAGCTCAGACTGTCGCTGAACCAAACGGTGAGCGTAGTACACAGGGGCAGGCATCAAGCTAGGTGTTTCATTGGTGGCATAACCAAACATTAACCCTTGGTCGCCAGCGCCTTGATCTTCAGGCTTGGCTCGGTCAACACCTTGATTAATATCCACTGACTGCTTACCAATGCCGTTCAATACCGCACAGGTTGCGCCGTCAAAGCCAACATCAGAACTGTTGTAACCAATGCCTGTGATGACATTACGAACGATGTCTTCAAGGTCAACGTAGCACGAGGTGGTTAGCTCACCAGCGACAACCGCCATACCGGTTTTAACCAGTGTTTCTACCGCAACACGAGCGTAAGGGTCGCGAGCTAAAATGGCATCTAACACGGCATCAGAAATCTGATCCGCGACTTTATCTGGGTGGCCTTCTGATACCGACTCAGAGGTGAAAATCGAATATTCGCTCATGTGTGTTCCTCGAATGTTTGGCTCAGCTAGTACGAATAAAAGCTAGGAGCGCTGAAATAAACGGAACTGAATTTGAAACCCGTTCCTTAAACCTGAAAACTGGCTCTGGCCTTCGGTTAACCCGGCAGCAGCGGCCCAGCGTGTGAGATCTTCAGGTTCAAAACCTAGCCAAAGATCACCACAGGATTCTTTTGCCCACGTTTGCTCATGACGACACAAATCTGTGACCAAAAAGACGCCGCCCGGTTCTAGTAATTGAGCGACTTCTGTAAAAATTGTTTTGGGCGAGGGCACGTGGTGCATCACCATATTCGCTACGGCAAACCCAAAACGGCTCGGATGGCTGGCCGTTAATTCGCCGGTTGTCGCATTCAGTAAAGCGACGTTTGTGAGCACTTGCTGACTGCACAAGTCTTGCGCTTTCGCCAGCATGTCGGGCGATATATCAATGCCCACAACGTGCTCAAAATGTGAGGCCAGCTGAGGTAAAAATGCCCCTTCTCCCGGCCCAATCTCCAGTGCGTACTGGCTATTATCTAACCCCAGTGAGCTAAGAATATTAGACAGTGCATCGCCATAGTGCTCATAAGAAGCAATTAAATCTTGCTGCTCGCGAAAATCATCCGCATGCCGTGCAAAAAACTCAGCACAGGCGGTAGCTCGTTCAGCCATGATAGTACTTACACGCTCTGTGACATCTTTGGATAATGGCGCGGCATCCAATGTACGAAACAAACCGAGAAGCCACTGGCTAAAACTTTTCGCCTCCGACAATAATGGGCGGCGATAAAAAATACTGTTGCCTTCACGTTGAGCATTAACCAAGCCCGCTTGAGATAACACCTTAAGGTGGTGGCTCATTCCCGATTGCTTCACCTCAAAAATCTGACTCAACTCCATCACGCCAAAAGCCCCTTGTTCTAACAAACGCAAAATACTTAAGCGCAAGGGATCGCCCGCTGCTTTATTGGCAGTGGCCAGCTGTTCAATGGTTAAGTCGGATTCGGCAATAGCTAACATGGTGGGCATTATAGGAAGGTTTTTATTCTATATCAATTTTTTTTGATATAGGTTTGTGTAACTGACGGTGTTAATCCTTGTTAAGGAACATTGTTAAAGAACATTGACTCCTCGCTGGCGGCTATTGGTGTCTTAAGTTGGTAGTGGCATACTCAAAACATCGACAGCCCAGTGACCGCTATTTGCGAATCTCACACCGCGTTACCGACCATAAGGAAATCTCATGACTGAAACATCCGCTCAAGACGCCAAGGCGGCTCAATTGCAAAAAGCACAAGCGGTCGTCAAACAATTGCAGACAGCCTTAGGCGATGTTGTTAAAACGTCGCCAGACAATCTTCGCTTAGTTCTGATCAGCTTGTTGTGTCGAGGTCATCTATTAATAGAAGACGCACCGGGGTTAGGGAAAACAACGTTGGCAAAAGCGCTTAGTCAATTATTAGCGCTGAGAATGAAGCGAGTTCAGTGCACGCCAGATTTGATGCCGTCAGATATTACCGGCATCAGTATTTATAACGCGACAGAGCATAAGTTCGACTTTATTCCTGGCCCTGTCTTTAGCAATATTCTCCTTGCGGATGAGATTAACCGCGCTACACCGAGAACTCAGTCGGCGCTGCTAGAAGCTATGGCGGAAAGTACCGTCACCAGCGACCGTAAAACCTATAATCTTCCATCGCCATTTATGGTGATTGCCACTCAAAACCCCGTCGAATTTAGCGGTACCTTTCCTTTGCCGGAAGCCCAGCTCGATCGCTTTTTTATGCGCCTCAGTTTGGGTTACCCAGATGAAACACAAGAAATTGACATCATGATGGGACAATTGCATGGCCATCCACTGGATAAACTTAAGCCGCTAATCAATGAAGCCACCTTGAGCGTATTGCAGAAGCAAGCGGAGAAGGTGACCATTTCTGAACCTATGGTGCGCTATATCAGTCAAATCGTGCGCGAGACTCGCATACAGCCGGGTGTGCGTTTGGGGGTGAGCCCTCGTGGTTCCTTGGCTTTAATGCGCGCCGCAAGAGCCATGGCGATGTTAAAGGGCAAAACCTCAGTCACACCGGATATCATCCCTTCACTACTAGAGCCCATTTTAGGGCACCGCATTGTATTCCGCGATAGCAGCTTAAATCAGCCAGATAGCCGCAAAGAATTTTGGAATAAAATTACAACCTCCGTCGCGATTCCAGACTTCCCAGAAGCAGAAGAGTCCGGTTATTACTGATGTCACAAACCAGTCAGCTTGAAGCCCAAATTCGCCCGCTGATTACGTGGCTAGGGCGACATGTGAACGCCCACCGATTTTTGTGGTTGATGGCGGTCGTTGCTTTTCTTATCGCATGGAATCGCGGTGTGGCGCTTTTGTATGGGTTGTTTGCGTTAATACTGGCGTTGCAAGCAGTAAGCTGGGTGCTGCCTTGGTGGATGCTGAGGAAAATGCACGTCCATCGTCATCAAGTAGGGATGGCCCATGCAGGGCGATCTTGCACGCTTCAATATCATTTTATTAGTACACACCCAGCGTATTACATCTCTGTGGTTGAAAGCTTTAAAGGAATGCGAGAGCCTCAAGCGCATTTTATTCCGACCACTCAACCGGAAGATTTTCCCGGTTATTTCCGTTTTAACTATCACTGCCCGCAACGAGGTGTGTATAAATTACCAGCACTAGAGCTTCGTAGTGCATGGCCGTTTGGTTTTTTAGAACGTAAGGTCAGCGTGGCAGCCGCCACACTAGAAGTACGAGTAGTGCCTAAGGTGTTTCGTATTGCCAACTTACCGCTGCCATCCCTCGATAATCCGGTGATGGAAGGGGCTGACTCTTTCATGAGTCGTGGCGCGCACAGTGAATTTGCCGGGTTGAGAGATCATCGGCAAGGCGACTCCCTCAAGCATATACATTGGGCGGCTTCTGCACGCATGCAGCATTTGGTTGTGCGTGAGTTTCATAGTTATGACACGCCGTCGTGGTTGGTCGTGATTGATGGTGAGCGGGGAGCTTCTGTCGGTCAAGGTGCGGACACAACGTTTGAATATGGACTGCAAATTGGCGCATCTATGTTGGATTACGCCCGTAGACATAATCAGAGTATGACATTAATTATTAGCGCGGCGCGTCCTGTACGGCTGGATATCCACCCCGGACAGCAAGATATTAATGCGCACTTAGAAGTATTGGCAGGGGTGATTGATGATGGACAACTTAGTTATGACGACGCTATTCAGGAGGCGCTCTCCGGAGAAATTAATCCGCCCATATTAGTCACGGTAAGACGTCAGAGTCAGGTGATTAATGCTAATCATTCAGGCGGGCATTTGGACATCGTATATGCCGATGCCAGCTTTGATTTACCGATGGGTGGCTACGCCGAAGGCTGGGATAATAAAATGGGGCAACGATTACAGCTCAACCTGCATCGATTAAGCCGTCTACCTCAGGTGTTTGGGTCATGATGAAGCAATCGACCGCACTGGACTGGTTTAGCGTGCAGCTAGCGATTGCCGTTGGTGGCACCGCGGCGGCGATTATAAATCCATTGATTGGTTTATTCGTCTTTGCGTTAAGTTTACCTGTCAATTTCTTTGCTCTTCAGATGGGTTTTAAAACCAGAGAAAACTCAGAACAAAATAAGCCGATTGCTGACGGCATTGCTGTTGCCGGCATGACCGTATTTGCGCTGTTGTTTTTTCAGGTAAATTTAACTGTCGCCTTGGGTGGCTTGCTGTATTTTGGGACCTTAGCGCTGTGCGTGCAGATGGACGTTTACAGAAAGTTCTATATGGCACAGGTGATTAGTTTTGTCTTTATATTAGGTGGCGCGGCTGAAGCGAAAAGTGGCGGTTATTTATTCATAATGGCAGCGTATTGCCTAGTCGCTGCTTTTTCTCTGACTGAAATATGGCTGGATAAATCGAGAGGCGCCTTTATAGATAGTGACTCGTCAGAGGGGAATCGGGGATCAGTCTTTAACGACAGTGAGTTCTCACCGGGCCTGAAACGACGCTCAGCGGTAGGGGCGCTGGTGATGGGTGTCGCGGTATTTATATATCTTTTCTTGCCTAGGCCTGAAGCATTGAACTATGGGAGTCAGGCATCCTCTGCCCCCGATTTTTATAGTGACCAGAGCTGGGAAAATGATGCACAAGAAAATCCGGCGTCAGCGCGAGAAAATAAAAACAGAAACACGTCAAAAATCCCAAAAAATGATCGTGAAGCCTATAAAGAACTTAAAGAAATTACCGACCTGTCAGGGTATGGCGAAACCACTCAAGACACCTATCGCTATAATGGTTTAAATGAAACCTTTGATATTCGTGACAACAGCCGCTCAGGAACGATAGACCTCAACACTATTATTGCGCGAATGAAAGCGGCACACGGTGCGTACTTGAAAATACGAACCTTCGATACATTTGATGGTTTGAGCTGGTCGAGCAGCAACGAAAATATTTCGCGTAAATTACAAACCTCTACCACCGGTGAAGTGACACTCAGTGATGCCATTAAAGGGGACTTCCAGCACTCGCTCATGATTGAGCACACTATTCCGGCCTGGCTGCCTGTGGCTGGTGAACCCGTGACGCTATGGTTGCCAGCGAGTGTCATCGCATTGGATCAATTTAATCACCCATTATTACCACGAGTACTTCAGGCAGGAACAGAATACACCGTGTTGTCACGCCTTGAGTTAATGGATGGGCGAGTGGTGAGCTTAGGCACACCGGCAACGAAGCAAGATCAAGCATTACCCAGTTCATTTGCGGCAAAAATTCGTCAATTGGCCAAAGAAGTAACGGCTTCCGCAACTGATCCATACTCGAAAGCGGTGTTGCTTGAACAACATCTACGAACCAATTACACCTACAGCTTTGAATCCATTACGGCATCGCAAGGGCGCACGCCACTGAAAAAATTCTTATTTGAAGATAAGTCCGGCCACTGTGAATACTTTGCCAGTGCGATGGCGATTATGTTGCGCAGTTTGAACATTCCATCACGCTTGGTGACAGGTTTTAGTGCAACCACTCAAAATCCGCTGACTGGGTATTATGAAATTAGAGGCATTGATGGTCATGCTTGGGTCGAAGCTTGGATCGATGGTCGTTGGGTCTCGTTTGAACCGACAGCCTATTACTCATTACCTAGCGCTGAAAGCTCAAGCATCACCGCAGAGAAGATCAGCCAATACGCGAGTGATATTCTGCATAGACAGCAATCGGGTGTCCAAAAATCGATCACCATAGAATCCGTATTAAGTACTGTCTGGTTAGGCCTATATGTCGCCGTTGTCTGGGTTTTAAGTTACATGAAGCTAATTATCGTGACGCTCTGGCCCCTATGGATCTTGCTGTCCTTGGTGGCTATTGCCGCTTTGGTTACACGGCCGCTGTGGCGCTCTGAGTTACGTGCGCGGGTGAGTCATCGTAAGATTGGGCAATATGCTCCGCAAGAAGCAAAAAAAGCATTAACTTTCTATATTTATCATCTACAGCGAGTCGCACAACGACATGACGTGGTAAGAAACAAGACAGAGACCGTTGGCGATTGGTCTGAGCTCATAGAGCAAAAAATAGGGCGCATCCAAGCGATGGATGAGCTAGCGGGATACGTGCAACGTGTATTTTACGATGCGCAGCCTGTTGCAATTCCTGAGATTCAAGCCACGGCGCTGGCGATCTCAGACTATCTTATTAGTTCGAAGCGTAACCTCAGTGTTTCAGATCTGTATCGCTCAAATTAAGTGATAAAGTTAAGACTGTTTCATGAATTAGCCTTATTTCTAAGCGCCCTTTGCTATAATGGGAGCACATTCAAAATATGATCAAGGGGATCAGGGTGTCAGATCAGAACGGACTAACGCTATTCACAATCAATATGTCGCACTACAGCGAAAAAATTCGCTGGTTGCTTGACTATGAAAAGATTGAATATCAGGAAGAAGCGTTAACGCCGGTCGTGCACGCGCTACCTATGCTACTGAAAGGTAAGCGCAATCAAACAACCGTCCCTTTGATTCAGCAGGGTTCAAAGCATGTGCAAGATAGCCCGCGTATCGTTGATTGGCTGTCGATGGAGCGCGGACCGTTAAAGACTCTGCCTTCAGGCTTACGTGATGAGATTATTGATATTCAGCAACGTTTCGATGCGATCGGAAAACCCGTTGCGCGGTATCTTTATCTTCCCGGTTTTGCCCACCCAGCACTGATTAAGAATATTTGGACTCAGTTTGCCAAGCCTTGGGAGAGTGCCATTGTAAGACTTTTTTATCCAATCATTAAAGTTGTCTTCAAAGTGAAGTTGAAGATCAATGCCAAAGATGTGGCGAGAGCTGAGAAAAAAATTGATCAAGAAATTAAGTGGCTCGAACAACGTCTGAGCGATGGTCGTCACTACTTAGTAGGAGATCGCTTTACCGTTGCGGACATCACCGCAGCGTCATTGTTAGCGCCATTGGCATGTCCGCCTGAACACCCTATTTATGGTACCAAAGACTTCCGCGAAAAAATGGCGGGCCCTGCAGAACAGTGGGCGAATAGCCCTGCTATCGAATGGGTTCGTACCATGTATACACAAAATCGCGGAAAAATTTGGGCGAAAACGCCGCGCTTCACTAACTAGTAAATCTTGCGCAAGACACATTAAACGGATACTGTATTTAAATACAGTATCCGTTTTTTTATATTATATGTGCCTGTTCCCATTATGCGCTTGATCATTGCTGAAAAACCAAGTTTAGGGCGTGCCATTGCAGCGGTACTCCCAAAGCCGCATCGCAAAGGTGATGGTTATATTCAGGCAGCAAACGGCGATGTAGTGAGTTGGTGCATAGGGCACTTACTTGAGCAGGCTGAACCTGATGCCTATGATCCCGCTTTTAAAAAGTGGCAACTCGATCACCTTCCTATCATTCCCGACCAATGGCAGCTTAAGCCCAAGCCTAAAACCCGTAAGCAACTCACTGTATTGCGCAAACTCATCAAAGAGGCGGATCAACTTATCCACGCAGGCGATCCAGATCGTGAAGGCCAGTTGCTGGTGGATGAAGTCGTGGATTATCTCAAAGCGTCACAGGCTAAGCGCCGATCCGCGCAGCGCCTGTTGATCAGTGATCTTAACCCCGATGCGGTAAAGCGAGCATTTACGCAAATGCGACCTAACTCAGAGTTTGTTCCTTTGTCGGTTTCGGCACTAGCCCGTTCTCGTGCAGATTGGCTGTATGGCATTAATCAAACCCGAGCCTGGACGATCAAAGGCCAGCAAGCAGGTGGGCGCGGCGTATTGTCAGTGGGGCGAGTGCAAACCCCAGTGCTGGGCTTAGTGGTACGACGAGACAACGACATCGAAGCCTTTGTTAGTAAGCCGTTTTATGAAGTACGTGCTGCATTACATGAGGGGAGCGAATCTCCGATTGCCTTTATGGCGAAATGGAAACCAAGTGACGCATGTGCGCCTCATCAAGATGAAGATGGTCGTGTATTGAACCCTAAATTGGCCAACACCGTGGCCCAACGGATTCAACATCAGCCTGCGCTAGTTACTGACGTGCAACGCAAAGAAAAGAGCCAGCGTGCGCCGTTACCCTACAATCTATCGGCGTTACAAATTGATGCGAGTAAAGCGTTTGGGTTATCCGCACAGCAGGTGTTAGATACTTGTCAGAACCTCTATGAAAAATATCAATTAATCACCTACCCTCGTTCCGATTGCCGTTATTTACCGAATGAACATTTTACGGAAGCGATGGATGTTTTTTCTGCGATTTCTGCAAATGACAGTACATTAAATGATGGTGTGGAAAATGCCGACTGCTCCATAAAAAGTAGTGCTTTTAACAGTAAGAAAGTCGATGCACACCATGCAATAATTCCAACACAGAAGAAACATTCAGGCGAACTCTCTGGGTTGGATAAAAAAATATATTCGTTAATCTCCCGGCAATATTTAATACAGTTCTACCCGGTATTTAAATACGCGGATACTCAAGTGAATGTTGAAATATCTGGCGGCGAATTTATTGCGAGAGAGCGAGAAGTGTTGAACCAAGGGTGGAAAGTGTTACTGCCTAAAAGTAAGAATGAAGCGTCGAATTCCCTACAGTTACCACCGTTAGTAAAAGGGCAGAGCTTGTGGAGTGGAGAGCCGACTGTCGACCATAAACAGACGGAGCCGCCAGCACACTATACTGATGCCACGTTACTGTCAGCCATGACGGGGATTGCTCGTCACGTTAAAGATACGGAGTTAAAAAAAGTCCTGAAAGAGACCGACGGCCTTGGCACTGAAGCCACCCGTGCGGGGATTATCGAGTTACTGTTCAGGCGGCAGTTTTTACAGCGTAGGGGTAAAACGATTCAGGCAACCGAGACCGGGCGGCAACTTGTGAGTGTCTTACCAGACTTTTGCTCACAGCCAGATATGACGGCGTTATGGGAAAGTCAGTTGAATAATATCAGTGAAGGCAAAGGAAATTATCAAGGGTTTATGGCACCGCTTACTCAGCAGCTAGAAGATTTAATGAAGGCTGCTCGTGCAGCACAATTGCCGGCAATGAAAAATTCGACGCCAGAGAGGAAAACCTCTCGGCGTCGCGGTGCAAAAAATCCGACACAGCGCAGGGCAAAGCGTACTCAGAAATAACTGAATAACGGGTGCTTATGTCGCTTTTTGAGTGCGGCAAACGCTTGAGTTGGCCAATACAGAGCCAGCGCTAGTGCCGTCGAAATTAACCAAATCCAGCCGATATGATTTACGCCTAGAAACTCTCCGTAATTCGGCTCTATAACGAGCAGTAAGAGGCTATTGATTAACAGTAAAGCGTACAAATGCAGCAGATAAAAGAACATTGGCGCGGCACCAAAACCGGTGAGCACTTTAATGAGTCCTTTACGGTGGCTGATCAAAGGCGCTTCTGCTGCTCTGAGCAGTAAAAACATTGTACCTAGCGTGATTAGCAAGAAAGCGAGAGAGGGTGGGTATTTCGTCAGATTGAACACATCCATAACAGTCAATAACACCGATGCCTGAGCAGTCCAGTCTTGCGCTTCTCCGTACAAGTTAAACCCACGCAGTAAGGCAAATAACACTAAGCAAAAAATTCCGAGTCGTAATAAAGCGGTTTTACGTTCTTTGGTACTAATCCCCCGGCCAAATAAAGGCCCTGAGCAATAACCGAGTAGAATAACGCCGATCCAAGGCAGTACTGGATAACTGACTTTAATATTTAACTGATCGGATTGGAGTAGGTAGCCACGGTCGTGTAATACCGTCCAGACAGGATAAAGGCCATCAGATGGTGCGTAATTCAAATCAGTCAGTAGGTTGTGACCAAAAACAATACTCAGGCCAGCGATTAGGAGCAGACCAAAAGGCAGCTGATGTAATAACGCAAGAGCAATCATACAAAGGCCAATCGCCCAGATGACCTGTAACCAAATGGTCTCGTAGGCGCCCATCCAAGAGAAGGTCACCAGTGTGACCTCAAGAAGAATAAGAAACAGCCCGCGTTTTAGTAAAAATCCGGTTAGTTTGCGTCCATTGCTGGCATATAACCAGGCAGATACCCCGGTCAGAAACACGAATGCCGGCGCACAGAAATGCGCGGCAAACCGACTGAAGAATAAGCCCGGAGAGGTTGCATCAATATCCATAGGATCGCTGACCTGCATGTGCAGAAAAAAGCGCTCGCGGACATGATCGACCAGCATAATAAGCATCACCAAGCCACGCATCATATCAATGCTATTGATGCGCTGGCGGATTTCAGAATTCATACGTTAAAGAAGTCCTATAAGTTCGTGGGGCACCCGGTTGTGTCCAAAGTGCAGAATAACTGTTATCGACCCAGAAAGTATCCGTCACATTCGTGATTGACGCCTGCAGGCTAAGATCGGCCATTAATTTGTCACCAGCATTGAGGTCAATGAGCGAATGCTCAGGGAGTGCGTAGTCAGGGTTTACTTTGTCGCCTATGCGTTCGCCAACGTAGTTTACCGTAATTCCGGCATGAGCAGGCAGGCTTCTAATGCGTAAATCGTGGCCCAGTATCACCCCCTCGACGTGTTAAGCCGGTAAAGCTAAAGCATAAGTCCGTCGGTGTATTGGCGCTCATGCCAAGTAGTTCACACATATTTTAAAGTCAATTTACATTTGTTCAGCTATCTTATAGTAACTGATAGTTTTATTATAATTTGACATTACTTGCTCACTGATAAATATGATAATAATTGGAGCTGACTCTATGACCTGTATTCGTACACTTACTGCACTTTGCGCTGTATCTTCTGTCGTGCTTTTTATGACTGGGTGTGGAGGTGGCAGCTCTAGCAGTAAAAAAGTAGGAATTGACCTGACCTTTGAAGCCGGTATACGTGGTGCCGAGGCTGAGCCTTCTATGTCAGAGTACAATGTTGATGACGGTGACATTGTATACCTAAACTCTCGTGTCTCCGGCACCATTGCCAGCGTTCCAGATACGGTGACAGATGCTTCGGTCGTTTCTTTGTCGTTTAATCCAACGGTTAGCGGTGAAGTGTTAGTGATACTAACCAGTACCGCACCGGATGTTGATTTGGCGGTCTCTTATGACACTTTATTGTTAGGTTCGCCCACAGAAGAGAGCCAACAAGCGGGTTCGTATGAAGTGCTGCTGCTAGATATTCGTGACACGCGTGAATACACGATTGATATTTCAACTATTGGCGATGGTGGTAGTTTTGAATTAACTCTAGTGGAAGCCAATCGCGAAACGTTAGGCTTAGCTGACGATGAATACTTTGTGACCTACCAGAAATGGGGAACGGTTTTATGTGATGGTAAGGCAGATGAGGGTATTATTGAAAACAGTCACAGTATAATCAACTGGAAGGATGGAACGGTTAATTACGACGACCAAACGTTAAAATTCTCTTCTGTTGATGGCTATGAGTTTTCTGTAGATAACGCTTTAAGCCTAGGCTCGATTACCGAAACGTTGAGTTTGGTAGTGGATGTTGATCCTGAGACTGGAGATGTCGATGGGTCGATTGATCTACTTCGTAATTATTCTACCGGGGATTACGCTCAATGTAAGACAGCAATAGATATCAGAAAAGGGAAGGTGAGACTTTAGTTTGATTGCTTGAAGTTGATCCGGAAAATGGTGAAGTTGACGGCTCGGCCGATTTAGTTCGAACATACACCTCGGGTGAATACGCAACATGCACTACTTCAATAGATGTACGAAGTGGACAGGTGAGGCTTTAATCTATTTAGGGTATCCATTAAGATCCTGATCTAATTTCTGAATAATCAAGGACGATTTATGCGTTTACTAATATCTATTCCAGTTCTTGCCACGGCGGCAGCATTATCCGGATGTGGTGGGTCTGACGACTCTGGTATCAATACTGGTATTTAGATTAGTACGAGCTTAAAGGGTTTATCCGTAGAGCCGGAACTCAGCGCTGTTAATGCTGAGGGTATTGGTGGTTTGACTTTAAATTCAGAGGTTTCTGGTTTTATTGCAGATCAAGATATGGTGTCATTTAGTTATGATGCAACCTCATCAGGATTGGTTGTCGTTTCGTTGACCTCTACCGCGGACGACCTTGATCTTACCGTTCGAGGTGGGCAAGGATCTATTGATTCTAGCAGCTTGGATTCAAATGAAATCATTGTATTTGATGCGATTAACGGCTCAGATTACAGTGTAATAATTGATTCATATGAAGGTGAAGGGAATTACACCCTTAAAGTCGTGAGAGCTAATCGCGAAACTCTAGATCTTTCTGAGAATGAATATTTAGCATCATTAAATGAAAGCGAACTTAGAGATTGTGGATCTTTTACCTCCAACCAAAGCACTGATTACTTTCTTGTTTTCAACTGGACTAACGGTTATCTCGGTAAGGATGACGGTAAGACGAAGTTTACCAGCAGTGAAGAAAATACCATCGTAATTGAATATTCTGAAAGCGAATCAGAAGAAAATTATAGTTACAGCTATGAAGGTACTTTAACGGTTACGGTCGATCCTAATACGGGTGTTATTTCTGGAACGGATATTTGGTCTGATATTGAAAACTATCAAGGTGACATTGCTGAGTGTAGTTATGAAACAACACTTTCAGGACAAATTGAGTTGTAGACGCATTAAATAACTAATAAAAACCCCGCGATTGCGGGGTTTTTTATGTCACTAGAAAAGTAATCAATTACTTAACCGGCGTAATCCATTCAGCATTAAATGGATCTTTACCTGTCACGGTATCGAAGTACATGGTCTGCAACTTCTCAGTCACTGGGCCACGACGACCTTCACCAATCACTCGACCATCTAATGACTGAATCGGTAATACTTCCGCCGCCGTTCCTGTAAAGAAGGCTTCATCGGCGATGTACACTTCATCACGGGTAATGCGTTTTTCACGCACTTCATAACCCAGTGATTGCGCCATCTCAATAATGGTTTTACGGGTAATACCATCCAAGCAAGACGTCAGTTCAGGCGTATAGATAATGCCGTCACGAATCAGGAAGAAGTTCTCACCAGAACCTTCCGCCACATAGCCTTCGTTATCTAGTAGTAGGGCTTCTTCACAACCGCTGTCCAAAGCTTCGCGTAATGCCAACATAGAGTTGATGTAGTTACCGTTCGCTTTGGCTTTACACATGGTGATGTTTACATGGTGCCGCGTGTAGCTAGACGTGCGAATTTTAATGCCATTGGTTTTGGCTTCTTCGCCCATGTAGGCAGGCCATTCCCAAGCAGCCACCATGACGTGTACTTTTAGGTTGTCGGCACGTAAACCCATGCCTTCAGAGCCTAAAAACGCCATCGGACGAATATAGGCACTGTCTAGGTTGTTTTCACGCACAGCAGCACGTTGAGCTTCGTTAAGCTCTTCTTTACTGAAGGGCAATTTCATGTTCAGGATGTGAGCAGAGCGGAACAGACGATCAGTATGTTCCTGTAAGCGGAAAATGGCCGCGCCTTGATCCGTCTCGTAAGCTCGCACTCCCTCAAAGACGCCCATGCCGTAATGCAGGGTATGAGTCAGCACATGAATTTTGGCATCACGCCAGTCAACTAACTCTCCGTCTAGCCAGATCAGACCATCGCGGTCAGACATGGAAGGTAGCATAGGAACCTCACTCTCAATTCTATAATCAGTGTTTTATGTCAGTGCTCTGGCGGCTGAGTTGCCTCAGTCTCTAGCCAGAGTTTCCATTGTTGGGTCACATCATTACGCAGTGCATTAAACCCGAGAGCAGTCACCGTATCGCTTTCGAGGAGCAGGGATTGTTGCTGCAATGCACGCCGGTGAGTTTCGGCTCGGTAGGACAGGTAGATTTCCTGTAGGGTCTGACAGTCTTGTGGAGCCATCAAACCAACGTCGGCGAAGGCATCCAGCAACCGCATGTTATCGGTAACCTGCAGTAACGCAGGGTGCTGGTGTGACCAAGCCAATACCTGTCTCTTATACACATCTCCGAGCCCACGAGACCGTACTAGATCTC
>OMOM01000032.1_pt1 | contig 115211 bp, 115 predicted proteins | sample 1646501 | NCBI WGS metagenome assembly OMOM01 (sample SAMN05416802, study PRJEB24817) | seawater metagenome | isolation source: Sea water | place: Canada:Atlantic | collected 2013-07
GATCGTAAGGAGAAACCTCTCCTTGCATGGGGCCGGGGGCGGAGCCCCGAAAGGAAGTTGAGGTTTAGAGCTAAGTTTGAGCGTTGAACGTTAAAAAAACACGATTAAATTAATAAAACAGTTTGAAGTAACGCTATCTAGGGAAACAGCAGTGGGGCGCTAGCTACCTTAATATTTACAACTGAAATCAGCTTTCAATACAACCAAGCTCCCCCTTTGCGCCGCCTCAGCATGATCCATTCTCAATCAAAACTAAACATCATCAAATTGTGCCCCAATGCGTCCAGTTCAGTTACAGAGTGTTACCCAACATTCACAACTGTTACCAAGTGGCGCACACTCAGTAACACTTTAGTCTAACTGTCTATAAACATAGACACCTGTATTCTTGTAAGCCACTGATATATATAGAAAAAGTGTTTTTGGCACGGTAATCGCTTTATATACATCACTAAGCAAGTGTCCATTTATAAAAATAACAAAGCGACACACTTAGTGAAAAGGAAGGCACACTAATAAAAATAATAAAGTGCCGCTAAACCTTACTAATAAGAAAAATAGAATGGCCACCATTGGTGGTTTCGAATGAGCAGACGGCGAATATAACAACAATAAAAACGTCAACCCTCTGCCTATTCAAAACCCCGATGACACCTGTGGCAGCGCAAATAATAAGAATAATGCCCCTGAAAAGCCGCGAATGCGGCTTTTTTATTGCCTGCAAGAAAATCAACCACCACTCATAGCCAAGCCTCAGGCTCTTTAGGCACGACTGCATTATTTACTTTAGGCACGACTGCATTATTTAGAAGTGCCTTGTTACCCAACTCACTCCTGACTGTTACCGAACGTGTTACCCAAACTGTTACCTCGTGTGTACACAGGCGTAAGTTTTCGTAACACTTCTGGAAATAAAACGACGTACCTTTACACAAGAAAATCCTAACTCATTGAAAAATAAGGAAATACTAAAACTGGCACGTTAATCGCTTTAGTTATTACATAAGCATCAGCGCAACGATAAAAATAAAAAATGCTGCTGATACTAAAAGAGGATGACCCAACAATAAAAATAACAGGGGCACCTCAGGAATTACAAAAAGACGGTCAGCACAGCCAACAATAAAAATAATAGGCGTGCGAACAATTAAGACCGCTCAGGAAGAATCCACAAAAGCCGCATTGCGGCTTTTTTATTGTCTTGCGTTTCTGCTACCTCCCAAACAAGTACTCATCAACAATACGTTTCCACCATACTAGCGATAACAGCCTAGAGATAGCGTGCTCAATGGACACTGAGATGTCTCACCAATGACAACCCAGATCGCGGTAAGGCATCAATTTCACTCAGCTTCTTTCCAAGAGCGATACATTTCCTGCACCAATATATTTCTTGCCCCCTTCCTGAGCGGCATCTAATCAACATCTAAGCGATATCAGTAAGTGTGAGAGCCATTTTCTCGCTAAAGTATCCCGTGTTACCGGAAAATTTACATAGTGTTACGTTTCCTGAAGTTTGTTACCCATCGGTTACACATTCCGTAAGCTTTCGTAACACTTTTACATTCGCCTAGACGCATTTTGTCCCACGAAAAACATAAGCCATTGATTATAAACGATTTTTAAAAGTTGGCACACTAATCGCTTTATTACCTACAGATAGCTCAGCTACTGATAAAAATAATAAAAGCAGAGCATCTAGCAAGATGGCACAACAATAAAAATAACAAGTGCCTGCAAGACCTAAATAATAAAAATAAGAAAGAAAAGAGCCGATAAAAATAATAACAATGGCTCAGTAAGACAAGTGTTTTGAATGCGCAGTAGCGCCGATAACAATAATAAAACGAGGCAGCGGATTGCCCATTCAAAACACCTGTCCCAACAACACTATGTGTTGAGGATGACTAGGCCGCACTGAGATAATCAGCTGCGGCTTTTTTATTGCCTGTTCTCTCCCCTTCTCTTTGATTCTACGGCTCTCTCTACAGCCCTCTATCGCCCTATCCTTTACCACCTAACCTTTATCTGTAGTACTGTAACCGGTAAACTCGCTGGCAAGGGCATTTCTGAATAACGTAGTGATCACTCACATGCAGTGTCACTCAGTATCCATAAGTGTCCTTGCTAAATACATTCACACCAGAGACGCCAATCAACAGTGACACTGATTAATCGAGTCAAACGGCTCTTCAGCCCTAAAGACAACGCTGACGATATCCGACTGCAAATCATCCCACGCGACGGGCATAACATTTCCCGCAATAACATCAGCGAACCTGCCCTGAAGGTTCTCTATCGTTTACGCAAAGCGGGCTATGGCGGTTACTTAGTGGGGGGCGGTGTCCGCGACAACCTATTGGGTTTGGCGCCTAAAGATTTTGATGTCTCGACGGACGCAACGCCCGAGCAGGTAAATGCTCTGTTTCGTAACTCGCGTTTAATCGGCCGTCGCTTCAAATTAGTTCATGTCGTCTTTGGCCGCGAAGTGATTGAAGTAGCGACTTTCCGTGCGCCACCTTCCGACGAACACTCTGATAAGGTCTCTTCGCAAGGCGAGCAAGGTATGATTCTGCGTGACAACGTCTATGGCACCAAAGACGAAGATGCCATGCGTCGTGATTTCACCATCAATGCCTTGTACTACAACATTGATGACTTCAGTGTGCATTCTTATGCCGGTGGCTGGGATGACATGGAAGCGAAGCGCATCCGGTTAATTGGTGATCCTGAAACACGCTACCGTGAAGATCCCGTTCGCATGCTGCGCGCTATTCGTTTTGCCGCCAAACTTGGCTTTACCATTGAGCCAGCGACGGCTGATCCAATCAAAGAGATGGCACCACTGCTGCAACAGATTCCACCTGCGCGCTTGTTTGAAGAAGCGCTCAAGTTGATTTTGGCGGGCAATGCATTAGAAACATTGCGTTTACTGCGCGAATATCGCCTGTTTGAGCCTTTATTCCCGGCCACTGAACAATGCATGAAGCAAGACGATTTTGCCGTGAGTTTGATTGAAAACACCATGGCCAATACAGACGCACGTATTCAAGCCGGTAAATCCGTCACGCCGTATTTTTTCTTAGCGTCATTGCTGTGGCCGCAGCTTTTACGTGTGCAAAAAGAAATGGAAGAACAAGGCATGGCACCGCATCCCGCCATGCAAAAAGCCGCCGACCGCGTTCTTGGCCAGCAAGTGAAAGCCACAGCCATACCAAAACGTTTTTCGATTCCTATGCGTGAAATTTGGGAAATGCAGCTGCGCTTACCGAAAACACGTAGCCGTAGAGTTGCCGAATTAACTCAGCACCCTCGCTTCCGTGCTGCGTATGACTTCTTGCTACTGCGCGATCAGTCAGGAGAAGAAGGCCTGACCGAACTTTGTGATTTTTGGACAAAACTGCAGGAGGAGTATCCCCCTGCCCCGCGTCCACCACGCAATGAATTCAAAAACAATGACGGCGATAAATCAGATGGGGCTCGCCGTCGCCGCCCGCGTCGTCGTCGCAGTTAGTTCCCAATGACGACGGCATACATAGGGCTTGGGGCCAATATTGATGGCCCCAGCGAGCAAATTGAGAGTGCGATCAAAGCACTTAATGCGCTTGAATCGACATCAGTCACTCAGTGGTCCTGCCTATACCAAAGCAAACCTCTTGGCCCTGATGACCAGCCTGATTACACCAATGCTGTGGCGACCATCGAGACTCAATTATCGCCCTTGGCTTTGTTAGATGCCCTGCAAAATATTGAGCAAGAGCAAGGTCGCGTCAAGCACCGCCATTGGGGCGAACGCTGCATTGATCTCGATATATTACTATTCGGAGCAGAAACACTGCGTTCCGAGCGGTTAAATATTCCTCACCATGAAATGAAAAACCGCAGCTTTGTAATCGAGCCACTGCTAGAGATAGCGCCGGATCTGGTTCTGCCCGATGGAACCAATTTGTCGGAGGTGACCCCAACGTTTGGGGGAAATCTAACCCGCCAGCAACGTCCCGTTATTGACTTATAAGCCACAATCCGCAACATACGCGCACTATAAGCACCTTACGCATTACCCAGTTCCCGCCAATATAGCCGGGAGTGTTTTCGGAGAGAGAGAATGAACCCGATCAGTATCCGCACACTGCAATCCCTAAAAGATAAGCAGCAACGATTTTCTGTACTGACCGCTTACGACGCAACGTTCGCGCAATTGGCCGCCGATGCGGGCATCGAGACCTTATTGGTGGGAGATTCGCTCGGTATGGTACTGCAAGGTCGTGACTCGACCCTGCCTGTGACTCTGGAAGACATGGTGTATCACACCGCGGCGGTGGCTCGCGGTAATGCCAAAGCGAAGCGCCCGGCACTGATCATGACCGACCTGCCATTTATGACTTATGGTGATATTGAGACAGGTATCACCAGCGCCCGTGCTGTTATGCAAGCGGGGGCTCATATGGTGAAGGTCGAAGGTGACGACTGGCTCGTTCCCTTAGTCGAAAACCTCTCACGCCAAGGCGTCCCTGTGTGTGCTCATTTAGGCTTAACACCACAATCGGTGAATAAATTTGGCGGTTATCGCGTCCAAGGCCGCGATGACGACAAAGCCGATGCTATGGTGAATCACGCTAAAGCCTTAGTCGATTCAGGTGCCGATATGATCCTTCTTGAGTGTGTGCCTAGCCCTCTAGCAAAACGTATCACCGACGCCGTATCAGTACCGGTGATTGGCATAGGTGCTGGCTCAGATACCGACGCACAAGTACTCGTCTGCTATGACATGCTTGGCCTAAACACCGGCCATACGCCTAAATTTGTAAAAAATTACATGACCGATGGCCGCACCGTTCCAGACGCGCTAAAAGCCTACGGTGATGAAGTTCGCTCAGGGGCGTTTCCCGCTGCTGAACACGGGTTTGATGCATGATTACCATTCATACCATCAAAGAGTTACGTGAACACGTAAGTGACGCCCGTCAGGCTGGCAAAGTCATTGGCTTTGTTCCGACGATGGGTAATTTACACGCGGGTCACATCAGCTTGGTCGAACGAGCAAAAAAAGAGTGTGACTTCATTGTCAGCAGCATCTTCGTCAACCCACTGCAGTTTAACGACAAGAGTGATTTGCAACGTTACCCTAGAACCTTGCCTAATGATCAGGAACAACTAACAGCCGCTCACTGTGATCTGCTGTTTGCCCCAGACGTTGATGAAATGTACCCGCATGGCCAGGACGAACAATCCATTGTTCATGTGCCTGTGGTCTCTGCGGGTTTATGTGGTGGCAGCCGCCCCGGACATTTCGACGGTGTATCCACCGTGGTCACCAAATTGTTCAATCAGGTGTTACCCGACAACGCGTATTTTGGCGAAAAAGATTTTCAACAGGTCGCCGTGATTCGCAAGATGGTTAGCGACCTATGTATGCCAGTGAATGTCGTCACCGTGCCAACCGCCCGTGCCGATGATGGCTTAGCGTTGAGTTCACGCAATGGCTACTTGTCCACGGATGAAAGGGAGTTAGCAGTTGGGCTTTATAAGACGCTCAACGAGATTGCCGCTGAATTGCACCAAGGCTTAGCATTAGAGTCCGTCATTGAGGGCGCAATTCGTCGTCTGAATAGCCGAGGCTTCAAAACGGACTATATTGAAGTTCGTGACGCCAGTGACCTAAGCACAGTGACTTCAATATCAACAGGCACACAAGAGATTGTCATTTTGGCCGCCGCCTTTTTAGGCAATGCACGCCTTATTGATAATATGGTCGTAACATTGAATCGTGGGATTGTTTAGGGCATACTTGCGCGCCTTGTGCCTAGCGGCCAAGATTTGAACAACTCAGGCGTCTGTGGATCAGGTCCCGGCCAGTATCATCTGAACAGAGAAAGAAAGGGTTTACCATGCAAACCATCATGCTGAAAGCCAAGCTGCATCAGGCACGTGTGACTCACTCTGTGCTGAACTATGAAGGCTCTTGCGCCATTGACGGCAAGCTACTGGATCTCGCGGGTATGCGTGAGTTTGAACAAATCCAGATTTATAACATTGATAACGGTCAACGTTTCACCACGTACATTATTCGTGGCGAAGACGATTCAGGCATCATCTCTGTTAACGGCGCCGCAGCACACCACGCTAGCGTGGGAGATCGCATTATTATTTGTGCTTATGCTAACTACGACGAGCAAGAGCTCGCGACGTTCAAACCTAAAATGGTTTACATGAACGAAGACAACACGGTCAGTCACACCAGCTTTGATATTCCTGTTCAAGTTGCCTAATTAAGGTAGCTGAGCACACGAATAACGAACTAACTGACCAGAAAGGCCGCCCTAGAGGCGGCCTTTTTTTGCCCCGCCGCCACCGAATCTCTATACTCAAGCCATGACGTTTCACAAGTTCCACTAAGGAAAATCAATGGCCTACACCGGAAGTCTGACCCAATCAGATGCTTGGAAGGATCTCGCTGAACATCACGAGAAAATCCGTAACATCCACATGCGTGATTGGTTCGCGGAAGACCCTAACCGTTTTCACAACTTTCATCTCGAAGCCGCTGGCCTGAGTCTGGATTACTCAAAAAACCGCGTCACCAAAGACACAATGTCAATGCTGCTACGCCTTGCTCAAGAGCAAGATCTATCCACAAAAATTCAGGCGATGTTCGATGGTGAAGCCATCAATCGCAGCGAAAACCGCCCGGCATTGCACACCGCCCTCAGAAACTTCAGTGACCGTGACATCTTTGTCGATGGCGAAAATATCATGCCCGAAGTGCGTGAAACCGTGCATCGCATGGAAGAGTTCTGCTGGAAAATTCGCCGTAACCAATGGCGTGGCTACACCAACCGTCCGTTCACTGACGTCGTCTCCATTGGTATCGGTGGTTCTTTCCTCGGGCCTAAATTAGCCTCTAGTGCGCTCAAGCCATACTGGGATAGCCGTTTAAGCATTCACTACCTGGCCAACATTGATGGCTCGCACATTACCGAAATTCTCAAGCGTCTAGATCCCGCAACCACCCTCTTCATTATTCAATCTAAATCATTTGGCACTCAGGAAACCTTGAAGAATGCCAATGCCTGCCGACAATGGTTTTTAGACAACGGTGGCACTGAAGATGACCTAAGTAAGCACTTCACTGCCGTATCGTCGAACATAGAAAAAGCCACAGCCTTTGGTATCGACGAAGAAAACATCTTCCCTATGTGGGATTGGGTCGGCGGGCGTTACTCGCTATGGTCGGCCATTGGCTTACCTTTAGCACTGGCGATTGGTATTGATAACTTCCGTGAGTTGCTTCGTGGGGCGCACGACATGGACGAACATTTCCGCACCGCGCCACTGGATCAAAACATGCCCGTCATCATGGCCTTGCTCGGCGCATGGTATGTGAACTTCTTCGGTGTGAACTCTCACGCCATTTTGCCTTACGACCACTATTTACGGTCTCTGCCCGCTTACTTGCAGCAGCTTGATATGGAAAGTAACGGCAAGCGCGTCAGCATTGATGGCAATGTGTTGGATTACGACACAGGCCCGATCATTTGGGGCGGCGTGGGCACCAACGGCCAACACGCCTTCCACCAGCTGCTGCACCAAGGCACACACTTCTCGCCGTGTGATTTCATCATGCCGATGACCAGCCACAACCCGATTGATAACTTCCATGCCATGCTGGTATCGAATTGCCTATCGCAAAGCCAAGCTTTGCTTCAGGGTAAGAGCGAAGAACAAGCCATCAACGAAATTTTGGCGACTGGCAAAAGCAAAGCGGAAGCCATTGTATTGGCACCGCAAAAAATCATTCCGGGGAATCGTCCTTCCAACACTCTGTACTTCCAAAAATCCACACCTCGCTCGATTGGTGCCTTAATCGCACTGTATGAGCATAAGGTTGCCGCCCAAGGCATGATCTGGGGGGTTAACTCATTTGACCAGTGGGGTGTTGAGCTAGGCAAACAACTGGGTGATAAAGTGCTTGGAGCACTGGAGAGCACAGACAAGGGAAATGATTTCGACGGCTCAACCAATGGATTGATTCAGGCATTTCACCAAATGCAGGGCCTACTGTAATTCGCCAAGCACGTGATCACACATTTCTTGATAACACATTTCTTGATCACAAAGCTCAACGACCTACAAAGCTTGTAGGTCGTTTCCTGCTATTTCATATCCCAACCCCGGCTTGGATTCCCTTCTGCACTGAATGCACTTCGGTGATAAAATACCGGCCTTTTAGAGTCTCCTAATAGCCTCGTGCCGGATTTACACTTATGACAGCGCATTCTTCATCGTTTCACGCCATTGCTTGGCACGAACAATCTCTGCACCTGCTAGATCAGCGCGTGTTACCGCATACTCATCAGATTTTGAAATATCACACCGCCGCCGATGTCGCTGATGCCATACGCGATATGGTAGTACGAGGCGCACCGGCCATTGGTATTACCGCAGCGTATGCTTATGCCTTAGATGCCCTCGCCGGTCGAGATCTTGATCAGGCCTACAAAGTGCTCGCTGAATCCCGTCCGACGGCGGTAAATTTGTTCTGGGCATTGGAACGCATGGCGTCATTAGGAACAGATGACCCACATGCATTGGTTGCCGAAGCCAAAAAAATTCACGACGAAGACATCACCGCGAATTTGGCCATGGGGAAATTCGGCGCATCACTGCTAAACGATCAATGCCGTATATACACCCACTGCAACACCGGTGCGCTCGCCACCGGGGGCCACGGTACCGCATTGGGCATCATTCGTTCAGCCGTTACTCAAGGTAAGGTGTCGCAAGTTTACGCGGGCGAAACCCGCCCCTGGTTGCAAGGGGCACGTTTAACCGCTTGGGAACTCATGCAAGACAATATCCCAGTGAAGCTCGTGTGTGACGGTGCGGCTGCGCAACTGTTTCGACAAGGTGCCGTCGATTGGGTGATTGTCGGGGCTGATCGCATTACCGCCAACGGCGACGTTGCCAACAAAATCGGTACATACAGCTTGGCGGTACTAGCCAAGCACCACGGCATGAAAGTGATGGTTGCTGCACCTTCCACCACCTTCGACCTTACGCTAGATAACGGCACCGCCATTCCCATTGAACAGCGCCCCATGTCTGAGGTCACATCACTCAACGGCCAGCCTATTGCTCCAGAAGGCTGTGAAGCGATTAATCCATCCTTCGATGTTACCCCTGCCGAACTTATTGACGCTATCGTCACCGAGAAAGGCTATGTACTCAATCCAACCGTGGCCAACATCAGCGCCATGATGGTTGGTAATGGTTAATGCCGGAGGTTCAAATGACCGCACAGTTTGATCAACACGCCTTTGAGCAAGCCGCTGAAGAGCTGTGTCGTTATGGCCGCACTCTCTATGCTAATAACTGGTCACCGGCCACCAGCTCGAATTACTCTGTGCGCCTCAGTGCTGACGCCTGCGCATTAACCAGTTCAGGTAAACACAAAGGCGAACTGACCCCAGCCGATATACTTGCTGTGAACATGCACGGTGAACCACTTACCCAAGGCAAGCCATCGGCGGAAACCTTACTGCATACCCAGTTATATCAACGCGATATCCAGATTGGCGCTGTACTTCATACGCATTCGCCAACGGTCGTTTTATTATCCCAAATATGGGCGCAAGATAGCTTAAGCATCACCGGCTGGGAGCTACAAAAAGCCTTCGCAGGCGAAACGACCCATGAAGGCACAGTCACCTTCCCTATTTTTGCCAACGACCAAGACATCGCCCGGTTATCCAGCGAAGTAGAACAGAGCATGAAAAATAATGGGCAAGGTCACGCCTATCTCATTAGAGGGCATGGCGTGTACACCTGGGGGAAAGACTTAGCGGAATGTTTCCGCCACTTGGAAGCCATAGAGCACCTGTTAGGCTACCAATTAGAACTTCTAAAATTACGTCAATCGTAAAACAACCGAGTTAATGGCCATGAGCGTACTGCGCATCTATACCGACCACGACATCACTAACCTGCTATTTACCACAGACAGTGACGTTAAAATTGCTGCCAAATTGGCAGAAGCTGGCGTTCGCTTTGAGCAATGGAAAACCAATGCGGATATTGAACCGGGCGCGCCAGCAGAAGACGTAATTGCGGCATACCAAACAGACATTGATCGTCTAATAAAAGAAGACGGCTACCAAACCGTGGATGTCGTTAGCCTCAATTCCGACCACCCACAAAAAGCCGAGTTTCGCCAAAAATTTCTAAGTGAGCACACCCACAGCGAAGACGAAGTTCGATTCTTTGTGGCTGGCGAAGGACTATTTTCTCTACACATTGGTGAGCAAGTTTTTGAAGTGCATTGCACACAAGGTGATTTGATCAGCGTACCGGCCAACACCACCCATTGGTTTGATATGGGACCGAATCCCGGCTTTGTCGCCATCCGTTTATTTAATAACCCCGATGGCTGGATTGCGAATTTCACCGGCAGCGATATTTCTGACCGCTTTAATCGCCTAGAGAACTAAGCCTACACCATGCAAAATATCAAACTTATATTGACCGACATCGAAGGCACCACCTCCTCCATCAGCTTCGTTAAAGACGTGTTATTTCCATACGCAGCCAAGTATCTGCCAGCGTATGTAAAACAGCACATTGACGATGACGTGGTGAAAACCGCCCTGCAACAAACCGCAGAGCTTGCTGGTACTGACGGCATAGAGATTGATGTAAAAAATACCGACCAATTAATAAAACAGCTACTCGCTTGGATAACCGAAGACCGCAAAGCTACCCCCCTAAAAACCCTACAAGGGTTGATCTGGAAAACCGGTTACGAGAATGGCGACTACCAAGCACACATGTATCCAGACGCCACCGAGTACCTGAAAAAGTGGCACAGTAAAGGCATGCCACTTTACGTCTACTCATCTGGTTCAGTAAAAGCGCAAAAATTGTTTTTTGGATACTCGCAAGATGGCGATTTATTACCGCTATTTAGCGGCCATTTTGATACACAAATGGGCGGCAAGCGTGAAGCGCAATCGTACAAAAATATTTTGGTTGAACTGCAAAAAAAGCACTCTGAATTAAACGCAGAAGATGTTTTGTTTTTGTCGGACATCAAAGAAGAGCTAGATGCCGCTAAAACCGCTGGCATGCAAACAGTGTGGCTGATTAGAGAAGATGAAATTCCAGCAGAGCCAGAGCATAAAGCAGTAAAGAGTTTTGCGTGGGTTTGATCACTACAACATTTTGGAATAACGCTAACATCGTTTCTGCACGATAACACTCACAATGTTAACGATCAGAGACGATGTTACTGTAGAACTGATACACACATTATTCCAACTACTTATCCAGCCCCATAGTGGCTAGTACTCCTATTTACCTTTGAAAAGACTCGTACTTGCGTAAGGAAGGTCTGGATACCGAGTTACTCTAATCAAGGATTGATTAATGACTTTAAAAACAATGAGTTATAGCTATTTTTTGACGCTAGCCCGGTCATTTCCGGCTAAAAAAAGTGTTGCAACGGCGACGTTTGTGGCTATACTCAGCCTTAACAACACCCCTCCCGCTACCCGTAAGATCAGCGCCCTGCGAGGGGTTACTTGTTTATGGGGGAGTGAAAAATGACTTCCCGTAGCGGTTCTTCATCCGCCAGAGCGAAAAAAGCCCCCTTCACGAAAGCGCCCAAAACGTTTGCCGAGCAAGTTCAGATACTTCAGGGCCACGGCCTCATCATTCCTGACGTGATGAAAGCTGAGTTTTATCTCTCGCAACTGAACTACTATCGGTTTTCCGCCTACTGCTTGCCATTTGAGCAGGATCACGCCACGCACAAGTTTCAGTCTGGCGTCACCTTTGACGATGTACTGAACATCTATATTTTTGACAGAGAGCTCAGGCTACTCCTCATGGATGCCATTGAGCGCATAGAAGTCTCCCTGCGTACTCAGCTGGCGTATCATCTTAGCCATCGTCATAACACACCGCATCCGCACCTGAATCCGGCGATATTCGGTCACACAGGGCGTTACCAGGCAGGTATCAAAAAGCTAAGGAATGAGGTTCGCGACAGTCGTGAAGACTTTATCAGGCATCTTGATCGCAAATACCAAGAAGAACTCCCGCCGATCTGGGCAGTAGTCGAGCTTATGACCATGGGGCAGCTATCTAAATGGTTTTCTAACATAAATGCAGCGCAGGATCGGATGGCAATTAGCAAGGTATACGGCCTTCATGAAACCGTCATGACGTCTTATTGTGAACACCTTTCGTTGGTGCGAAACATAGCCGCTCATCATGCCCGACTCTGGAACCGCCAAATTACTAAGAAGATGAAGCTGGCAAACCAAGGCTCTGGGGATTTATTGCAAAGCTTTCATCGGTTACCCGAAGCCGACCCGCATTTGAAAAAGCTATACAACACCCTGACCATGACGTTGTACCTAATGAATGTTATTGCACCTGACCATAACTGGAAAACGCGCATCAAGGGCCTTATCGAAACTCACAGCATTGATGTCCGCCAAATGGGTTTTCCTGCTGACTGGCAATCACGGCCGCTTTGGCGCCAATAAACATCCGGATAAAGCCTGTTGTATTTTTGCACTGGGAGATAACTTTAGTGCTTTTCATACTCCGCCAGCAGGACTATTAAAGATAATAGATAAAATTTCACTGTTTTTCGTACGATTAAAAGCCTATAGATAGACAGCATCAAGCACGCCATCATATTCCGGCTGGTGCCTGAATCCATCCAAATATGCGATACAAAAACTCGAAAAAGGTGCTTCCTTACTTCTCATTCTTCGCAATCGGCAAACTGCCTGTTCATAAGCGAGATCGTTGTCTGCATCGCCGGTTTCCAATTTGTTAAAGTACCTTTTTGCTGCTCTAACGTCCTTGTCAATTTGGTCTCGTAGCTCAATTCGGCAACGTACAAATTCTGAATGATTAAGATTGTAAAATTCAATCGATCGGTCTGCGCGCATAAACTTACGAGCATGGCTTTCTTCCGCAAACCGGGGCATGGCTTCACCATCAGGCTTGAATTGCAACAGCAGCACGTCGGTCGCTTTTAATGGGTCGAGTAGTACTGGTTGTTCTTCCTCCAAGTCGCAGCTTGGTGTATTGGCTCGCATGCTTTCGTCGCATAGTGGAAAGTGATCGGCTTTACCACCGGTCTTTCCAGTTTCTATATCGGTTCGTCGACGGTTCGCTACAATGCAGCTGTAGCGATAGTTTTGAAGACAGAATGCCAACCACCAATATCCATCATGAGGCGTTACTGACGATAGTGTTTCTTGTACACGCTTTTTGGGCCGAAAATGATCTACATCGACATCTGTTCCTTGCTGTGGAGCCTCTGTATACCAGCATTTATAGTTGAATAATAATGCCAATTTCGGCTTTACGTCTTTCCAGTGAGCTTGATTCTTATCAATGATTTCCGCTCGTTGTTTTTCGCCTTCTGCGGCTATAAGTGAATCTGACAGCTCTTTTGCTTTTTCTTGCCAACTTTCAGGTAGATCGAGCCGTCCGAAATCAATGTCCAAATGCCTCATTTGTTGTTTTCTTCCTGTTCTGCAGCCAGCATGCGTTGAACGATCGCTTTGGCTCGCTCCATTCGAACACGTTTAACCTCAGGGGTGGCGTTAATTGCTTCAGATTCTTGCTCTACCTCTCTACGCATACGCAAATACTGTGCATACTCTTCATCCCAATGAGCTGTCGTGAAGCCAAGACCCTCTATGGCTTTATCAATTCTTTTTAGGCGTCCAGCCTGAATGGACGATAACTCTAGTTTTTCCGTGAAACGACGACGTAATCGGAGTAGGCGTTCGGTAGAGTTGTCCAGTGTGGTTCGTAGGCCAAACATATCGCTAGTCAGTATCCCACCATAGCCCATGCCCCTGGGGCTTTCCTCTGGTTCCTGTGCATGAACCCGAAAGTTAGAATCCCGCCACATAACCTGAACTTGCTGTTTTTCCAACTCCGCAATTGCCAACGGATGATGCGTTACCATCAACAAATGGCTAGTTTCATGGTTAGGAACGAATTCACGAAGGAATTTAAGGTACTTCACTGCCCATGATGGGTTGAGATGGGTGTCAGGTTCGTCGAGTAAAAACAAGGAATCTTTACCGCCAGTGAATTTGAGCAGGCCCAATACGGTGAGGAGCTGCTGCTCGCCTTCACTGAGCTCCTGAAAAGTGATGGGTTCTGGAGCGTAAGTAACCTTAACCCGAATATGAACTTCAGAGATGATTTCAGATAGCACTGTGCTTTCGAGCATCTTGAAAAAAATACTCGGTGTAAGCTGCTTGGCTAGTTCATGAAGGGTTTCAACTGATGGCAGGAAAATATGAATGAAATCGTTTTTCTTGTTCTTACCTGTCAGACTAGTCTCTTCATTTCGGGTTACCTTCACAGGAGCTAAGGCATGAGGATAAAGCAGCTCTATGAAGTCGCGAACAACGCCATCAGCTCCCCAGAATCTATCTTCTTTATTTCGCTCCCATGCCGGGCGCCTTAACACAAAATGTATTGAGTCAAGACTCTCTATGCCGAGTTCCTTCTGCAAGAAAGCTCGCTCTTTTTGAAGCTCCGGACTCAGAAAAAACGCCATTAAGACAAATTGACTATGAAGAGGCTTGGCATAGAATAACGAACGAATGTCAGCCCTAATGTCGAGCTTACTATAGAGCAGCTCTCTATAATATTCATCTCGATGCCTTCGAAAGTACTTTTCTAATCTGTCCGATGGACCGGAATAGTAGGCAAACAGAAAGTTGGGAAGATATTCAGCTTGCTTGGTTTTTTTATCACGTTTCACTTTAGAAAAGGGGATAGATTTAAAACTGGTCTCGCTGCTATGCTTGTCTCTAACTGAAATCTGGTATTGCTTAGCTAATGTGCCGCGGTTTGGGTCTGCATCAACTTTTATCTCATACCACTTAACCCAGTTTTCTTCACCGAGTTGATAGTTCAGCTCGTAAGAAAAAGGCGGCGCTTCGCCCAAATCAAGATTACGAAATATCGCCACCAAGGCTTCTAGAACGTTAGATTTCCCCGAGCCATTGCGGCCAACCACTATTGTCATCAGGTGATCCTCATCAAAGCCCACCTTCACGTCTTCAAGGTTTTTAAAGCGAGAGCGAATATGTAATTTATCGACTTTCATAAGCTTTCCTTAACGCCTTACACTACTCATTGATTGCTGATTCAGCTAAGGCAAACCAGTCCTCACCGTCGTCATCACGTTTGATCTTAACAATGGTCTTTTCGGTTACTAATGCCTCGCGAATATCCAAAAAGAACTGTTCCAATTGATCAATATTGCTGTCGCTTGGGTAGCCAGACGCCGCTAGCAATTCTTGGCCATTTAACGGCTTCTTGGCTTCTTTTAACGCGTCAACGATTTTGATGATCTGTTTACTCATGCGGCTACCTGTCTTTTTTTTTACAGCGTTGCGTTTTGGTTTTGGCTGCTTCTTTATCGCCTCCCGCTCGGCCTGTATCTTTGCCAGCAAGGCTTCGGCGCTATTTTCGCCGCTGATTAACTCCGGGTTGGCAGCGCGCCAGTCGGCGGTCAGTTCGCCGCGAAAAGCTTTGGCTAAAATAGATTGAGTGAGGTTGTTGACTCGCTCCAAAGCGGCATTATTTTTTTGTTCGATGCTGTCGGCGAAGGCGAAGAGTTCTTCGACGCGGCGGACGATTTCGGTTTGTTCTTTGTTCGATGGGAGATCAATTGGCATCTTTTTCATTGATCCGACATTGAAGTGTTGCTGAGCAACACCGACCTGATTCTCTGAAACGTTTTTCTGGGCAATTTCCGAATTCATAAATATGCACCCGAAGTCACTAATCAGCTTTTCATTTGGTCGTGCAATAACCAAATCTGAACAATTAGCGATACCTAAACTTGCGGGGATAACACACGTCGTGCCTGGAGCGCCAGAGCGAACAATAGCTAAGTCACCAGGCTCCAACCTAGACTTGTATATTTTTTTATGAAAATCCTTAGATATGTATAGCAAATTAACATCTGAATATTGAAATGCCCTTACGTTTTGTGAACGCAAGAACGGGATTCCACTACTTTCGTAGCGATCCGCCATTTTACCAACATACCCAACAGTGATTTCTCTACAAATCGATGAAAATTTTGTAGATAACCATCCTGATCTTGATATTTCATGCCTCTCACGCCACTCCTCCGTCAGCTTCCCACTCACCGCAGCGGCGAGGACGGATTGGCGGAAGGTTTTTAGGATATTTGGGATGTGGTCGAGGCGGGCTTTGGTGGTTTCCACCTGTGCCAGCAAGGTGTCGAGTTTATCGGCGATAACTTTTTGTTCGGCGAGGGGGGGGAGAGGAAAGCAATACGCCTGAACATCAGATGATTTCGCTGCCGGGTAAAGAGCTCCCTGTACAGCTCCACTGATAGATTCAATAAACTCTTTAGATTTGGTTAAAGCAAAAATATATCGACTGTCGACCAATAAAGGATGAATTACCTCAAATCCTGTTGAAGCTATTTGATCATCAAGCTCGCCATTCACTATGGCTACAGCGTTCAAATTGGGTCTTGTTAGCGAGACAAGTACGTCTCCTTGCTTAATAATCTTTCTAGCTCGGCTCGGAGCGTCTTTACCTATAAGCCTCTGAGGCGACTCAATAATTTTAAAATCTCTGTTAATGCTGCCAATATCGACATAGACGAACAATTCTTCGTCGTCAGGCTTTCTTTGTGAAGCTTTGAGAGACACATCGGCTATCTTTGAAAAACACCACCCTTTCGGCAATAGCTCCCCGCCTTCGCTGCGGTCCGGCGTCCCGGAATGACGAACGTCTACCATCACTCCACCCCACCCAACGCTAGTAACAACCCATCCAGCTCACTCAGCGCTGCTTCCAGCTCTTCTTTCGCTTCCCGTGCTAATACGTCTGGCTCGGGCAAGCTTGCAGCATCCACGCTGTCTTTGTCTTTTAACCAACTGATGTCTAGCGAGTCGCCTTTGTTGTCGCGTATCCAGTCGCGTTTAAATACGCGCCAGCGGCTATGTAATAATTTGTCGTCTACATTTTTATTTTCAGCGACGGCTTCTTTATCGACGGAAATTTCTTCGGCGCCAAAGCTGTATTCGCCTTCGGTGCGTTTACTGGTGCCATCGGCTTTTTTGCCAAAGACTTTTTCAAAGGGGGTTAGGTGGCTGTCACCAAACGGGGTGCGTTTACCAAAGCTGGACATGTTGGTGCGCAGGTCGTAAACCCAAACGTTTTGGGTGCAGTTTTCTTCTTGCTTGGGATTTTTGGCACTGCCTTTGGTAAAAAACAGGACGTTGGTTTTTACTCCTTGGGCGTAAAAAATGCCGGTAGGTAGGCGCAAAATAGTATGCAGGTTGCACTTGTTCATTAAGTCGCGGCGTACGTCGGTGCCGACACCGGCTTCAAATAATACGTTATCGGGTAATACCACCGCTGCACGGCCACCGGGTTTTAAATTGCGGTAAATATGCTGCAAAAACGCCAGTTGTTTGTTGCTGGTTTTGTAGGTGAGGTCGTCGCGGGTGTTGGATGCTTCGCCGCCTTTGCTGGTGCCAAAGGGTGGGTTGGCCAAAATAATATCGGCTTTGGGCAGGGCTTTTCCTGCATCGCCTAGGGCGTTGCCTAAATGCACGACGCCTTCGTCGTCACCCTCCATGCCATGTAGTAGACAGTTCATTAAGGATAAGCGGCGGGTGTTGGGCACCAGTTCGATGCCAACAAAGGCTTTGTGTTTTTGGAAGGCGGCTTCTTTGCTGCTGAGGTCCATGTAGTCGTCGGTTTGCTCACGCATGTATTGATCAGCCGCGACTAAAAAGCCTGCCGTCCCCGCCGCTGGGTCTTGGATCACTTCGCCAATTTGCGGCTGGATGCAGCGCACCATGCTGTTAATGAGTGCGCGTGGGGTAAAATATTGGCCCGCGCCAGATTTGGTCTCAGAGGCGTTCTTTTCCAATAAACCTTCGTACAAGTCGCCGAGTCCGTCTTTGGCGGCGCTAAACCAGTCGATTTGGTCGAGGGTTTTTATCATTTGCTCAAGATGGCGTGGCTCACGCAGACGGGTTTGGGCGTCGGCGTATATAGCGCTGATAAGTGGGTCTTCGTGAACCAGTTTGCCGTCGGCATCTTTGCCGGTAGATAGGCTTAGCAAAATACGTTTGTAGTCGTTTAATAAGTTAATACCAGACTTGTCGTTAATATCTGTCCAGCGGCAGCCTTCAGGTAAGGGGTGTTTTTTTAATGTGCCGGCTTCGGTATTTTCGTGCACCATTTTTATAAATAGCAGCAGTACCAGCTCGGTGACGTAGTCGGAATAGTTGATGCCGTCGTCACGTAGTACGTCACACAGGTTCCAGAGTTTTTGTACGATGTCGTTGTGGGTCATGAGGCTCTCGTTATTCCTGATTCAAAATATCAATGTAGGCGCTGTAAGCAAACACTCGGTTGCGCTTTTGGCCGGTGAGTTCTCGTACCAGTGCGAATTCGGGTTGCGCTAATTTATCTAAGACCTTGCCCGCCGTGGCGGCGGTAATGCCGCTGTGCTTCACCAAGGTATTGATGTTGGCGATGGGGTATTCAAACAGTACATCCAGTACTTGTTGTGCCGAACCTGTCATGCGCCCAAGGCTTGTGAGCTGCGCGCGGTGAGTTTGGCGTAGTTGGTTAAGTTGTTGGGCGGTGTTGACTGCTTGGTTGGCGGTGTCGGCGACGGCATCCACAAAAAACAGTAGCCAGTTTTCCCAGTCACCACTTAGGCGAACTTGCTGCAGTTTGTCGTAATACACCTGTCGGTGTTTTTTGAAAAATACCGATAGGTAAAGCAGTGGTTCAGTTAATACGTTGGCTGATACTAGTATCAGTGGGATCAGTAAACGCCCCAAGCGGCCATTGCCGTCCATAAAAGGGTGAATGGTTTCAAACTGTACATGGGCGAGCGCCGCTTTGATGAGCGGGTCGGTGGCTTCGGGTACGTCATTAAGAAAGCGTTCTAGCTCGGCCCAGCAGTTAGCCAGTTCGTTGGCTGGAGCGGGTACAAAGGTGGCTTCGTCGGCACGATGGCCACCAATCCAGACCTGATTTTTGCGGAATTCCCCTGGCCCTTTACTGATGCCCCGGCCTGAGGTCATCAAGGCTTTGTGCAGTTCGGTGAGCAAGCGAAAGGTAATAGGATGCCCTTCTCGAATGCGTTGAACCCCCAGAGCCAAGGCATTAACGTAGCAAGACACTTCTTGTACGTCGTCCATGGGCACGCCGGGCACACCTTCCATTTCGTAAAGCATTAGGTCGCTTAGGGAAGATTGGGTGCCTTCGATTTGTGAGGACATGACGGCTTCTTTGCGTACATAGCTGTAAAGAAAAAGCCGCGCGTCGGGCAGTAAGGTGCTGATGGCATCCAAGCGACCAAGGGCGAGCATGGCTTGGTTGATACGCCCTTGTAGCTTGGTGTCCATTTGCAAGGCGGGTAATGGAGGTAATGGCGTAGGTATAAATGCCTTACAAGCGACGCCACCAGCGATGCTAGGTACGTAGGTACCTGTGACTCCCCGATCCATCGAAGCTCCTGAAGTTAAAATAAGTGCGGTTGTTATTTTAACTTCACCACAAAGATAAAATAAAGTTAATAATTATTTTAAGTTAAGTCTGATATTTACTCATAAAAGTCGTAACAGCCTTCAGAAATGCCAGGGCTCGTTCGGGGTCATTGACCAACAAACCACGACGCTGTAATAACTCTAACTGCTGCTCTGGGGTGATGGCGGGCTTATTGAAATGCATCATCGGGTGGCCTTCAAACGATCAAAGGCAGAATGACAGGCATAAAAAACCCGCACGATTTGAGCATAACTGAAACCAGTCATAGGCTTGGCGGGTGTATTAAGGCGAACTATAGCTCGCAGGCCTGCGTCAGGAAAATGAGTTTTGTAAAGATCAGAAATGCTAGAAAAAGCTACTTTTACGCCGATACGGCGCATTTTCCACGCAAAAGACCACATTTCAGGCATATTCAGCTCCATTACTGGAAGGCCAAATCGCCCCTGCCAGTTCATCCAATACAACATCTAACTGTCCATTCAGCGTTTTATCAAACTGCTTAGCTCCGCCGTGTTCGCCAAAGCGATTATTTACAAACTCATGGTCGATAATCACTTCGTGGATAAGTTGTTTAGCTAGGCGTTCTAGCCATGTACGTTGGGCTGGCATCCAGTTATGACTCTGGTAGATGCGTTGCATCGCTTGGGCAACTCGTTGTTCAAACGGGATAAGTGCCTCACCAAGTGCTGCACGACGAATGTGGCCGATGATGCTGGCAGCGATGTCTTGATTGGTTTGGTTGCGCACGGCGGTTTGTAATTTAGCTTCGGTGTAGCCTGCACCATCCAGAAGAAGTCGCACTTCTTTCAGTTGTTCGCGGGTCAGGTCGCGTGGGCGATTGACCACAGCACTGAGTGCTGCACTGTTATTGAGCTGCTCTTTAATGAAGTCATTAAAGCTGTCCAGATAATCTTCTGGTTTTTGGTGCGTGCCATAACTTTGGATGCGATCACGAATTTCGTCGTGGTGTTCTGATATTACGGGTTGGCGTTCGCTCCCCAGTAGGTTGTTCACTTCTGACAACTGATTTAGCAGGCCGCTGTGTTGTGTGATAAAGGCGGCGGCTTGTTTTGGGCCTAGCTGGTGTAGGTGCTTGTGCAGGCTTTTGGGTTCTACGCCCCACAAATCCTGTAGCTCATCGAGTTTTTGTTTTAATGCAGGTTTATTTTCAGATTTTTTCTCGGCTTTGCGTAATACCCGCATTACTTTTTGGCTGAGCTGGCTGAGTACGACATCAGCATGGTTTTGCTCAGGTAATTCGCCGGGTGCGTTCAGTGCACGTTCTAGCAACTCGGGATCGGTGATCTCGTTAAACAGTTGCTCTAGGGTGATGTTGGGATCTTTCACCAGCGGCTTCATGGTATTTACGTCAGCCAATGCTGCGTAGATATCGACTGGGTCGTAGATACGGAATACGGTTTTGCCGATCTCATTGCAACGGCGTGTGGCACGGCCAATCATTTGTTCGTACAAAATGCGTGATTTTACTCGTCGCATAAATACCAGATTACAAATTTTGGGGACATCAATGCCGGTCGTGAGTAGATCAACGGTGATTGCGATACCGGGGTAGCGTTCGTTTTTGTACTGGCGTATAAGCTGTGCAACTTTATCGCTTTGGCCAGTAATTTTAGCCACCGCCGCTTGGTTGTATTCACCGTTGTATAGGTCTTTAAAAGCGTCGTCTAACAGGCGTTTCACCATATCTGCATGCAAGTCTGTGGCGCAGAAAATTAATGTTTTTTCATCGCCAAAGGGATCAAGCTCTTGAACTAATTGCTGACAGATAACGCGGTTGAAGTTTTCGTTAATAACTCGACGGTTAAAGGCGTCCACTTCGAAATTTAGCTCGTCATCTAGCTCTGCTGTTTGCACTTCGCCGGTTTGGGTGTTGATTGCATGAACCTGCTCGCCCTTGTCAAAGGTGATGCCGTTTTGGGTGAGTAAGGTTTCGTAGCGAATGGGTGGCTCATGGTCGATTAGCCAGTCATCGGCGACGGCTTCACGATATGAGTAGGTATATACCGGTTTGCCGAATATATCGCTGGTGTGTTTTGCCGGCGTTGCGGTTAAGCCTATTTTGACGGCATCAAAGTAATCTAATACTCGGCGATAACTGGATAAATATTGGCTGGCGTCACGGGTGGCGAGCTCGCCTTCTGTCATTTCTTGATCCAGTGTGTAACCCCGGTGGGCTTCGTCAATAATGATGCAATCGAACTGATCAAGCGGCGGCGGGTTATCGCTCATAAATATGCGTTTTACCATAGCTTGAACAGTCGCCACCTGAACGCGAGTTTCTGCTTCGGCTTTCATGTCTCCGAGTTCTGCCACATTGTAGATTTTGGATAATGTTTGGTTTTGTTCCAGCGGTGCTTCGTTAAAAGCATCCATGGCTTGTTCGCCTAGGGCGGTTCGATCAACCAAAAATAAAATGCGTTTGAAGCGTTCGGCTTTTAAAAAACGGTACATTAAGCCAATGATGGTGCGTGTCTTCCCCGTGCCGGTGGCCATCGCTAGTAAGGCAGTGCGCGTATCGCTGGCTAAGGTGTTTTCTACCGCAAGGATCGCTTTTTGTTGATACTCGCGCACTTTTAAATAACCGAAGGGTTCGGCTTTTAACTTTTGTAGTGCAGCTTCTTTACTGCGTTTAAGCAGATCAAGTAAACCGTCGGGCGTATGGAAGCTAGGGAGTGCTCGCTTGGTATTTGCCGGGGAGCGCACATCACGAAACCAAGTGCCCGATTGTTCGGCAAGTTGCGGCACATAAGGCCGGCCATTGCACGAATAGACGAAGGGCACTTTGTAGTGGCTGTCTTCTTCATCGGGCCAAGCGATGGTTTGGCCTGCCGTTTCCCAAGCACCGATTAATACTGGTGTTGATGATGCCGCCGCATATGTTGGCGTGGTGTTAAATCCTTTACTGTAGCGTTCAGCCTGAGGGATTTTACCGGCGACATTGGTGTTTTCTTTTTTAGCTTCGACGACCGCAATGGGGGTTAGGCCTGCAAAAAGTACGTAATCCGCTCTACCTTTTTCACCTTTATGCTCTGTTGGCCATTCCGCAATGGCGATGTTTTTTCCTTTTTCGGGCCTTGTGCCATTTCTAAAGGTGAGTTCTTCGCTGTCAGCTAGCCAACCAGCTTCAATTAATTGTTGGTCGATCAAGATGCGTGTTAAGGCTTCGTCTAGAACAATATGTTGAGTTGCCGCTTGTGTATTGCGGTTGATCTGTTGTCGTTGCGAGGCTTGAGCTTTTTCGTCTTGTTCTGCAAGTTGCGTCTGAAGCGCTTTGATTTTGGCTTCGTATTCTTGCTGTTGTTTGTTTAGTGCTTTTTCATGGGTATTCGCTTGCTGTGCCAACGCACGAGATTCTTCATCCATCGCATGAGCAAGGGCTGCGTATTCGTCTTTCTCATTGGCGATTAACTCATTTAATTGCTGACTAGAGTCAAGGTCGATATTCGCTTGCTGTAGTTCATTTTTGAGTTTATTGATTTCAGTTTGCAGCTTGCGCAGTTGTTCGCTTGGATCTGCAGGTGGAACAAAAGGCCCTGCCTTGAACTGTGTGCCTGCTTTACCAAAAGACTGATGAAACCAAATGGCGAGTTTACGAGCTACAACTAAACCATTGATGGCTTCTTTGTGCTGAGTTTTAAATTGGTGTGTGGCTTTGTTGCCTTCAATTCGGAGAGTGTGGAATAGCTCTCGTAGCACAGGCTCAAGTTTTAGCTCGCGGTTAATCTTGTATAGGAGGTCGGCTTGTGTGATTTGTTCATCGAGGGATATTCCGACCAATACTGCAATATGCTGTGCTAATGCTTCACCTAGTTGACGTAATTTAATGAGGGTGGTGTTAGGGTCGCTAGCAAACGCACGTTCAGCAGAGGTGGCTAGTTCTACAAATAGAGGATCGTGTTCTGCTAAAAAGCCAAAGTTACTTGTTTGATCAGGTGACTGCATCCGCCGAAAACTCCATTTTCCTGAAACTAAGTGACAGCCTCTACTTTAATGGTATATCTGGATAATAGCACCCTGCTGTTAATGAAAAAGAGCGCAATGGCATAACCATTACGCTCTTGATATCGCAAAAAATAATGACTTATAACGGCTGGAAAATCTCATCGTCACAATCGTCATCGTTTTGATGATCGTCTTCACAGTCATCGTGTGAATGGTCGTGATGCGAATGATGCCCCTTATGCTTACCGTGTTTTTTGTGCTTCTTTTTACCGTGTTTATGTTTGCTGTCATTGATGAACTTACTTAGCTTGCCAAACCAGCTGTGTCGATCGTGTCCATGATCATCTGACGCTTCACACGTATCGTCGTTATCATCTCCAATAACAACAGGCTCTACGGCATAGCCAATTTCTTGCAGGATAATGTTCGCTGCATTGGCTGAAGTAGCATCCGTTGGGTGTATGCCATCACCTAACTGCTCGTATGTTTCGAAGTAGTTAATAAAAGTGGCTTCTGGAAGTTCAGCACGAAGTGTTCCCATCACGGTTTCATTTAACAGGCTGTAATCGCTTTCTGTGATGGTCCAAGTCAGTAGCGAGCTCTGACGGAACAACTCCAAGTCGATTGATTCAACGGGCGGGTAATCTGCAAACACCGGCATCAAACCCATGCTTAGTGCGAGTTCACCCAATTGCATAAGACGATCTGCTAGGTCGTACATATCTTCCATATCACACCGAATGGCTTCAGATTCAGGGCGACCAAAGGCATCTGAATGCAGGCAATCATTGGGGGCTGTAATGATGACGTACTCAGCGTTGTATGCGCCGGTACTTAATGAGCGTACACGCGAAGCTGCACGAGTAAGTTGTGTTTCGTAGCTATTAAATTCTGCTGTGCTACAAGCACCGGCGTATAACGCATCACGACAGCTTGGGCGTGCAAACGTGGTAGAGCCCGCTTGAGCTTCGTTAATCACGCGACCATTGTGGCTAGGCGCGCGTACTAGAGCATCACCAAGGGATAGGTAGTTTCCACCCGCGACGGCTAAACCCAGCAGTGGGGCCGATAAGCCTGAATCAAATGGGGTATTGCCACTTCCGAATGATGCACCAATGACTAAGATTGGCTGATTATTATTTACGACGGTTTCTTCTGTGCCGGTATTGTCGGGGGCTTCTTCATTATCAGACCCACCACGATGTGCGTGAGCCACTTGCATTACATTCAAAAGAATAAAAGCTGAGAGTAAGAGCTTTCTCATGGAGGCGTTCCTTGTCAGAGTTTGGAGGGAAAGTTCCCTTGAATTTCAATTCTGATCAGGAATTTAAAGAAGCCGGTGTATTTATACAAGGCCAAAAGGGTCTAAATATATTTAGATACACAATTTGACCAACACCTTTGACAATTACATGGGAATTATTCTTTCCCTCTCGGCGTTGATTACACCGAAAAGGAATAAGTTACTTAAATAGGAAGTCCTTTAATTAACTACTCAAGGGCATCCAAGGGCCGCGCAGTGTTCTGGATTCACTGCTGATCGACTGCAGTGGAGGAATCACGATACTGTCTTCATCGCGCACCGAGCGGAGCGGCATTAATCCTTTTGCCATCAAGCCCGATGCGGTCGTGTCGAGCATGTTCAACTCAGCACACGGCTTTACTTCACTGTCGCCGCCCTCTTTATATACATGCAAGGGTAGTTGCGTCACTTTGCTACTAGCCGTGACGTCTCCCGACCAACTTTTTTGGCTAAAATAGTTGCCTAATTGTGCCGCCACCAGCCATGCGCCATTCCCCCAGAGGTAATATGGGTGCTGACCATTTTTTGGTAATTCTTCAAATTTAAGCGAGTCTAACGGGCTGGTCTTGGCCCCATAAGGCAGACGTAACATAAAGCGCGGGCAAGTAAGTAAAACATGCTCACTGTATTCCTGCTCACGAATGGCTGCCCACATTAAGGTAAAATCGCTTTCGACTTCACGGTGTAGGTACCAATGCTCGGGGTCGGCCACTTGAGTCAGCCCCGGACATCCGGCAATACGCTCCGACGCGCCACTTAATAACACAGCGTTGGAATCTGCTGCGGTACTGGCGATATTTGCTAACGCCTCACAATGACTCACTTCATCCTGAAACTGGAAATCAGCCATTATCATACTGAAGGGCACCGTGCCTTCATCAAGACGACTCTCAAGCAATAACTGGTGTAGCTGTGTCGTTGATTCGGGATTATTTTCGTTATCCAAAATGATTTCTTGCAAGCTAACATCCGCGATAAATAAACGGAGGCTTCGGTCTGTATCTAATTGCTTCAGCAACCAATACAAACCACGCCACGACGACTCAATGTCTTGAAATGCACTGCTGTGCAATATTTTGCGCAGCAAGTGACTGGCCGCTTGCTCTACCGTGTCGATGAGTTCAGCTTGGCGAGGGTCTGGGCTTGGTACGACATAGGGCGCAACAATTTGCTGTATAAGATCTTTGACTGAGCTCTGAGATTCGGCTTGCGCTCGGGATGAATTAAGTAACATATCCAGCACATCATTCTGAGGCGTATCACTTTGAGCGACCTCTGTATGATTTTCGCTAGCCTGGGTATGTCCCGACCAACTTTGTATTTCTGCCGCTGCAGCAGCAAAATGATCTCGGTTTTTAAGTTTGGTTTTTAGTTGTCTAAATTCACGAAAAAGATCAACGCGCGCATAAATAAAATCGGGATGAAGGTCGTCCATATCGAAGAATTTTATCGGCCGATCCGCCACGGATAAATCGAGAGTGACGTTCATATTTGCAAATACGTCGTCAAAATTATCGCGCGTTACTTCGTGTATTTTTCGTTGAGATAGGGTGCCTGCATCGTTGTTGGCGCGATGATCTCGGCCACTGAAATCCGCCAGCACCAATAGATGACACGGACGATTACTCTCTGGAGCCGCCGAGCGCTCGGCATCTGATGATGAAGAAAAAACTGCGCCGCCTGTATGTATCGTTGCCCTACTCATCGTTAACTTCCTTTTAAATTGGCATCACTTGTTATCATCTGAGATAACAGATTAAGCGCACTTTACCAGACCCACCCAGACCATTCACCTTGTCGGCGATATATTACTAGAGCGCCTCCCTCTGCACCTCATTTTGATACTTTTTGGCAACTTGAAAAACCTCAACGAGCCTAAATAGATCGAAACGTCTTCATAGAGCACGCACGTAATGATCAATCAACACTTAGCCAAAATCACTATTTTCGCAATAACCGCACTTTCACCGCTTGTTATGGCCAACGATTTTGCTGATATCATTACTGAGCATGCCAACGCCGATGTGAAAGAATGGTTGGCTAACCCAGCAATCATCAATGCGATCAAAGCTCAAAACACCACGAGCACAGCACTCACTACCGATAAACTGGAGCTTTCAGGAAAGTCGCTATCATCACTGAATTATTCAGAGATGTCCTAGAAAGGCTTACCGGATTCGGTAAGCCTTTTTTATTTATTTCAAATAGCGCGCATGAAAACGTAAGTGATCTTCAATAAAACTCGCAATAAAGAAGTAGCTATGGTCATAGCCATCCTGGCGGCGTAACACTAAGTCATAACAAGATTCCGCCGCTGCGGCTTCCAATGTTTCTGGCTTAAGCTGTTCCTGTAAGAAGTTATCCGCTAACCCCTGATCAACCAACAGTGGCAGCTTCTCTTTCGCGACTTTCAAAAGCTCACTGGCATCATACTTACGCCAGCTTTCTCGATTATCGCCCAAGTAGTTACCCAATGCTTTTTCACCCCAAGGGCAGTTCATGGGATTACAAATCGGACTAAATGCAGAAATCGAACGATAACGTTGCGGGTTCTTTAAACCGACCGTAATCGCGCCGTGCCCTCCCATTGAATGACCGCTAATCGCTCTAACATCACTCACTGGGAACTCAGTTTCAATCAAAAAAGGCAGTTCCTTTACGACATATTCGTACATACGATAATGCTTATCCCATGGCTCTTGTGTGGCATTCACATAAAAGCCAGCACCCAAACCAAAGTCGTAAGCACCGTCTTCATCATCCGGCACCCCCTCTCCACGAGGAGAGGTATCTGGCATAACAATCGCGATACCCAACTCTGCCGCCACACGCTGCGCTCCGGCTTTCTGGGTAAAGTTTTCATCGGTACACGTTAACCCCGACAACCAATACAACACAGGGACTTTTTTCTCTACCGCTTGCGGCGGTAAATAAATCGCAAATCGCATCTCACAACTTAATTCAAAAGAGCGATGCGAGTACTGCATTTGGCGTCCGCCAAAACAGAGTGTTTCGCTAATCTTCTCCATGTTTTATCCGCCCCGCTGAACCTTAGTAATGAATCACGCTACGAATACTTTTACCTTCGTGCATCAAATCAAAGGCTTCATTAATTTTGTCGAGCGACATAGTGTGAGTAATAAAATCACTTAACTTAAATTCACCAGCCAAATAACGCTCAACATAATCAGGCAACTCTGTACGACCTTTAACACCACCAAACGCTGTGCCACGCCAGACTCGCCCAGTCACCAATTGGAAAGGACGTGTCGAGATTTCTTGGCCAGCACCCGCCACGCCAATAATGATGGATTCGCCCCAACCTTTATGACAACACTCAAGAGCGGAGCGCATCACATCAACATTACCAATACACTCAAAGGAATAATCCACACCACCATCGGTTAGATCAACAATCACTTCCTGAATAGGTTTGTCGTAATGTTTAGGATTAATGCAATCCGTCGCACCCAGCTGCTTAGCTAAATCAAACTTACTTTCGTTAATGTCGATAGCAATAATGCGAGAAGCTTTCGCCATTGCTGCACCAATCACCGCCGACAAACCAATGCCGCCCAAACCAAAAATAGCTACCGTATCACCTTCTTGCACTTTGGCCGTATTCATTACGGCGCCCATGCCGGTGGTCACACCACAGCCCAGCAAACACACTTCTTCAAGTGGTGCCGTTGGGTTGACTTTTGCCAGTGAAATTTCGGGCAAAACTGTATATTCAGAAAATGTAGAGCAACCCATGTAATGGAAAATCGGCTCACCATTTTGAGAAAAACGCGATGTACCATCAGGCATTAACCCTTTGCCTTGGGTCGCACGAACGGCCTGACACAGGTTGGTTTTTCCAGAGGTGCAGAACTTACATTCACCGCACTCAGCCGTGTACAACGGAATTACGTGATCCCCTACTTTTAGGCTTGTAACACCTTCGCCAATAGACTCAACAATGCCGCCACCTTCATGCCCTAAAATCGCAGGAAAGATACCTTCAGGATCTTCACCTGAAAGAGTAAACGCATCGGTATGACAAACGCCCGTGGCAACAATTTTCACACGAACTTCGCCAGCCTTTGGTGGAGCAACGTCTACCTCTTCAATCGATAATGGCGCGCCTGCTTTCCATGCGATAGCAGCTCGACAACGGATAGTCTCGGACATGATGATTCTCCTGATATTCGGGTGAACATAAAAATTAGGATATGTATTAGAGGCTTATTGTATTTCGTTACCACAGTGAGACAATGGCCTTATTTATAAAATCACTTTTACCATATAGAAACAATCATAAAGGAACCATCCCGTGCAGAACCTCTGGCAAGGTGTGAATGAGTTTGTCGCCGTAGCCGATCAACAAAGCTTTACCAAGGCTGCCAAGCAACTCGACCTGTCTACAGCGCACATAAGCCGTCAGGTGAGACTATTAGAGGCCCGTCTAGGCACAGAGCTTGTGTACCGCACAACGCGGCGTGTGAGCTTAACTGAGGCAGGGAACCTCTATTACCAGAGCTGCCGCCCCTTACTGGATGGCTTGCAGCACGCCGAAGAAGCCGTCGGAGAATTACAAAGCACGCCACGAGGTCGCATTCGCATCACAGCGCCAGTCAACTGGGGCGACTATCACCTCGCACCGGTGCTGAATCAGTTTCTTATCGACTACCCTGAAATCAGCCTGCATTGCGAACTGACCAACCAAAAACTCGACTTAATTCATGAAGGGTTTGATTTAGCGATTCGTCTCGGGAAATTAGATAACCCACAGTTAGTTGCGAAACAATTGGGTCAACGACGCCTGCATACCTGCGCATCCCCGGCGTACTTAAAAACACACGGCGTCCCCTCAACATTGTCGGCTCTGACCGACCATGAATGCCTATCCGGCACACTCGATTACTGGCGCTTTCGTGACGATTCTGGCGAACGTATCGTAAAACTCAGCAGCCGTTTGCGTTGCAACTCAGGCAATGCATTACTGGATGCCGCCAAACGAAATTTAGGTATTATTCAATTACCCGATTATTATTTGAAAGACGCCATTCAAAACCAAGACTTAATCGAAGTATTGCAAGCATATGCTCCGGATGACGAAGGTATTTGGGCGTTGTACCCTCCGGGAAGACAACTTTCCCCGAAAGTACGAATACTGGTAGATTACTTAACCGCAACACTCTGACATCTTCTCCAGCAAATAGCTGGCTTCACACTGGAAACATTATGGTCACCGAGAAGTCGCATTTAGAACTTTGCAACCTAACCCTAGATCAATATTCAGAAATAAAACATCTGATGGACGAGGCCTACCCAGAGCTTGGAGGTGCTTGGCCCGAACATACGATTCAACGCTTAATTGAAGAGTTCCCACAAGGGCAAATTGGCGTTATTGATAACGACGAAGTGGTGGGAATCGCGCTGTCGGTTCAGGTAGATTACAAGCGCTTTTCAAACCCCCACACCTATGAAGACATTGTTGGGCCAAACGACGTTATCACCAGCGATCCAAAAGGTGATGCGTTATACGGACTGGACGTCGTTATTCGAAAATCTCACCGAGGTATGCGTATTGGCCGCCGTTTGTACGATGCCCGGAAAGAGCTTTGTCGTCAGTACAATTTTCAGGCAATTTTAGCTGGCGGCCGTATTCCTAGTTATCACACCTATCGCCATGATATGTCGCCCATGGAATTTATTGAGAAGGTCGATAAACGGGAAATATATGATCCTATTTTGTCGTTTCAGCTTTCCAACGACTTTCAGGTTAAGCGACTGTTAAAAAAATACTTGCCTGAAGATTCAGACTCCGTCGGTTTTGCGACCTTACTCGAGTGGAATAATATTCTGTTCGAGCCGACGAATACCGTTCTTGATTTTCGTAAAACAACCGTGCGTGTTGGTGCCGTTCAATGGCAGATGCGAACGGTAAAATCCATTGAAGAACTTCTCAAGCAAGTCGAATATTTTGTCGATACGGTGTCGGATTATCAATGTGATTTCATTGTCTTCCCTGAGTTTTTTAATGCACCATTGATGGGATTAGGGCCGCAGTCATCTCAAACCGAAGCGATTCGTTTTTTAGCTGAATTTACCGATCAAATCCGCGACGCTATGTCGCGCATGGCCGTTGAATACAACGCAAACATCGTTACCGGTTCAATGCCGATTCAAGAGAATAACGATATTTTCAACGTGTCCTACCTGTGTCACCGCAGTGGTAAGGTCGATGAACAGCGAAAAATCCATATTACACCGCACGAGAAAAATGACTGGGTGATTCGTGGTGGTGATGAGCTGCAAGTATTTGAAACTGATGCAGGCCGAGTGGGCATCCAAATTTGTTATGACGTCGAATTCCCTGAACTGTCTCGAATCATGTCAGAACAGGGTTTAGAAATATTATTTGTACCTTTCTGGACAGACACTAAAAATAGCTATCTACGGGTGCGTCATTGTGCCCAAGCGCGTGCGATTGAAAACGAATGTTATGTCGTGATCGCAGGCAGCGTGGGGAACTTACCAGAAGTGGAAAGCTTGGATGTGCAGTATGGTCAATCCGCTGTATTAACCCCATCTGACTTCCCATTCCCACACGATGCGGTTCTATCTGAAGCGACTGCTAATACAGAAATGCTGCTGTTCTCCGATCTTGATATGGATAAGCTACGAATTCTTCATAACGAAGGTTCCGTGCGTAATTTAAAAGATCGTCGCAAGGATTTGTACGAAGTCATGATTAAGAAATAAATTGAACGGTTAAACCGCTAAAGTAATGGCATTAACGCAATAAAAAAGGCACTGCAGATACTGCAGTGCCTAAAATATTTAGCAAAACAGATTACACCTTTTCAGGTTGCTTCTGAGTTTCTGCCAAGTGAGGCTCAAGCTTGAGCATGTTTTCACGCAGTGCTTCAGGAATATCACACGGACGACCGTTCTTATAGTCAAAGAACACCATCATGCTTTCACCCTTCGCAACGAGACGCGATGTCTCATGACTCCACACACCGTATTCTTGCAGAATACGGCCTGATTCAAGCTTTGTACTCTTAATACCGACACTGATCGTGTCAGGGTATTTTAGAGGCGCCATAAATTTTGCACTGGTGCTCGATAAAATCGGGCCCATGCCTGTTGTTTTCATAAACTTCTCAATCTCGATGGCTTCTACGTATTTCACCCGAGCACTTTCAAAGTAGCGAAAATACACTGAGTTGTTTACGTGCTGGAATGAGTCCATCTCTCCCCAAGCGACAGGTATTTCTACAACGATCGGATAATCATATAAATCCAGCATAGTTCCATTCCCCACATTACTTGTTGAAAACGCTGATTAGGTCAGGAAGTACCTAGCCAGCCATAAGGGAGCACCGTTATGACGCTCACAAGTAGATAAGAGCAACGAGTATGCCCAAAGTAATACCATGATCGAAAATCACCCAATATTAATACTTAAGTACTGGTTTTTCATTTCTACGAGGACAAAAATTAGTGTTTTCTAGTACTTTATCATTAACTAAAAACGGCAACATAAAGCCTCTCTCTTCCGGACAGGGGAAATTATTCGGCCACATTTTTCAAAAAATAAATAAGCGACAATATATTTGCGGTTTTATCGCTCCCAAAAGGCCATTACGGCCAAAAGGACAATTTTCCGACGATTTAATTCAATGTTAACGCCAAATAAAAACATATAAGCACTTAGACATTTTGAGTCGTGACAAACATCGCTCCGCTAATAAAACTCAGACAAAAAAAAGCCCGCAATCAGCGGGCCGTTTTTAGCGCTAAATTAAACAATCACAATTCAAAGCTATGGCGAAGCACGATAGTTTCTACACGATCAGGGCCAGTAGAAATAATATCAATCGGCGCGCCGATCGCTTCTTCAATAAAACGAATGTAGGCACGAGCATTCTCAGGAAGCTCGTCAATCGTCTTGGCACCAAACGTTGTGCCCGTCCAACCTGGTAGTTCTTTATACACTGGCGTGATCTTAGCGAACTGATCAGCCGACGCTGGTACTTTCAAAGAATTACCATCAGCATCTTTGTAGCCAACACACACTTTAATGGTTTCAAGGCCATCAAGTACGTCGAGTTTAGTCAGGCAGATAGTGTTGATCGAGTTAACACGAATGGCATGCTTCACTAACATCGCATCAAACCAACCACAGCGACGATCACGACCGGTAGTAGTGCCTTTTTCTTTACCGACATCCGCTAAGTGTTTACCGACGTCGTCAAACAATTCAGTTGGGAATGGGCCAGAGCCAACACGAGTCGTGTACGCCTTAGTAATACCCAAAATCTGATCTAAGTACAGCGGACCAACACCTGACCCCGTGGCAACGCCACCGGCCGTTGTATTCGACGAGGTCACAAACGGGTAAGTACCGTGGTCAATATCGAGCAAGGTGCCTTGAGCGCCTTCAAACATGATATCGCCGCCTTCTTCACGTACGGTATGCACAAGATCGACCGCATCAACCACGATGTCTTTGATCTGCGCTGCCCAATCCATACAAGAGGCAAGCGTTTCTTCAAAGCTAACCGCGTCTACACCGTAGTAATTCACCAGTGAGAAGTTGTGATATTCCATCACGTCTTTTAGCTTATCAGCGAATTCTGGCTGGTACATGTCATCGACACGTAGACCACGACGGCTTACTTTATCTTCGTAAGCAGGCCCAATCCCGCGACCCGTCGTACCAATTTTAGCGTTACCGCGTTTTAACTCACGCGCCTGATCCAGTGCAACGTGGTAAGGCAAAATAAGCGGACAAGCGTGTGATATACGTAGACGTTCCATAACAGGAACACCACGATCTTCCAGCGCACGGACTTCTTTTAACAAAGCATCCGGAGCCAATACAACGCCATTACCGATCACACAACGAACGCCATCACGCAGGATGCCAGACGGGATCAAATGCAATGCCGTTTTTTCGCCATTAATGACCAGAGTGTGACCTGCGTTATGACCGCCTTGGAAGCGAACCACCGCCGCTGCTTTTTCAGTCAGCAAATCAACAATCTTACCTTTACCTTCGTCACCCCATTGGGTTCCGAGAACAACTACGCTTTTACCCATCGTGGTATCTTTCACTCACAAGGGCCTTGCTTATCAATAAACAAAGCCAGTTATCATTTAAAAATCAGTTCAAGCGTCTGTCAGCTTCCACTGACCATCCACTTGATGCAGACGCTGGTCACATTGAACCGCATCACCATTCAACTCTATCAGTACGCGAATTCCTTCCCCACGCAGCTGACTGATTGCTGCCCACAATACCGGATCATCCGACACTGGAGCCGCAACGGTTTGTTTGGCCGTAAATTCGCGCTTTCCTAGTTGCGCCAGCACTTTTAAATCGGCACTGAACCCCGTCGCTGGACGCGCACGTCCAAATACTGCGCCGGTTTCGTCATAACGGCCGCCTTGGGCAATGGCATCGCCATAACCCGGCACATAAGCCGCAAAGACTAAGCCCGTGTGGTAATCGTACCCACGAAGCTCTGTTAGGTCGCAGGTCATTGAAGTTTCAGGAAAACGTATCGCCAACTGATCAAACACCTGCTGTAGGTGCGCAATCTCTGTCGCAGTTTCTGGAACCAATGTCTGCAATTGCTCTAGTTTTTCAACCAAAGACGTCGCACTGCCCTGCATAGACGCTAACAGTGAGAAGGCTTCAATATGAGTCGCATCGCTTAATTCTCGGCGAACCCACGCTAAGGTGTCGGTTGCGCACTTGAGCTTGAGTAAATCAAATAATTCGCTTTGTTGCTCATCGCTTAAGCCAGCCACATTAGCCAATGCGCGGAATACGCCCACATTACTTAAGTCCAGATGCACTAGGCCGATGCCTGCTTGTGTTAATAAGCTCAACATCACGCTAATAATTTCTACATCGGCATCAATGCCTGCTTCGCCGTAAAGTTCAGCACCGATTTGTGTCGGTGTACGACTTGCTAGCAAGCTCAATGGTTTTGCATGAAACACGGTGCGGCAGTAACTCAGACGGCTAATGCCTTCTGGTGCCAAGCTATGTGCATCAATACGCGCAACTTGTGGCGTTGTATCTGCGCTTAACCCCATCAATCGACCTGATAATTGATCCGTCACCTTGAAGGTACGCAGATCAAGATCTTTACCTGTGCCTGTTAGTAGCGAATCAAGGTACTCGAGCGCTGGCGGGATGACAAAGTCATACCCACTGTTATCCAGATAGTCGAGAAGATGGCGACGCAATTGCTCAATCCGACGTGCCTGTGGTGGTAGGATTTCATCAATACCATCCGGCAACAGCCAACGATCAGCTCCAGTCATGTTCCAGCCTTCAGTGTTTTAAAAAATAAAGCAGAACCAGACCCAGTAACATACTGGCCAGTCCTGTGATTCTCATCGTGCGGTTGTCTGTTTTTGCGAGTTGCTCAACGAGCTTGCGCCAGCGCCCCGGATAAAGGAAAGGTACGATGCCTTCAATAATGAACACTAAACTCAGAGCCAGTGCCAATTCGTACCAGATATCCCCAGACAAGTTGCAACCTTAAAAGAAAACGATTTGCACAAAAAAACCGGGCTACCGGCCCGGTTTCAGGATTCTACCAAAGCAGCACCGGCTTGGATACAACTCAAAGCCGGTGAGTCAGGTTGTAAAACCAATTATAGCGGTCTTACTTACCCTGCGAGTTATTGAGGTAGCGGAAGAAGTCACTCTTCGGATCCAGCAAGAGTACATCATTACCTTTAAAGGTCTCGGTGTACGCTTTCAAGCTACGGGTAAACGCATAGAACTCTGGGTTCTTGTTAAAAGCCTCAGCGTAAATACGCGCAGCTTCAGCATCCCCTTCACCTTTGATCTGCTCCGCTTCACGGTAGGCTTGTGCTTCCAGTACGGTTTTTTGACGATCCGCGTCAGCTTCAATACCTTCAGCCAGCTCGTTACCTTGTGAACGGTGTTCACGCGCTTCACGGCCACGCTCTGCTGACATACGGTCGTATACTGATTTACTCAGCTCTTCCGGTAGATCAACGGCTTTAACACGAACATCAATCAACTCAATGCCTAGCTCTTTCTGAGTTTCGATATTCAGATCAGCGGTTAACTGAGTCATTAGCTGATCACGCTCACCGGATACAACTTCGTGCAAGGTACGTGAGGCGATTTCGTTACGCAGACCTTTGTTTACTAGGTTCTCTAGCAAGGTCGTTGCACGATTACGATCACCTGAAGACGCTTGGTAGTATGAACGAACATCTTTAATGCGCCATTTAGCGTAGGAATCAACAATCACGTATTTCTTACCTGAAGTTAAGAAACGTGATGGCTGCGTATCCAGCGTTAACACACGAGCATCGAAGCGTTTGATTTCTTGCATCACTGGAACTTTCCAGCCTAGGCCCGGCATCAAATCCGCTTCAACCACTTCACCAAACTGGAATTTAATCGCACGTTCAGTTTCTTTAACGATATAAAAACTCTGGCTACCCACCATAACACCCAGTGCAATGATGATTAGCGCGATAAATGCTTTAGGAGACATTAACGACCCTCCCTACGAACTGTGTTAGTAGACTGACGAGCGCGCGCTTCTTTCAGCACTTCATCGGTAAGACGTGAGATATCGCGATCATTCATGCTGGTATCGCCATCTGTGGTTTTGACCGACTGCATGATTTTATCAAGCGGCAAATACATCATGTTGTTTCCACCTTCGACATCCATCAGCACTTTACTGCTATTGGAGTACACAGACGTTACAGCATCAATGTACAAACGCTCACGCGTTACGTCTGGTGCCTTGTTGTATTCCGTGAGCAGTTTAGTGAAACGATCCGCTTCACCTTGTGCACGTGCAACCACACGTTCTTTGTAGGCACGCGCTTCTTCTAGCTGACGCTGTGCTCGACCACGAGCTTCTGGCACAACAGAGTTCGCATACGCTTCACTGTTGTTGATGATTTTTTCTTTATCGTTTTTCGCACGCTGTACGTCATCGAAGGCATCTTTTACAGCCGCCGGTGGCGTGGTTTCTTTCAGCTCTGCGTTAACAATGGTCATACCCGTGTCGTAGCGATCCAAGTAGCTCTGTAAACGCACCGTCACTGCACCAGAAATAATGGCACGGCCATTCGTCAGGATTGGGTCCATCGCGTTAGAACCTACCTCATGACGCAGTGCACTTTCTGCCGCTGACATCAAGGTTGCTTCTGGATTTTCAACACGTAAAGCAAACGCTTCAGGATCACTCACACGATACTGAATGAAGAGTTTGGCATCGATGATGTTTTCATCTTCGGTCAGCATGCTCTCGCGAATTTCAGCTTCACGAACCTGTGTTGTGTTTACCTTGATCACTTCTTCCAATACTGGAATTTTAAAGTGCGGCCCAGGCATTTGCAGGCTGTGGTACTTACCAGTACGCAGTACAACCCCACGTTCCTGTTCGTCCACGGTGTAGAAAGAGTTCATTGCCAACAAGATCGCAACAACGATACCGGCAACAATGAGGAAACCAACGATGCTGCCGTCGTCTCCGCCGCCCGAACTATTATTGCTACCGCTGCCTTTGCCACCAAAGAAACCGTTCACCTTATCGGTTAATTTACGGATCACTTCATCAAGGTCTGGTGGCTGATTTCCGCCGCCATTATTATTACCCCGGTTGTTATTTCCCCAGGGATCCTTGGGATTGTTGCCTTTGCCACCAGGCTCATTCCAGGCCATAGTTCACTCCAGTGTGTATGCCTATATATGTGTAGACGTAATGATAACGGATTTCAGCGTATGGGCCAGTCGCCTGACGCCAAAGCCCCGTCTTTTATTGCCACGGTTCTTCAGGTGGCTCGATAAAACGTGCCTCGGGTATCTCTGCTTTCGATAACGCGCGGCGAAAATCTTGTAGCTGCATACGTACATCAATCAGCATATCGCCATTATCTGCGAATGCTTCGCCTTGTACGCCACTGAGATCGTAAAGAATTGCACGCAAGCGCGCATCAGCAGGTGTTAAGGCGATGGTTTCTGCATACAGCTCTTCACCCAAAAGTTCGCCCATGGCTTGTCGTAATAAATCAAAGCCAAGGCCCTCTTGAGCCGACACCCAAACTGCTTCGGGTGTGCCATCTTCACGGCGCTCAATTCGTGCTTCGCCGCCGTGTTCTAACAAATCAATTTTATTGTAGACGCGTAATTCAGGCAGGGTATCAGCATCAATTTCACTTAGCACTAATTCCACTTGCTCAATGTTGCCATCACGCTCATCCGATGCGCAATCAACCACATGCATCAACAAATCAGCTTCGGCCGCTTCTTGCAGGGTTGCCCGAAACGCTTCAACTAATTTGTGCGGCAGGTGCCGAATAAAACCTACGGTATCGGCTAATACGACTTCACCCACGTCTTCAATATTATAACGGCGCAACGTTGGGTCTAGTGTCGCGAACAATTGATCCGCAGCGTACACCTCGGCTTCCGTCAGTGCATTAAATAACGTCGACTTTCCCGCATTGGTATAACCCACAATAGCCACGGTCGGTACCGCTGAACGCTTACGTGCTCGGCGACTTTGATTACGCTGTGCGCGTACTTTATCCAGGCGGCTATTGATTTTTTTCACTCGATCGCGAAGTAAACGACGGTCGGTTTCGAGCTGAGTTTCACCCGGCCCGCGCATACCAATCCCGCCTTTTTGACGCTCAAGGTGTGTCCACCCTCGTATCAACCGCGTTGACTGGTGTTGCAGCTGCGCTAACTCAACCTGAAGTTTACCTTCGTGTGTTCGTGCACGTTGCGCAAAGATGTCGAGAATCAAACCTGTACGATCAAGTACCCGAGCTTGCAATATGCCCTCTAGGTTACGTTCTTGTCGTGGCGACAGTGCGTGGTTGAAAATCACTAACTGGACGTCATGCAGCCGTAACAGCTCGGCGATGTCTTCCACCTTGCCTTTACCAACAAACGTTTTCACGTCCGGAACATCGCGCTTGGTCGTCACTAAATCAACGGGATCGGCTCCAGCTGAGATAACCAACTCACGAAATTCATTGAGATCTTCCCGGTTTGCACCCTCAGGAAAATCAACATGGACAAGTATTGCGGTTTCGCCACCGTTATTGGGACGCTCAAAAAACACAGAGGCCTCGGATTAATTCTGTTCGATGCAAGATGCATCCGGAAACAACAAAAATACCGGCATGCAAACACACGCCGGTATAGTTTTACAAACTTTCATGCGGATACAGTGACGACTCAAAGAACATCGCCACTATTAGAGAAAAGAGAGGCGGTATTATTCGTCGTCGTCACTTGGCTCTACTGGTGCTAAGCGTATGTTACGCGTAGGCACAACTGTCGAGATGGCATGTTTGTATACCATCTGAGATACCGTATTTTTCAACAGGATGACAAACTGATCGAAAGATTCAATCTGCCCCTGCAACTTGATGCCGTTCACAAGAAATATAGATACAGGGATGCGCTCTTTGCGCAGCTGATTCAAGTAAGGGTCTTGTAGCGAGTGCCCTTTTGACATAGTGCTTCTCCTAAAATGAGAAAGTGCCTTCCAATCTGCGGATGGCGAAATAAAAGTAGTAATACCCCAGGGTCGTACTGATCAACACCTAACAAATGCGACACACCTTGCCAACATTTGCCTAATTCTAGTTCAAGATCAGTCCGAGGTGCTAAATATGGCGTTGGACGTCAGTATTTTCAAGGCATTTCTGAGAATATCCTGATCATCAGTGTCTAACCAGTGCAGATCCTCCCAGCTACGCAGCCAAGTAATTTGCCGTTTAGCCAGTTGACGCGTGGCAATGATGCCTCGTTCAACCATCTCATCGTACCCGTATTCACCCTCTAAGTAGTCCCACACTTGACGATAACCTACACATCTAATCGACGGCATACCTTTATGCAGGTCGCCGCGATCATGTAAGGCTTGTACCTCTTCAACAAAGCCCTGCCCCATCATTATCTCGAAGCGCTGGGCAATACGTTCATGCAACCGCTTTCGTTCTGGTGGGCAGACAGCTAAGTTCACTACGTTATATGGCAATGAAGCGGCTTTTTGCTCGGCCCAATGTTCCGTCAGGGTTTTGCCTGTAATCATCCAGACTTCGAGCGCACGTTGTATCCGCTGCGAATCCATTGGCTCTAAACGCTCAGCGGCGACGGGATCAACCTTGGCTAATTTTTCATGCATGGCAGGCCAGCCCAAGGTATTACCTTCTTCTAATAACTGCGCGCGAATTTCCTCATTCGCCGTGGGTAAATCCGCTGCACCATCGCGAAGAAATTTGAAATACATAATCGTCCCACCGACCAACAAAGGGACTTTTCCAGCCGCAGTGATCTCAGCCATTTCACGCAAGGCATCTTCACGAAAGTTCGCCGCAGAATATGTTTCGGAAGGATCAATCAAATCAATTAAGCGGTGCGGTGCTTCCGCTAACATCGCCGCATCCGGTTTGGCGGTGCCTATGTTCATGTCTTTGTAGACTAGGGCTGAATCGACACTGATAATTTCACAAGGGTAATTGCGAACCAACTCCAACGCCAATGCCGTTTTCCCGGAGGCGGTCGGCCCCATTAAAAAAATGGCCGGCGGCAAATGATGTTTATTCATTTCGCTCATTATCGCCCCCGCATAAATAATTTATCGAGTTCGGGCATGGTCATTTGTGTCCACGTTGGGCGGCCGTGATTACATTGACCTGAGCGTTCGGTGTCTTCCATATCACGCAATAAGGCATTCATTTCTGGAATGGTTAATTTACGATTTGCTCGTACCGATCCATGACAGGCCATAGTTGATAACAGTTCATTGCGATGAGCAAGAATGCGATCCGATGCACCATGCTCTATAAGGTCACCCAACATATCGGTAATTAGCTGTCCGACATTGGCTTGTTGCAACAACACGGGAATCTGACGAATCATTAAACTCTCCGGAGACATCCGCGCTAGCTCAACCCCTAACAATTTAAACTCATCAGCGTATTGTTCTGCGGCGTCTGCTTCGCGCTCACTCACGTGCAAAGTCTCGGGGACTAATAAGGGCTGACTTTGAATGCCTTGCTGGTCGACGGCAACTTTTAAGCGCTCGTAGGTAATGCGTTCATGGGCAGCGTGGGTATCCACCACAATCAAGCCTTGCGCATTTTGCGCAAGAATATAAATACCGTGCAGTTGAGCAATCGCAAAACCGAGCGGTGGCAGATCTTCGCGATCCTCACCCGGTAATGGCTGAGGCGTATTAGTCCCGAGTGCAGCATGACTCATAGCTGCATGGCTAGAAGCCGCCTGATTTAACTGCTCGTAACTGCGAAGCTGTTCAGCAACCGCCCCTTGGGAAGGACGATCACCAAAGCCGTTTGAAGTTGGCTGAAACTGATAACCCGGTGAAGCAGCCGAACCAGAATTAGTGTTTTGCCAATTTAAACGGTTCTGCCCCTGAAACTCACCCGCTTCAGCGCCGGTGCTTGTTTCAGAATTCACTGAGGCTGAAGAATGTCCCGCCTCAGAAATACTGCCACCGGTTGGCTGCTCGGGACGAATATCGCCAAGCGCACGGTGCAACGAACGGAAAATAAAATCATGCACCAAACGACCATCACGAAACCGAACCTCGTGTTTGGTCGGGTGAACGTTCACATCCACCAACTTAGGATCGAGCCATAAGTACAACACAAACGCAGGCTGTCGACCGTGATACAAGACATCGCGATACGCCTGTTTAATTGCGTGAACCACCAGCTTATCGCGCACCGCTCGACCGTTCACAAAGAAGTACTGCATATCGGCTTGCGAACGTGAGAACGTCGGCAGGCCAACCCAGCCTTCTATGGTTAAGCCCGCGGCTTCGGTTTCGATATGAACCGCGTTATCCATAAACTGTGGATTCAGCAGGCTAGCCACACGCTTTTCACGATCAATCATGCGACTGGCGGGACGTAACGAATGGATCACTTTTTGGTTATGGCGCAGCGTAAATGCTACATCGTAACGACTGAGAGCGAGCTTTTTTAACGTGTCTTCAAGATGCGAAAATTCTGTTTTTTCCGTGCGTAAAAATTTACGGCGCGCCGGTGTATTAAAAAACAAATCACGCACTTCGAGTGTTGTGCCAATAGGATGCGCTGCGGGGCTAATTTCGGCCTGCATTTCACGCCCTTCGGCTTTTACTTGCCAGGCATCATTGGCTGTCTTTTCCCGCGACGTTAACGTCAAACGAGATACCGACGAGATACTGGCCAACGCCTCGCCACGGAAGCCCATTGTTCCGACCGCTTCAAGGTCATCCAGCGTGGTGATTTTACTGGTCGCATGGCGACTCAGTGATAGTGATAAGTCGTCTTTACCAATGCCTATACCATCATCACGCACACGTAATAATTTCACACCGCCCTGCTCTGCATCCACATCAATATGAACAGCCCCCGCATCCAGCGAGTTTTCCACAAGTTCTTTAACAATGTTGGCTGGACGCTCAACCACTTCACCCGCCGCTATTTGGTTGGCAAGTCGTGGGGACAGTAAATGAATGCGGCTCATGATTTTCCTGAATGACTAAATATGATCAATGCAACTCAGCTGCACTTAAGAATTGGGAATACGAATCCGCTGACCCACTCGCAATGAATTAGAGTTAAGTCCATTCAAATCGCGTAATGCTTTGGTATCCATACCACTCTGCACCGCCAACTCTGACAAGGTATCACCTCGACGAACGACGTAATCAACAAACTTGGTTGCGGCTTTTTTACGTGCAGCAATCAAGGTGCCTGCAGGCGGGTTATTTTCAAAATACTCTTTAATTCCATTATAAATCGCTTTCGCCATTTTCTTTTGGTAATTCTTGTCTTGTAACTGGCGAGCTTCTGTCGGATTTGAAATAAAACCTGTTTCAACAAGTAGTGCTGGCATGTCTGGCGATTTCAAAACAACAAACGCCGCTTCTTCAACATTACGTTTATGCAGTTTACTGATTTGGCCCATTTCTTTGAGGATTTCTTCCCCCGCTTGCACACTGGTTGTACGTGTCGCCGTCATGGATAAATCAAGCAAGGTTAACGCTAAGTGATCTTCGCGATCGCCAATGCTCACACCGCCAATTAAATCCGATGAGTTTTCTTTATCCGCCAAAAAGCGCGCTGTTTCACTCGTCGCGCCGCGATCCGACAAAACAAATACCGAGCTGCCTTTCGCGCTTGGATGTTTAAATGCGTCCGCATGAATTGACACAAAAAAGTCTGCGTTGGCTTTACGTGCTTTTTCTGTTCGATCACGTAGACCCACATAATAATCCCCCGTACGCACCATAAATGGGGTAAATCCCATTTCGCTGTCCAGTAAGCGCTGTAACTCTTTGGCAATGGCGAGCACGACGTGCTTTTCTTTAATTCGTCCTGGCCCTAACGCGCCCGGATCTTCTCCACCATGGCCAGCATCTATCGCAATAATAATATCGCGTTGGTCGGCCTCGTAAGATTCGGCTTGTTTTATCACTGGCACCGCAGACACCGTCGCTTTTGTTTGCGGGCGACCTAAGTCCACCACCAGCCGATGATGCTTCACGGTACTGCTCGGTATAATAGGAAAGCTTTTAAAGTCCATCGTCGCGCGAGTTTCAACGACTAAGCGTAAATCGGTTTTATTACGCACACCATCACGTAAACGAATGATCTCGGTCGAGTTATTTTCAACCTGATCCAACGACATTTTCAATTTAGCGTCTTGTAAATCAATCACGATACGATCAGGATTTTTGAGCTGAAAAATTTTATGCTCGTGCCCACGGCTTAAATCAATAACTAAGCGAACATTGTCTGGCGATTGCCAGATACGGATATCACTGACATCGGCATAAACATGCTGTGCGTAAAGAAAAAACAGAACCACACCAAACAGGTGCTTCACTTGCTTTGCCACTCGTCTAATACCTTCTGCAACTGCTCACTCCAGTGAATCCCGCGTTCAGTCTTACTTTGCCAATTAAGTTGTCGAGCATCACCCAGATCATCAATTTGAATGATTAAATCAGCGCTAGGTAATACACCTAAGCCTTTCTCTGGCCACTCTATCAGGCACAAGGTGCCATCTGCCAGATATTCGCGAATCCCCATATACTCAAGCTCTTCGGGGTCGCCTAAACGATACAGATCAAAATGGCATACGCGTACCGCAGCCAAGTCATACTCTTCCACTAAGGTGTAGGTCGGAGATTTCACCGCTCCAACGTGGCCCAGCGCCTGTATTAGCCCACGACTAAACGTCGTTTTACCGGCACCTAAGGTGCCTTCTAAAAATATCAAACCACCATCAATCAGCAAAGGGGCTACCTGAGCAGCAAATCCCACCATGTTGACTTCACCCGTCAGAATCACGCTATTAGCCGGTTGGCTTGTTACCTCTGATTTACTCATTAGTTCACTAGTTCCCGGATATGGCTCATCAAATCGCTCGCCAAGAGCCCTCGCATACCGCCTACTTCAGACGCTAAGTCCGCCGCTGCACTGTGTATACATGCTCCGAAACACGCCGCTTCCCAAGGACTCATACCTTGCGCCAGTAAAGCAGTAATAACGCCTGTCAGCACATCCCCCATACCACCGCTGGCCATACCCGGATTACCATCGGTGCATATGGCAAGCTGGCCGCAAGGCGAAGCAATGACCGTTCCCTGCCCTTTCAACACAACAACCGCTTGATACCGATCCGCTAACTGAACAGCGGACGCTAAACGTTCACTTTGAATATCAGCGACACTTTCATCAAGTAAGCGGGCGGCCTCTCCCGGATGTGGAGTGAGCACCACATCGCGCTCACTAAAATCGGATTGCCAACCTGGTGACGCCAAAATATTTAATGCATCTGCATCCAATACCACCGGATGATCCGCCAGCAAGACTTGTTGTAATAATAATTCAGACCAACTACTACGCCCCAAACCCGGCCCGCACCCTACGACCGTAGCGCGATCTAAAAGTGGCGGAATTTCAAGCCCGGAATGCACTCCGCTCACCATGCATTCAGGGCGACGTGCAAGAATCACAGGCAAATGATCGGGGCGTGTTGCGCATGATGTTAAACCCACACCAGCACGCGAACATGCCTCTGCCGCCATACTTAATGCACCGCCAAACCCATGATCTCCACCAACTAATAACGCATGACCGTGATTGCCCTTGTTGGAATTTCCACGACGGAGAGGCAAGCGCTGCTTCGTTTTATTCAATACATCCCAACTGATACGGCGTGCAAAAGGCACGACCTTTGCTCGTTCGTTATCGGTTAAATCCAATGCGGCAAAAGCAATATCACCACAGACATCAGGACCGTCACAGGTGAGCAAGCCCGGCTTAAGCCCAATAAAAGTCACCGTCTGAGTCGCCTCAACACACACACCCATAATACGACCAGAATCGGCGTGTAACCCCGAAGGAATATCTAGCGCCAACACATCCGCCGAATGTTGATTAATCGCCTGAATGGCTAACGCAAAATCCCCCGCCACCAGCGCATTAAGGCCGGTGCCCAGTAATCCATCCACAATAAGGTCAGCTTCGGCGGGTAAACCACCTGAGAACCTCGTTGCCTGTACACCGTTCGACTCAGCAAAGACTCGTGCCTGCAGAGCCGCAGCACTTTGGTTGTTCGAATCACCCTTACCCTCACCTAGGGTATAAAAAGAAACCTCCAACCCATGCAACTTCGCCAGCGCCGCCATCACCCAAGCGTCTCCACCGTTATTACCTGATCCTGCTAACAAACAAACATGCTGAACATCTGGCCAGCGTGACAACACCGCTGAAAATGCAGCTTCACCGGCATGGCTCATGAGTTCATAGCCATTATCGCCCATGCGTTCGATAATTAGACGATCAAGTTCACGTACACCAGCAACATCATGGATATCCTGAGGGAGGTGATCACGGGCGGAAAATGGTCGTTTCATCGAGTTCAGGCCTGAGCTTATGATAAGTTAAGTCGTTTGCACCGCTTGGCTTTGTAATACACTGCGCAAATTATCGAGAATTATATAGCAAGCTGAGCCTGAGGCCCACGCTAGGCCCGCAACCCTTTACTCAACATCACAGGTCTCGTATACAAAGCCCATGCCAACGCCCATTACAACGCCTAAGCCCACGCTTAAGCCAACGCCAGAACAGCTCCAGCAACTACGTCTGAAAATTTCAGAATGGGCGCTAGAGGCTGGCTTTCAACAAGCGGGCATCAGCAACGTCGATACCGGACAACATGCGGAATATCTACAACACTGGCTGGATGCGGGTTATCACGGCGAGATGGAATACATGGCCAGCCACGTTACCCCTCGCGGCAACATGCGCGCCCTGCCCGACGAGCTATTGCCCGGCACCTTAAGCGTGATCAGCTTACGTATGGATTATCTCGCCCCCGATATTGAGTTAGTTGGGCACCTAAAAGATCCTGGAAATGCCTATATATCTCGTTACGCGCTGGGTCGTGATTACCACAAACTGATTCGCAAACGGTTAACCCAACTCGGCAAACGCATACAAGACGCCATTGGCGAATTTGGTTTTCGTGCTTTTGTGGATAGCGCGCCAGTACTTGAGCGAGCACTCGCCGAACAGGCAGGTTTAGGCTGGATTGGCAAAAATACTATGCTGATCAACCGCAAAGCGGGGTCGTACTTTTTTCTCGGAGAAATACTCACCGACCTGCCATTAGCCCCCACAGCCCAAGAGCAGACAGACCAACAACAGAAAAACCACTGCGGGCGCTGTCAGGCCTGTTTAGATATATGCCCAACCCAAGCCTTTGTTGGCCCTAACGTATTAGATGCTCGACGCTGTATTTCGTATTTAACCATTGAATTAAATGGCCCGATTCCAGAAGACCTACGCCCCGGCATAGGCAACCGCATCTTTGGCTGCGACGACTGCCAAATAGGCTGCCCGTGGAATCGTTTTAGCAAAGCCACAAAAGAAGACGACTTCACCCCGCGCCACCAGCTCGACAAAGCGACGCTATTAGAATTATTTGCGTGGGATGAAAAAACGTTTTTAAGCAAAACCGAAGGTATGCCGATTCGCCGTACCGGCTATGAAAACTGGATGCGTAATATTGCCGTGGCGTTAGGAAATGCGCCTAAAAGTATAGAAATTACCGAAGCGTTGAATGCCAGGCGAGGAACGATCTCTGAGTTAGTGGATGAGCATATTGATTGGGCACTGGGGCGGAGGTAGCTCCGCGCTCTGGGGCACATTTACAGCACAACCGGCTCATCCTGCATTCTTTCCCATGTTTGTACCATAAGCTTTTTGGCGGGGCCCCAACGGTAACCGCCAAGCGCACCACTCTGCTGTATGACTCGGTGGCAAGGAATCAGTAAAGCAACCGGATTAGCTCCAATGGCATTACCTACCGCTCGTGCAGATCGGGGCGCGCCAAGTGCTGTGGCTACCTGACCATAGCTGGCTACAGCGCTAGGTGGTATTTTCAGCAGCGCCCGCCATACCGCAATCTGAAAATTCGTACCTTTCACGTGAATCGACAGCGGACCATGTTTGGCCGCTGTATTACTATCAAAAAACGCATCAACAACATGGCGCGTGGATGAAACGCTCTCCCTGATCGAACTGAGCGGCCAAGCGTTATGCAAGCTTTCTAGCAAATCGTCCATGCTATTGAAGTCCATAAACTCTGCTCGACAAACACCACGCTGGGTTACCGCGACAAATATAGATCCCAGCGGAGTGCTGTGTACGCCGTACTCAATGTGAACCTGCTTACCTCGACTTTTATACTCGCCGGGTGTGACAGCTTCCAACTGCACAAAATGATCATGTAGCCGTGAGCTGCCACTTAACCCAAGTTCATGTGAGACGTCGAGCAAGGAATGAGCATTTTCCAGCAACACCTTGCCCCGTTCCAATGTCAGGACCTGTAAAAAGCGCTTCGGCGTAGTACCTGCCCACTGACAAAACACCCTTTGAAAGTGATATGGACTCAAATGTACATGAGCAGCTATCTCTTCAAGGCTGGGCTGATCCGCTGCCCTATCCACCAAATAGGCCATAGCGCTTGCGATTCGGTCATAGTCTGACATTGCATGGTCTCTCAAACACGATTGATAGATACACCGCCATCGACCAGCATTGCAGATCCCGTGGTGAAGCTGGAGGCATCGGATGCTAAGTATAATGCGGATTGAGCAATTTCATCGGGTGTCGCCATTCGTTTGAGAGCATGCAGATTATGCACAAACGCTAATGCTTCTGGCGTATTGGCGAACTCACGTCCCGCTGGCGTATCGGTACCTCCGGGCAGAAGGGCATTGACCCGAATATTCTGAGGCCCATTCTCTGACGCCAGCACTTGAGTTAATCCAATAAGGCCCGCCTTACTGGCCGCGTAAGCCGCCATGCCTGGCATACCAGCGGTGTAACCAACGAAGGTAGAAGTGAAAATCAACGAACCTCCTTTTCGGGCAGCCATAGCGGGCAGTTGGTACTTTGCGCCCAAAAATGCGCTGGTTAAGTTCGTCGCAATAACCTGATTCCAATCGGTTTGCGACATCTCTGGGACAGGGCCCATAGCACCCAAGATACCCGCGTTGTTAAAAGCGATATCCAATCCACCGAAGTGACTGACCGCCTTATCGACCAAAGCCTTGGCAAAAGCCTCATCACCAACGTCACCCGCTAGAGCCAGCGCCTGCCCTCCTTCCGCCGTGATTGAATCTACAAGGTCGTCGAGTTCCGCTTGTCGCCTTGCAGCCACCACGACGGCAGCACCTTCTTTCGCAAAAAGCTTCGCGGTTGCGTAACCAATACCGGTGCTAGCACCAGTAACAATAGCAACTTTGTTGGCCAGTATGTTCATCGATTGTATCTCCTAGCTCTGCTGACAATTAAAGGGCATGCGCCCGAACGGATGTCATATTAGGAGGCGAAATGATTACTGCCGACCCGAATCTTGCTGTATTTCAATTGCGCTACAAATCTGGATTAAAGCGGGGGAATATCAATTCTCCCTAGCCGCGCCGCATTATGCATTTTTCGCCACTTTGGTGATATTGAAGCCTTCCTCGGGGGTGGGAGCCATAAAATACTTTGTAACCTGCTCAAACATATCTGGTGTATCAGTTGCCGCTCTTTCAGGCTGTTCTTTGCGCCGTTGTTCAATCTGTTTTAAGCAGACCTCATTTGACAGGTCGATGTATACCAAATTATGTGGAGCTTCAATTTCGGAGAAAATACCCCGAAACCAATCTCTTTGTGACAGAGTATTTGCTGGAAAGTCCATAACTACATTGGTTCCCGCAGACAACATAGATTGAACAAGCTTTTTAATCTGGGGCTTAATTAGATTTGAATATTCGATATAGTCTTTTAGTGATGAAATTTTATTGGGGTAAAGTGACGCAAGCCATTCATCTTCTGAAAGTAATACGGCATTGCTTTTCTGTGCGACTTCGCTAGCTTTGGTAGATTTTCCTGCCCCCATTTTTCCACAGAAAAAGATCAGTTTTCCTTTGTTCACATTCTGCCTATGATTTGGGTGTGTAAAAATAACGCCACGCATAAAGCGCCCAATAAGCGTCGCTATAATATTTATCATCAAGTCTAACCAGCGACGCTTATTGGGTCGGATTTAATGCGATTGTTATGAATTAGTCTCGCTTTATTACCTTTAGATCGGGCTCGCTATCAACATTGGTGTCACGCATGGCTTCCTTGCTACCACTAAGTAAGCCATTTTGATCAAATTCCGCTTCAGACGACAGAAGCTCCTTAGCACGTTTTTGGGCGCGTATCTTTCGCCATGCTTCATACTCTGGAGTGCCTTTTGGGGGACGTTTTTCTTCTGTCATGTAATGTTCCTCCAACAATAGTTGCCATGAGGGTTGTACGCAAAACCCATGCTGACGTAATAAGCCCGAACCCGTTCATTTACAGGTTCCATAATTCTGATTTCGTGAGCCCCTATTTGTTCCGCATACTCTTCTAGAGCCAAAACAGTCAAGGGCAGAACCTTAGACCTGAGAGGATGATTATTCGGTGCTGCTTCAATAGAGTCGAGACGCAATCTCGACCCATTCCATGTAGGCCTCCCCATTGACAATGCGCACAGTTCGTGACGATGCCAAATACTCAGTTCAAATCGCTTAGGATTAGTAAAAGAGTAAAGATCGTATTCTCCTGTCCAGTCCCAATCTAGCTGGCGATGTGGACTCGACTCCCAGGCTTTGGCTTGAACTAGCGCTTTGAAATCTATCTTGTCGAATCTAACTTGATTCTTTAGTTCAACAGGTAAAGCCTCAGTTGCGGATATCCTCGCTTTCTCTCTATAGGATTCATACTTTTCTTCAGCCGATCTGTGGGTAGCTTTCATTAGAAGTCCTTTCCTTTTTGCAAAATATGTTCAAATTTCACGGGGCATTGATGCTTGATAGTAACTACTACATAACGCCCGCAGCAACCGTGGCTTTGTAGTGGAGCCGAAGGCGGAATGAAAAAGCCGTCGGCTTGCCTGCGATTGTTGGGCGATTCATAGTTACCATTTAGCAAGTTCATCCACCAGCTGCGGGTTTCTGGACATAAATGCCACGTATGATCTACCAAGTGACGTCAGTATGTAGTCACTACCTTCTTCAATCATTAGCCCATTACTCACAGGATAGGCCACATATTTTACCCAATCCCAATCGCGCAATGGGTCGCCAACCAGCTCTTTTATCGAAAGGAAATTATGCTCGGCGTCTTCTCTGCTAATGCGGCCACCATTGTTAGCCATTATTGAAAATAAGTTGAATTGAGAGCGAAACAAAACATTGTTAATGTCAAAGTATCGAATTGCGCTCTGAAGAAGTGACACTTCCTGAGATAGCAAATCGACAACTTCTTCCGAATTGATATCGAGAGCGGCGATATGTGCTTTTATCCCCGCGTGTATATCTTCACTAAATTCCGTTTTATGTTCTTCGTGCCGCTGCCGGATAGCCTCTAAGCTCATATTCTCTGGCAAATTAACGGCGCTACCACCGGAACCCTCAAGAGCTTCTAAAGACTGCTGAGCGGCGACAAATTTCGCTGATACTCCAGATGCAGACGCAGAAAGCTCTGAGACTGTATTTTTAGAAAAGAATTTTTGAAGAGTTTCAAGTATGCCAGCACGAAAACGAATTCCGATGACCAACACCGTTATTGGCCATGCAAGGGCCTTGATCAGCTCTACTACTAGGCCAGGTGTCCAGCTGCACAAATTTTCTTCCATGTGATCTCCTATCGCCTAACAGTTTATTCATGTGCATGCGCGTTTGCACACTTCGCTTCATTTCTATGTTTCGAGCATAACCGCCTATCAAGATTAAGAAAAGTGCCTCTTACGGCACGAATGGCCGGTGTGTAAACACGCATGCGCGTTTACACACCTTCTACTTCTTTACAAATGGCACACTATCACTCCTTTAATATTTTTAGCCTTTTGATTTATAAGTTGTTTTCAAATTAGTTGGAGTCAAAACACGCATGCGCGTTTTGGCGCTGGAATGCAAACGCGCATTGATTCTTGTAAATCCTTAGATATACTGTTTATCTATACAGTATATTTTATTGCAAGGGGCATACTGTGAATTCATGCGTTGATGATGCCACTTCTAACGATGCTGACTCTGATGTTATGGCGCAAGGCCGCAAGGTCTTACATATTGATTGCGACTGTTTTTTTGCCGCCGTCGAGATGCGTGAGCAGCCCCACTTAAAAGATAAGCCCATCGCGATTGGTGGCGAGTCTGATCGTCGTGGGGTGATCGCGACCTGTAATTATCCGGCGCGTCAGTATGGTGTGCGTTCAGCTATGGCGACTGCTAATGCTCGGCGTTTGTGTCCTGATTTGATTTTGCTGAAGGGGCGTATGGCTTTGTATAGCCAAGTGTCGGCTCAGTTGATGGAGATTCTGCGTGATTTCTCGCCGCTGATTGAGCAGGTATCGGTAGATGAAGCTTATTTGGAGTTACAGCCGGAGCAACAAGCCAGTGAGGTGGCTCGGGAGATTCGCGAGCGGGTGCGTAACGAGTTGGGTATTACGGTTTCTGTTGGTGGTGCACCCAATAAGTTTTTGGCAAAAGTAGCCAGCGATTGGAATAAACCCGATGGTCAAAAGATGATTCCCCCTGAACGAGTCGATGCGTTTGTACGGGTGTTGCCGGTGGGCAAGATTTCGGGGGTTGGGCCTGCGTTTCAGGGGCGCTTGAAGGCGGTAGGCATTGAAACCTGTGGCGATGCCAGAGGTTGGGATTTAAAAGAGCTGGTGCGTCGTTTTGGGCGCTCTGGGGTGTTGATTTATCAGCGTTGTCGTGGGCAGGACAATAGGGTGCTAAGTATGGAGCGTATTCGCAAGTCGGTGAGTGTGGAGCGCACTTACGCGAAAGATTTACAGCGTCAGGATGAGTGTTTGGCTGAAATCCCGGCCTTGTATGAGCGCTGGCAAGAGCGTATTGCTCGCACGCCGTGGCAGGCGGAGGCGTTAGCGCCGTTTGTGAAAGTGAAGTTTGATGATTTTACGCAAACAACGTTAGCTGATGTAACTGAGCTGGCGACCCCGGAGGGGTTTGGTCGTTTGTTAATGCAGGCTTTGCAGCGTGAAGATAAGCCCGTGCGTTTATTGGGAATTGGTGGGCGCTTCCCTCAGGTGAGTGAGCAGCAATTAAGTTTGTTTTGATGCGTTTATTATTTCTTTTAACTGCCCATATTAAATAAACGCAGCAAACATACCTGCTGGAAACAACAAGATAGACCCCCAGCTGATCGAGACACCTAATACGGCTCCCACGATAACGTCAGTGGGGTAGTGCATACCTAAAACCACTCGTGATAATGCAACCAAAATGGCGAAAGGCACGACGACGTACATTAGTGGTGGATAAGCCCATGAGAATAATACCGCGAAGTTGACGGCGTTCATGGTGTGGCCAGAAGGAAAACTGTATTTATCCAATGGCGCGGTGTGCGCGTGAATATCCGGAAAAGATATAAACGGGCGCTGGCGCACTAGGCGATTTTTTAATTGGCTGTATATCAGTAAGCACACTAATCCGGTGACGGTGATGTGAGCTAAATCGAATAAGCCCACTAGTTTCTCTGGGCTTTCGAGTGCTTTTAATAACGGCAGGGCTAAGGCTAATGAGTACCAAAATACGCCGTCACCTAAACGGCTAACGCTTTTAAAAAATAAGCGTATCGCTCGCATGTGGCCCATGCGGTTTAAACTTTGGCACAGTGTTAGCTCAAAGTGATCCGCTTTGCGGAACAGAAACTCGGCTCTTGCTTGGCGCTGTTTGAGTACGTCCATGAGAAGTAACCTCTATGTGTGCAGTATTTAAGGTGTGTGCAGTGCTCTGGCTTAAGTGCTGCAAAAATTCGTCGATGATGCTGTCCCAAGAAATATCACTCGCGGTTGCGCGTGCATTTTGGCGTAAGGTTTTTAATAAATTAGGCCGTTCAATGAGCGATAACGCGGCTCTGATAAAGGCAGCTTCATTACCAAAGTCTGCCAGCATGGCGCTGTGTTCGTGTTGGGTGTGTTCGTGGGCGGCGGCGTAATCAAAGCTGACCAGTCCCAATCCACTGGCTAGGGCTTCTGTTACAACGTTGCCAAAGGTGTCGGTCAGGCTTGGAAATAAGAAGATGTCGCCACTGGCAAAGTGGGTGGCTAGGTCGTTATCGCGTTGAATGCCCGCAGCAATCACATCAGGGTGGCGCTGACGTATGCCTTCCAGTTCTGGGCCATCGCCTACAAGTACCAGGCGGATGCGGTCGTCTTGGTTTTTTAGAGCTTCGTAGGTACGTACTACGAGTTGTAGGTTTTTCTCCGCCGCAATTCGGCCAACATATAACAGCACTAAATCGTTTTCTTTTACGCCCCATTCTTTACGGAGTTCGGCACTGCGTTTTTCGGGTGAAAAGCGTTGGCTGTCTACGCCGCGAGCCATCACGCGAACTCGCTCAAATCCGTGAGAGGTGAGTTCATCCGCTTGTTGCTGTGTCGGCACTAAGGTCGCTGCGGTGCGGTTATGAAACCAACGCATGTAGCGATACCCTAGGTTGGAAATAATGCCTAGGTTGTAGTGCGCACTGTATTGGTGAAAGTTGGTATGGAATCCACTGACGACGGAGATCTCTATTTTTTCTGCGGCCTTGGTGGCTGCCCAACCTAATGGGCCTTCGGTGGCGACATAAATCGCCTGCGGCTGAAAGTGTTGTATGGCGTTGCGTACGCGACGGTAATAAGGCAAACCAAACTTCATTTCTGGGTAGTTTGGAATGGGTAAGCCCGGAAGCGTTAATGTGTCTGGCTCGTTGGTATCGTGTTTATGTTGGCGCGGGCGAATGATCTGTACTTGAATCCCGCGAGCACGCATGCCTGACACAAGGGTCGAGAGGGTGTGCGCTACGCCGTTCACTTCGGGGGCGTAGGTTTCGGTAACTATGGTGATGCGTTGAACTGGTAATGACATAGCAATGGGGCCATTTAAACTGCCGATGCTAGTTACTTTGCGCTTGTAATATGACGGAAATGTTTCAAAGCGGTGAAGCTATGATGACGACCAAGCGTTTTCTTGGGTGAGAGTTTTTAGAGGGGAAAATAATGAGTAGGTCCTAAGGCGGCGGAGCCGCTCTTAGGAGGTAAGCTTATTGGTATTATAAGGCTGGCTTTTTGTTGCTTATCTTCGGCCTATTTACCTTCGCGTCTATTTTCCTTCACGATAATAAGACGGCGCATTTTGTGTCCAACGGCGGAAGGCTTTACGGAAGTTGGATGGGTCGCTATAACCGACCAAGGCGGCAATTTCTTCAATAGGCAGATTTGAGCTGCGTAAGTATTCAATCGCCATTTCTTTTCGCACTTCATCCAGAATACGCTGATAAGACGTGCCCACATCTTGCAGGCTGCGGCTTAGCGTTCGTGTTGAGGTCGCTAGCTGGCTGGCGACGTCATCAACCGGAGGAAAGTGACCCGGGTTGCTCAGCAATATGCGGCGTACTTTTGCGATGATGCCTTCTTTAGGTCCCATGCGGGTGAGAATTTCTTCACACTGGCTTTCGGCCATGGCGGCGGTTGCGCGATCAGCCATTACTAATTTGAATTCGAGTACTTCGTTGTCGATTAAAAACTCGGTACGAGGTTGATCGAATAAAATCGGGCAGTCAAAAAACTCGCGGTAGCGCTCGGAGTAATTTGGCTCAGGGTGATTCATGTGTACTTCAACCGGCTGCGCTTCGTAGCGGCCAGTAAGAAAGCGTGCCAGCGTTGAAAACGCAGCAACAAATACGTCGCAGATCATGCGGTAGATATGATCAAACGGGATATGGCTGGTCAGGCGCACCGCTGACTTTTCTCCCATATCAATGACTTCAAAGGTAAACGCAGGATCAACCAAAGTGTGGTATTTCATACCGAGTTCTAGTGCACTGCGCAAATCGGCACAGCTAAGTACGGCATAGCCAAGCATACCAAACTGGTTGATATTAATGGCGGCACCAAGGTCTAGGCCGGCGCTGTCGTCAGGGTAATGACGGATCAGGTTTTCGCCGAGAAAAAGCATCTGCTGATATGTCAGCCGTGCCGAAGGGTCGTCAAGTACGTCGGGATTGATGCCTGTATTTTTTAACAGGTCGTCTCGACTAATACCTTTATCTTCCCCTACTTTCAGCATGGTTGCCGGTATGTTCACCGGTACCAGTGGGTCGGTAAGACTCCAGGTGCCTCTGATCATGGGATATCCAGTTTGTTGTTTTGCAGCCTTCAAGAATGACAGGCTTTTAAGTTAAAACCAAGCCGGTGTAATTCTATCACGGGCAAGGGGGTAGCGTGTTCATTATCGCCACACCATACTATAAACAGGGCATTTAACGCCATATCGGAATGTAACTGAATGTATCATTGATTCCGGAAGCCATGTTTGTGGGTGCTAAGGTACCGCCCAAACTCGGTTAGCTGGGTGCTTTTATGTTGCGTCATTAGTGTGAGAATCAAACGATTTATGCGTTTGTTTCTTTTGTGGGTAAAGAAAAACGCATGTTGGGGCCGATCAGGTAGCGCACCGGTATGAGTGGCGTGGAATCCGCACTGATGAAATAGCTGAGTCAGGATGGTGGCACTGTCTTTATGTAATAAGAACCACCAATATTTTGCGCGTATACGCTCTAACGGTTCAGGTTTGATTGTTTCAACCAGTACGTCAGCGGATAGCGATATATCGCGTTTATGAATAGCGGCATAACGCAGTAGGCTTAATATGGGGCTGTCAGCCGCGAGTGTTTGCGCTTGAACACGGCCATCCCATTCTCGATATACCAACGGCATTTGGGGTGGAATGGCGGCTCCGGCAGCCTCAAATTCGCTACTCGACTCATACTCTATAAGTTCATCATCCGCGAGGGTGGCTTCGCGAAGGGTCGTATAACTTTTATATTTTTCTGGAAGTTCTAACGCCCCTGTGAGCCGCAATAATGACATTTTTCGGTTGAGCGGTTTATGAAGTGCCAGCTTGCTTATGTCTTTTGCGAGTAAGTGCCATTCTGCTGGCCCTTGGTAGAGTGTTTCACTCGCGTATTTAAGGCCCTGCTCTAAATCAAACCAGTGCTCCGCATGGCTAGTCAGTGGATTAATCGTGGGGCTCTCAGGTAGCTTTTGCGTGCTTATGATTTGGCTGGCGTACCAGACAGGCGCTATCCGCATCAGCATGTAGCTAACCCACTGTTCTAGCTTGTCTAGCGGTGATGAAGTCATAGCTTATTAAGCACTGCCTATTTTCTTAAAGCTGTATCTTCATTTAAGCACCTTCTTGGCAGTTGTGCTTAGACTGCTTTTGGGTGCCGCTCTGCTGATATACTGTCGCGAATTGTTAGGAGAGGTGTGACATGGCTGACGTTTATATTCCTGTGGGCAGTGTTTCAGGCGCGGCAACCGCAGTTGCTGTTGCGTGTGCTAAGGCATTAGAAGCGGCGGGGCACAAGGCAACGGTTGATCAAGCAGCGTCCGTGGCGGCGCTAAATGCAGGTAATTGGGATGCGGTATTGGTGGTCACATCGACCACAGGGCGGGGTGATATCCCAACCAATTTGGCGCATTTTTATGTGGAGTTAGAAGCACAATTTCCGTTACAAAATGATCGCCCGTTTGGGGTGATTAGTTTAGGTGATAGCTCGTACGATCAAACGTTTTGTAATGCCGGTGCATTAATGGAAGAGCGTTTTTACCAACTGCAAGGCAAGGCCCCTGTGCCGCGTGTCACAATTGATGCGACAGAAACACAAACTCCAGATGACGATGCGTTGTTCTGGTTGCAAGAATGGATGTCAGCGGCGCTGACATCCTCTTAAGCTATTCGTTTGCGTTAATACTAAAAACGAACACTGACGGCAAATTGCGTGGTGATGTTACGGTGCTCAATGCCTTCTGGCGGCTTGCTGTCCCAGCGAGCCTGCCATTGCCAGCTGAGGTCGGTATTGCTGGCTACTGGTACGCTGTACGAGAGGCGACCAAGTGCGCGTAAATCTTCGGTGTCATCGATGGACGGCTGTAAATACACAGTGCCTGCCAGTTTGCCTAAACCAAATGGTGTTTCGCCATGGGTGTATAAGTTAGCCCGTGTGAGCTGAGCTTCGATGGCGCCGTCGCCATTAGTTTCTTCCACTTGCTCGTGAAACAGACCAACGCCTTGGCGTATTAGTTGGGTGGGTTGCCAAAAATATTGAAAGCGCACCCCTGCACCCGCTAGAAAGCGGTATTGCAAGGCGGCAAACGGATCACGCTCATATTGCAGAAAAGTCTCTTGTCCAAAGGTTTCGCGATAATGGCGAACATAACGCAGATGAGAAAAGGTCGTGTCTGTCACGCTGTCATCGTTCACGGATTCGTAAGTGCGTGCATACCAACCAAACACTTGATGATCGGTATTTTGCCAGCCAGTGTTTAAGCCGAGATTCCAATTACGTTTTTTGCTATTCCCTGAGGCTGCATCAAAACCGGCGTTGATACTGGATGCCCAACCATCCGCACTTTGATTGCGGCGCTTAGCTTCAATATCGGTAATGGCATTAACTTGTAAGGGGATAAGTAGTAGAAGTAGGGCGCGATACATACGGGCCTCCGTCGTAAAGTGGAGGCGCATTATATCATTAATGGGGTCGTGCTGAGTCTATGTTGCTGAACAGTGTATGCAGTTGTTGGATTTGTTGGCGTTGGCTGTAGCTCGTACCGGGTTCGGCTGACGCTTGATAGGCTTTATCGACAATCGCTTTTGCATTGATGGTGTTGTCACCGTCTTCAATATCTCGCCGTGCTGTATGAACCAAGCTCAGTGCGCTGATGCCGACACGATCAATGAGTCCAAATTCTTCTAAACGATTTTGAAACGCTTCCAGCTGTTCGGGAGGTAACTCACTAATATTGAACTCTGCAGCTACAGCGCTCACCATCACGGCTCGGTTTGAAACTTCATACAGACCTAGGCTGTTATCTGTGGATGCTTTTTCGACGTCAGAAATGGGAGCCGTCGCTTCTGCAGCAGAGTTTTTAAGCTCTGATGGGCCGGGTTGGTTTTGCAGGTAGTTTGTTAATGCATTGAGTAGCATATAAGTCTCCTAAGCTAATTACTTATTAGCAGACCTTGTGCCAACTTTTAACTGTCTGTTTTTAAAGGACTTTTTAATCTCAGCTACGTAAGTGCGGCAATCTGTGACCGTCAAAAACTAAATACTGACGGTATAAATTTGCCCATGGGCGGTTTCAGCTGTGTCGCTGGCGAAATTGTTACACTTCGGGTCAGTATGGCTTGTGTGGTACGGGCGTACTTCATTACTGTTCATATTTTCGACATAATGCCCGCAGAAGCTGCGGAGATAGCATATGTCAGAACATCAGTCTGATAATAAAGGTGGCGAGCCATCACAATTAAAATATCGCGGACGCCGTGCGAGTCGCGAAAAAAGTGAGCAACGCCGCCGTCAAATTTTAGAAGCCACCATGCGTATTATCGTCCGTGATGGTGTACGTGGGGTGCGTCATCGTGCTGTTGCCGCTGAAGCAGAAGTCCCTTTGGCTGCGACCACATATTACTTCAAAGACATTCATGAATTGATTGCCGATGCTTTTACTCTATACACCGAGTGGGCGCTGGATTACGTGAATCAATTTGCCGCCGATTTTCGGATTACGGCCCATGACATACGTGAAATGGATTTAACCGATCGTGCTCAGCAACTGGAAGCGATTGAGCGTTTAGTGGAAAAGCTTGCGGGTTTTTGTCGTGGCAAGCTAACGGAAGACACACACATGTTGATCAGCGAACAGGCATTTCGGTACGAGGTGTTTGTTGAGGATCGAGTGCGACGCTTAGCCATAATGCACAGAGATGCTACCTCGGCAGCGGTGCGAGAAATTACTGAGTTAATGGGGTCGCAAATGGTTGAAGAAGATTCAGCCATCGTGATGGCGATACTTCATTCTATTGAGTATCAGTTATTGTTGGATGGCGGGGTTGAAAATAATGCGCCTGAGCAAATACTCAGACGCTACTTAAGCATGTTGATGCCAATGTTGGTCCAGCCCGAACTTTAAGTGTTAACGCGATAGCCGCTGCGCATTAATAAATTGCGCACTACATCCATCTCTACTTGGCCAAAGGCGCGTACGTGGTAGCAGTGTTCGCACATTACTGTACTGGTACTTTTCAGCGTTTCTAGGCTGACGTCTGTGTCTTTTTCGCAGTGGTCGCAGGTGACAGGAATCAGTACACGCTCTGAAAGAATGGTGCTGAGTTCGTTGTCGTTATCTGCGGTAATGCGTATTGCTTGAGTCATGGTGCGCCCTTAATTTTTCTTCGTTTTCTGAACGTTCTTTCAGGTTAGCAGCAATTTTCTGCAATCCAGTGACTGCTGCAGTACTTATGGTGAACAATTGTAAAATTAAATACTGCCCACCTCCTTGTGTTGAATACAGTGTAGTCACTTTGTAATCGACCTGCACAGAATGTTACAAAAAAGTCAGATACGTCATTAAAGTGCCGATAAATTATCGGTTAAGCGTTTTACCACTTCATCGGCAATGGCGAGGGAGGCGGTTAATCCGGGGCTTTCGATCCCCAATAGGTGCAGTAGTGGTGGCTCATGTAACGGTCGGGGGTTAACAAATGTAAAATCTGCCGCGCTTTCATTTGCACGACTGAGCTTGGGGCGAATTCCAGCGTAATCCGGGGTGAGACGATTAGAGTGTATTTCCGGGAAATAGGATTGAATGGCGCTTGTGAATGTCTCTTTAAGGTCGGGAGAGACGGTATAAATGTCGTTGTCAGTCAGTTTGACCTTGCTTTCGAGGTATTGAGTGTCCGGCCCAAACCGGACTTGGCCACCCAGATCAAGGGTGGCGTGTATGCCTAACCCGGTTAAATTCTCTTCTGGTAGAGGATAGATAAGGTGGTTAAAAGGACGTTGTCCGGAGTAGCTAAAGTAGTGTCCTCGGCATAGGTGCAGTGGTGGTAGTGTGTCTAAGGGGTGTCCGCAGGCCTGTGCGACGTCGTGGCTGTGCAATCCCGCCGCATTGATTAATGCTTTGGAGTTAACCGTATACTCACCGTCAGTGGTGGTTAGTGTGACGTGCCAATGATTGTTGGCGTGGCTTGTTATGCTGGTGGCACGTTTGAATCCCGTATGCTTCATCAGTAGCCCCCCGCGCCGTTCGGCGTCTTGAGATAGGCGCAACATATATACGTGGCTATCAATAATGCCGGTCTCGGGAGACAGTAAGGCCTCGGCAGCGTTGACCTGTGGTTCTCGTTCGCGCAACTCAGTGGCGGTTAAGCGAGAAATAGGAATGTTTAAGGCGTGTGCTTTTTGTTCAAGTTGAGCCAGCTTAGGATGATCCAGTGACGGGGCAACGATCAGCTTACCAATACGCCGGTGGGGAATGTCTTGCTCTTCACAATAAGTATAGAGCTGCTTACGCCCACGAAGGCATAGGGTTTCTTTTAATGAGCCTGAGGGATAATACAAGCCTGCATGAATCACTTCACTATTGCGGCTGCTGGTTTCACTGCCAAAAATAGAGTGCTGTTCAACGAGAAGTACTGAACCGTGCTTAGCTAACGCTCGTGCGCAAGCTAAGCCGATAACGCCGCCGCCGATGATAGTGAAATCAAAGTCGACGGCCATCAATCAAAAGATAAGGTCAGAAGCACATTCGTGGTGCATAGGGTTGGCACGGCAGCGAAGCTTTTTCATGAGTTTCATCATCTGGGTGTCGTACACACCGCGGCTTGCTAGTTCATCGCGAATGCTGGCAAGCATATCTAGGTATTCCAGTTCCTGTTCATCTGGAAGGTCGATCCAGTAGTTTTCTGAAATACCATTTTCAGCGGTGATAATGTGTTGCATGGCTTTGTCGAAGCGGCTTGCCACAAACTCACGGCTTTTTTGCCCAAAGCCTTCAGGAAATTGATCGCTGTATGAGATCAGCTGAAAGTTCATTTGTGCAAACGCAAAACGATAAATTCCACCGTCTTCACCGAGCCCTTTGTACATTTCAAAAGGTTCGTAAGCGACGGCTGGGGCGTAAGCGATATCAACGTCGCCATTATTAAAGCGTGGTGCAAAGGTCGCGACGGTGGCAGGCACCATGGTAGCGCCTATATGTTCAACCACATGGCGTGAGGCTAAATCATAATCAAGCGTGGCTACTTTACGGCCTGCGGCGGCTTCCACAGAATCAATGGCGCGATCACGAACAAAGATGTAAACAGAGCCGCCAGGAATAATACCGACGATTTCGTAACGGCCATCTTCCATGTATTTTGCCGCCTGTGGACGTGCCAGCATGCTGATGAGTTCACGCATTTGTTCATAGCTGGTTAGGCCGCCAACAGCTTCTAGACTGCCAGTGAATACGTTAAATGGGCGAATGCGTGTGCCCGTAACGAGGGCCGCGTCGCACATGCCCGATTGAAAGTCTGCTAATGCGACGGCCTCGTTGGTATAGGCTTTAAGTTCAATTTCAACTCCCCAAGCTAATGCAGCGGTGCTGTAATCAATCATTCGTGTGTAGATAGGTCCACTTGCACCAACAGGATCGAAAATACAGTAAGTCTTTTTCGGAAGTTCCTTTCCTTCAGCGGCGAAGGCCATACTGAAAAGAGCGAGCGCGATTGCAATCAAGCGCATTGTATTTATCCCCAGAGTTATTTTTTTTAGAGTGGTGAGTTAAGGCGCTAATGATACTCATAAAAGCGCGTCAAACAAAAGTGCGTATCAGACCTGATTTGTATCGTTTCTTTTGGCAGATTACCGTAGATTCAGTACCATATAACCTCTTCATAATTAATGTCCGGAATGCCCAATGGATGCAGCGGTTGTAGAAAAGTACGGTATGGTCATCGGAGTCTCGGTGCTCATTGTCTTTATGTTCTTCATAATTGTCGATTTAGGGCGACGTTCGGGGGCGGGTAAATTTGGTTTAGTGATTCTTCTGCTTGGATTGGGCGTCGGGATGTTGGGTTTTGTAATTAAAGGCGTGCTCACTTATTTTCTCGATCTTTGATACTTTGCGCCTATCAATAGCCTATAGGCTTATATTGTCTCTTTTCGTCCATTTTTTTGTGTACATGGCACAGACCTTGACTAGTACTTAGTTAACACCGCTGTTTTTTTGCAGCAAATAACTCGTCAGGGAGTTCATTATGCCGGTAGCACGTGACCTTTCACCTTTGAGGGATAATCAGGGGTTTGGTGTAGGATTGAATATATGCACCCTTAATGGTCGTGAAATGCCTGCCTCGGTATTTTCGGGTGCAGAAGAAGTGCAGATTACATCGCATGAACCAAAACAATTACGTGAGCTGGTGACAGGCCTGTTACCTATGGCTCGGCACGTGTTGCTACGGCGCTCAAAGTTGGCGGGTCAGCCTCTGCACTTGCACTACATTGATACTGAAAAATCATTGAGCGCTAATTCCGATGCATTGCGTGACTTTATTGATTCAATTCAGAACACGCGTGCGGTATGGATGCCGATTTCAGGCAACGCCAGTTTAATTTTGCATACGCTTAGACAAGTACTTCCGTTGTACGGTGCAAAACAGTTGGCGTTATTGAACTTGTTGTATGTCGGTGAATCTACATTGCAGCCGCTACTTCAGTTGTTAGCAACAGACTCAGGCATGGATTTTTCGTTTCACGCACTATACTGATGTGAATTGCTGCCAGTGGCGTTAGACTGTTAATACCACTGACGGTAAGTGAAATAGGAGATAGACATGCCACAACGAGCACTCAAGGAGCAGCTTGAAGCCCTCCACGCTACGTTAAAGAGCACGCCCGAGCTCAATCAAGATGAGCACGAACTACTGCTTAAAATCGCCTCAGATATTGCTGAGCTGGAAGGTAGCGACAACGAACCCGCCGACATCAGCGATATGATTCAAGAACAAGTCATCCGCTTCGATCAAGATTATCCGGCGCTCTCAGCAGTACTCCGCCAGTTGACCGATACACTAGGGCGCATCGGCGTCTGAGGAGTGCGAAATGCGCCACATGCCAACAATCACTGAATTGATGACTGCGTTTCCTGCGCATGTTGATGAAAGCACGAGCCTTGCAGAGGCAGCTAATCACATGGCCGAGCATCATTGCCATCATCTCCCAGTAATGAAGGATCACGATGTTGTTGGGCTGCTCTCGCGTGCTGATTTAGAATTAGCACGCAGCCCGGGGCATTCTATGAACGACATTAGTGAGCTTACAGCGGGTGACATGTGCCGACGAGATGTGGCGTCTGTGGATCTTCACACGCGCTTGGACGTTGTGCTCGATCAAATGCACAGTCGCGGTGAAGAGGCTGTACTTGTGTATAAACGGGAGCGATTGGCGGGTATTTTTACTCTTCAAGATGCGGCTGAGGGTTTTTCTCATTGGTTGAAAAAGACTTACCTACCGGACGATGATCCTTCTATTGCCTGACGGGTGTCAGGTGCTGACAATTTCTTTTGCACTCTTTATGGGCAAATCAAAAAAACCTGCTATTTTACAGAGCAGGTTTTTTTTATTGCCGATGTAGAAGCCGCTCCAGTGGAAAACCATTAATATTTTTTAAAACTGTCACAATGTTGAAAAAAATCTTTCATGGTCAATGAGTTAGGCTGCATCAGCTGTATCGCACCATCAGTTTTCGTTGGTTTTTATGCCTTGTTTAGCCTTTGAACAAGTTATTAATGAATCACTTGAAAAGCTGGTATGGGTCTTGCGACAGCATAAGCATTCAGGAGGAGCAGCCTATGTATAAGATCGCAGATATTCAGGACTACCGTAAGAATTCAGCCGAAAGCACATCATCATTTTCATGGATGAGTAACATGGCTCAGATTTTAGAAACCCGCTACCACGACGAAGACGCGATTCAGCAAATGCTGATGCTCGCGACGGAAGCGACAGGGTTGAGCAATATATCAGTGGCGGTGCCAGATTCACCGAGCCGATTTAAAGCACAATTTTGTTCAACGGGTATTTCTAACGGTGTATATAGCTTTGCTGTACAGCATGCGCTTTGTCGACAGTTTGAAAGTCGCGAGTGGTTGCTTATTCAAGAAAACAGCGAGCGCCCGGAACACTTTGACCCACAGTTTGATACTTTGAGCGGCTCGTTACGTTGCTTGTTAGTGCCGCTAATGTTGCGTCAGTCAGTAATGGCAGTGATGGTGGTGGATTTACGAGGTAGCAATGCGTCGACGTTAGATCTAACAATGGTTCGATTTATTGGTGCTCAAATTGCCAATATTCTTGCAACGCAAGTTGTTCCAAATTTCAAAACCTTGTACGCGCGTCCTTATCAGCGAGTGCAGGAGAACGAACTTGATGATATTCACGCCGCGATTGAAAAGTGCAATGGCAATAAAACCATGGCCGCTAAAGTGCTGGGTTTAACTCCGCGTCAATTACGTTATCGCTTGTCTAAATTAAGCGATACGGAGGTTGAAGCAGAGGCATAGGCCGAAGCGTTATATCTAAAAATAACTAGGGCACCTCTGATTAATGCTGCCATAACTGTATTAATCAAAGGTGCCCTAGCGTTTGATTAAACAGTTTTAATTCAAACTCCTTAATCAAACTGTCATTGAACTGCCCGCACACTGTGATGAGTTTAAGCAGTTAATCGGGTAAGAGATGACAGCTCTGCATTTATGTCTCGTCACAGAGACGTACCTTCCTGAAGTAAATGGCGTTGCTAATTCATTGCAACGTTTACTTTCCCATCTGAACTCGGATGTGTTTCGAGTCAGTATTATTCGAACGTCCCCTAAAGTGGATTACCCTCAAGCCGCCAATGAAATTTGGGTGCGTGGTTTGTCTGTGCCGCAATACCCAGATATTCAATTAGGTTTACCTGCTGGGCAGCGAATTCGGCGCGCATGGCGAGAAGATCCTCCCGATATTGTTTATGTTGCTACGGAAGGCATGTTGGGAGCATCTGCGGTTGCCCAGGCGCGTTACATGGCAATTCCTGTGATTAGCGCCTTTCATACGAACTTTCATCGTTACAGCGGTTACTACGGCATGGGCTGGATTCACACTGCAGTAATGATGTGGATGCGTCGTTTTCATAACCGAACTGAGGCGACGTTAGTGCCGTCTCGTTCAATGGTGAAAGAATTAACTGCCGAGGGGATTGATCGTGTTGAATGGTTACCGCATGGGGTAGATTGCGAGCATTTTACGCCTAACCTTCGAAGCCAGCACTTACGTCGAGCTTGGGCAAGTCATGATGAAACGGTACTTTTGTATGTGGGGCGATTAGCCGCCGAGAAAAATTTGCGCGTTGCTTTAGAGGCCGCAGAAGTTGCTCGTAAGGAAGGCTTCAATATTCGTATGGTGGTTGTCGGTGAGGGGCCGCTAAGACATGAGCTTGAAACGCTATACCCGCACGCTGTATTTACAGGGGTAAAAACAGGAAATGAATTAGCCCGTCATTACGCGTCAGCTGACGTATTTCTTATGCCAAGCCAAACGGAAACCTTTGGGTTGGTCACGCTGGAGGCGATGGCCAGTGGCTTGCCGATAGTGGCCTACAATATGGCGGCGGCTGGGGAGTGTGTGCGTCCAGGTGTCGATGGCTACTTGGCAGTGAATGAATCGCCTGAGGCGTTTTATGAGGCACTTCAAGCGCTACTGATGTCTGATTCAACTCTGATGGGAATTGATGCCAGAGCACAGGCTGAAAGTTTGTCTTGGCACATGGTGGCTCGTCAATTTGAACGTCGCTTATTTGAAATCGTTGCTGAACAAGACGCCAGTACCGATTTGGTACAGCCTTTGCAAAACCCTTTTTGATAATATTATTAAAAAGGGTGGGGAACGTATGGTTGAGTTTAATCGCCGCAGTATTGCACTACTGCGGAGTATTAAAAAACTTGCCCGAGATGAGGTCGGTGCCGACATTCATTTTAACTCACCAACACTAGAACAAGATTTAAGGCTAGTGGTGAAAAGCGGTGTCAGCGCTGAGTTGTTAGCACTGGTTGAAGATTTTCTACCCACTCAAGCGCCAGCGGCTAAGCCACAACCTATGCAGGAAAGAAGGGTGTATCGTGGTTGTGAGCTATTGATGGATGATGCTGAGCGTCAGCGAGAAACGGCCCCAAAGCGCTATCGTGGTCAGTTGGTGACGGCGTAATATTGACTCTTTTTGGTGCAATGATTTTATGTAGTGTGTCAAAAAGATACACTTGTATTGAAGTGGCACTTAAAACTATCCGCTTTTAAATATTGACCCACATCAATGATACCTCTGTGATTTAAACATAATGATTACCTCGCTTGATTCAGGTCAACGCCAGCACGTCATGCATTGTTAAATTAAGGCATGGCTGCAGCGACTGACGCTGTTGTAGATAACGAGGTAATAACTATGTTTATTGATGAAGTGGTATTCGCAGGATTGGCGATTGTCGGTTTAACCTGCATCTTTTTTGTGGGCGTTTACCTTGCGGTCAAAAACGATATTAAAAAGCACGGTACCGGCGAATAAGTTTTTTAACTTAGAGCTGATACCTTGCGAGCACAACTGGCGTGTCGATGCCGTTTTGCTTTAGCTCGTTTAATAAAGCGTCTAATTTGTTTTCTGGCACCGGGCCAATGCGTACTCGGTGCAGTGGTTTTTCCTTGCTTGCGGTTGGGTAAATCCCAATATCCCACTGTTCTGTTGTGATGTCTGTTATGCGATTTTTTAGCTTGTCTGCTGCTTCAGGTGTACTTAATGCACCGACCTGAACCCAGCGTACGGTTTGGCTTAATGGCGCTTTTAACACTTCAATAGATACTGGCGCAGTGCCTAATTTATGAATCCCTAGCTTAACGGCAGCGGCATAAGACAAATCAATGATCCGTCCTTCGTGAAATGGCCCTCTGTCGTTCACTCGCACCACAACCGATTCTTGAGTATCCGTTCGCGTTACTTTGACGTAAGCAGGGAGAGGCAGTGTTTTGTGGGCTGCCGTCATTTGATAAACATCAAAGATCTCGCCGTTTGACGTACGGTGCCCATGGAACTTCATGCCATACCAAGAAGCGATGCCTTCTTGCTTAAAGCCTGTCGCATCACTCATTAGCTCGTAGCGCTTACCCAGTACTTTGTAAGACGCTGGGTTGCCTAAAGCACTGCGGGGTTCTGATACGGGAACTGGATCGGGAATAGCTTCAACATTGGCAATGGCTTCTGGCGTGAAGTCGTCCGCGTATTGGTAGCGTGAGTTTGTAGTGCTACATGCACTGACCAGCAATAATGCGATCAGTGCAACGAGGCTTAATTTCATTTCAGCGATTCACTTAACTGGTACACGGCCATCGCGTAGAGCTTGCTGTGGTTGTATTGTGTGATGACGTAAAAATTGTATTCGCCCAACCAAAACTCATCGCCTTGTTTGCCTTCGAGTTTGATTAAGTTAGCAGGGTTATCACCAGCCACCGGGTAGGTCAGTGTGACGCCTGCTTTGGTTAGGTCAGATACTACATGTTGAGGTTTACGGCTCACGTTCACCAGTGGCTCATAGGAATCGCCACTGACTTTTACTCGTTGCGTAACGGGCTCTCCGGTTTTCCAACCATGCACTTTGAAGTAATTCGCGACACTGTGAATTGCATCGATTGGGTTGCCCCATAAATCCCGTTTGCCGTCGCCATCACCATCCACGGCATACGCAAGGTAGCTTGTAGGAATAAACTGCCCATACCCCATCGCGCCTGCGTATGAGCCTTTGATGGTTCCCGGGTCTACGCCTTCGTCACGCGCTAAGGCAAACATGGCTTTAAGTTCACGCCAAAATAATGGGCGTTTAGGGTAATCAAACGCGAGTGTCGAGAGTGAATCGAGCACACGGTAGCTGCCTTGACGAGTACCGTAGTAGGTTTCAACGCCAATAATCGCTGTGATAATTTCTTTTGGAACGCCGTATTTATCTTCAGCCGCTTGCAATACCTCTGCTTGGTTTTCGAGGAAGTTCTTACCGGCATTAGTGCGCTTTTCAGTCAGAAAAATATCTTGATAGCGGGCCCAGTTCATCGTGCCTTCAGCCGGACGTTGAATGGCTTCTAATACCGAATCCATTTTTTCAGCTTGAGTGAGCCATTGCTTAACTTCTGCTGCTGGAATGCCGTAGTCTTTTTGTACTTCGGCGGTAAATTCATCAACACGCGGGTGTGTATCGTAGCCCGCAACAGCAAGCGCGCTGGAACCGGTGAAGAGTGTGGCAGCAATTAAATGTTTCAGACGCATAAAATTTAATCCTATTTTTTCTGTCGATGCGTATACATAGACATTATTAGGCCGAAGCCAAGCAAAAGACTAATGACGGAGGTTCCGCCGTAACTGACCAAAGGCAGAGGGACACCCACCACAGGAAGGATGCCGCTGACCATGCCTATGTTCACAAAGACATAAATGAAAAATGTAACTGACATGCTACCAGACAGCAGACGACCGAATAGAGTTTCGCAGCGACTGGAAATGTAAAGGCAGCGCAAAATGATCAAGGTATAGAGTGTGAGTAGTAAACATACGCCAATTAACCCTTGCTCTTCTGCTAACACGGCAATAATAAAATCAGTGTGGCTCTCAGGTAAAAACTCCAGTTGCGACTGGGTACCTTGAAGAAAACCTTTACCGTGTAACCCGCCTGAACCAATGGCGGTTTTGGATTGAATAATATTCCAACCAGAGCCTAACGGATCAGATTCAGGATTCAGGAAGGTCAGTACTCGTTGTTTTTGATAGGCGTGCATAACAAAAAACCACATGACCGGTGCAAGCGCTGTGACGATGGCGATCATCGAGCCAATAAGTGCCCAAGACATCCCGGCAAAGAAAAGCACCAGCAACCCTGAGGTACTGATGAGAATCGACGTGCCCAGATCGGGTTGTTTTAAAATTAACACGGTTGGAATCATAATGATGGCAAGTGCCTGTATCAGATCCCGGAAGCGCGGAGGCACCGGACGGCTGGCCATAAACCACGCAACAGCTAGGGGTAACGCCAACTTCACTAACTCGGAGGGCTGGAAGCGAGGCAGGGCACCAGGAAGGTCGAGCCACCGTTGAGCGCCTTTGGCCCCCACACCGGCGACTAATACCCCAATAAGCAACAAGCTGCCGAAAGCTAAGGCCCAAGGTGCAATTAATTGATAGGCCCGTGGCGGAATTTGTGCGGCAACCAGCATCGCAACACCACCTAAGGCAAAGTGAATGGCTTGGCGTTTCACTACCCCAATATCCTGACCACTGCCACTGTATAGGATCAGCAGGCCACAACAGGCAAGTAGAACAATTAACAGCAGTAAAATCAGGTCGATATGCACACGAGCGAACAGCGCGCCGCTGCGCTCAAAAGTATGGTGTTGAGCAGGCGTTGATATGGTGCGACTAAAATCAGTGCTAGCCATTATCCTTCTGCGCCTCCGAGGTACTTATTAATAATTTGCTGCGCAATTGGTGCCGCAGTGCGCCCTGAAGACTCGCCGTTTTCGACGATGACCGCGATGGCTATTTGTGGCTTTTTAACTGGCGCAAACGCCATAAACCAAGCGTGATCACGTAAACGTTCTTGCAAGGCGTCGGAATCGTATTCGGCATCCTGTTCAATGCCGACCACTTGTGCGGTCCCCGTTTTACCTGCGATCGAGAAATCAAGATTACGTTGCAATGCCCGCGCTGTACCGTGCGCACCAATGATGACGTTTTCCATGGCTTTGGACATTCGTGCCCAGTTGTTTGAATCTTTTAGTTGGATATCTTCAATATTTCCGTGAGGCATAACAACGGGTTCGTTGTTCTCGGCAGACAACAGACGTGGAATTTGCCACTTCCCCTGATTGGCCAGTACGGCGGTTGCGGTCGCCAGTTGTAATGGGGTGACCGTCATAAAGCCCTGACCGATGCCTAGGTTCACAGTATCGCCGGGGTACCAAGATCCTCGCCGAGTATCTCGTTTCCAGTCGCGGTCAGGCAGTATGCCTGCGGTCGCTGAAATGACATCCGCTGACATGTCTTTGCCAAAACCAAACTGACCCAAAAATGGGGTTAAATTGTCGATGCCTGTTTTCACCGCGATGTCATAAAAGTAGGTATCACACGACTGTACAACGGCTTGTTCTAAGTCGATACGGCCATGTCCCTCGCGCTTCCAATCACGATAAAAACGATCATCGTTTTCTAATTGAAACCAGCCCGGATCGCGAATACTGTAGTTCCAGTTGGTGCTACCGGCCTGCAGTGCCGCTAAGCCAATAAAGGGCTTGAGCGTGGAGGCTGGGGGGTACGTTCCCCGTGTGGCTCGGTTAAACAGCGGTTTGTCTAGGCTGGATGTGAGTTCTTCGTAGGCGGCGTATGAAATCCCCGTGACAAAAGCGTTAGGGTCGTAACCGGGGTTGCTGTACAGCGCCAGAATACCTCCAGTCTCGACTTCAATTGCCACGACCGCACCACGCCGTTCTTTAAGTAATTCGGCGGATAATAATTGCAGCCGACTGTCGAGATGCAGTGTGAGGTCTTTGCCTGGCTGAGGGTCAACCCGTTCAAGTGTTCTTAGTAGGCGTCCGCGAGCGTTTGTTTCAATTTTTTCATAGCCTACTTCACCATGAAGGATGTCTTCATAGCGTGATTCGATACCAATTTTGCCAATGTGGGTCGTGGCGCTATAGCGACGCCTGTTGTCGTCATCGCGTTCAATTTTGTTCTGATCGCTTTGATTAATACGTCCAACATAACCCAGAGCATGAGCAAAGGCTTCGCCGTGTGGGTAGTGGCGAATCAGCTGCGCTTCAACATCGACACCAGGTAGGTAAAAGCGGTTGACCATGACGGCGGCAATTTCTTCTTCGTTCAAGCTTTGACGAATCACCAGAGGTTCGTACGGGCGTCGATACCCTCGACGTTTTTCAAACTGTTCAAGGTCTCTGTCGGTAAGGCCGACCAGTTCGTTCAGGGACGCTAAGGTTTCTTCGAGGTTATCGACTCGTTCCGGCACGATTGTCAGGCTGTAAGCGGGGATATTCTCTGCGAGCAGTATGCCGTTACGGTCGTAGATTAACCCTCGATTGGGGGCCACCGGACGAATTTGAACCCGGTTGTTCTCTGAGAGGTTTTTGTATTTTTCATGCAGGGTGACCTGCAAATAGATCATGCGCCAAGCCAAGGCCGAAATGCAGACCAGTACTAAAATCGCGGCAGCAATCGCCCGCGCCCGAAACAAGCGGCGCTCAAACGATTTATCCCTGATCGATTGTCCTAGCATAGCGATGGTTTACTTGTGGTAGGGGTGTCCCTGGAGGATGGTCCAGGCACGATAGATTTGTTCGGACAATAACACGCGAACAAGAGGGTGGGGCAGGGTCAATGCCGAGAGCGACCAGCGTTGCTTCGCGAGTTTCATGATGTCATCGGTCATGCCATCTGGGCCGCCAATTAATAATGCGACATCACAGCCTAGGCCTCGCCAACCCTCTAGTTGATTGGATAATTGTTCCGTCGACCAGGGCTTTCCATCAACGGCTAATGCGACGACGTGATCGCTAGGGCGTATTGCTTTGCGCAGCGCTTCAGCTTCTTGTTGCATGGCTTTGTCGATGCTGGCATTTTTGCCACGATGGCCGGGCGAAATTTCGACCAGCTCAATCGTGCAGTCTTTGGGTAGGCGACGGGCGTATTCATGAAAGCCTTGCTCTACCCAATCAGGCATTTTATTTCCGACGGCAAGTAGCCGTAATTTCATGCGTCGTTCTGCCCAACGTCCTGCACATCACTCTCTTGATTTCTTGCTTCTTGGGTTTCTCCCCAGAGACGTTCAAGATCGTAAAAATGGCGTGCTTGTTCGGTCATGACATGAACGACAACGTCGAACAGGTCAATGAGCACCCAGTCAGAAGAGTTACGGCCTTCAGTGCCTTTTGGACGTAGCCCTGCGTGTTTGGCTTTTTCTTCAACATTACCTGCTACGGCAGATACATGACGGCTGGAAGTACCATGTGCAATGACCATCCAGTCAGTGACTGAGGTGCGGCCGCGTACGTCGAGCACAATGATGTTTTGTGCTTTCATGTCTTCTAGAGCGTCGACGACGAGCTCTTTAATTTGCTCAGTTTGCATGCAGTCCTATCGGTATAGTTGGTGTTGTTTAATGTATTTCTGTACCTGTGTTGGGGTCAGAAAAACGATATTGTCGCCTTGCTTGATAGCTCGGCGCAAGTCAGACGCTGAGATATCCAGTTCGGGCCAGTGCAAATGACATATTTTGCCACCGCTACTGCTTAATAATGTGTCTGTGTTGCTGGCGTTCTTTTGCTTGATTTCGCCCAGCCAACCATCGCTTCGGGCGCTGTCGCCCGGGCGCGAAACCACCAAAACATTTGCATGTTTTAATAAGCGCTCTGGTTGGTGCCAACGATCAAACCCGTTCCACGCATCGTTGCCCATCACCCACGTTAAACAAGCTTGGGGCCATAATCGGTGAAGCTCTTCCACGGTTGCGGCAGAATAACTCGGCTCGGCGCGTTGTAATTCTATTTCGCTTGTTTCAATACCGCCTAAGCCGCCGTTTAAGTCGCCGCCTAAATCAGCAATGGCTAAATTAAGCATGGCTAGCCGCGCTGCCCCCGAGGCAAGGGGTTGCTCACGATGCGGTGGTACGTTGTTAGGAATCATCACCACACGTTCAAACCCTAACTCGCGCAATCGAACGGCGATTCGCAGATGCCCAATATGAACAGGATCAAAGGTCCCGCCCAGTAGGGCAACTGAATTGTGCTTACTTACGGACTTCACCGTTACCAAGCACTATGTACTTTTGCGAAGTTAAACCATCTAAACCGACAGGTCCGCGTGCGTGAATTTTATCGGTAGAGATGCCAATTTCAGCGCCTAGGCCGTATTCAAAACCATCGGCAAAACGCGTTGAGGCGTTAACCATCACTGAAGCACTGTCTACTTCGGTTAAGAAGCGACGCGCCAGCGTGTAGTTTTCAGAGATGATGGTGTCGGTGTGGTGCGAGCCATAGTGGTTGATATGGTCGATGGCTTCGTCCATGTCGTTAACCACTTTGATCGACAATACCGGCGCTAGGTATTCGGTGTGCCAGTCTTCTTCCGTGGCCGCTTTGATGTCGGTCAAAATAGCGCAGGTTGCTTCACAGCCGCGCAACTCAACGTTTAAGTGGCTGTAGGCTTCATCCAGTTGTGGCAGCATGGTTTCTGCGGCATCTTTATGAATCAGTAGCGTTTCCATGGTGTTGCATGTGCCGTAGCGATGCGTCTTTGAATTGATCGCTATATTAATGGCTTTGGTGCTGTCCGCTTCGCGGTCGATGTAAACATGGCAGATGCCATCTAGGTGCTTGATTACAGCAACACGAGCGTCACGGCTAATACGTTCAATTAAACCTTTGCCACCCCGGGGTACGATAACATCAACGTATTCAGGCATCGTAATCAGTGCGCCAACGGCTTCTCGGTCGGTAGTTTCAACGACTTGGACGGCACTTTGCGGTAAGCCCGCGGCCTTTAGACCCGCACTGATGCATGCAGCGAGGGCTTTATTGGAGGCGATTGCTTCTGAGCCACCACGTAAAATGGCCGCGTTACCTGATTTTAAGCACAAGCTTGCGGCTTCAATCGTCACGTTAGGGCGGCTTTCGTAAATAATGCCGATCACACCGAGAGGCACGCGCATTTTACCAATCTGAATACCACTAGGACGGTATTTCATGTCGGTGATTTCGCCCACAGGATCAGGCAGTGCAGCCACTTGCTCTAGGCCTTCTAACATACCGTCGATACGCGCGTCAGTTAACTCCAGACGATCAAGTAGGGCGGCATCAAGGCCGTTTTCTTGGCCGCGAGCCATGTCTTCAGCGTTGGCGGCACGCAAGGTCGCGCGTTGAGTTTCAATTTCAGCGGCAATGGCAGTTAGTGCACGGTTTTTATCTTTGGTCGATGAGCGAGCCATCGCGCGAGAAGCTGCTCGGGCTTGTTCACCCAGCGTTTGCATATAGTCAGCAACGTTCATCTGTGAATCCGATAGTAAAGTTGAATTAACTGAGTTGAATTATCTGAGACCTATTCATCAACTATGAATCAATAATGGTCTTTCAAGTGTGCGATAGTATACACGAACTACTACACTGATGACTCGGGTAGCGTGTTAGTTACTATATGACACTACTAGGGTTATCGATTAGCTGCTGCTCCGAAATTATCTGATTGGTTATTCAGGAATATTAAGGATATGGAAAAAGCCCAGTTTCACAGTCTAGTAGTGCTGCAAGTGAAGGTACTTTACTGTCTGTTTGCGGCCTTAGCATTGAGTGTCATTGCGGTACTCGACTTGATCGAGTCACACACTGTATTTGCTGCTTTTGCGGCTGGATTTGCTCTGATACTGCTACTATATGCCCTAATGCTGCTGTTACGCGGGCATCAGCGCTCGTCGCCATACCCAGAGTGGATTCTTGTATTTGCGCTGGCGATGTTTACTTTGTTTGGGATGCAGCAAAGTGAACAGGTCGTGCATTGGGTCTATTTTATTCCTGGCTTTATTTATTTTTTATTTGCCTTTCATGTGGCCAGTTATCTTGCTCTGATATACAGCACCGCGATGGTGTTGATGATTATCAGCGAGTTTGACAGTTACTTACGTCTTCAAATTCTTTTCACGTACGGTGCTTGTTACGCCTTTGCGGTGATGTATGCCTTGATTAATGAGCGTAATAATCAAGGTTTAAGTGCGATTGTGAATACTGATCCTGTGACTCAGGTTTATAACCAATATCAGCTGGGATTAGATCTAACCAAAGAAATGACTCGGGCAGACCGTCAAAGTGATGAGTTGAATTTAGTTGGGGTCGCCGTCCCGAAGGACTGGGAGTTATTAAAAACGGAAGAGTATGAAGAACGTTTGAGTTATTTGGGTAAAAAGCTCAAACGATGTCTTCGTCGCTTCGATACGTGTTATCGCCTTAACTCAGATCATTTTGTGATCTTGATGCCACACAGTTCAGAAGAGGTTGTTAGTGTGCTGTGTGAGAATTTAATGGATGACCTAGAGGGCAGTGAGCGGTATGACGGTGTGGCTAATGTTCGTACTTCTCGTGATCGTTACTTACCCGAGGATGAGATTCAAACCATTATTGATCGAATAGAAGGAGCGTTAAATGATCACCATGAATGATTTGCCACAAGATCAGTTACTGCCGCGCTTGCAGGCGACGGTGTACACCTTGGTGTCTGTTGCGTTACTTATTTTGATTTATGATCAATACCGCCAAGGCTTGTACTCGCTGGTGTTATCGAACGCGGTGTCGATCCCTGCGTTTTTGTTTAGCGCGATTTATATTTATATTAATCGTGATAAAGACGCTTTCTTGTGGGTGAACTACCCCTTAGTAGCCGCCCTTGCAGGGTTGGCTCTGTTTCAGTTGCCAGCGTATCCAGATTTAATGGTGCACTACCTGTTTGCTGTTCCTATGTTTACTTACTTTTGTTTGCCTATGTATCACGCCACCCTGTTTAACATCGCCACTGCGTTGGCGATGGCTGTGGTGTTATGGGTGCATGAAGACGCCTTTATGGCGTTGCGGTACACCACTAACTTTACGCTTTTGGTGTTATCAACGTGGTGTTTTGCCTATTTGATCTTGCTCAAAGGTGGGTCGTTGCAGCGTTTGGCGCTGACGGATCAGGTATCGGGAGCGTATAACCGTGAACATTTTTATCACTTGCTTGAACGTGAAACTGCTCGCGGTGAAGCAACACGTCAGAGCGTGAGCTTGATTGGTATTGTGTTGGATGATTATCGACAGTTAATTGACCTGCATGGCAATCGCACGATCTTGCAGTTTATGCCGCGTTTCGTGAAGCGTATTCGCCAGCTAATTCGTGGAGAGGATGACATTTTTCGTATGGAGGATGATTTGATCGTCTTGGTCTTACCTAACTGCGGAGAAGAAGGTGCGATTGTTTTGATGGAGCGGATGAAACGTAAAATCCAAGAGCAGTCGTGGCGGCCTTTTGCTGAGTTATCGATCAGTGTGGCGGCAGTGACTCGCACCAGCGCTGAAGACAGCGAAGCGCTAGAAAAGCGCTTACTTGGTCGTCTCAATAAGCAGCAACGCACCAGTCTACAGTTAGCCGCATTTAGCGAGTGATTACTCGCTAACTTCCGCCTTGATGATGCGTACTAAGGTCTGAATTTTTACTTCAGGTAAGTTGCTCAACTTTCCGTAAAAGTCGGCAGGATCAAGCACGTCAACCTTGCTGAAGCCGTCACCACGAAACCCATCCTGAATGGCTTGGTCATTGGGGTAGTGCAGTGGCCACTGTCCGCGCGTGAACAAACCAACCAAGCGCTGTGCGAATTTCACATATCGATATGAGGGATGGTCGGCAAAGTCTGGGTACAAATCCGTGATATACCAGCCTTTAGGGAATGCTTTTAAGCTCGTTGCCATACGAGACCAGACTTCGCGAATTTCAGATAATTCGAAATAATTCACTAAACCTTCGGTAATGATCAGCGTTGGTTGCGTTGGGTCCAACTTGTCCATTAGAGCCCCAAGCGAATGCTCGCCGTCAGGCTGCAGAATATTACACTCGTAGACCTCATGACCTTCGCTTAAGCCAATGTCTTCTAGCAACTTACGTTTACGTGCTGCCATCGCGGGCAAATCACCTTCGATATAACGCAGTTGCGGATAGGCTTTTTTAAGTCGGTAACCACGAGGCGATAAACCACAAGCCAACTCTACAATTTGAGTAACGCCTTCTTGTTCAATCAACTCTTTGACTTGATGATCAATGACCGAGTGGCGTTGCAGTAAAAATATATCTATGTCCGCACCCGCAAGTACACGCAGTAAAGCGTTGACTGGCGCAAGTGTGGCATTGGCGAAACGACCGGCTTGTGTGGCAAAACCACGTGCAGACAAACCGTGTTTGTACCAGATGTAGCCAGTGTAATGGGCACTGACGCTGATGCGAGAGGTATCTGTAGAGGCTGACTTCATTTTATTATTTTGGGCAATACTGGCTGGAGATGAGTCTCTCAGCGATGATTTGTCGCCCTATTCCTTTTAATCTGTGTCTCTGACCTTGTATTTAACTGGTTAACGAGGGGCTAAGCAATGTCTTTGCCCTTAATTAACCATGTTCGCGGATTATTCAGGGTAACTTTGCATCATATCGTCGTACTGAGCGAGACCTGCCAGCCTTCAAAGTAGCGCTTTGAACTGTTATTTTCTTGAAAGTCGCAGCCGTCACTGCAGTAATCATAGGTGCCCTAGTGTTTGAATATAGCTTTGATGGACTCAGCCCGATAGGGCTTTTGTTGGCGGTTTTTATGGTTTCCTTTGCCGAATCTCTAGCCGTGGTTGGTTTGTTGATTCCCGGTGTAGGGCTTCTGTTGTCATTAACGTTGGTGGCTGTGAGTGTACAAATATCTCCCTTACACTGGTTTGTGGCGGGTACGCTGGGCGCTTTTTTAGGGGATGGTGTTAGCTTTTGGCTAGGGCAGAAGTCAGGTCACACCATTCGTCATTGGCGTTTTTTTCAACGACATCCTCATTGGCTCAAAAACGCACAGCAGTTTTTTTATCGTTACGGTGTCTGGAGTATCGCATTAGGACGTTTTATCGGCCCTATACGCCCTGTTGTTCCTTTGGTCGCTGGGGCGATGAAAATGCAGCCGCGCATTTTTTGGACAGCTAACGCCTTGTCTGCCCCGGCTTGGGGCTGTGTCTATTTACTGGGGATGTACTGGCTGGGAGAAGAGTTTTTGAGCGTTGTCGATGGCCCGCGCTTGCTGGCTATATTGGTGGGCGCGAGCGTTGTGGCTGTGATCGTGAGTTGGCTCGCGCAGCGTAGAAGCTGACAGCTACCAGTCGATGGTTGTCATTAAATAGCTGAGGGTTCACTCGTTGTTGGGTAAGCTTTTTGGGCGGCTACGCTCGTACTTCAAATCTTTGTTTAACGAACCCACTTGGTATTCAAGATCGGCATTTTTTTGCTTTAGCTCACGATTTTCTTGCTCGTGAATTTTGTATTTTTCAGCCATGCCATCCAGAGACTCTCGTGCTTCTGCGACCGCTTGCTTCCAGCGTGATGACAGAAACAGGGCCGTAATTCCTGCCCCTAAAACAAAGCTCGCTAAAATTGCGACAATAAACATCATAGTAATTCCTCTCAGTTGTCTGGTCATGATAGCGAATGATAAAACCTGATACCATTCGCACTTTTACACAGAAAAATAAGGGGTAGGTCGTGTCTATTAGCCAATTTATCACGAGCAGCGGCGCGCAAATGCGTGTGTTTGACCTGGGTCGTCGTATCGCCAAAATTGGCCGTCGCGATTTTGAAGCGATTGAAAACCTAGCAAAACCCTACCCAACCCCTTATTTACGACACGCTTGGGTGGGGGTGCTTAGTTGGAACCCTGATAAACCGGGCCAACACAATATTTGGTTTTTGAAACTGCCATTGGATGAGCAGAATATTTTATTACCGGGGCCGCGAGATGAATTCTTACAGCACTGGCTTCGTGTGGTTCAGGCGCCAGATAAAGAGCACGGCGACGCCCCTTGTTCGTACAAGCCTGATGGCAACCGCATGGCCTATTTTCATGCGCTGGCATTAAAAACACTAAAACAACCTGAAACGCAGTTTTATGCCACCGCGCGTGCGTATTTGAGTGGAGATACTGGTTGGGATAACTGGCAGCAACTTGGTTTGCAAGGCTTGGCTGAGGTAGTTGCTCGCCTCGATGAAAACAACAATAGTGCATTGTTGGCCAATGCGATTGGTCATATTCCGACGGTCCCTCGTAATGTTTTATTAGGGTTCTTAGAAAGCGCTGAGCCTGACTCGCGTTTAACATTGGCATTGGCTGACACGCTTGCCAAAGTGATGGCTGAAGTCCCTACCGCGGTTGATTTGGCTGCATTTTGCCGTGCCTTATCGAACAGTGTAAGCCTTGACCAGCGACGCCAAATTTTACAGTTGGTGTTGCAGCACCCAGTGGCCAGCGAGCCGGAAGTGCTAAGTGCCGTAGGAAGTCGATGCTGGCGTGACTTAGAAGGAGCCACGTTGCATTTGTATCTAGAGCAATTGGCCAAAGCAGGGCAAGAAACCTTTATTGCATTAGTGGGCGATTTAATGACGTTGCCAGGTAAGCGCCAGCACATATTGGATGCGTTCCGTCAGCCTGAGCGCAGTGAAGAATTAAGCACAGCGATAGGTGTATTGATGGCCGCTGCGCGAGGTGGCTTGCAGTGAGCCAATGTCCCTGTCATAGCGGGCTTGCTTATAGTGAGTGTTGTGAAGATGTTATTGCGGGGGCTCCGGCGCCATCACCTGAGCGCTTGATGCGCTCACGTTATACCGCGTTTGCCACTGGGAAGGTTGATTACTTATTAAAAAGCTGGCATCCGTCAACACGTCCTTCAACACTCGACCTGCCAGAAAATACGCAATGGTTTGATTTACAAATAACGGATGCTAGCGAACAAGATCAGCGTGGTAGGGTGAGCTTTAAAGCGCGCTTTAAAGAAAACAACGAATGGTTTGAACTGGTTGAAACATCAGACTTTGAGCGTCAAGATCAACACTGGATGTATATTGATGGCAATGCTGAGTTTATTTTATTAAAACCTGGTCGCAATGATCTGTGTTTGTGCGGAAGCGAGCGCAAGTGGAAGAAATGTTGCGGTTAGGTCATTATTGCTGAATATTAGGTGTCATTGCTTACACACAGATGGCATCAGTCTTTTGGTCTGCTCATGCCCTTGGCCAGCATCCCCCAGATCATCAGCATTGAGCCGAAGGCAGATAACAAAAGCATGAGATCAACAAACGTGCTGTTACGGTGGTAATAACTGCTTTGTTCTGTTTTCTGTTCGACGCAGCTATTCGTGACATAATCAAAGAATAAACTTTGGTCAGTGCAGTCTGAAACAGTGGACAGTTCAATCCCATACAGGACGAGTAAAACAATGGCAGGCAACGCAAAAAGAATCGAACCTAGACGCATCAACATGTGCGCTAACTCTCCAAACTGGATGATGAAACTTGACAGACCTTAGGAATTGTCTGCATCTTACCCCTCAGCACCGATTCATCACAACGATAACAAGTGATTCATGAAAAAAATTTCTATGATATTTGTGGCCCTTTTGGCTACTGCACCAGCCTTCTCGGCAACGCCGGAAGAGCTTGATAAACTTCTTCAAGGGATTGATCTGGATATCGAAGCGCTACGATTGTCTTCGCCTCCAGGTAATAATGCGCTTGAAAAAATTAACGAATTCCGTGGCGAAGCTCCGTTCGACTTTCGTGTCGTTCGTTTAGCGTACAGCTGGGGTGAGGCATATATCTCGCTGTCTAAAGAGGCGCGCGCCAATGGTGATTACACCAAAGCGCAGGGCTATTTAGATAAAGTGTGGAAGGTAGCAGCCTTAACTAAAGGTTTAGAAGATGAACAGCGTGCTGTTGATGAAGCGTTGTCTAATTCTGGTCAAGCCAAACCTGCAGTGACTGCGGCAGTAGCCCCCAATGCAGCGGAAATTGAACGTCAGCGTAAATTGGCTGATGCGGCGGCTAAAGAAAAGCAGCGTCTAAAAGTCGAAGCTGAGAAACGGCAAAAAGAATTAGCGCTTCGTCAGGTTGAGGCAGATCGTAAAGCAGCCGCTGAACGCGAACGTCGTGAGAAAATGGAGCGTGAACGTCGCGCAGCATTGGCTGCCGCTCAAAAGGCAGAACAAGAAGCGGCTGAAGCGGCTAGAGCAGCGGCTAAACCTGTTAAACGCGCATCGCCTTTAATGTCATCGCCTGTGGATCTTGATGATATTGCTCTGGATGACATTATCCCTCCAGTGGCGAAACCCCGAGCCGTTAAAAGGCCAACCCCTAAACCGGTGGTTCGCACGCCTAAACCGTCGGCCAAAACATTGAAAACGCCAGTGGCGCAGTCGACTCGATTATGGGCGGGTGCGAGTGTGAATACGGAAGCGATCAAAACCTATGAAGTGCCAGCTGATTCACTGGCAAATCGTGATCGCAAGGTTGCGGATAAAATGGGCGATATTTGTCAGGTGATGGTCGATAAGGATGCTTCCGTGGTTGTTTCCACGGTCAGTAAGTCAGATTACCGCTGGTTGGCTGTGCGTCTGACTCTGTGTGCACGTCGTTTAGATTCAGGCTACCGTTTACGCCATAGCTATCAACCATTAGCGAAAAATGGAACACCAACGGTTGCTTTGCATCCGCCTCGTGAATCTTCGTTATTGGAACGTAGTGCCAACTAGCCAGTACTTCTAATGAGAGCGTTCCCTTAATCTTAAGGGAACCCTTATTCCCGGATGTGGTCGCATTTACTGGCTAGCGCTGACTTTGTCAGCCGCCGTGATACAATCCCGCTCACTTACACACGAATCTATGAATCCCATGCCTTTATTTCGTTTATTTACCGCTTCTCCTGTTATTAATTTGTCACTTTTTTTGTCACTTTTTTTGTCTGTGGCTGTCCACGCTACCGTCATTATCCCTAAGCCACCGGTGCTTGATGCCAGTGCTTACATCTTGATTGATGCAGACAGCGGCCATGTGCTTGTTGAACATAATTCTAGTGAGCAATTACCACCGGCCAGTATGACCAAGATGATGACCAGCTATATTGCTGTTCATGAATTGGTTGAAGGGAATGTTCAAGAAAACACGCTGGTGCCTATTAGTGTGAATGCTTGGAAGAAAGGCGGCTCTAAAATGTGGGTGCGTGAAGGCACTGAGGTTCCTTTAATTGATCTGTTACGCGGTATCATTGTTCAATCGGGTAACGATGCATCGATCGCCGTAGCGGAATATTTTGCCGGATCTGAAAGTGCTTTTTCAGGCTGGATGAACCAATACGCGCAAGAATTTGGCATGGTTAATACGCATTTCGAGAATGCTACTGGCTGGCCCGCAGAAGGGCACTTAACGACTGCTCGCGACCTTGCTACCTTAGCGAAGCACATTATTAAAGACCACCCAGATCATTACGGTTTGTATGCGGAGAAATATTTTGAGTACAACGATATTCGTCAACCAAACCGCAATAAATTGTTATGGCGCGATCCCAGCGTTGATGGTTTAAAAACAGGTCATACCGAAGAAGCGGGTTATTGTTTAGCCGCATCGGCTAAAAGAGAAAATACGCGCTTAATCGCAGTGGTGATGGGAACTCGCAGTGATGAAGCTCGTGCTCGTGAAACACAAAAATTGCTTGGGTATGGCTTCCGCTATTTCGAGACGTATAAACTTTATAGCGCCGGTGATGTGCTTGCTACCGAGAAGCTATGGCTGGGTAAACAAGACACGGTCGATCTCGTGTTGGGGGCCGATTTATACATGACACTTCCTCGTGGTTCGAAAGATGATTTAACGGCTGAAGTCGTGACTCCAGACTACCCAGAAGCGCCGCTGGCGATGGGAGAAAAAGTGGGTACGTTAACGCTTAAAATGGGTGATGATGTCATGGCGGAGCACGCTCTGGTCGCTGCGACTGATATAGACGAATCGGGCTTCTTGGGGCGATTCTTTGGCAGTATTAAACTGTTCTTTGTTCGTCTATTTGCTTAGGTATTTACTTAAGTATTTGCTTAAGTATTTGCTTAAGTATTTGCTTGAGGCCACTCCGCTAATGCCGGTGACTTGAAAAATCCACCGGCGACCCCCATATTTGTGTGAGCAATTTTTGTCAGATCCTATTTGCAGGTCGTACTGCGTGAAGAATCAATGAGGCTGAACCCGTGAGTCAACCCGACGCTCCCAAAATAGAATTTCCATGTACTGATTACCCAATCAAAATCGTTGGGGTAACGATTGAAGGTTATGACGAGATCATGATCGAAATTGTCAGCGCACATGCAGAAATCAGTGACAGTGATCGTACTCGAGTGAATGAAAGCAGTAATGGACGTTTTCGCTCGTTAACGATTTATATTACGGCGACAGGCCCCGATCAATTATCCAATATACATAGAGACCTCAGCGCACATCCAACTGTGCGCATGGTGATGTAATGCTAATTCGTCAGCTTGGTCTTGCAGAATATGATGCTGTATACGCTGAGATGACGGCCTATACTGAATCTCGCGACGACAATACCGACGATCAGTTATGGTTCTTACAGCACCCGCCTGTGTTTACCCAAGGCCAAGCGGGCAAGGCGGAGCATGTTCTATTTCCCGGTGATATTCCTGTCGTCCAAACGGATCGTGGTGGTCAGGTAACTTATCATGGCCCGGGGCAACTGGTTGTTTATCTGATGGTGGATATTAACCGTATGGGGTGGGGGCCGCGCCAACTAGTTAGCTCTATAGAGCAGGCACTGGTAGACACGCTTGCAGAATGGGGTATTGATGCTGCCCCCCGTGCTGATGCGCCGGGTGTATATACCGGTGAACGAAAAATAGCCTCGCTTGGGCTACGTATTCGTCACGGTCGCTCGTTTCATGGGTTAGCATTAAATATCGATATGGATCTAGAGCCGTTTAGAAGAATTAACCCGTGTGGGTATGCGGGCATGGAAATGACCCAGATGGTGGCAGAGACGTCACAAGCGATCAGTGTTGATCTCGTATCCGAACGTCTTGCATATCATCTTCAGCGCCTGATTGTGAAAGAGTCTTCAGGTATGACTAATGAATCTCCGGAGTAACAGATGTCTGATCGACCTAAGGTAGTGCAGGGTGAAAAATTACGTGGCGCTGATAAAGTTGCTCGCATCCCGATTAAGGTCATTCCGACGGAAGAAATTCCACGTAAGCCCGATTGGATTCGAGTACGAATTCCGGCGACACCTAAGATCAACGAAATTAAACAAAAGCTGCGTAAACACAAGTTACACACGGTGTGTGAAGAAGCGAGTTGCCCAAATATTGGGGAGTGCTTTGGTGGTGGCACCGCGACCTTCATGATCATGGGAGATGTGTGTACACGTCGCTGTCCATTTTGTGATGTTGGCCATGGTCGACCGAACCCTCTGGATGTTGATGAACCGGTAAACCTAGCAACAGCCATTGCGGATATGGGCCTCAAGTACGTGGTTATTACATCGGTTGATCGTGACGATCTTCGTGATGGTGGTGCTCAGCACTTTGCCGATTGTATTCGTTTAACCCGTGAGCACTCACCTAGCATTCAGATAGAAACCTTAGTGCCTGATTTTCGTGGTCGTATGGAGGTGGCGCTGGATATTCTTAGCGCAACACCACCGAATGTCTTCAATCACAACCTTGAAACTGTTCCTCGTTTATACAAAGAGTGTCGCCCTGGGTCTGATTATCAGTGGTCGCTTGATTTATTGAAGCATTACAAGGCTCGCCAGCCAGATATTATTACCAAGTCTGGGCTGATGTTGGGTCTGGGGGAAACGAACGAAGAGGTGATAGAGGTGATGCGTGACATGCGTGCTCACAATATTGATCACATCACGTTAGGTCAGTATCTACAGCCCAGCCGAGAACATTCCCCGGTGAAGCGCTTTGCGACGCCTGAAGAGTTCAAAGAGTTGGGTGATATTGCGAAGGAGATGGGCTTTGTTCGTGTGACTAGTGGCCCGCTTGTGCGTTCTTCATATCATGCAGACCAGCAGGCCGAAGGCGTGGATGTCGGAGGGCTAGGCTAACGAGAGCATGCCTAACTAAACGCTTAGGCATGTCATCAATGTTTAGGCTTGTTTTAGCATGGAAGCTAGGTCATCTTTTAAGTGTACTCGACGCATTCGAAGCGCATCTAACACGTCATCTGCCGCTGGCGTGACATCGTCCTCAATTTTTCTCACTTCTCTATCCAACTCATGATACTCATCAAATAAGCGAGCGAAGTGGCGGTCGTGCATTTTTAGTTCTCGAATTCGATCTGACATATCAGGAAACTCGTGGTGTAAGTCATGGTGCTCTACAGTCATAATTTTCTCCTTTACGTTATACGTTCAGATTACGGGAAATGTTGGGCATCACCTTGATTTAGGTCACTAGTCTCGCTGTTGTCATATTTAGTTATTCTCCCCTTTATCTGATATTCAGTGGCGCAATTGGTGTTTGTGAGCTTTATTTATAGCAGTGTTACTGAACCCGCTTTCGAGCTAGTTTATTGGTTTATATTGTTTTTTCTGAAGGATTAATCACCGAAATGCCCGGTAAAGTCGTCGTTTTAGATAACGAAAAGCACTCCATTTCACTGCTTGGTCAGTTATTGCGCCATTTAGACGTGGTTGGGTACTCTGATATCCATGATTTTTTTACACAAGGCGACTCTGAAACAGACTGCATTGTGTTAGATGCAACGGGCATGGCTGAGGAAGATGATCAGCTATTCCAGATGCTGCGTGACAACCCAAATACCCAGTCAACACCAGTGATTTATGTGGGTGATAACTTAAGTATCCAAACGCGCTTGGCCATTTATGAAGCGGGGGTGGATGACTACATCAGTAAGCCTTTTGATGTTGCTGAATTACAGGCCAAGGTCGGTCGCGCCTTACACCATCGTCGTTACGAGAGAGAGTTGATCAGTACCGCAGAAGTCGCGAAGCAAGCGGCTTTTGAGGCGATGACACACTCAGCCGAACAAGGTGAAATTGTGCGTTATATGGAGCAAATTTCAGCTTGCCAGAAATTAGATGACCTAGCGGAAGCTTTACTCGGTTTGTTATCACGTTTTGGGCTTAATGCCGTATTCTCATGTTGGCAAGACAGCGATGAATGGCCACGATACTATTCGCAAAGTGATAGTGGCGGAGCCTCAGCGCTAGAAGAAGACTTGATGCAGTCAGGGCATGGTGGTGGCCGCATTATGGAATTTGGGCGTCGGATGTTGGTGAACTACCCCCAGACCTCTCTGTTTTTGAAAAACATACCCTATGAAGATGAAATTCGTTTCGGACGTATCAAAGATCACCTTGCAGTGATCTTAAATGCAACGGACGCTCGAGTGGCTAGCCTCAGCATGGAAGCCCAGCTACGCCAAAAAGATGAATTACTTAATGTTGTTAATGAAGCCGAACAAACACTTCATGAACGTACATTACTGCAAAAAGATATGATGACACGGGTTGATTCTGAGCGTGCAGATTTGGCGCTAGAATTAAAAGAAGAGTTGCTCGTGCTTAGCCTCCATGATGAGCAAGAAGAAAGAGTGTTGAGCTTAGTGAGTGATCAAATGAACAGCTTGGATGCCTTGTACAAAGAAGCCGCAGACTGGAATGAAGCCATTGCCCCCGTGATGAAGGCGCTGGAGTATGTTGTTAACGGTGGTAAGTCAGATTAACGTTATATTTCTTTTTTCTTATTGTTTCGCTTTGAGGAGCGCTTGTCGTATCCACTGCTGAAGTTGAGCGGCGGGAAGTGCCCCGGCTAAACGATCTATCTCTTTGCCTTGGTGAAACACAATCAGGGTTGGGATGCTTCGAATTCCATATTGGCCTGACACTCCTTGAGCATGTTCAGTATTCACTTTGGCAAAACATGCATCGAAAGGCATGTTAGCAGCCACATCTTTAAAAATGGGCGCCATCATTTGGCATGGCCCACACCAACTCGCCCAAAAATCCACGACCACGGGCAGATCATTTTTAGAAACGAAACGTGCAAAGTCAGCATCAGTTAAGTCGACAACATCACCGTTAAATAGAACGCTTTTGCAGCGGCCACACTGTCCTGGTTGATTACGTTTATCATCGGGAATACGGTTGATGGCGGCGCAAGAGGGGCAAGTGGTGTGCATGAATAGCCTATAAATTGCTGCTTAGTTTTTGATATTAACTATATGAGGCCTTGGTTATGTTTTTCAAGGTTTGCCGTTGTGACCTGTCCTATATTGTGGCCTGTCTGATCGTCCAGTTAAGGGGTCGCCCAGTTAAGGCGCTGGAATTATACCAAGTGCTTCTTGCACGAATTCTGACTTACGGCGTTCGCCAATGATACGACCTTGGCTGTTATCGCTGCCGGCTTCAAAAAATAATACAGTGGGTGGGCCAAATACACCGTGTGTGTTCATGAAGGCTTTATGCTCTTCTGTGTTATCCGTTAAATCGAGCTGAACCCAAAGTAAGTGACGCAATGCGAGTTGAGCATCTTCTTGAGCAAAAATTTCCTCATCCATCACTTTGCAGCTGATACACCAGTCGGCGTATAAGTCGACCATCACAGGTTGCTGAGATTCGGCAATCAGCGTATTGATTCCAGCAATAGATGTCGTTTTGACAAAAGGTGCTTCACTTTCGGAATGTGTGCTTTCACCAATCGGGTTGAGCAAGTCAGAGTTGCCTTGTAATGCACCAGCAATAGCAACAACGCCGTAAATAAAGATCATCAGGGCGGGCGTTTTTAACCAGCGTTGAGCGGACTCTGTTGGGCTACTTAAAGCGCCAGCCACAATACCGACAGCCACGGCGAGTGCCCCCCAGAGCGCAAGAACCAGCGGCCCGGGTAATAATCGGCTCACTAGCCAAATAGCCACCCCCACAAGCATAAAACCAAACAGGTACTTGATTCTATTCATCCACGCTCCGGCTTTGGGTAATACCGTCGCACCTGTGGTACCTAAAACGATCAAAGGAGTGCCCATACCGAAGCCTAAAGCGAGTAAGGCTAAGGCCCCGGCAAATGCATCACCAGTGGTGCTTAAATAGGCCAGAGCGCCAGCAAGAGGCGCAGAGACACAGGGTGAGACCACGAGAGCAGACAGAACACCGATAATAAAGACGCTGACGGCATTGCCGCCGTTTTGCTTTTGACTAATGTTGTTTAAACGATTGCGCAATCCTGACGGCAGTTGTAATTCATACACACCAAACATGGCGAGGGAGAGCACAAGGAACAGCACCGCGAAGCCAATTAACACCGGCGGACTTTGCATTAACGCTTGAACATTGGCACCGGCGCCTAGTAAGCCAACGGCTAAACCCGCTGCTGCGTAGGTGATGGCCATACCGGTGACGTACACAAAAGATAGCCAAAAGCCGCGAGCCGGGGGGGTGTTGCCGCCTCCTAAAACCACACTGGTAAGAATGGGCACCATTGGAAGTACACACGGTGTAAACGTCAGTCCAAGACCTAATAAAAAGAAAATACCCAAGACGGCTAAGGTTGAGCGCCCTTCAAACCATGATGTTGTTGAGTTGGCTGGCGTGGCGTTGCTGGCGGGGGAGGTCTCTTGTATGGCAGAGCTTTCAATAACTTCAACCGCGAGTGTTTGTGGTGGATAGCATAACCCGGCATCAGCGCAGCCTTGGTAATGCAAGGTAGCAGCCCCCGGGGTGAGTTCGCGGGTGTCGAAGGTAACGGTCAGGTCGCCGTAGTAGGCGATGATGTCGCCGAAGGCTTCATCGTACTTTTCTTTGCCGTCTTTTGACCACGACACAGGATCAATGCGCTGTTTATTCTGTTTCAGATAGATACGGTGCTGGTACAGATAGTAGCCATCAACGCTTTGCCACTCTGCAGATACGACGCCGGGCGATGCGTTCGTGGTGACAGGGAAAGCCTGCTCTACCGGAAGAAATTCTGCATCATTTGAATTCAGGCTATCAAGCAGACTGGCTTGGGCGGGGAGGCAGAGCGAAAAAAGCAGTAACCAAAATCCCGTACGCATTACTCTTTCTCCGCAGCTGTGTTGTAAGTTGTTTGAACAATTTTTGATGTGTTAGGTAGTACGCTCTACTGCAATATTAGCTAAGGCGACGAGGGCATCTCGAGCCGTAGAGGCTGGCACAATATCAAGATGCGCTTGAGCACGATCTCGACAGGCTTGAGCTTGCTGGCGTGTATAGTCTAGAGAACCACACTGTTTTACGATACGTAAAACGTTGTCCATGTCATCTAACCCACCTTTGCGTATCGCGTTGCGGATCACTTGGCTATCTTCTTCGCTGGCATTCGCCATGGCGTGAATAAGGGGTAGCGTAGGCTTACCTTCGGCTAGATCATCGCCGACGTTTTTGCCCATTTCTTCCGCATCGCCCTCATAATCAAGAACGTCGTCGACCAGCTGAAACGCCATGCCGAGTTCTTTACCGTACTCTTTGAGTGCTAAGCGCTGCTGATCGTTTAGCTCTAATAACGATGCCGCTGAGTGAGTGGATGCTTCAAATAACATGGCTGTTTTGCCATGAATAACTTCCATATATTGCGCTTCGGTGGTGTCTGGATTTTTCACGTTGGTAAGCTGTAAAACTTCGCCTTCCGCAATCACACAGGTAGCACCGGAAAGTATCTTCATAACAGGCAGTGACGCTAGCTCTACCATCATTTCAAATGCGCGGCTGTAGAGAAAATCACCGACTAAAACACTGGGTGCGTTGCCCCATTTTGCATTGGCCGTGAGATTGCCACGGCGCATATCTGAGGTGTCTACGACGTCATCGTGTAATAACGTTGCGGTATGCAAAAACTCAATCACCGTGGCGAGCTTTACGGCGTCGTCATTGCAGCGATCAAATGCTTTCGCGGTTAACAGCACTAATAATGGGCGAATGCGTTTACCACCACTGCTTACGATGTAGTCTGCAATTTTTTCGACCAGTGGAACGCGGGATTCTAGCTGCTCGTGGATCAGCTTATCGACCGCCTGAAATTCTTCGCCGACCGTAGCCAGAACGTCTTTGATGTGCATGTTTATTTAATGCCTGCTTGATTCTCGCGCAAATGCTATGGAGCATGGGCGCTTGTGTCAATGTTCTCGTGGTGCCATGTGCGTCGATTGTATCAATAAAAGCGCCGGGGTGGGCTTGCAGATATAGGATACCTGCGGTATAGTCTCGCGCCCGAAAACTGCTCCCTGCCATATGGAAACCAGAGTGTTGCCAATAGAAGCAGGCTTAAGTAGCAGCCATATAATAGAGCGGAGATACAGTATGTACGCTGTAGTAGTAACTGGCGGTAAGCAATACCGCGTTGAAGAAGGTCAGACTCTTAAAGTTGAGAAACTAGAAGTCGCGACTGGTGAAGCACTAGATTTAGAAAAAGTACTGATGATTGGCAACGGCGACGATGTTAAAATTGGTGCTCCAGTGGTAGATGGCGCTAAAGTAACAGCAGAAGTGATCAATCACGGTCGTCACAAAAAAGTGAAGATCATGAAGTTCAAGCGTCGTAAGCATCACATGAAGCAGATGGGCCACCGTCAGTGGTTCACTGAAATTAAGATCACCAGCATCGCTGGCTAATCACTAATTTTTAGAGGTCCGTGCGGTTAACCATACCGTCGCATCCGCAGTGTTGCAGTGACCTCGCAGAAAGGAGAAAAGCAATGGCTCACAAAAAAGCTGGTGGTAGTACTAAGAACGGTCGCGATTCCGAAAGTAAACGCCTTGGCGTCAAACTGTTCGGCGGTCAAGCGGCTAAAGCAGGCGCTATCATTATTCGTCAACGTGGTACTCGTTTCCACGCTGGTGACAATGTGAAAATCGGTCGTGACCACACTTTGTTCGCAACTGTAGAAGGTGCAGTTAAGTTCGAAGTTCGCGGTCCTAAGAACCGTAAGACTGTAAGCATTATCCCGGCTTAATACCCCGGCGATACCGCTAGAGCGCCCTGACTGTGAATGTTGCAGTCAGGGCGTTTTTATTTGTACCAAGCTCCAGCGATGGTTGAGCTCAGGCGCATTGTTTAGGCCGTGCTGAGCGATAGCTTGGTTTGCAAATAAAAGACGTATCCTTGTAAAACATCTTCTGCAATTTTGTTGGAAGACTTAAGATACGTCGCAATAGTTAGAATAGATTCGACCGCCCGGTAGCATTGGTTTGCTGTGTGGTATGCAGATAAATCAACATTGCCACGGTAGCGTAGGTTACGTTATCTCGGCAGGCAGAGTGGACTTAATTCAGGCTCTGATAACGCAGGCAGCTTTTAAAAATGAAATTTGTTGATGAAGCACGCATCGTGGTGGAAGCAGGTAAGGGCGGCAATGGCTGCGTGAGCTTTCGCCGTGAAAAATACATTCCTAAAGGCGGCCCAGACGGCGGCGACGGCGGGGATGGCGGCTCTGTGTTTTTGGAAGCCGATGAAAGCGCCAATACCTTGGTTGATTACCGTTACACCCGTCGCTTTAATGCTCAAAATGGCAAGGGTGGTCAAGGGCGCGATTGCACAGGTTGGAAAGGTGAAGATATCTTCCTTAAGGTGCCTATCGGTACCACCGCCATTGATGAAGATACAGGTGAAACTCTCGGTGATTTGACCGCCCATGGCGAAACCCTAATGGTGGCGCGTGGTGGTTTTCATGGGTTGGGGAACACGCGTTATAAGTCTTCGACCAATCAAGCGCCGCGCCAGTCAAAACCGGGCCAGCCGGGTGAGTCGCGTAACTTAAAACTTGAGTTGAAGGTGCTTGCTGATGTGGGCCTGCTGGGTTTGCCAAATGCGGGGAAATCTACGTTTATCCGATCGGTCTCTGCGGCAACGCCTAAAGTGGCTGATTATCCGTTCACGACATTGGTGCCTAATTTGGGTGTGGTCTCTATTGAGCAGCATCGTAGCTTTGTGATCGCGGATATTCCGGGTTTGATTGAAGGTGCTTCTGAAGGTGCTGGTTTAGGTACTCGTTTCCTTAAGCACTTAGTGCGCACGCATTTGTTGCTGCATATTGTTGATATGGCCCCATTTGATGATACTGATCCTGCAGAGCGCGTTACCGCGATCAGTAATGAGCTGGAAAGCTTCTCGCCGGGTTTAGCGCTGCGTGATCGTTGGTTGGTATTAAACAAGTTGGATTTAATCCCTGAAGAAGAGCGTGAAGCGCGTTGTCAGGCTGTGATCGATAAATTGCAGTGGGAAGGTCCAGTGTATAAAGTTGCGGCGATTACAAAGCAGGGGACTTTCCCGCTAGCGTGCGACATTATGGAATACATCGAAGCGCGTCGTTTGCGTGCTTCTGAAGATGAAGAGTTTGCCGAATCAATTCAGGCTGAGCGCGAGCAGGTGGAAATGGAAGCTCGTGAGCACGTTGAAGCCTTGTACGAGCGCCGCAAGCAAGAGCGTGAAGCGCGCAAGGCGTCCAGAGATGGCAGCGATGATGATGACGACTTTGATGTTGAAGTTGTGTACACCACAGAATAAACGGCGCATTGATAATCGGTAAGGTTGATATGAGTACAGAGCAGTTTCAGGCGTCTCGTCACCAGCTGGCATCTGCCAAGCGCTGGGTCATTAAAATTGGCAGCGCCTTGCTCACTAACGACGGTAAGGGCCTGAATCGTGAAGGGATGCAAAGCTGGGTTGACCAGATTGCTAATCTAATTGATGCGGGGCATGAAGTGGTGTTGGTGTCTTCTGGTTCGGTTGCTGAAGGTATGACGCGTCTTGGTTGGAAAAAACGCCCTGATGAACTTCATCAACTTCAGGCTGCAGCTGCGGTTGGGCAGATGGGGTTGGTTCAAGCGTATGAAACCTCGTTTGCTAAGCACGGCAGGCATACCGCTCAGATACTTCTTACTCATGACGATCTCAGTGACCGCAAGCGTTATCTGAATGCGCGCGGCACGTTACGCGCTTTATTGCAGATGGGCGTAGTGCCCATTATTAACGAAAATGACACCGTAGTGACTGACGAGATTTGTTTTGGCGATAACGACACCTTAGGTGCTTTGGTTGCCAATCTTGTTGAGGCGGATGTATTAGTAATTTTGACTGACCAAGATGGTTTGTTTACGGCCGATCCTCGTTCCAACCCTGATGCGCAAATAATTTATGAAGGCCGTGCCTCTGATCCTCAATTCGCGGCGATGGCTGGCGGTGGTGGTGCATTGGGGCGTGGCGGTATGGTCACTAAAGTGCGTGCTGCCACATTAGCGGCACGATCAGGTGCGGATACCGTGATCGTCGGTGGACGTATTGATCAAGTCATTACTCGTTTACGCGAAGGCGAGCTGTTAGGGACTTTGCTGCTTGCTGATCAAGCCCCGGTCGCAGCACGTAAACAGTGGATCGCGGGTCATTTGCAAACTCACGGTGAGCTAATACTGGATGCTGGCGCAATTAACGCGTTACGCGACGGCGGACGCAGTTTGTTGCCTATCGGGGTGATTGCTGCCAATGGTCGTTTTGAGCGTGGCGAAGTGGTTGCGTGTAAAGACGAACAAGGTCGCATCGTAGCGAAAGGTTTGGTGAATTACTCGCGCGAGCAAGCGATAAAAATACTCAGAACACCAACGTCGGCGCTAGAAGCGGCATTGGGTTCAGTGGCTGAGCCAGAGATGATTCACAGAGATAATTTGGTCGTGCTCTAATTAATCAGACTATTTATTGTTTGGTGTTTAGTGTGCGCAATACAATTTTTAAAGGAGTATTAGAATGATTGAGTCAGTTAATGTTGCTGGTCTGGATGTAAGCAACGAGAAACCATTCACCTTATTTGGTGGTATGAACGTACTCGAAAGCCGTGATCTAGCCATGAAGATCTGCGAATACTACGTAGAAGTAACGACTCGATTAGGTATTCCTTATGTCTTTAAAGCCTCCTTCGATAAAGCGAATCGCTCGTCGATCAATTCCTACCGCGGCCCAGGTATGGAAGAAGGGTTGAAGATTTTTGAAGAAATTAAAAAGACCTTTAACGTGCCGATCATTACGGATGTGCACGAACCTCACCAAGCCGCCCCTGTGGCAGAAGTGGTTGATGTGATCCAATTGCCTGCCTTTTTGGCTCGCCAAACGGATCTTGTAGTCGCTATGGCTGAAACCGGTGCCGCCATTAATGTGAAAAAACCGCAGTTTCTTGCGCCACATGAAATGCGCCACATCATCAAAAAGTTCGCGGAAGCAGGTAATGAGAAAATCATGCTGTGCGAGCGTGGTTCAAGCTTTGGCTACAACAACCTTGTGGTTGATATGCTCGGCATGGACGACATGAAGCAACAGGCACCAGTCATCTTTGATGCGACTCATGCGCTTCAGCGTCCGGGCGGCCGCGAAGATTCAGCGGGTGGCCGTCGCCAGCAAGCGTTTGAGTTGGCGCGTTCGGGTATGGCGTTGGGCATCGCTGGTTTGTTTATTGAAGCGCACCCTAATCCTGCTGAAGCCAAATGTGATGGGCCGTGTGCATTACCTTTGGATAAGCTAGAGCCTTACTTGGCTCAAATGAAAGCCGTTGATGATTTGATCAAGTCGTTTGAAAAGGTTCAGATCGACTAAATTGACGTACATATTGCCGATTTGAAGGGCGAGTCAAAACCAATCTGGTGCAGCGGTTGACATCTTCGCTGCTAATCTGGATAATCTCGGCCCTCTTAGGGTACCCCCTGAGGTACCAACTGAAATTTATTAACCGAATTTAAGGAGCCGACTGTGGCAAATTCCGCTGGTTCTCGTAAACGCGCCCGTCAGGCTATCAAACGTCGTGCTCGTACTATGGCACTACGCTCAATGGTGCGTACTTACATCAAGAAAGTGAACACGGCTATTGAAGCTGCTGAGTACGATCAAGCACAAGCTGCATTCACTGTAACTAAGCCTTACATCGACAAGGCAGTTACAAAAGGTATTATGCACAAGAACGTTGCTGCTCGTACTAAGAGCCGTTTGAACGCTCGAGTTTACGCTCTGAAAGGCTAATCGCCCTTTAGAACGATGAAAGAACCCGCCGCTGGCGGGTTTTTTTGTATATGACTTCCCTATACTGTTGTTATCTAGCGTATTCGTTGATCGCTCGTATCAATAAAGCAACGAATAAAACAACGTCGATAATCGTTGAGTGAATGTAGCCCCGAAATGACTGACCAACCTCAAGCCCCCAATAATGCACCGGTAGCGAAAAGCAGCAGCCTGCTTAGGTCGTCATCTATCGTTAGTATCATGACTTTGCTTAGTCGTGTGCTTGGCTTAGTGCGTGATGTGATTGTGGCGCAGCAGTTTGGTGCCGCCGCAGATGCGTTTTTTGTGGCGTTTAAAATCCCCAACTTCTTTCGACGCTTGTTTGCCGAGGGCGCTTTCTCTGTCGCTTTTGTGCCCGTGCTTAGTGAGTATCGGACTCAGCGAACCTTTGATGAGGTAAAGCTGCTGGTAGCGAGGGTGTCGGGTGTTTTGGGGTTAGCGTTGCTGGGGATTACTTGTCTTGCATTAATCGGTGCTGATTATTTGCCCTGGGTATTTTCTCCTGGGTTCCGCAGTGACCCTGATAAGTTCGCACTGACCGGCGATCTGTTGCGCATTACTTTTCCGTATTTGTTTTTCATATCAATGACGGCGTTCGCTAGCAGCGTTTTAAATGCGTATGGCCGCTTTGCTGTGCCTGCATTTACGCCGGTGATTTTGAACATCACCCTGATCGCCGCCACTCTGTTTTATACCGATTATTTTGAAGAACCTTTGTATGCCCTCGCTTGGGGGGTATTCTTCGCTGGTTTGTTCCAATTTATGTTCCAGCTGCCCTTTATTGCGCGTATGAAACTGTTGGTCTTGCCGTCGGTAAAACCAAAAGACGAAGGGGTTCGACGGATTCTTACTTTGATGGTGCCGGCCTTGTTTGGCGTGTCGGTGAGCCAGATTAACTTGTTACTTGATACCTTGCTAGCGTCGTTCCTAGAGGATGGCAGTGTCAGTTGGCTGTATTACTCTGATCGTTTAAACAATTTACCGTTGGGGATTTTTGCGATTGCGATTGGGGTCGTTATTTTGCCTGCGCTGGCAGGCAAACATGCGGATGCGAATAAAGAAGCTTTCTCGCGCACTATCGACTGGGCCGTGCGTATGGTCTTTATGATCGCCACTCCAGCGGCACTTGCTTTGGTGGTATTGGCGACGCCTTTGATGGCGACCATTTTTTATCACGGTGAGGTCACCGCGTACGATGTCGGTAAAATGACCTTGAGCTTGCAGGCGTATGCCACCGGGCTATTGGCCTTTATGATGATTAAAGTCTTGGCGCCGGGCTATTACGCGCGCCAAGACACCAAAACGCCGGTGAAAATTGGTATTCAGGCCATGGTAGTGAATATGGTGCTGAATTTAGCCTTAGTCGTTCCGTTTCAACATGCAGGACTTGCGTTAGCGACGTCACTATCAGCTTATTACAACATGGCGATGCTGTATTACGGGCTGCGTAAACAAGGCGTGTATCAGCCACAAGCTGGCTGGATGCGCTTTGGCATGATTATGCTGCTAGCGAATACAGCGCTGGCTGGTGTTGCCCTATGGTTGATGGGGGATGCGCAGGCGTGGCTCGACTGGGAAACCATGCAGCGTATTGGTTGGATGAGTTTGATTGTTGTGGCTGGTATCGCTGTGTATTTTGCCGTGATGGTCTTGGCTGGGTTGCGTATGCGACATTTGCGTGGAGAGTTGTTCTGATACACCGTTTGCTGCACTGTTACCTCCTAGGCTAAACCGCTATAATCCGTGCTTTTATTTGCGCCGGTAGACCTTACGGTTTATCGGCATTCAGAGACAACAATGGGAAGATCCATGCGCCTGCTACGTGGCCTGCATAATGTACCTCGCGATTTTGATGGCTGCGTCGCTACCATTGGTAATTTCGATGGGTTGCATTTGGGTCATCAGTGCATTCTTGCCGCATTGCGTACTGCCGCTGAAGATGAAGGTAAACCGACCTTAGTCATCTTGTTTGAGCCGCAGCCGAAAGAGTTTTTTGCGCCGGATTTTGCCCCGCCGCGTTTGGCTAGTTTTCGTGAAAAGTTTCTCGATCTTCAAAACGCCGGTGTCGATTACCTGTTGTGCTTACCCTTCAATGAAGCATTACGTAGTATGACGGCGGATGCCTTTATCTCTGAGGTGTTAATACAAGCACTTAAAATTCGTCATTTGATTGTGGGTGATGACTTCCGCTTTGGCTGTGATCGCAGTGGTGATTATCAAGCGTTGGAGGTGGCGGGGAGTGAGCATGGGTTTGCGGTAGACGATACACCGACACATGAAATTGACGCCGAGCGTGTAAGTAGTACCCGTGTACGTACTGAGCTGAGCAACGATAATTTAGCGGCGGCGGCGGTGTTACTAGATCACCCGTATCGTATGAGTGGTCGCATTGCTTATGGTCGCCAGCTAGGACGTACGCTTGATACGCCGACGGCCAATGTGATGATTAAACGGACTAAATTGCCCATGACCGGCGTATTTGCCGTGCATGCGACGCTTACTGAGAACCACGAAGAATATATCGGTGTGGCAAACCTTGGGGTTAAGCCAACGGTGGCTGGTATCCCTGAGCCGTCGTTAGAAGTGCACCTGTTCGGATTTAAAGGCGATATTTACGGTCAACATTTGACGGTAGAGTTTCTGCACAAAATTCGAGACGAGATGAAATTTGATGGCTTGGACGCGCTACGTACTGCCATACAATCAGATAAAGATGCCGCGCGTTCGTATTTTGCGGCTCGGCCGGATTCTTTCCGATTTTAATTAAAAATAGGCCCGCTCATTAGCGAAGCTGGCCCTAATAAAAAGTGACTGTTATGAACGATAAAGTGGAAAGCCAATACAAGTCGACATTGAACTTGCCGGACACCGATTTCCCGATGCGTGGCAATCTTGCTAAGCGCGAACCAGAGATGCTTGCGCGTTGGGAAGAAACTGGCTTGTACAAAAAGATTCGTGAGGCCCGCGCTGGTCGTAACAAGTTTATTTTGCATGATGGCCCTCCTTACGCGAACGGCAATATTCACATTGGTCATGCCGTTAATAAGGTATTAAAAGACATCATTATTAAGTCGCAAACCTTAAGCGGAAATGATGCGCCGTACATTCCGGGTTGGGACTGTCATGGTTTACCGATCGAATTAAAGGTGGAAGAGAAGGTTGGTAAGGTTGGCGATAAAGTCACCGCCAGCGAATTCCGTAAGCATTGTCGTGAATACGCCGCAGAGCAGGTAGATGGGCAGCGTCGCGACTTTAAACGCCTGATGGTGTTAGGTGATTGGGATAACCCCTACCTCACTATGGATTTTAAATTCGAAGCGGACATTATCCGTACGCTCGGCAAAATCATCGATAACGGCCATCTACACAAAGGCTTTAAGCCAGTGAACTGGTGTTCGGATTGTGGGTCTGCTTTGGCCGAAGCTGAGGTGGAATACCAAGACAAAAAATCCATCGCCATTGATGTGAAGTTCCAATTCTTTAATGCCGGTGGAATTGTTTCTGCCTTTGGTGCGGATGAATCTATCGCAGCCAAACCCATCAGTATTGTTATTTGGACGACCACACCTTGGACGCTGCCAGCGAACGAAGCGGTGTCTGTGCATCCGAATCTTGAATATTCATTAGTTCTGTTGAAAGAAGCTGACGAAGTATTGCTGCTAGCGACCGACCTTATCGACGATGCATGTCAGCGTTATGGCCTAAGTGCTGATGATGTAGAAGTGTTAGCGACCGCTAAAGGCGCTGTATTTGGTCAACTGCCTTCGCAAGAATCAGCGCCATTTATGGTGAAGCACCCGTTTATGCCAGCTGCAGAAGGCCAGCATGAAAAAGATAAATACGTGCCAGTGATTACTGGCGAGCACGTCACGGCAGACTCGGGTACAGGCTCCGTTCATACCGCACCAATGCATGGTGTGGACGATTACGTGGTGTCGAATAATTACGGCATAAAATCAGCAGAAATGTTGGTGGATGCACAAGGTAATTTTATCTCTAACGCGGCATTAGACGCATTAGAACTGGCGGGTTTAAGCACTGCTGATAAAGGCAACTTCCGCGTACTCGGTATTTTGAATGAACGCGGCGCTTTGGTGAAAAAAGCCAATATTACTCACAGCTACCCGCATTGCTGGCGCCATAAATCGCCGATTATTTTCCGTGCGACGCCGCAGTGGTTTATCAGTATGAATCAAGCGGGTCTGATTGATCAGGCGATGAACGAAGTTGAAAATACCATTGAGTGGCGCCCAAGTTGGGGTAAAGCGCGTATTGAGGGCATGATGAAAGATCGCCCTGATTGGTGTATCTCGCGTCAGCGTACGTGGGGCGTGCCGATTGCATTATTTGTGCATAAAGAAACCAGCGAATTACACCCTCGTACCTCAGAGCTAATTGGTGAGGTTGCTGCAAAAGTTGAACAGGCCGGTATTGAAGCCTGGTTTGAACTGGATGCCAAAGAACTGATCGGTGATGACGCCGAAAGCTACGTTAAGGTAGTTGATACGTTAGACGTTTGGTTTGACTCTGGTGTTACTCATACGGCGGTATGTATGGCACGTGACGAGCTAGAAATGCCCGCTGACTTGTATCTTGAAGGTTCGGATCAACATCGCGGATGGTTCCAGTCATCGTTACTGACCAGTGTTGCTGCGTACGGTAAAGCGCCGTATAAAACAGCATTAACGCATGGTTTTACCGTGGACGGTGAAGGCCGCAAGATGTCGAAATCAATCGGTAATACGGTTGAGCCACAGACGGTTATGAACAAACTCGGTGGTGATATTCTTCGTTGGTGGGTAGCGGATACCGATTACTCCGGCGAAATGACCGTATCGGATGAAATTCTGAAACGTAATGCCGATTCATATCGTCGTGTGCGTAATACTTGTCGTTTCTTATTGGCCAACATTAATGGCTTTAATCCAGCGACGGACATGGTGGCGGGTGAAGACTTATTGCCATTAGATGCATGGATTGTTGGTTACACCGAGCGCCTGCAAGAAAAAGTGATTGCGCTGTATAACAATTACGAATTGAAAACCTTAACCAAAACACTGATGAATTTCTGTGTAACAGAGTTAGGCGCGTTTTATCTGGATGTCATTAAAGACCGTCAGTACACCTGTAAAGCGGATAGCTTGCCACGCCGCAGTGCGCAAACCGCGCTTTATCATGTGGCGGAGGCGATGGCGCGTTGGATTGCTCCGGTATTGTCATTTACTGCTGAAGAAATTTGGGATGTGTTGCCGCAACCTGTAAACAGTTCGCGTGAAGAGTCTGCACAATTAGCCGAATGGTACACCGGTTTCCCGACGTTGCCTGCGAGTGAGTTGAATGATGCCTACTGGAGTACCACGATGGACGTGAAAGAAGCCGTCAATGGTGCCCTTGAAAAAGCCCGTAATGAAAAACGTATCGGTGCTTCGCTTGGAGCAAACGTCACCCTATATGCTGCCGACGAATTAAAAGCCTCGCTGGAACGCTTAGGTGATGAATTGCGTTTTGTCATGATCACTTCTAACGCAGATGTTAAAGCGCTGAGTGAAGAGGGCGGAGATTCCACAGAGTTAGATGGCTTACGCGTCTCTGTAACGGCGTCTGATGCTGCTAAATGCGAACGTTGTTGGCATCACAGTGATACGGTTGGATTAAGTGCTCAGCATCCTGCTTTATGCGGTCGTTGTATCGAAAACGTAGAAGGTGACGGTGAAGTCCGTCACTTCGCATAAGGAATATTCAGATGACGGATTCACAGACAGGTCGTTCGCCCATGATCTGGTTATGGCTTGCAGTATTGGCTGTAATTTTAGATCAAGTAACCAAAGTGGCTGCCGAGCAGCTACTAACGTTTGCTCAGCCCGTGTACTTATTGCCGGTTCTGGATTTTACTTTGCTCTATAACAAAGGAGCGGCGTTTAGTTTTTTAGCGGATCAGCCGGGCTGGCAGCGTTGGTTTTTTACGGCGGTTTCTATCGGTGTGTCCATCATGTTGATTGTGTGGATTAAACGTTTACCGCGTGGTGCTGTGTGGTTGCCCATTGCTTTGGCGTTAATTTTAGGTGGCGCTATCGGAAATTTAATTGATCGCGTGATTTACGGTCATGTTGTAGATTTTATTTCAGTGCATTGGAATAACCGTTATTTTCCAGCATTTAATATCGCTGATTCAGCCATTACGTTAGGTGCGATCATGATGGTGCTGGACGTTATTCGTGAAATTAAAGAAGAGCGTGCAGCGAAGGCGGAATCTTCTACCAAGTAACTGTGCAAAAACTTCAACTCGTTACATTTAATAAATAGGTGTTTTATGTCTCTCGGAATTATTGCTCAAGGTAGCCGTATTACTATGCATTTCGCACTTAAATTAAGCGAAGAGCAAGAAGTAGACTCTACCTTCGACAAAGAGCCAGCGACCTTTGTGTTAGGGGATGGCAATTTATTACCGGGATTTGAAGAGCATCTTATTGGTTTAACCACAGGTGACAGTAAAAGCTTCCTAGTGCCACCAGAAAAAGCCTTTGGTCAGCCAAATCCGCAGAATATGCAAAGTATGAAACGTTCAGACTTTCCGGTGGATATGCCTGTTTCTCCAGGCTTGATGGTGTCATTTGCTGATGCCCAAGGCGCAGAGTTACCCGGGGTGATTAGTGATATTGAAGGTGACTGGGTGACGGTTGATTTTAATCATCCGCTGGCGGGTAAAGAGTTGATTTTTAACGTCCAAATCTTGGAGGTGCATGATGCAGATTAAACTCGCCAATCCTCGTGGGTTTTGTGCCGGTGTTGACCGCGCCATTGATATTGTAAATCGTGCCCTTGAACTGTTTGAACATCCGATTTATGTGCGCCATGAAGTGGTACACAACAAATTTGTTGTGAATGATCTGCGCGAACGTGGCGCTATTTTTGTTGATGAACTCGACGAAGTACCAGACGATAATATCGTCATTTTTTCTGCTCATGGCGTATCTCAAGCCGTCCGTAAAAATGCGGAAGACCGTGGGCTTAGAGTATTTGATGCGACCTGTCCGTTGGTGACCAAAGTTCATCTTGAAGTCACTCGATATAGTGCTGATGGCCGCGAGTGCATACTGATCGGCCATAAAGGGCACCCAGAAGTCGAAGGCACTATGGGGCAGTACGACTACAGTAAAGGCGGCAATATCTATTTAGTCGAAGACGAAGAAGACGTGCAAGCGCTTACCGTTAACGACGCCACACAGCTTTCTTACGTTACCCAAACCACACTATCCATGGATGACACCGCACGGGTGATTGATGCTTTGCGGGTGAAATTTCCAGATATTACCGGCCCGCGTAAAGACGACATTTGCTACGCCACCCAAAACCGCCAAGACGCTGTAAAAATACTCGCCAGCGAGTGTGACTTAATGCTGGTGGTGGGATCACCTAATAGCAGCAATTCTAATCGCCTACGCGAGCTGGGTGAGCGCATGGGGGCAACTTCTTACTTGATCGACAACGCCTCTGAAATCAAACCTGAATGGCTTGTGGGTATTAAGGCAGTGGGGGTGACGGCAGGTGCATCTGCGCCTGATGTATTAGTGAAAGAGGTCGTCGCAAAGCTTGAGTTGTTAGGTGGTAGCCAACCAGAAGAGCTAAAGGGCAGGGAAGAGAATGTCGTGTTTACCTTGCCGAAAGAATTGCGGCTGGTGGATGTGGGGTGAGTTTTTAATCATGTTCTATTAAATATATAAAAAATAAACCCGGCAATGGCCGGGTTTATTTTTTTGATCAAGGTTGTTCTTTACAGTTGCTTTTTAATTGTGTCTGTACCGTGGTCAAAGAGTGCTGAAATCCCGGAAGTGCTCATTAAAATATCACCGTCCTCCTTTTGAGAGTCAGTAGAGGCTGATGCACGAATTTCAACACAAAGCGTAAGATCCACAGGGTCGCAGTCTTCACCGGCCAAAGTGTAGTTATCAAGAGTACCTCCTGCAGGGTACCCAAGCAGCGTTAAGTCCTTAGCGTATGTTCTATTCGCAAGGAAGTAGCGCTCCTGAGCCGCTAGAATATTCTGCAGCTCAGCAATCGCCTCAGACCGATTCGCTTTTCGTACGCTATCAAGGTACGAAGGGTAAGCGATTGACGCTAAGATGCCCACAATCACAACTGTGATCATTACTTCAAGCAACGTGAACCCAGACTGCTGTTTTAGTGAATAGTTCACGATTAGAGTTCCTCTTCCCAGTAATTGGTCTCAAACAGATCACATCGGTCTAGATTACCTTCAGTTAACGTAGTCCCTGAGAGAGTGTTGACTACATAATCATCACATGTTGGTGGCTCACAAATATCCCCTTCAGGACAGGGTTTTGGGGGTATTATCACAGTTGTACCGGTTGTGGTGAGTCGTGATGTAGAGCTTTTTGAGGTCACAGTGTCTCCAGGGATATTCGGCTTGCAACTGTCGGTGCCATCACTGCAAGTGATTCTGTTTCGAATCTCTTCGGAAGGCGCAAGCTGATACAGCAGGGAGTTCCCTAAATTACCTGTGCATGAGTTCCCCTCGTTAGCATCACCCTTAGCGAACGTGCTAAAGGTCACTACACCATTCAAGGTGATAGAAGGGGACATGATTTTTCCACCTACGGTTGGCGGATCAAAATACCAACCATGAGTTGATTTAACTTGATCCGTAGCATCCGAAGATGACCATTCTGCAAGATCTGAGACGTTAATTGTGGTGTAGCTTGTTGGGAAACCTCTACCATACATGTCTTTTATTAGATAAAAATGATCATTCACATCCTCACTAAGGGGATGTGCGCGATATCCCGATCCAATACTTATCAATATGAATGAGTCATTCACATCCACTGTTTTAGTTGTCCCATTATCAAGGGTAACTTCAGATGGGCTGGTTGTTTTTATGAATGCCACATCCGGGCTGACATAGAATCGACGATTTTCAGATATCCCATTTGTTTCACTGTTATTTATATCGGCAATAACGCCACCAGTAAATGTATTGCTGCTTTCTCTGAAATCAAAGCGCCACAATCGACCGCCAGTATCCGCAGCATATAACAAGTCAACATAACCATCATTATTACGATCGACTGGGGTAACATCGCTTGCAAAGCTGCTCTTCATCTCATTACTGGCACCAGAGACATCATTATAAGCATCCCAAAGTACTGTGCCGGTTATAGCATCAATCATATAAACGGTATTGCCTGTCGTATGCTCAAACCGCGTCGCGGCGCTCCCATCCTCTGCGGGGTCGTAACCACCGCCTGCAAATAAAACGACTTTATTACTATCATTCCAATTGACGAGCGCAGGCTTAAGTGAAGACCATGTTTGCCCTAGGCGGCTATAACCATCACTGACCGTCGGGATATTTTTATTATTATTCAGATAGTTGCCATTTTTTTGCCAGAGCAAAGAGGGGCTGTCAGGGTTGGTAATATTAAAGGCGTAGTAGCTGTGGCCGCCACGACGCATTCCGACATACAGGTAAACAGTGTCATTACCATCAACGACACCGTTAAGGTTGATGTCATTATGCCAATAAGTAATTGCACCATCTAAACCGTATATTTTATTTTGTACAGACGTTCGTGATGGATCTACGTAACCCAGTGCATTTGGCAATAACTCATGAGGAATTAGTGAGAAAACTTCATGACCGTTAGATGTATCAAATGCATGTAAATATCCGCCATTAGTCCCAATAAACACAATACTTTTATTATTGGAGTAATTGATGACAATAGGACGACTATGAATGGCATCTTCCATTTCTAGACGCTTAGAGGTGCCGTCTTGTGTCAGCCCTGAAATCCAGTTGGCTATACCCAGTTTATAAGTAATATCAATATCGTTGGTTGTATTGAGTATGGCATCAGCCAGACCAAGATCATTTAATCCTAGTAGGTTATTACTTAAACCGAGAATACGCTCAGGTGTTGCTTGAATTAGGTTGCCTGATGCATCAATTATCTTGATATTTCGCGGTTCTGTAATACCAAATTGCTCAGCGGCACCACCTTTTCGTACATCGGAACCGTCTACTGTATCGGTAGTACTCCAGAAGCTGATTGATAGATCGTTGAAGAAGCCATTGTCTGCTACTGCGACTTCTCCTTTTTTGTCGACAATTCCTTTACTCGAGATTTTATAGTGTTTTAAGTTACCTGCCCAAGCGCCAGAGTTGTTGGGAGCAAAAACCGCGTAAAACAGATTGTCACTCAGCTGAAGGCTATTGTATGAGCTGACTGCAATCGCGGGGGCCGTGAATGTGGAGGGAGATTCTAATGCTTCGCCTGCGGAGTTTTGAAAGGCGTCCCTGACGGTGTCATAGCTACTTGCAGATGCAAAACTACCGCCCCCCGCTTTTGCCGTATTTTCTAATTTGTTTTTAGTTGCAACTGCCTGTGTCCCACTAAACCCACCAATGGTATCGGTAATAATGCCATATTTTTTATAGAGTGCGAATGCAGCTTCTTCCATGCAGTGGCCAAAGTCCCCGTAATAATCACCATTTGTATAATATGCGGGTAGTCCCGAATCATCAGTGGCGCAAGGGTCATTAATTGTGACATCTTTGTGGAATAAATTTAAATCGGTAAGTTGATTCGCAATATCCTCATTTGCACTATTATCATCTGATGGTGCGCCGTCAGTAAATAAAACAATTTTATTCACAACACCGCAGGAATTAGATAAATCTGGCATTTGAAACTGTGTACTTGACCCTGAAGCAAAGGCTTCTGGAATGCTCTTGTTAGTGCCTGTAGCTGTACGGGCTGAGTATTTCGCAGTCGAAGATGTCATATAACGGCCAGCTTCATACATAGTTTCTGATAGAGGGGTGCCTCCACTGGGTGTTAATGAGTTAATAGAGCTGGAGAGAGTCTGTATATTCTCTCTAGCAGGCTGCATGGCTGCTATGACACGGCCACCATCCGAATCTGTATTAAATCGCATGATCCCAACGTTGATATTGTCTGCGAGAGAACCAAGTGCATCGATAGCGGCACGTTTCATGATTGCCATTCTAGTCGTTGTTGTAGTCGCGGATTCACCTTCAACCGCAAGGTAGTTGAGGTAGTTACCGCTGTATAATCTTGCAAAATAGCCTTCGTAGTATACTGCATTTAAAAAGCCACCCCAGCCACTGGTTTCACCACAATCTACTTTTAATGAAGTATCTGTACTATTTATTGTTTTGTTATTGTGTTCGTTTTGATCAATCCATGTCAAAATCCAGTCATACGTTGGCCCCCACCATTTATTATTTGTTGTATTGCCTCTGATTATTGTCCGGCCTGAATAAATGCCAGTAGTTTGCGCTGCAGAAAGCGCTGAGCTACATATAATCTGACTTTCAGCAACATCATTCTGACGGATATTAGAGGCAACAGCATCAAGAGAGTTAAATGACTTATACAAGTAATACAAATTAGAATTGAAACTATATTTGCTATTGTCATAAACCGTTGAAGAATCGTACGGAGGTCGTGTGAGAGTTTCGGGATCGTTCATGCTGCCGGATGTATCTAAGATAAACAGTACGTTACTGTCTTTGACACTACCTGTGCCGGTAAAAATTTCGGTATCGTCTGCAATGGCAATTGGTGTGTTTACCAACATAAAAATAAGACTTAAACCTAATAATTTTTTCATGGTGATCTCCTATTATCGGCCACTGGCTGGAACGAAGTATTTAAAGCCTAACTTCTGACTTGATCGAAAACGTCCACTGCTATCTGTGGTGGCTGAGACAATCTCGAAGGGCATTGTTGCAATAGCACCGACACTACTATCGATACCATCTAGACTGTGATTTAAATTCACCGGAACGGTTTGTGTATAGCGCAGTGTGCTACTTTGAATATAGCCCCCGACGCTAGCATCTAGCATCGAATTAATCGCGTGAGCTTCTGGCGCTGAAATTCCTTCGTCAGTTGTGTTTACTGCGCTGGACATTGCATCGCTCATCTCTTGCACTTTAGCCAGTTGATTACGGAAGCCATCATACTGATAACCCAATTCACGCTTGGAGGTATGAAACATGTCTTCTTTTATCTGCAAGTTGCTCACAATTCGAATTTGCGTCGTTGAGCCTTGCAGGCTTAATATCGCCAAAAAAGTCACTGAGGTTAGCATGATCAAACTGACGATCAGTGCGCTGCCTTGTTGTGTCACTATTTTCATAGGTTGACCTCGTTATTAATTTAACAGTGTGACGGTGGTGGTAAATACCTGCCGCGCTGTTTGATCGTTAAATTCGTATGTGAGTGAGTCCATGACGATATACTCCTGTTCCCAAGCTTGTGCTTCTGTATTTGAGAGGGCTTGGGTTAAAAAACCAATACGTATTGCATAGACATTTGACCAGTCAGTGACTTGACTAGCGTTGTAGTAAGCGCTGACGTTTAGAGTGTTATTCAATGGGGCTACATTGCTTTGTCCGTATAAAACATGCATCGTGAGTACACCTGCAGCAAGCGCTTGAGAGTTTCCGAAGTTGTCACCAGGGTTGGCTCTCACGGTGCCATCTTCATCGAACGACTGGCAGCGAAGGTTACTTAAACCATCGTCGTCTACTTCAACCCAATATACGTCTGTGACAGTTACATTAGTGGTTATGTCGTTTCCGGCAGCATCAAGAAGCGCGCTGCCGTAGCAGGTGACTGCATTGCTTTTAGGAATTAATTGGGGGGGATCGTTTGGATCATCTGGGTCTTCTTCGACCTCGGCCACTCTGCGTACTGCAATACGATCTCCTGTGCCAGAGTCGTTATCGCGAATGCAAACGGTATCGGCCGCGTCGACACATAAGCCACCAAAGGCAACTAGATCGGTATCTTCAGGGTCGTAACCCGTTTTTAATAACTGGCGATTGATATAATCAACAGCAAAACGACCGCTTTCTTGTGAGTCGGCTAATGTGTCAGATACTGAGGCTGCTTGGTTGCTACTGATGAGGATGCTGCCTACCGCAAACATGACGATAAGACTCAATGTCATTGATATCATCAGTTCTATAAGGGTAAGGCCTTGCTGGCGTTGAATGCTGCTATTCATGGGCGAAATACCACGCTGTAGTCTTCACGCGCTGTCTCGGCGAGTGTTCCAGCTTCTAGATAATAAACATCGTCACCATCGGCGTCTTGGCCAGCAGTGCGAGAATTCCAAGAGATAACGAGCTCTAAGTCGCCGTCACCAAGATCATTCACGACTAAGCCAGGTCTGCTAATAAATGATGCCGAGCTCGTCATAGCGCTTGAGCCTGTCAGTGCAGCAGTGCCACAGAGGGCATCCCAAAGGTCGAATGTTGCCATTTCGGTGTTGGTGCAATCTCCCGCGGCGGCTTCTTGCTTGCCGTCTAATGAGTAGGAGGCACACATTTTTACCGCAGGGGCATTTGAAGCCCCATCTCCGTTAACACAATTTATGCCTGCCGTTGTGTAATCATTAACGGCTATGTTGTTTGCTCGTATTCGATTAATTAAGTCGTTAGCGACCCAAATAGCATGTGTGCGGTTGCCCGTATCAGACACCGAGCGAATAGATTGCATTTGCATTGCGCTTAAGCCAAGCAAGCCAATGGTGGTGATAACAACCGTGACTAAAACTTCTATTAGTCCTATGCCGTACTGACGACTTATTGAGTTATGCATGCCAGCTCCGTTTCTGCAATTTGTCCAGATCTCAATAGGGAGAATGATTTATCTTCATTACCCGTACAACCGCTGGTGCGTATGGTGATAGTGTCGGTGCTTTCTATCTGACCTGTAGCGGTAAACGCGACTGAGTCTAACCCCTCGACACTCGTCACTGTAATCGTGTTATCCAGAATATCTCGAACTCTTAGAGTATCATTCGACGTTTCAGCAATGATGTTCCAGCCGCCATCTATGGCTGACATCCTAACGACTTCACCTCGTGAAATCGCGTGGCTGCGGGCGAATTGTAAATCCTGTTTGAATAGCCCGGTAACACGTTCGGCTTTCGAGTTAGACAACATATTGCTCATGGAGGGCACTGCTATTGCAGCAATGATTCCGACAATAGCCAACGTGACCATAAGTTCGAGCATCGTAAAGCCATTCATGTATTTCCTTGCTCTCATACTTTTTACCAATGCAATGTTTATTCACTATTTTTACACGAATATACTAACCCTACAGAGTACTGGTTCCGATTCTGTTCAGATAAGCGGTCTGAATTACATTCTCAGTGGAATGAGTGCCATGAAAAGTTACATTAATTGCACCGTACTTCATTACCGCTGCTGTTTTCTACTAGACCATCATTGTTGTCATCTTGGCCTAAGCGAATACGCCCTACGTTGGAAATAATAATGGTTGCAGACAGGTCTCGTTGGCCATTAAGGCATACCGTTACTGTTCCATTGTGACCGAAGGCGGTACCTGATGGTCGGAACATAATTGCGTTGTTGCGGCTGAACTCGCGGGCTAGGTGGTCATCGTTGTTCGGTAGTGAGGGGAAGGTGCGAATAGTAATTTCGTCATTATCTAAAATTTGATTTTGATTACGATCTTCAAACACCGTTAGCTGTCTGTTCCAGTCATTGTGGCATTCATCGCCAGTATCTAATGGACAAAGACTGACAGGTAGGCCCCGGTATACGGCCATGGATCGCGTCAAGGCAATAGCACGATGGATTGTCGAGACCTGTGCCTTGAATTGACTTTGTTCGATGAGGGCGCTCATTGCCGGAAGGCCGACGCCAAGCAGAATGCCAACAATGGCCAGCGTCACCAGTAACTCAATAAGTGTAAATCCATTTTTCGGTTTTAAATCCAGCGCTTCCATCTTTGCGATCCTTGCAGGGTGAGTGACCCATTACTGTAACAACTCTCCTGCGAAGGTCACTCAGCCGAATTTCTTATTTTTGCCATTAATCTATGTCCAATTTCTTACACCGATAGCGCAATGCACGAAAGCTAATGCCCAATCGTTCAGCGGCGGCGGTCTTGTTCCAACGTGTGCTTTTTAGGGCTTCTTCAATGGCTTCACGTTCTAATCGTTCAAGGTAGCCTTCAAGATCTCCAAGGGCTTCGGTATGAATATGCGCGCCAGCGGCTTGCTTAGGGGCGTCGAATTGTAGGTCTGTGACTTGGATTTCGTCGCTCTCCAATAGCGTAAAGGCACGTTGTAACATGCTGTCGAGTTCGCGGATATTGCCTTTAAATGGATGGCGCATTATGGCTTCTAGTGCCATCTCGCTGATGCTGACCTTGGGCATATCCCATTCAGTCGCGTAGTTGGTGAGGAAGTATTCAACCAGTTGCGCTATGTCTTCACGACGATTATCAAGTGACGGAATTTCTAAGCCAACGACTTTAAGCCGGAAGTACAGGTCTTGCCTGAAGCTTCCTTGCTCGACAAGGTTGTTCAGGTCGGCAGCACTGGTGCTGATTAGGCGAGCATCAATGGCGATGCCTTGATCAATACCGGGGTGGTGGATTTTCTTTTCTTGCAGTACACCTAGCAATTTGGCTTGAATATCAGCGGGTAGGCGGTCTACATCATTGAGAACTAGGGTGCCTTTATCCGCCTCGCGGAATGCTCCTAGTGTGTTGTGTTTGGTGTTCCCGAATAATACGTCGTCAGCACTGCCTTCTTGTAATGCATCGCAGTTGACGGTGATAAATGGAAATTCGCTGCGTGAGCTTTGGCTATGTATCGCTTGTGCTACCGCTTCTTTGCCAACGCCCACTTGGCCATATAGTAGAGCCGGTGCTTGGGTACGGGCGACCTTACGAACGGTAGAGCGTAAATTTTCCATGATTGTTGAGTTGCCAACCAATAAACTTTGGCATTGCTCGGGGATCGCGCCTCGCACTTTACTTAATTTAAGCGCTGAGGTGGCTAGCGAGCGTAAACGGTTGGTGTCTAATGGCTTAGCAACGACATCGAACGCGCCTGCCTTTAGCGCGTTTACTCCGAGTTCTAAGTTACCAAAGGCGGTAATCATCGCGACGGGCATTTCAGGAAAATTACGGCTGCAATGATTGATTAGTTGCATCCCGTCACCGTCAGGTAGCTTCATGTCTGTAATGCAAAAATGAAAGGTGTTTTGACGCAAAAGCTCGGTAGCTTCACTGACGTTGGCTGCTAGCTTGCAAGCTAGCCCCATGCGCTCAAAGGTCATACTGAGCAGAGAGCGGATATCTTTTTCGTCATCCACGATCAATGCGCAGGGTTCCGACAGCATACGTGTATCCTCTTTTGTATTTACGTCATTATTAGAGGTGCGTAATTTAAAGTTGTGTGATTTCAAGTAAGTGAAAATGAATTATGACGAAGTTTCGCTATGAGCGCTGTGACAATGACCACACATTCGTTGTAATTAGCTTAATGTCTTTGTTAAGCCGTCGTCTTACATTTTAAGAGTTAAGCGAAAACAAGCTCCCGTGTCATGTGGAATATACTCAATGGATGCTTGGTTTGCTTGGCATAGTTCGCGGCATAAATAGAGGCCCAGCCCCGTGCCATTGTGTTCAGTTGTACTGAACGGTTCAAATAGACGATCTCTTTGATTATCGGCCACACCCAAACCATTATCAATAACATCTATTTCCACCCGGTTACGTCCTGCAGGTAGCACGTCGATTGTGAGTTTAGGCGGGTGAATACGTGCTTTGCGTGCATAGCGTAAACCATTAACGCATAAGTTGGTGAGTACTTGATTAAGGTGATCAGCATCAAATTGTACTTGCAAGTCATTTGGGCAATTGATGATAAATTCATAATCACTAAGGCTGTCTAATTGTTTGAAGAGCACAATAAACTCATGCAAAAAAGCAGACAATGGAAGCGAGCTGAGTGTTGCCTTACGGCCACTTGAAAGCTGCAATATATCTCGAATCGTGCGGTTAATTCGTTGGCTGTTGTTTTCAATAATACTTGTTAGTTCTCGGTCTTGATCGGTCAGGTGAGGCGCTTCAGATAATAGCTGAGCCGCTTGGTTTAACGACGATAATGGGTTGCGAATCTCATGGGCAATACTGGCCGTCAAGCGTCCTAAGGACGCAAGCTTTATTTGCTGTGCTTCAGCAGAGATACGGGCATCGTCCTCTACCAATAATAGAAAGTCATCATCGGTATCCGATATCGCAATATAGCGTACGGATAAGCTGATGCCGTTGAGTGTTAAGCGGGTATTCGCGTGTACATTAATCAGTTCCGCAGGGAGTAGCCCGCCGCGCTTCAGCGAAAACCATTGAAGGGCCGTATCATTGAAAAATAAAACACTCTGGTCGTGATTACAGGCAATAATGCCGTCGGGTAAGTTCATTAGTGCGTGTTGGCTTAAACGCTGTAATCGTCGGATATTTTTTGCATTGTAAGAAGCCAAACTGAGCGCATCTTTAATCCGCCGGGACAGTAACTGCGTTAAACCGGCGATGGCAAAGCAGATGGCACCATACACACCGGTATTGGCTGAGTCAGAAATACCAAAGTCTTGAGGCACTATATGCTGGGTGTAGATAACGGCAATACTGACCCATGCCGCGACGCTATAGCCGAGTATGCCTGGCGCCAGCAAGTTGGCTATGATGATAGGGATAAGCAATAGGCTTGAAAACCCGGCTTCTAAGCCACCCGATGAATACATTAATCCTGTGAGTAGGGCGGTCTCAACAAAGAGATAGGCCGTGGCAGCCTGAGAGTCAGATGTGCGGCTAATGATGGCGGCAAATATAGCGGCGCTGAATACATACACCGATGACAGGACCAGAAACATTTGCGGTACCTTGCCACCTAGAATAATGTCCTTGCTATCAATGCCATCAATGACGATAAGAGTCAGCGCCAAGAGCAAAGAGTAGTAGCTGTAAAAACGCAGTAAACGGCTACCACGACCGATGTGTTCGTTTGTCTCTGGTTTGGCTGTAAAAGAGTTGAAGGGCATCCTGAGTATCCGGTTTGCGTCCTGAGGCGTATTTTCAGACAATACGTGCATCTGAAAGAGGTTAACCTGAGTCCATGTCCGAGTCACTGCACAAATCCCCGAGCGACCCCCAGCTCAAATCACTGCCATCCGTTCTGACGATTGCGCTAGGGCAGTGTAATTTTCATGTGGGTGATCTTCCGGGGAATACTGAAAAAATTATTCAAAGTGCGACAGATGCCGCCGCGCAAGGCGCAGATCTTATTGTCTTTACTGAGCTAGCATTAACTGGATACCCACCAGAAGACCTACTATTGCGGCCGAGTCTTAAGCACCGTATTGATCAGGCCTTAGAACAAATAGCCCTCGCCAGCCATCAAATTGCCATTGCAATTGGGTACCCGTCGCAGCACCAGAATGCGCTGTTTAATTGTGCGGGCGTGTGGCACCGAGGTGAGCTTTTGGGTGAATACGCCAAACAAGAGCTTCCTAATTACCAAGTGTTTGATGAAAAACGCTATTTTACGTCTGGGCAGAACGCGACGGTGGTCGAGCTCAATGGCGTAAAATTAGGGTTAACTGTGTGTGAAGACGTGTGGTTTGACGCACCAGTGGCGCAAGCGGTAGAAGCCGGTGCTGAGTTGATTCTAAATTTAAACGCATCGCCTTTTCATATGGGAAAACAACAAGAACGCATAGACTTGATACGTCGCCACGTAGAAAGCCACAAAGTACCTTTCTTATACGTCAATCAAATTGGCGGGCAAGACGAGCTGGTATTCGATGGCAGCTCGTTTGCGGTCAGTGAGCAGGGTGAATGTATTTTGCAGATGGCGTCATGGAAAGAAGCCACTGGCTTTGTGCGCTTTGAGAATAACCAATTAACGTCTGTCAGTGAATCGCAACCCGCACGTGAAGATGGCCTTGCCAGTTTGTACAACGCCTTAGTGTTGGGCGTGCGCGACTATGTGGGTAAAAATCGTTTTCCTGGCGTATTACTCGGACTATCTGGCGGGATTGATTCAGCGCTGACCTTAGCCATCGCCGTGGATGCACTTGGGCCTGAAAAAGTCCGAGCTGTGATGATGCCGTTTGCGTATACCTCTGATATGAGTAAAGAAGACGCTTCCCTGCAAGCCGAGGCAATGGGAGTGAAATACCAGTCGATCTCCATTGAACCCATGTACAACGAATTTATGGCGGCACTGGCGCCTGACTTCGAAGGTTTGGCAGTCGATACCACCGAAGAAAACCTGCAAGCCCGTTGTCGTGGCGTGCTGCTAATGGCGCTCTCGAATAAAACCGGTTCTATGGTCATCACCACTGGCAACAAAAGCGAAATGGCCGTCGGTTATGCCACGCTTTACGGCGATATGGTCGGCGGTTATAGCGCTTTAAAAGATGTGTACAAAATGAAAGTCTTTGCCTTGGCGGAATACCGCAATACCATCTCGCCCGTGATTCCGCAGCGGGTGATAGACCGCCCGCCATCCGCTGAGTTAGCGCCGGATCAAAAAGATGAAGACAGCCTGCCAGCGTACCCGGTATTGGATGCCATTCTCGAAAGCTATATCGAGCACGACGAAAGCGCCGAGCATATCATCGCCGCCGGTTTTGAACGTGAGGATGTGATGCGTGTTTTACGTTTGGTTGATATTACTGAATACAAACGCCGCCAAGCGCCGATTGGCGTGCGAGTAACCCGCCGAGGATTTGGGCGTGACCGTCGTTATCCGGTGACGAATGGTTGGAAAGCGGGTTATTAAGCGTCGCCCCAAAAGCGCACTAACTTACTGCTATGTCATAGTTTTTAAGAAGAACTGTCGCTGACAGTAACAGCGATTTTAATATTTAAACCCGCCATGGATGGCGGAAATTTCGGTTTTGCATGAGTATTAACCGACCTTATGGGCAGGATAATATATCTCACCAGTTTCTGCGGCGGCATCAGGGTCGGACTTTCTTGATCGTTGCCATACCCCTTTAAATATCAAATGCTTGATTTTCTATTTCATGTTCCTAGCTCACTTGCTTTAAAACTAATGCCGCTTGATTTGAAATACTGCTGAGCGGACTTTCTTTTAGTCGGCGTGCGTGCGGCGCCAGACAACTAAGTTATTCTGGGGCCTTTAGAGCAAAACCTTGCCCCGGAGCGATACAAATAATATGGCTACTTTAAGAGGTCGCTCCGGGGCGGATTGTTTTGCGTGCCGCATAATGACTGCC
>OMOM01000033.1_pt1 | contig 114361 bp, 97 predicted proteins | sample 1646501 | NCBI WGS metagenome assembly OMOM01 (sample SAMN05416802, study PRJEB24817) | seawater metagenome | isolation source: Sea water | place: Canada:Atlantic | collected 2013-07
GCGCATCCGGCTTCATCCAGCCAACGGCAGTCATTATGCGGCACGCAAAACAATCGGCCCCGGAGCGAGCTCTTAAAACATCCATATAATTTGTATCGCTCCGGGGCAAGGTTTTGCTCTAAAGGCCACAGAATAACTTTGTTGTCTGGCGCCGCACGCACGCCGATTAAAAGAAAATCCGCAACGCAGTATTTTAAATCGAACGGTGCTAATTTTAGAGAAAAGGATTGTAGAGACATGAAATAACAAACCAGAGATCTAATCTGAAAAGGGTATAACAGCGACCATGATTGTGCGCCTCCGGGGCCATCGCAGATAAGGATAAAGTCTCTAGTCCTGCCGACAGGGTCGGTTAATGCTCACGGTAAAATTCATTCCCACGATTCAAAACATTCTTTATTGGAATAAGGTCGTTTACTGATATCAACACAAATGGAAATGACCAACTATCGCCTGCCGTATAAATAATCAATTCAGATTGTGGGATGGGACTAAAATGCCCGCCAATATGTTCGTAGACCTGCTCAGCCACGCCTCCTCTGGCAACCACCTCAAATGACATTATATCGTGACGGTTTTTCAGCCAATGAGAATTCCCATTCAACCGAATCTCGAACGTCTCAGACGTAACAATTATGGTCTCTTCTCTCATTCGCGGTTTGCGCAGCTCAGGCTCTATTTGAGCCCCTAAAACTGCAAACCCTAGAAGGGCCGCCACACAAATGACAGTCCAAAACCCAAGTGATGTATAACTAAGAGGAATCACATAGAGAGTAGTAAGCGCAAAAAATAGTATCACGCAAAACAGAAACTGCTTTAGGTTCTTCTCTGTACCAAAAGGAAGCTCTGCTGGCTGTATGTCTTTTTTGCTAATTTCTAAACGTTCCATGTTCAGACTTACCTTAACTCCGCCAGAAACTAGGACTCAACAACACCAGCAATGTGAAAATTTCCAATCTCCCGAGCAGCATGGTTAACGCCAGGATCCATTTCGCGGTATCACTGATGTTGCCGTAATGCGCCGACACTTCTCCCAGCCCCGGACCTAGGTTATTCAGGCAAGAGCCGACCGCAGAGAAGGCGGTGACTTGGTCGAGGCCGGTTGCCATTAAGGCAAGCATCATCACCATAAAGGTGACCACGTACAGGGCGAAGAAGCCCCATACGGATTCAAGAATTCGATCGGATACCGGGGCTTTTCCAAGCTTCACGGGAATGATGGCATTCGGGTGAATCAAGCGATGTATTTCGCGCACCCCTTGCTTGAATACCAGTAAAATACGAATGGCTTTCATACCGCCGCCGGTCGATCCCGCACAGCCTCCAATAAAAGCCATCATAAATAGCAATACGGGTAAGAATACTGGCCACACAGAGAAGTCGGCTGTACCAAACCCTGCCGTGGTAGCAATTGAAACGACTTCAAATAAACCGTATCGAAGCGCCCCAGTGAAGTCATAGGTTTCGGTTAACCACAGTGCTGCGACTGTCAGTACCGCGCCGCCTGTCATGATCGAAAAGAAAAACTTCAGCTCAGAATCCAAAAAATAGTGGCGAACGGTTTTATAACGCCACGCATAAAAGTGCAGAGAGAAGTTCAGCGCTGACACCAGCATAAAAACAATGGCGATGCTGTCAATGGCGGCGCTGTCAAAATGTCCTAATGAGGCATCGTAGGTAGAGAATCCACCAATACCAACCGTCGAGAAACTATGAGCTATGGCGTCAAAGGTGCTCATACCGGCAAACCAGTACGCAACAGCGCATGAAATCGTCAACGATAAGTAGATATACCAAAGTGCTTTGGCGGTTTCGGTGATGCGCGGGGTCAGTTTGGAGTCTTTTAGCGGTCCGGGCATTTCTGCACGAAAGAGCTGCATCCCACCAATACCGAGCATAGGAAGAATTGCCACGGCTAACACGATAATCCCCATACCGCCCAGCCATTGCAGTTGCTGGCGATACCATAGAATCGATTTAGGCAGGTGCTCTAGCCCCGTCATTACGGTGGCGCCGGTTGTAGTCCAGCCAGATAAGGACTCAAAAAAGGCATCGGCAAAGCTTAGACCGGGGTTGTCGGCCAGCATAAAGGGGAAGGTTCCGGCCAAGCCTAGGGATAACCAAAATAACGCAGCGACGATAAAACCGTCTCGGGTGCGTAGATCTTTTTTCACATGGCGTACCGGCAGCCAGGCGAAAAAGCCGATACCCAAAATCAACGACATAGCGATGCTGAAAGCTTCCGTCGCGCCATCGTCGTACCACATTGACACCAACAACGGCGGTAACATGGTTAAGCTGAATAACATCAAGAAGATGCCCAATACGCGGGCGATTACGGTTAAGTGCATGTCAGAAGAAGCCTAATCCCACTTGGAAAAGTCGTTCCACATCGGCGATATGGCGCTTATTCATCACGAAGAGAATCACGTGATCGTCAGATTCAACCACCACCTCTGAACGCCCCATGAGTACTTCTTCACCACGTACAATGGCACCAATGGTGGTGCCCGGTGGCAATTTGATGTCGCCAACACGACGCCCAACTACTTTCGATGATGTGCTATCACCGTGGGCAATGGCTTCAATCGCTTCTGCCGCGCCACGGCGCAAACTGTGTACATTAACGACGTCTCCGCGGCGTACGTGTGTCAGCAGACTGCCTATGGTCGCTTGCTGTGGCGAGATAGCCACGTCAATCATACCGCCCTGAACCAGATCGACGTAGTCGGCCTTGTTGATGAGTGTCATCACTTTTCGCGCACCGTGACGCTTGGCGAGTAAGGACGCCATGACATTCACTTCATCATCGTTGGTGAGCGCGCAGAACACATCGGTGTTTTCGATATTCTCTTCTTCGAGCAAGGTTTTATCCGTCGCACTGCCGTGCAAAACAACGGTTTTGCTCAGGTTTTCGCTGAGGTAGCGCGCACGATCTTCGTTGTGCTCAATCAGTTTGATACGGTAATTTTTTTCCAACGCTTTCGATAAGCGATAGCCGATGTTACCACCACCAGCGATGATAATGCGTTTGTAGGAATCCTCCGCTCGACGCAGCTCGCTCATTACTTTTTGAATGTGTTCCCTTGCAGCCACGAAGAAGACCTCGTCGTCGGCTTCAATTACAGTGTCGCCAGTAGGCTCTATCGCTTTATTACGACGGAACACGGCGGCCACGCGGGTTTCTACATTCGGTAGGTGATCTTTCAGTGCCGATATGGCTTGTCCCACGAGAGGGCCGCCGTAATAGGCTTTCACCGCCACTAACTGCACACGGCTGTCGGCAAAATCGAGAACCTGTAACGCGCCCGGAAATTCAAGCAGGCGTTGAACATAGTTCGTCACCACTTGCTCTGGTGAGATCAGTACGTCGATGGGAAACGCATCCGCGTTAAACAGTTCTGTTTGCCTCAAATAGGCACTGGAGCGGATGCGAGAAATTTTGGTCGGTGTGCGGAATAAGGTGTACGCCACCTGACACGCGACCATATTGGTTTCGTCAGAATTGGTGACGGCCACGAGCATGTCGGCATCATCAGCACCGGCGTCACGCAGTACATGAGGGTATGACCCGTGACCATAGATGGTCTTCACATCAATACGATCTTGCAGCTCGCGCAGGCGCACGGTGTCGGTATCGATGATGGTGATGTCATTTTTTTCGCTAGACAAGTTCTCTGCCAGCGTGCCCCCGACCTGCCCCGCGCCAAGGATAATAATTTTCATATCAGCTCAGATCCTGTGCTGTCTATATATAGATCAACAACGACAATGAGTCTTTTTTAGAACTCATGCGTCTTGTTAAGCAACGCGTAGTAGAAGCCATCATGGCCATCGGTTTGCGGAAATAACTGCCGCCCAGCTTCACATGCCTTCCCCCAACTTGCCTCTAGTGTAACGACACTTGCTTCAGGATGCTTGTTAACAAACGCCATCACCTGTTCACTGTTCTCTTGCGGCAAGACAGAGCAGGTGGCGTACAACAAACGACCGCCGGGTTTTAGCAGCGCCCAAGCGCGTTCTAATATCTCGGCCTGCACAGTTTCTAACTGCTGAATGTCGTCACGGCGACGCAGCATACGAATATCTGGATGTCGGCGAATCACACCCGTGGCTGAACAGGGTACATCCAGCAAGATGGCATCGAAAGGACTCTCTTCTGTATTACCACTGTCTGAGCCCCACCAGCCATCATCGGCGGCAACGTCAGCACATACAACCTCCGCCTCTAAACCAAGGCGAGCAAGGTTCTCGTGAACTCGGCCTAAACGTGACTCGTCGGCATCAACCGCCAGCAGTGAGATGTCGGCAGTCTCAAGTAGATGACAGCTTTTACCACCCGGCGCCGCACAAGCATCCAGTATGCGCTCGCCATTTTTAGGCGCCAGTATTTGTGCTGCCAACTGTGCCGCTTCATCTTGTACGCTCACCGCGCCTTCAGCAAACTCGGGCAGGCAGGTAACATCAACACTTTCATGCAGGTAAATACCATCGGCGCTGTGCTCAGTCGCATGAGCCGACAATCCGTCTTCCAATAAAATAGCTAGATAGCCATCACGAGTGTGCTTTCGTTGATTCACTCGTAAGCACAACGGCGCACGCTCGTTGTTGGCCTCTAAAATTCGCAACCAATCCTCAGGCCATGCCTTGGTCAGCATTTTAACCAACCACTTAGGGTGGCTCGTAGCTGTCACAGGGTTGGTTTCGAGTGGCGGCAATAGTTCTTCGTATTCACGACCATAACGACGCAAACACGCATTGATCACGGATTTGGCGTATTGTTTGCCCATTTCATCGCAGACTTCAACGGTGGCATGAACCGCCGCGTGTGGAGCTTTGCCTTGCACCGACAATTGATACAAACCAATGAGAAGTAAGGCATGTAAATCGGAGTCTTCTTCTTGAAATGGGCTTTTCAACAGTATTTTCGCCAACGCATTCAGGCGAAAATACCAGCGACACGTCCCTAAGGTGAGGTCACGAAAAAAGCCGCGCTCATTTTCGTCAATGTTACTTTCTAACGCAGGGATCGCCTGATTAAGAGATTGTCCGGCCATCACTTTTGCGATGGCCTGTGCCGCTGCGAACCGAGGCGTTATTTCAGCCTGTTTGCGACGACCATAGAGGGATTCCATAATTCAGAAGGCCTGTTGTATGAATGAAAGTATGAATAAAAATTCAGAGTAAAATTTCAATTAAAGCTCAGACGCCAGCACATAAAACGGCTGAAACAACTTTGGCTGGCCATTAATGATATCGGCCACCATCATCGGCTTTTTACCCGCCAGCTGAACCTTGCTCAGCAGCAATAGACCTTCGTTACAGGCCACTTCAAGGCCCGCTGGGGTCACGTTGGCAATCGTTCCCGGTGCTAGCTGCGTCGTTTTATCTAACGCTTCCGCCGCATGTACTCGAATTCGTTCGTCGCCAAGCAGCGTGTAGGCCATCGGAAACGGATTAAACGCACGAATGCGCTTCGCTAATACATCCGCGGAGTCACCCCAGTTAATCAGCGCTTCTTGCTTGCTCAGTTTATGTGCATAACAAGCCAGTGCATCATTTTGCACTTCAGGCGTTAGCGAACCAGACTCGACATCAGACAAGGTCGCTAATAAAGCGCTTGGCCCCATGGCAGCTAAACGGTCGTGAAGCACACCGCCGGTATCATCTAAAGTAATCCCGGTGGTGACCTTACTCAGCATGTCGCCGGTATCTAGGCCAATGTCCATCTGCATGATGGTAATGCCCGTCACTAAGTCACCAGCTTCGATACACCGCTGTATTGGCGCAGCGCCACGCCAACGCGGCAATAACGACGCATGTACGTTCAGGCAGCCATATTTGGGTGCTTCAAGAACATCTTTAGGTAGTAGCAAACCGTACGCGACCACCACCATCACATCGGCATTCAGCTCACGAAGCACATCAACATCCGCGCTGTCTTTGAAGTTTAACGGTTGATACACCGGCACTTCATTTTTAAGGGCCACTTGCTTCACAGGACTGGGCTGACATTTTTTACCCCGACCTGCTGGGCGATCCGGCTGGCTGTATACCGCCACGACCTCATGTTCGCTATCGATAAGAGCACTTAAGTGCTGGGCGGCGAAATCGGGCGTACCCGCAAAAATAATGCGCAAGGCCATGGCTTAGCGTTTTCCTTCTCGGGCTTCTAATTTGTGCTTCTTATCAAGTTTGTCTTTGATGCGCTTACGCTTTAGCGGTGAAACATAATCCACCATCAGCTTGCCATCAAGATGATCAACCTCATGCTGAATACACACCGCCAACAAACCAGTGCATTCCATTTCAAAAGCATCACCATTGCGATCTAGCGCTTTTACTGAGCAGTGCTCAATACGGGAAACGTCTTCATAAAAGCCCGGCACCGAGAGACAACCTTCTTGCATTGTCTCCATTTCGCCGTCTAAAACGGTGATTTCGGGGTTGATAAAGACAAGAGCTTCACTTTTATCTTCCGAGACATCGATGGTAATGATACGTTCGTGTATGTTGACCTGACTGGCGGCTAAACCAATGCCAGGGGCTTCATACATGGTTTCAAACATGTCTTCGACGATTTTTTTAACTCGTGCGTCAACTTCTTTTACAGGTTGTGCAAGAGTTCGCAGACGTGGGTCTGGAAATTCCAGAATATCTAGTATGGCCATGTGAAATACTGTACTTGTGGAATAATATGGCAGTGACTTGCTACTATGACTGCTCAAAGCAGAATTTTAAGTCACCCTGTACGCTAATAATAAAGGGAATAAAGGATGAGCAAAACCATCAAACGTCTTCTCGTTACGGGTTTGATGTGCCTTTCAGCCAGTGTAAGCGCATTGGAACTAAAAGCCGACGCCCCTGATCGTTACACCGTAAAGAAGGGTGACACTCTCTGGCACATTGCAGAACGCTTTACTGGTAATGCATGGGAATGGCCTGAAATATGGTACCAAAACGACCAAATCAGTAACCCTCACCTCATTTATCCGGGCGACATGATCGGCTTAATTGAAGTAGATGGCCAGCAACGATTGACTGTCATGGAGCGTGGCCAAGCCAGTCGTACCGTAAAATTGCGTCCGGGCGATGTAAAATTATCCCCAACCGCACGGGTTGAGCCTATCGAAGCCGCCATCGCTGCCATCCCTATGGATGCGGTTCAAGGCTTCTTGCGCGACCACCGTGTTGTGACGGCGGAAGAGCTAGCAGCGGCACCGCACATCATTAGTGGCTACGAAGGCCGTATCCTCATGGGTTCAGGCACTAAGGTATACGCCCGTGGCAATGTCGGTGAAAATATCGATGCTTCTTACGGTGTCTACCGCAAAGGCGAAGTCTACAAAGATCCTGAAACCAATGAAGTACTGGGCCTTGAAGCTACAGACATTGGTGTCGCGAATGTTCTGTCTAACGATGACGGTACGCTGACTTTGATGTTGAAAAACACCAATCAGCAAGTCGCCATTGGCGACCGTCTGTTTGAGTTAGAGGAAAGTCCACTCGCAGCCAGCTTTGTTCCCAAAGCTCCGGGGCAACTGATCGCCGGACAAATCATTGCGGTAACAAATGGCGTCAATAACGTTGGTCAGTTTGATGTTGTTGCTCTTAACCGTGGTATTCGTGATGGCTTAGAAGCGGGTCATGTAATGCTGATCAAAAAAGCAGGCGCGGTAATTTACGATCGTGTCGCCAAAGAAAAAGTGCGTCTGCCAACCGAAGAAGCAGGCAGCATGTTGGTATTCCGAGTATTCGACAAGATGTCTTACGCTCTGATTATGAAAGCGTCACGTCCATTAAAAGTGGGCGATTACTTTGAGTCTCCTGAGATTTAATCGTTATTCAGTACAAATTAGCCTCGAATGAGGCTCCCATGGAGGGAATATGCTCACGGATGAGCTGTTACTTGCTTGGTGGCGACTCCGCCGCCTAAGCGGTATCGGAAATATCGCCTTAAATGACATTCGTCAGAATCTAGCTTCTGCCCACCACTTTGCAGATCAAGCCCCAAAACAACTCACAGATGCCTCTCTCGACGATCTTATTCGCCTAGGCCTGCCTGCAACCAAAGCCGAGCAGTACTTCAATGACGAAGCGCTTTCTGCAGGTTTCGAGGCGCTGATCAAATGGTGCGCCGTTGAACATCAAGGTGTATTACTGGCGGGCATACCACCTTATCCGGAAGCCCTCGCCAGTCTTAGGGATGCCCCCACATTGCTTTGGTATCGTGGCGACCTAACTAGCCTGAATGCTCCCATGCTGGCGATTGTGGGCAGTCGAGGGGCGACTCCCGCCGCACTGGAGTGGACACGACATACCGCCGCATCTTTAGCGGAAGCTGGGCTTTGTATTGTCAGTGGATTAGCCCTTGGCATTGATGGCGCTGCACATGCCGGAGCTGTGCTTAGCGGACAATCAAATTCGACCGTCGCCGTTATGGGGACGGGGCCAGATCTGGTGTATCCCGCTCGTCATCGTCAATTGGCTCAGGATATTTACCACAGTGGCGGCTTACTACTCACCGAGTTTGCTCCGGGCACCAAAGCACAAGCAAGGCACTTCCCTTCGCGCAACCGCATTATCAGCGGGTTAAGTATCGCCACCTTAGTGGTCGAAGCAGGGATTCGCAGTGGCACTATGATTACCGCGCGCATGGCAGCGGATCATGGGCGGGATGTCTTTGCCTTACCCGGTGCTATTGCTAACCCTATGAGCAAAGGGCCACACCAGCTAATACGAGAAGGCGCGCTATTAGTGGAATCCGCAAAAGATATTCTTGAAGCGCTCAGCCTATCTGTAAATTCCCCCACCAGCACCGCCGATTTATTTGACCAAAACACAGACAATAAACCCGTCGATATTCCACCCTTAGTAACCCTGGTCGACTACACTCCGACCGCCGTCGATGTCATTGCCATAAGATCTGAGTACTCCATCGCCGAACTCATGCCGCAACTATTACAGCTTGAGCTGGATGGCTGGCTCCTGCAAGTGCCTGGGGGTTACTGTCGCACCACATAATGCATGATCATTAAACACCGGACCCACAACCCCTGTTTTCCCCAAATAAGGCAAGGTTAGTCACACGTCCTGTGCTGGTGAAGTACGTCCTCTCGACTAGACTGCAAATATAAGCCGCACATTCCTGATTTAAATCCCAAGGTATGAATGCGCCTTGTCACGCCCCAAGCTCACTGATAGCAAGGCCTGCAACTGACTTAATAGAGGATTGTTTAATGTCTCAAGCCGCCACAGCGAATCAAACGAATATTGCTGGCAGTTATCTTACGTTTCACCTGTCTCAAGCAAAATACGCACTGCCTGTGGATGCGATTCAATACATTACCACCCGAGATGCGATTGATCCGCACGATATTCCACGCGGTAAATCCGAACAAAGCCGAATATTTACCTTTCAGGAAGAGCAAATTTCTCTGTATAACTTCAGCGGTTTAATAGGTTCCGCCTCTCAGATTGAAGAGTGCCAAGCCTTAATAGATATGCTCGATCAACGAAAACAAGATCACCTTGATTGGATGGAAGCACTCGAGGCAAGCCTTGAGTCCGGGACAGAATTCTCCAAAGCCAAAGATCCGCATCAATGTGCGTTTGGGCGCTGGTATGACCACTATCACACCAACGACGAAGAGCTTCGCGCCATTATGGTTCTATTTGATGCCCCTCATAAACGTATCCACTCTCTCGCAGACACCCTTTTATCGATGGTGAAAGACGAAAACAAAGTCGCCGAGGCGCTTCGTATTCTTAATGATGAACGTCATTCGACCTTGAAACAGTTACTACGTTTGTTTGGCCAAGCCAAAAGCCGACTCTCCGACATGCTCAAACCAGTCGTCGTAATCCTACACGCCAACGACCGCAGTTACGCGGTTGAACTGGACAGTATTGATCAAATTATGGAGTTCAATAATTCACACTGGCTGCCGGGGAAAGAGCAAGATCTCAAACATCCTTGCTACGATGGTTTTTTGCAAAAAACCGAAGGCGAATTGTATATTCGTTTAGAACCAGCTCACCTTATCACATAAGTGATCAGCCTCTGTTCGTAGCACTTAAAACAAAGGCCTAGTTAATCAAGACAGCTATTTAGGCAAGCTGACCACAAAGCAGGCACCACGCTCAGGAATGTCTTCCAGTGCTATCTTCCCTTTATGGCGTTCGACAATACTGTAAACCGTGGACAACCCGAGGCCTGTCCCTATGCCTATCGGCTTTGTTGTAAAAAATGGGTCAAATACTTTCGACCGTATCTCCGCAGGAATCCCTGCTCCTGTATCTTGAATACGCACCCACCAATATTCATCGCTCTCGCTGATGGAAGCATACAACTTGCCGCCACCGGGCATGGCATGTACGGCATTCTGGATAAGATTCATGATGACTTGTGCCATCATGCCGCTATTGCCTTTCACGATGGCTTTCTCGGGTAGCTCTTCCACAATGCCGATTTTGTCAGCGATCTGGTGCTTCAGAATACCAATACTGTCGCGATAACAAGCCACCAAATCAAAGTCGTCACTTTCAACCTGATCTTTATGTGCGAAGTTCTTCAAGTTTTGAACGATGTCGCAGACCCGAGTCAGGCCAGAACGAGAATCTGAGACCAGTGAGAATACATCCTCCAGTACAAACTCTAGGTCGATCGACTGTTCTCGGTCATGAATCGTAGAGAGCAGTTGGCTGCGAAGCTGCTCATCACCGACCTCAAGAGCCTTTGCAAAGCGATCATGCAGTTTAATCAGCTCTGTCATACCGCCAATGTATTCATCCAACGGTTCAAAGTTACTTAACACATACGACACTGGGTTATTAATTTCATGCGCTATACCCGCTGCTAGCTGCCCTAAAGACGACAATTTTTCAGCATGAAAAAGCTGTTCTTGAGTAGAATACAGCTGATTCAATGTTTCTTGTAAGCGCTCATATTGCACTTGCAAGCGCTGCTCACTTTGCCGACGCTCTGCGTGTGCCCGTAATTGATCAGCCGTCTTTTCCAGCAGATTCACTGTACTCACATCCAACTGCTGCAACATGTCTGGTGTCAGCAACATTAACAAGTAGCCGTTGATGTCGGCATAACACCGATACGGTATCAATATACTGCCTGTAATCTTGGTACCGAGACACTGTGTCGCGCTCTGATGCAGTTCTAGCTCGGCATTCAATTGCACTAAAATCGGCTTATCTACGAGGTTTAACGTCTCAAATTGCTGGCTAATGACGGTCGACCAATCAAGTCCTTGATTCACTTCAGGAAAGGTTTGCAGTAGTTGAGCCTCCGCATCGAGGTACAAGCTGTGCGCACCAATTAGATCACTCAATAAAGCCGACACCTCACGCAGGTGTCGTTGTTGAATCGCTTCGTCTCGCCCTGAACGAGCTAACCACGTCAGTAACGCCAACTCCGCCTCGCGACGCTTTTTACTTTTATCTCCCAGCTGGTGTTGCTGCATCTCAGCCTGAATAAGCTCAATCAGAAAGGCTTCCGAAAAATCATGCTGCGACTGTAAGCGATGGATGCTTAGCTGAGACAGTTGCGTTGAAAGCCCACCAATGGACATGCCATCGACAAAACACACCAAGCGCATGACATGATTTTGTAGACGCTCACGTAAGTATTTAATTTGCTCTACAACCTCAGCCTTGTTCGCTTCAGTAATAAACGCAATCAATACAGGATGGGAGGGGTTTTTCTTCAGCCACTTTTGCGTAGCCTTACCCGGCAGCAGTGGCTCTGGCATCACCATCGTTGCCAACAATTCATTTGAAAGTTCACTTAACAGTGATGCTGGAAACTGCCCAAGTACCGCCCATGAAGCGCTCACCAAGCCTTGAATAGGTTGCTTACCTGTCATCACAACTCCGTCAGTTACATTCAGGTCTACACTCAGATTAGACAGTTTGGCTAATCACCCCAACAGAATGGGACTAAAGTCAGACGAAATTTTGATCCTATTTAGCCGACTAACAAGGTGAAACATGCTGATTCGACTTACATACCTCAGCAAAGCGACACGCGATATGAACATGCAAGACATCCAAGATATCTTGACGGTCGCCCGAGATAATAATCAGGGCTTAGAAATATGCGGCATGCTTTGTTACGACCAGCGCTATTTTTTACAAACACTGGAAGGCCCACGCGACGACGTGAATGAACTATTTTTAGAGATCGCCGAAGATCCCCGCCACGATGATGTCGTCATCATTAGTTATGAATATATCGATGCAACCACCTTTGGCTCTTGGGACATGGGGTTTGCTCCCGCAACGGATGCCTTTTATAAGTTGTTGAATGATGTAGGCCAAAATACCTTTGACCCCCGAGCCTTAACACCGGAACAAGCGGTAAGTTTTTTAAGCGGACTATCCGAGCAACACCAAACGAATAATTAAACATCAATAACATAGAGCAAGTAACACAGAGATAGCGCCTCAGCTCCCTTGCCGACACCACGACCTTATTGTAGGGTTCTCGGTCTGAAAAACTGAACGAGACATCGCTGTGAACCCTTGGCACCTTCATCAAGCCATCCGCTGCATTCGTGCTGGCGGTGTTATTGCTTATCCTACCGAAGCCGTCTGGGGGTTGGGTTGTGACCCAACCAACGAAGAATCCGTACAACGTATCCTTGAGCTTAAGTCGCGCCCAGAGCACAAAGGGTTGGTTTTAGTTGGTTCCTCGCTTGAACAGTTTAAGCACCTTATTCGACCACTATCTGCCGACGACCTGGCCAAAGTGAATGCCACTTGGCCTGGCCCTATAACGTGGATTTTACCTTGCTACGATGATGTCCCAACCTGGCTACGGGGTGAACATCACAGCCTCGCGATTCGTATCAGTGCGCATCCTATCGTGAAATCTTTATGCGATGCCGCTGGGCCGCTTGTCTCGACCTCTGCCAACCCAGCTGGAAAAGAACCCGCGCGTTCAGCCTTAAAAGTGCGAAAATACTTCCCCAATGGCCTCAACTGTTTATTACCCGGTGCGTTAGGCGGTAACGATCAACCGTCTGAAATTCGCACGTTAAGCGGCGAACGTCTGCGCTAACCCCTTTTTATGGAGCAACCATATGTCCACCAGCCAGTGTGATATTCCTGCTGTAAAAGCATTCTTACTCGATCTACAAGACCGTATTTGTGCTGCGGTTGAGCACGCCGATGGTAAAGCCAAATTTGTCGAAGATGCTTGGGAGCGTGACGAAGTAAACAACCCGATGTCACTCACCGGCGGTGGCCGAACTCGTGTGATCACCAACGGCACCATTGAAAAAGGCGGTGTGAATTTCTCACATGTTCGTGGGGCGGCGCTACCAGCATCGGCCACAGCCACTCGCCCTGAACTGGAAGGTCGCAGCTTTCAAGCCATGGGCGTGTCCTTGGTGTTGCACCCTGAAAACCCCTACATCCCAACCTCACACGCCAACGTGCGTTTTTTTGTCGCTGAGAAAGAGGGCGAAGAACCAGTTTGGTGGTTTGGCGGCGGGTTTGACCTCACGCCTTACTACGGATTTCAAGAGGATGTTACACATTGGCATCAGGTGTCTAAGGATCTTTGTGAACCTTTCGGGGAAAATGTGTATCCGAAGTACAAAAAGTGGTGTGATGAATACTTCTTCCTCAAACATCGTAACGAAACACGCGGTGTGGGCGGGCTATTCTTTGACGACCTTAATGCCTGGGATGACAAGGTCGACTTTGACCGCAGCTTTGCCTTTATGCAAGCCGTAGGTAATGGCTATGCCGACGCTATTATCCCTATTATTGAACGTCGTAAAGATACCCCATGGGGCGAACGCGAACGTAAGTTCCAGTGTTACCGCCGTGGACGTTATGTCGAATTCAACTTGGTCTTTGACCGAGGTACTATTTTTGGACTCCAGACCGGAGGCCGCACCGAATCTATTCTGATGTCGATGCCGCCCATTGCTCACTGGGATTACGATTGGCATCCCGAACCCGGCAGCCCTGAAGACAAGCTTTATACAGACTTTCTACCCCACCGCGAGTGGGTATAAATTAAGGACACAGAATGACCGACCTCTATGCGGTGTTTGGCAACCCGATCGGGCACAGTAAATCGCCTGACATTCACAATGCCTTCGCCGAGCAAACAGGTGAAGACTTGTTTTACAAAGCCATTCTTGCGCCTTTGGATGGGTTTGAAGACGAAGTTCGTCGCTTTGTTTCACATGGAGGGCATGGCTTAAATGTCACTGTGCCTTTCAAAGAAAACGCCTACCGCATGGCGGACGAAATCACTCCTAGAGCGCAACAAGCCCAAGCCGTCAACACCCTCAAAAAGCTGGATGATGGCCGCCTTCTGGCAGACAACACCGACGGCGCTGGCTTAGTACGTGACTTAACCGTCAATCATTCTGTGAGCTTAGCTGGCAAACGCATACTGATTCTTGGCGCTGGGGGCGCAGTACGTGGCGTTCTTCAGCCCCTTCTCGAAGAAAAGCCAGCAGAGATAGTGATCGCCAACCGAACGGTCAGTAAGGCGGAGCTATTAGCCAATGATTTCGCCGAATTGGGCAACGTCTCTGCGTCTGGCTTCGGTGATATAGAAGGCAGCTTTGGAATTATTATTAACGGTACCTCAGCCAGCTTAGCCGGAGAATTACCCCCAATACCTGAGAGCGCCGTCAGCCATGTCACCGTCTGCTACGACATGATGTACTCACCTAAAACCACGGTATTTAACGCTTGGGCCGAAAAACTAGGGGCTGCCCGTACCATTGACGGACTCGGCATGCTGGTCGAACAAGCGGCGGAAGCCTTTTTTGTGTGGCGCGGGGTACGCCCACAAACGGCACGAGTCATGAAAGACCTTCGCAGCGAAAGACGCCGTTAGCACCATCAAAAAAGCCCAGCAATTGCTGGGCTAAAACACGATCTATTTTTTATTCTCTTTCTAAAAACAGACTCGCTACTCTCAGTTAAAACTGATCTCAAATACCGACGTTGTACCGCTCACCTCATTACCAACCGCAATGTAGTGCGCTCCACCACGAGTAAAGTAATCAATTGATTCTGGGCCAAGATCACCGGCTGCCGTGTTGTAAGTGTCGTTATTACACTCATCACCAACCAGCTCAGTGCACACACCCTGGGTGAAGTCACGGTTGTTTAGATAGCTCTGGAACACTGGTGCCGCTGGATCTGTAATATCGAACACCATCACCCCCCCTTGACGCTCTAGCCCCACAAACGCGAAGTAACGCTCACCAATTTTTGCCGTCTCGATCGCTTCTGGCTCCGTGCCTTTGTCATCACTACGGTTATCGCCCGAGTTACCTTCGTCATTAGTAGAGTTAAAGTGATCAGGCTCTACGGCGTAAACCTGCTTAGCAATCTCATCACCGCTGTCGTATACCAGATCACCGGCTTCATTCCAGATAGAAAACGAGCGCCCACCAAACGTTACGATATCATCGTCTGCAGCATAACCAGCGGCATCGGTTATCACCTTTATGCGCTTCAGCTGAGCGTTATTACCTAAGGCTGCTTTCAAAGGATGAGCGGCATCAACCAGACCGGCAATATCACCGCCGCGCGCTTCATCGATAAATGAAATGCAGTCGTCAGCAACGACGTTATAATCTTCCGTACCGGTAAAGTCGTTACCATCCCATGTGTGACTAGCCGCTTCGCAAGTTTCTTGCGTGGTTTCATAAATGTACTCACGACCGTCACCTTCGTTGGCTGACAAGATGTATGTCGTACCATCAATATCAACACTGGCGATGGTGTCTGGCATGTATAAGCCTACCAACTGTTCGTAACTGGCAAACTCACCCGTACCTACATCTTTGTTTGAAGCATCTAGCTCGTTGCCAGAAGCCGCATTCCAAGACTTAACCCCCAGACCTTTAAAGGCCGTCACACTGGCTGATTCAATATCAATGATGGCCAAAGCGTTATTCTCTTGCAGTGCTACCCACGCGGTATCACCGGAGGTGTTTAAAGCAATGTATTCAGGCTCAAGGTCTTGCGCAACAGAGGTACCTGTTGGGCCAGCTAAGCGGACATCCGCTGGCATTTCTGCAGCACGAGCAGCGCCAGTATTAAACTCAGCAAAAGACACTTGATTAACCACAGCGTGAGCAGCAGCGAAGCCTTCTTTTAAATCGACAATCGTAACAGAGCCATCTGGGTCATTACTGTAATCAGCACTTGGCTCACCTTCGTTGGCCGTTAAGATGTAACGGGCATCATCAGTCAAGGCCACCATATCTGGCAATGCGCCAGTGGTATAAGTACCAATCAATGCAAGTGTGTCAGAACGATAAAGCGCGATTAAGCCTGAGTCTTGTTTGATCGCGGCTTCAATCGCTACAGCGACTAAACCCTGTTTGGCTGATACGCTATTCGCTGCGCCAATCTCCATACCGGCTGCTGTCGCCGCGGCGGTTAGGTCGATAGTGCTCTCTTTTGATGGGGCGCTATTCGTGGCTGCAAGCGACAATACGTCGATGGTGGCATCTTCCGCATTAACCACATAGAGACGATCCGAACATGAATCATAACTGACAATTTCGGCTGATGAGGTATCAAAGTCATTACCTGAAACGTACGTATCGATAAGTGACAATGACAAAGTACCTGCCGCGTCAGACTCTGCAACTGGCGTGACCTCAGTACACTCAATCCCTAAATCCAGTAGGGCTTGGTAGATCTCGTTATCACCATTATCATCGCCGCCGCAAGCCGCCAGTATTGCTGTGCAGATCGCTGGCACAATCAATTTAATTTTCATAGTCATGTCCAAGTCTTAAATTAGATCGTAAATTCTGTGACGCAGACTGACGGATAAACATGTCAGTTAAATGACAAATTCAACGTGGTTTTAGACAAATAAAAACGGGCGCTTAAAAGCGCCCGGTATTTATTGCAAACGACAATTACTCAAACGACCCGTTATGATAGATCTCTTGTACGTCTTCGAGGTCGTTAATTAAGGTCGCGAAACGCTCAAACTGCTCAGCGTCATCACCTGAAATGGGGTGTTCCATGGTTGGCAGGTAGGTGATCTCTTCCACTTCAAAGTCGATTTCAGAATTTAATTCCTGCAATGCCGTTTTGGTTTTAAAGAAATCCGTTGGTGGAACAAGTACGGTAATCATGCCGTCTTCACATTCAATGTCTGACACATCAACGTCGGCCATCATTAATGCTTCTAGTGCTTGTTCTTCGTCATCACCGGCAAACACAAACATCGCACGATGATCGAACATATGCGACACCGAACCCTGAGTACCCAGCTTGGCTTTGCACTTAGAAAAGACACCACGAATTTCACCAAAGGTACGATTGTGGTTATCGGTCAGTGCACTGATTAACACCATGCAACCACCCGGCGCGATACCCTCATACAAAGCAGGAACGTAATCTTCACCAATGCCACCTGAAGCTTTATCGATCGCTTTTTCAATCACGTGGCTCGGTACCTGGTCTTTCTTGGCACGATCGATCAGGCTGCGTAATGACAGGTTCGCTGAAGGGTCTGTACCGCCCGACTTAGCGACAACATAGATCTCACGGCCATACTTTGAGTAGACCTTGGTTTTGGCCCCGGCCGTTTTGGCCATTGATTCTTTACGGTTTTGGTACGCTCTGCCCATGGGAATTGCTTCTAAATGGCTAGTTGAAAGACATGAATTGTAACGCTAGGCGAAGCCGTTGTCAGTCTTGAAGCGCGTATTTGATTTTTATCTGTATCTGGCGCTGACAAAAAAATAAATACTTAGATAACGCCTGCTCGACTTAGGAATAACTAAGCAGATCAAATACTGGAAGCTCGCACCGACTCTCATCTAGATATTCGATTTTAATCATCAATGATTTAGATTGGTCTTGTAGGTATAAATATAACCTAGCGAGGTTAACAATAACTGGATGGTCATTCCTGATAGTTAACTTCTAGATACATTTTCTCTGGTATAAATCAGATATGTGTTCATCACTATAACCTAGCTGCTTCAAAACAGTCTGGGTATCAGCACCCAACTCCCTACCTGCTTGATGAGCGGTTGGGCGCTTAAAAGGCAGCGCTGAATCGATTTGTCTAATTTCATTATTGTTGGCGTCAAGCGCCTGAGTGACCATACCTCTGGCTATAAAATGAGAATGTTTAAACGCTTCATTCATGGTTAATACTGGTTCAACACAAGCATCTACCTTAGCAAATTCTGTTTGCCAATAAGATAAAGACTTAGTACGAACTTTGTCAGCGATAGTAGCTCGAATTTGACGCTGAACCTCTTCACTCTGATCGGAGATTTTGCTTTTCAATTCGGATAAATCTAAAACTGCTAATAAATTCATAGCAAAGCCAGGCTCTAAACTTCCAATAGAAATATGACGTTGATCGGCAGTTTCATAATAATCATAAAACAAACCGCCATTAAGCATCTCACTGCCTAACTCAGGGTCTTCTCCACTCGATATAGCATTAGAGCCAAACATAGTCGTCAATGCCATTGCGGCGTCACTCATACTGATATCTAAATACTGGCCCTCATTAGTAGTCATACGTTGAATGTGGGCCGCCATAATCGCCATAACCGCATGATGAGAACCACCGGCTATATCAGCAATCTGAGTTCCAGATAATACCGGCCCTGTTTCCTTACGACCTGAAAAACTGGCTAACCCAGAGAGCGCTAAATAATTAATATCATGGCCTGCACGATCTTTAAGTGGGCCGGTTTGGCCGTACCCGGTAATCGAGCAATAGATTAATTTTTGTTGAATCTTTTTCAGCGAGTTATAATCTAAACCTAAGCGTTGCATTACCCCTGGTCTAAATTGTTCGATAACGACATCGTACTCCCTAACGAGCTTGTGAATAATTTCTTTCGCATCCTCATGCTTTAAGTCAATCGAGATACTCTGCTTATTTCGATTCAAAGTTGCGTGAGCAGCAGAAACTCGGCAACTTTTATCCCCAACAAAAGGAGGCATCAACTTAACTAAGTCTGGACGAGTAGGGGATTCAACTCGAAGAACTTCCGCCCCCATATCTGCAAGCAGTTGAGTGGCATAAGGCCCAGGTAATAGAGTAGTAAAATCAAGAATTTTCAAACCTGCTAAAGGCAAAGACATAAGTGAAGAATCCAAAAGGTGCTGTAACAAGAATAAGAATTTCTGAAGTGGAAATAACGCCAGCTAGAATAGTTCTAACTAGCGTCTGATATAAACCTTATTTAACCATGTCACGACCAATAATGAGCTTCATAATTTCATTGGTTCCGGCATAAATCTTTTGCACTCGGGCATCAGCATAAGCACGGGCAACAGGATATTCCCACATGTAGCCATAACCACCATGCAACTGTAAGCATTCATCTACCACATCACATTGAATATCAGTGGTGAGTAACTTCAACTTAGCAGCCGTAACTGGGTCGAGTTCTTTATTGATATGCAGGTCTAAGCACTTATCAATAAATACTCGTGCCATAGTTACAGTAGAAGACATCTCTGCCAGCTTGAACTGTGTATTTTGAAAAGCGGCAATCTCACTACCAAAAGCTTTACGCTCTTTCACATATGTAACTGTTTTCTCTAATATGGACTCAGCACAAGAGATGGCAGATAGCGATACTGATAGGCGCTCTTGTGGCAACTCTTGCATTAAATAAATGAAACCCATGCCTTCGGTACCTAATAAATTTTCTTTAGGTACTTTTACATCTTGGAAAAATAATTCAGAGGTATCTTGAGCCTTCATACCAATTTTATTTAAGTTCTGGCCTTTAACAAAACCTTCACTATCGGATTCAACCAAAAATAGACTAGTGCCTTTTGCCCCAGCAGATGGGTCTGTTTTAGCAACCACAACGACAAGATTAGCAAGCTGACCATTAGTAATAAAAGTTTTTGAACCATTAAGAATATAATGTTCACCATCATTACTTAACACCGCATTAGTTTTCACACCCTGCAAGTCAGAACCAGTACCAGGCTCTGTCATTGCTATCGCAGTGATGATTTCACCGTTCACACAACCCGGTAAATATTTTTTCTTCTGCTCCTCTGTCCCATAAGCCATGATATAAGGCACAGCAATGTCCGAGTGCAAACCAAAACCGACACCGGTTAAACCGAAGTTAGCAATTTCTTCTGCAACCACTGCGTTATAACGAAAATCGACCCCCACACCACCATAAGATTCTGGCACTGTTGGACTTAAATATCCCATTTCACCAGCCTTGCGCCAAAACTCCGTACTTACTTGACCGTCTTTTTCCCACTGCTCATGAAAGGGAACGGCCTCTTCTAGCAAGAACTTGCGAAAGCTATCACGAAACATCTCATGTTCAGATTCAAATACAGTACGTTTTATCATTTTTGACTTCCTGTTTTTATTTGTTTATTAAAATTATTTGTCTTCAAAGATCATATGATCTTTTGCCATTCTTTTTAGCAAGCCTGGTACTTTAAAACGCTCTCCGAAGTTTTTGTGTAACTGCTCAGAGCGCTCTATGAAATTATCCAAACCGATTTGATTAATGAACTGTAAAACCCCACCAGTCCAAACAGGATAACCAATGCCCATGATAGAGCCAATATTGGCATCACGAACGCTGGTTAGAACATTTTCTTCAAGACAACGGACGGTTTCTATCGCTTGAATATAGAGGAGACGATCTTTGATTTCTGCCAAATCAATTTTTCTATCTGCTTGCTCAAAGGTTGCTTTCAAACTCGACCAAAGTTGTTTTTTCGATCCTTTTGGTAATTCTTTATCTGGATATGAATAAAAACCTGCTCCAGCGAGCTTACCTTCGCGCTTCAATGAAATCATCTTATCCACTGTCACTTCAGCAGGATGATTAATATATTTTTTACCTTCTGCCTCCATATCAAGCATGGTTTGCTTTCGGATCTTTTCTAGTAACGTTAAGCTTACTTCATCGGTAACTGCCAGAGGTCCAACCGGAAAACCTGCTAAGAAAGCACCATTCTCAATGGCGGCTGCGGAAATCCCTTCTCCTAGCATGGCAATCCCTTCGTTAACAAAGGTGCCAAAGACACGTGAGGTATAAAATCCACGACCATCATTTACTACAATCGGCGTTTTCCCAATTTGCTGAACATAGTCATAAGCGAAGGCTAACGTTTCATCAGATGTTTTTTCACCGCAAATAATTTCTACCAATGGCATTTTATCCACGGGAGAGAAAAAATGGAGGCCAATAAAATTCTCAGCATTTCTCGATGCTTCTGCTAAACCCGTAATAGGTAAGGTAGAAGTATTAGATGCAAATACTGCTGAAGATGATAACTGTGCTTCCGCCTCTTGAGTAACGTTGGCTTTTAATTCACGGTTTTCAAATACCGCTTCAATCACTAAATCACAACCGGCTAATTTCTGAGCATCATCAGTTGGCAAAATTCTATTTAATAACGCATCACGTCTATCTTGTGAAATGTGACCTTTACTTAATTTCTTATCCACAATTTTTTGTGAGTAGGCTTTGCCGTTCTCTGCATTTTCTAGGCTGATATCTTTCAAAACAACATCAATGCCTTTTGAAGCAGAAGAATAAGCGATACCTGCTCCCATCATGCCAGCACCTATTACACCAAGCTTGTTAGCTTTTTTTCGTTCAATATTATCAGGTCGCGCAGCTCCAGCTTTAATCTCGTTCAACTGATACCAGAAAGTGCCAATCATATTTTTAGCGATTTGGCTGCAGGCTAATTCAACAAAATAGCGGGACTCAATACGCATCGCCGTTTCAACATCCACTTGTAGGCCTTCTATCATAACGGCCAAAATAGATTCAGGAGCAGGCAGCGTTCCCTTGGTTTTAGCTCGAACCATTGCCGGAACAATTGGCAGTATTTTTGCTAATCCAGGATGATTGGGTTTACCCCCAGGAACCTTATAGCCTTTCACATCATAAGGCTGTTGAGTATTGCCATCGGTCGTTGAATTAGATTTAATCCAACCAATCGCAGACTCCAGCATAGCTTCTGGCGAATCAACAATCTGGTCAATCAAACCAAGCTCTAAACCTTCATCAGGCTTAAATTGCTTACCTTCTAATAAGAAAGGCATTGCTGCTTGAACACCTAATAAACGTGTCATACGAATTACGCCACCACCGCCGGGCAATAATCCCAGAGTGACTTCAGGCAGGCCTAAGATAACGCCTTTTTTTAATGCAATGCGATAATGAGCAGAAAGCGCCAGCTCCCAACCACCACCTAGCGCTGCGCCATTTATGCATGCAACAACTGGCTTACCCTGAGTTTCAATTGCGCGCAGAGCTAGCTTTAAACGATTGACCATATCGTATAATTGATCTGCGTTTTCTTTTTGTATCGTAAATAAATCGTCGAGATTACCACCAGCAAAGAACGTCAATTTAGCCGAACGAAAAATCACCCCGGAATAATCATCTTGAAGAAGCTTCTCAACCGCAGCACATAATGAATCGGTAAATTCATCATCCATTAAGTTAGCGCTGGCATTGGGTTTATCAAGAATCAGATGAACAATATTATTCTGATCTTTTTCATAAATTACTGAATTCATCATTTAAATCCTTTCAATAATAGTTGCGATACCCATACCACCACCAACACACAGCGTGGCAAGGCCGACTTTTAGATCACGCGCTTCAAGCTCGTCCAGCAGGGTACCTAAGATCATTGCACCGGTTGCACCTAATGGGTGCCCCATAGCAATTGAGCCTCCATTCACATTAACGATGTCTTCACTGATTTCCATTTCATCAATAAAACGCATTACCACAGAAGAAAAGGCTTCATTCACTTCAAACAAATCAATATCAGAAATATCCATACCAGCTACTTTTAAAGCTTTGCGCGCAGCAGGCCCCGGACCGGTTAACATGATGGTGGGGTCTGTTCCTACCACCGCAGTCGCCACTATTCGGGCGCGGGGCTTCATATTAAATTGCTTACCTGCCGTATCACTGCCAATTAAAACCAATGCGGCACCATCAACAATACCCGATGAATTCCCAGGGCTATGTACATGACAAATCGATTCAACTTGTGGGTAAGGTTCTTTGGCAACACCATCAAAACCCATATCGCCCATTGCCTGGAAAGACGGTTTTAATTTACTCAAGGTTTCTACACTGCTATCAGGACGAATTAATTCATCATGATCCAGTAGGATGAGTCCATTACGATCGGTCACCGGAATGACTGATTTTTTAAAGGCATTTTTTTCCCAAGCTGCTGCGGCTTTTTGATGTGAGCGCACCGCAAACTTATCTACGTCTTCGCGGGAATAACCGCCCAGCGTTGCAATTAAATCAGCACCAATCCCTTGTGGCATAAAACCTGTCGACATATTGGTTTCTGGATCCATCGCCCAAGCGCCACCATCACTCCCCATTGGTACACGGGACATAGATTCAACACCGCCAGCAACAACCAAATGCTCCCAACCGGAGCGGATCTTCATCGCTGCGGCATTCACCGCCTCTAAACCCGACGCACAAAAACGGTTTAATACCACACCAGCTACATCGTTATCCCAGTTGGCCGTTAGAGCGGCTGTTTTTGCAATCACCGCACCTTGATCACCAACCGCTGTGACACACCCGATGACAATATCGTCTACGGCGGCGGTATCAAACTGATTACGTTCTTGTAGGCTAACCAGTAAGTCACTAAGTAGCGTGATAGGCTTTACTTCGTGCAAAGCACCATTGGGCTTACCACGTCCACGCGGGGTGCGAATGGCGTCGAAAATATATGCTTCAGTTGTCATGGGGGTTCCTTTTATCTAGGGCCGTTATTTAGGTGCCATACGTAACGCAGAATCTATACGAATTACTTCGCCATTAAGTATGGGGTTTTCCACAATATCTTTGACTAAACGCCCAAACTCTGCCGGTTTACCCAAACGCGACGGGAAGGGAAGGGTTGCTGCCAAACTGTCTCGAATTTCTTGAGGAAAAGACTCCATCATAGGCGTCATAAATAGACCCGGTGCAATGGCCAATACACGAACACCGAATTTTGCCAATTCGCGTGCGGCAGGTAAGGTCATCGCGACTATGCCGCCCTTAGAGGCTGAATACGCTGCCTGGCCAATTTGGCCTTCAAATGCTGCAACTGAAGCAGTAGAAATAATCACGCCGCGTTCACCATCTTCATTCGCTTCACGATTTTTCATTTGATCGGCCGCTAGGCGCATAATATTAAAGGAGCCAATCAAGTTGACTTGAATCACCTTACTAAAAAAATCCAATGTCATTGGACCTTCACGGCCAATAATACGACCAGGATTGCCAATGCCGGCACAGTTCACTGCAATACCACAATCACCATAAGATTCTTTCACAGCCAGCATGGCTTGCTCTGCACTGTCGGCGCTGGTGACATCACAAAAAACGGCCATACCATCAATCTCCTTGGCAACGGCTTCCGCTTTGTCCATTTGCACATCAAACACAGCAACCTTAGCTCCCTGGCTGGCGAGAAATCGTGCCGTTGCCTCACCCAACCCTGAAGCTCCACCAGTTACAACTGCAGGAACACCTTTCATATCCATTGCAAAATCCTTAATTCTTATATTTTTTTAAAACGTTATCGCCTCATACTGGCCAAACTCACTGAGGCAAGCAATGCCATAAAGGGCTAAATTATTATCATAAACGGACATCGTATGTATAATAATGGGGAACTATCTTAATCTTAAGCAGAACAAATAACTTAAACGGACATATTCACTATTTAGCCTGAGTTATCATGACAGTCGATATTCCTACAAAGACACAAACCATCTCGCCTTATTACCAAAATGTAATCATTCGTGGCGCTAAGCGTTTAAATTACAACACCCAAATTTTATTACAGATAGCAGGCTTGCCCGAAGTCTGCACCAAGCGCCAATCTCCAGAAAAAGCAACCAATCTTATTCGCGCTGTATGGCAAATGATGGACGACGAATTTATGGGCTTTACTCAGCAGCGTTGTAAACAAGGGGTATTTGCCATCATGGCCAGACAGGCCATTCAGTGTCAGACGCTGCGAGAAGCTCTAATTCAAGGCACGCATTTTTATCAAACGATTCGCAACGACATTAGCCTGTCTTTTATAGAAGATAGTGATACCGATAACGGAACAAATAACGAAGCAGTATTAACCTTGCAATTGGCAGATGAATCTCTAGACCCTGACCACTTTCTGATTGAGTTTTTTTTATTAATCTGGCACCGCTTTTCTATTTGGCTAGTTGGACAAAAAGTGCCACTAAAATATGCCAGCTTTAAATACCCAGTTCCTGATCATGTGAAAGAATACAGCTTGTTATTACCTTGTCACTGCCGATTTAATCAAGATAAAAATAGCATCGTCTTCGATCGTAACGCCCTATCTTTACCAATTAAACAAAAAGAAAGAGAGCTGAAACGGTTCTTAAAAAATTCTCCTGCCGACTTACTTAGTAAACCCATGTTCCACAGTACTTTTACCACTCAAGTGATGAACTACATGGGAGAACACCAAATAGAGAGAATACCCTCAATCGATCAAGTAGCTATTTATTTTAATATGAGTTCGCGCAACTTACGCCGACGCTTAAAAAAAGAGGGTGGCAGCTATCAGGCACTAAAAGATACCCTAAGACAAACCCAGGCGATGAAACTGCTCAATGATAAAGAACTAGCGATTAATCAAATAGCGAGGGAAGTTGGTTTCAATGAACCAGCAGGTTTTACCCGTGCTTTCAAACAATGGACTGGAAAATCGCCTAAACAGTATCGAGACGAAGGACAAAGCGAGTAATAAAAACTTCCACCAACCCTTAAATGCCAATAAATACAGGGTGTTATATAAGGCAGAAAAGGCGCGATATCAAAGTACATCTAGATTCACTTTCAAAATATCTAGAAGTCAATTCAATCAATATCGTATATTTTTACTCATCAATTATCCTTGTTTTTTTAATTTTTTAGCTTAGTTAATACTTTGTCGGGTATTAGCAGACATTGGAACGGGTGCCTTGGCATCACACCTCCCTCCCTTCGGCCAAATACGTATCTTTCAGACCTACATAATTTCCGGCACCATAAGTAAAAAAGCTGCGTTCATCATCAGTGATTGGGCGAATTTTTTTTGCCGGGGTGCCCATGTACACATATCCGCTTTCAAGCACTTTTCCCGGTGAGACTATCGCGCCTGCGGCGACGATGACTTCGTCTTCGACTATTGCACCGTCCATTATCATGGATTTCATACCGATCAGTACTCGGCTTCCTATCGTACACCCATGCAACATGGCTTGGTGGCCGATGGTGACGTCGTCGCCAATAATCAGTGGATAGCCGCCGGGGTTGTAACCGGAGTCATGGGTGATGTGCAGCACTGATCCGTCTTGCACGCTGGTGCGAGCGCCAATACGAATATAGTGCATGTCGCCACGAATGACAGCCAAGGGCCAGACTGAGCAGTCGTCGCCTAAATGCACGTCCCCTATGATTACGCCGGTGCGATCAACAAACACGCGTTCGCCTAAATGCGGGGTAATGCCTTGATGCGTTCGTATGTTGCTGCGCGCTTCGTTGTCTGCATGACTGCCTGTCTGCCCCACTGAATCACTCATATTTCACTCCGGCCTTGCTTGTATTTTTAGTATTTGACCCAAATACTCTATGTATTGCCACCGCTTTGGAAGTTCTTAATGTCTAACCCTGTTTCTAGCTCGACTGTGTCGTCGAACCCATTACTACAAACTCATATTTTGCCACCGTTTTCTGCGATCAAGCCTGAGCATGTAGAGCCTGCTATCTCTGAGTTGCTAAACCGCAATCGCGAGCGCACAAATGCCTTACTGGCGGAATTTGCAAAATCTGGTGCAACGCCAACCTGGGAGACACTGAATACACCGATTGATCTATGGGACGACGAAGTAAACCAAGCGTTTTCGCCGGTGGGGCATTTAAACAGCGTGATGAACAGCGATGAACTGCGCGATGCTTACAACGCGTGTTTGCCGCTGTTGAGCCAATACAGCACCGAGATTGGTCAAAACGCGGATTTATTCAAAGCCTATGAAGCGGTTAAAAACAGCGAGGCGTTTACCTCACTGAGCCAAGCGCAACAAACCGCCATTGAGCATGCCTTGCGTGATTTTCGCTTAGCCGGTGTAGATTTACCCGCCGATAAAAAAGCGCGTTACGGTGAGATTCAGCAGCAGCTTTCGAAGCTGACCAGTAAGTTTGGTGAGAACGTACTCGATGCCACCCACGCGTGGAGCAAGCACATTACTGATGTGGCTGAGCTGGATGGCCTGCCAGAGTCCGCATTGGGTTTGTTAGCGCAACAAGCCAAGCAGAAAGACCTAGAAGGCTATTTAATCACCCTCGATTTCCCGTCGTACATGCCAATCATGAGTTACGGCACTAACCGTGAATTACGCCAAGAGTTGTACACTGCGTTTGTAACGCGTGCTTCTGACACTGGCCCTAATGCAGGTGAGTTCGATAACAGCGATGTGATGAAAGAGATCATGGCGTTGCGCTACGAACTGGCCACCTTGCTTGGTTTTGAAAATTTCGCAGAATATTCTGTGTACACCAAAATGGCGGAATCCGGACAGGAAGTGATCGATTTCCTTAACGATTTAGCGGTAAAAGCCAAGCCACAAGCCGAGCGTGAATTTGCCGAATTAAAAGCCTACGCTGCGGATGAGTTAGGACTCACTGATCTGAAACCTTGGGACGTTACCTTCGCCTCGGAAAAACTTCGCCAAGCACGCTACAGTATTTCGCAGGAAGATATTCGCCCTTACCTACCCGTAAATACCGTAATCAAGGGTATGTTTGAAGTGGTGTCACGCCTGTACGGTGTTCAGTTTGTTGAGCAAAGTGAGTTTGATACTTACCACCCAGATGCGCGTTTCTTCCATGTCGAAAAAGACGGCCAGCAAATTGCGGCCTTCTATTTGGATATGTACGCCCGTGCGAAAAAACGCGGCGGTGCTTGGATGGATGTGGCGCGTAATCGCATGAACACCGCTAATGGCACACAACTGCCAGTGGCTTATTTGGTGTGTAACTTCTCGCCAGCGGTTGGCGATACGCCAGCTTTGCTGACACACGATGAAATGACAACGCTATTCCACGAATTTGGTCACGGCCTGCATCACATGATGACTGACATCGACGTTGCTGCTGTGAGCGGCATCAGCGGTGTGGCCTGGGATGCTGTCGAGTTACCAAGCCAGATTATGGAAAACTGGTGCTACGAGCCAGAAGCTTTAGCGTTCCTGAGCGGACATTATCTAGAAAAAGACGGGCATACCGGCGAGCCATTACCAAAAGAGCTGCTCGATAAATTACTCGCGGCAAAGAACTTTCAAAGCGCCATGATGACCATGCGCCAAATTGAATTCTCGTTATTTGATTTCCGCCTGCATCGTGAATACAGCGACACCAACCCAGTAACGGCAGAAGAAATTTTGGCCGACGTTCGCGAGAAAGTGACCGTGGTGCCGACGGTTGATTTCAACCGCTTCCAACACAGCTTTAGCCACATATTTGCCGGTGGTTATTCAGCGGGTTACTACTCGTACAAATGGGCCGAAGTACTGAGCGCCGATGCGTACTCACGCTTTGAAGAAGAAGGCATATTCAACCCAGAAACCGGCGCGAGCTTCTTAAAAGAAATCATCAGCCAAGGTGGCTCACGTGAAGCCGGTGAATTGTTTGAAAACTTCCGTGGCCGCAAGCCGTCGGTCGAACCTTTACTGCGTCATTGCGGTATTGATGTACCGGAGGTCGCATGAGCGATACGCCATCCGGCTTCACACCAAAGAAAAAGCCACGCCGTTTTATTGCGGGGGCCGTGTGCCCCAAGTGCTCTGAAATGGATCGTACCGTCATGTACAAGAATGACGACGATGAAGAAGTGCGCGAGTGTATCAGCTGTGGCTTTAGCCAGACCACCAGTGAGCAAGCGGTAGAGGATAACGCCCAAGAACTCGTCACCCGCGTAACGCCGGATGGCAAGCCGCTACTCGATGAAGGTGAACAGCCGCTAAAGATTATGGGGCTCGATTTAGGCAAAAAAAACTAACCCATAGGCCCGTCAGGACACTGACCTTACCGGAAGGGATCTGATACTCTTCCGGTAAACCACCAAGACATGGATGCCTGTGAACATCTCTCGCTTTTTTCCTGCTGTACTTATCCCTGCTGTACTTTCTAGCCTTATTTTCTGCTTATCCGTCAACGTACTGGCCGATCCGGTATACGCCGAAGACTTTGATACCGACTTGCCACCACCCCGCGAGGGTGTTGATACCAGTTTGGTCACAGGTATGTGGTTACTGAAATTTAAAGACGTCGGTATTTACAAACGTTATGACGAAGATGGCAACAGCACAAAGACTGAAGTCGTTACTACGGGGTGGGTGTACGACCTAATCGAGCCAACCATCTTGCGTGACGACAATAATGAAGTTATTGAAGAAGATCATACGCAGCCTAGATTTTTATCTTTGAATTGCCTTCCCTTTGATAATCAAGATGGAAGGACAAACTATCCAGGTCAATGGACAAATGCTCAATACAAAGCGACCAATGCATACTACAACCACATCCAGAAAGAAGAGACAATCACAGGCTATCTAACCGTCACACACCTTGGTGGTGGCAACATATCTGGATACGGAAGATATACTCAACATCCAGCAGGATTTGCAGGGCGTTTTAATCAAGATAACCTTATTAGTCATGAATTAACGATGAGCGGCGTAAAAATCAGTAATAACGCAAGTCATGATGACAACCCCGATTTAGAAAGTGACTTTTCCACATGCGGTGGAGCAGTGCTCATAGAAACCAGTATTGAAGGCGAAACTCCGACGCTCAATACGGAAGTACTCGGGGGTTTCATTGGTGAAGAAGAAAGCATAACTTCACCACCTTATTTTGAAGATTATAATTTCAGAGTCAAAACGTTAAATAAAAACGATGCTGGAAATAGTGAAAAAGTTACTAGCTTAACTTTCAATTAAACGGATTTTATTTCATGAAAGCTATTAAGAAATTACAACGTTTATCCGTCGTAATCCTTTTATCTTTTTCAACTAGTCTATTGAGTGCATGTTTTCTAGAAGAAAAATCGGAAGACTTTATTGAAGGCAGTACAACCTCTCAAGACATTGAGAAAAAGGACTTTAACCAAAACATTGTATTTTCTGATTATGGGATGTATGGAAGAACCATTTACTTCACTGACAACGACGGCCAAGAATGGTGTTATTACGATGTACTAAAAATCGACAGCGCTAGTCAGTTAGAGTTTATCATATCTGAACCTATTGAAAATCAATGTTCTATAGATAACTCAAGACATTTCAGTATATTTGAGACGATGATAACTGGCGAAAACGAAAAAGATGACTCTATTATTATTTCAACTTCTGGCATTCACAGTCGACAAGAAATATACCCAAGCAATGGAGATTACTCAGAGTCCAACATTGAATTTCAGGAAAAAATAGATAATGACTTCTTCCCTACTTTGGGAATAATATTAGCAATCCAACAAGCAATATTCGGCCCTATATTCACTAGCTCAGTGATTCCATTTCAAATAGCGGAATATGAAAACACTTTTGTAGCCAATATAATTAGTCCTACAGACTACATATATTTCGGATTTCCAGAGTCGGATGATATTACATCAATTTATTCTATTTTGTTTTTTTCGCTCAACACTCCAAATCCACCTTTAGATGTCATCTATACTATTGCAACCAACACAGAGGACAGACAAGCACTCTACACTGCTCACCCGTATCAACGACTGACCCCCACGGAAGATGATCCTTATCCCCTGATTCAGATTCGCGTAGAGTAAGCTAGCTATGAGTTTATTCAAAAAGAGAGTATCTCCATATCTATTGGTAACGCCCTTGGTGCTCGCTTTATCAAGTTGTTCTGACTCTAATAATTCATCAAAAACCAATCCCGACTTCAACCAAGATGTTATATTTACAGACTATGGTACCTACGGTCGTACTATCTATTTTGACGATGACGAAGGTAGTACATGGTGTTATTACGACATTCTCACCATGAACAATTCGAAAGAATTAAAATTAACAATATCCACACCCATTAAATTTGAGTGTCATCTTGATAAATCACTATATTTAACAACTGAATATATAAGTATTACAGGGGAAGAAAAAAATGGTAGTAATGATTTTAATCTTTCAACAACGACAACCGAATCCGAAGCTACATATTTAATTTATCCTAGCAATGGTGATTTTTCTGAAAGCAATACGGAATACCAAAATGCAAGAGTTAATATAATCAACCCAAATCCATTAGCACCATTTATAACTCTTGGTCCTTACCGTTCAGGTAATACAGTAGCCACATTAAGAATTTCTAATATCAATGGCGGATATTTTTCAAATCGAATAAGCATCAACGATTACTGGTCGGTAAATGGGTTAGTGAATAGCGAGACAACGGTCGAAGAAGCAATCGAAGATGTTATTAAAAGTAACAGTTTACTTATTTCACTCCTATCTGATGGTGATGAACTCCCCGTATCAGACCTACCATACACCTTGTTAGGAAGGCCTGAGAATCGTGAAGAACTCTACACCGCACATCCGTATCAAAGACTAACGCCCACGGAAGATGATCCTTATCCTCTGATTCAGGTTCGCGTTGAGTAAGCTAGCTATGAGTTTATTCAAAAAGAGAGTATTTTCGTATCTATTGGTAACGCCCTTGGTGCTCGCTTTATCGAGTTGCTTTGACTCTAATAATTCATCAAAGACCAATCCCGACTTCAACCAAGATGTTTTATTTACAGACTATGGTACCTACGGTCGCACTATCTACTTTAACGATGACGAAGGTAGTACATGGTGTTATTACGACTTGCTTACATTCATCTATCCTTCGGAGTTAAAGCTTACATTATCAACCCCGATAAAAAATGAGTGCAACACTACTAATAATTTAAAAATGCTGACATACACAGTGCTTATATCTGGTGAATCACAAGATAATAACGGAGATTTATTAATTAGCACTATACGACCAGACACCAATCATGAATATAGAACCTACTACTCATTGGGTGAGAACTCTGAAGTATCGACAGAAACGTTAAATTTTTTACAATTTTTCCCTGGCAACGACCAACTTGCTGTCACACTCATTCTATCCACAAGTGATGATGGGTATTTTGCCAATATTCCTTTTATTACCGATTTCATCATTCCAGATATTTTTGATCCAGGTTATTTTAATCGAGTAGGATTTAACACAGATACTTATACGTCGGGCATTGCTAAAGACACTCGCGAAGGAACGCGAGAGATTTATACCTTTATAATGGATATTTTTGGGTTCACTTACCCATTACAAAATGAGCTTCCTTATCCTAGCCGTCACGAGCCCTTTTTCCCGTGGTATGTGCCTGATCGTCATGAAGTCTACCTACAACACAGCTACCAAAAATTAGTGACTACCGACGATGACCCATATCCTCTAGCACAAATAGTGACTGATTAATCAGTCACTATTTGCAGGTAATGCTCTGGATTCAATGTGCATACTGAGGTTTGTCTCAAACCTCAGTTCAAATCGTTTTCTGCCGACCACGCATCAAAGGCTTCCATCGTACGGTTAAGCCCTTCTCCCATCGCCAATATATGATCCATTTCCCAAAACTCAACAAACTTACCGTACTCAAAACGCGCCGCGGTCGCACGCCCTATGGGCGTGCGCACGATCAAATCATCCGAACCCGCAACAACGAGCACAGGTGTTTTAATTCGCTCAGGGTAGACCTTGCTGGCTTTTTTTGAATCTAAAAACCAGAACACCATCTCGGTATAGGCTTTGCCGGAATCCGCCTTGAGTTGATCAAACGCGTCCGCTGCATCTTCTTCGCTATGTTGATTACACACATAAGAGCGAAAATCATCCCATACAGGATATACCGGGCGCTTCCAGAAGCCCCACTGCATGAAGTGATGATAGAAAATCTTGAACATCGTAGGGTACAACGAGAACATACCTGCGGCGGGAGCAGGCGATAGCAACATTAATCCAGCGTGTTCCACTCGTTGTGCCACCAGCTGGGCAATCAATCCACCCATCGACCAACCCACAATAATCGGCGGTGTGTCTAGGCCATTAATTAGCTCTACAAAGTCGTCTGCGTAATCTTGTAGACTCACCGCGGCGACGCTGCGTGCACCTTCCATGACAGGGAGATCGTGATAACGCAATGGCGGGGCATGAACTTCATAGCCTCGTTGCTCTAGAGCCGCTGTCATTTCGTCCCAAGACTCTGGGTAGGACCAAGTACCATTGATTAACACAATGGGTCTCAATGTTGATGCACTCATGACGCACTCCGAGACATTTTTATGATTTGGTGCGACAGATTAACTGAACTATTTTAAGGTTCAAGCAATAAAGTGCGGGCAATGTACTGCCGTTTTTACAACTATTTTCAACGATATAACGCAAACAACCTCTTTTTAGGCACGTTAGGAAAAACTGTGAACCTGTCGCTTGTTGCCAGTGTCAAAGCTCGCATACACTAATTTCAGATCAGCACCCAACCACGGGCAGGTGAGGCAGGAAGCTTCCCTGCCCGTTTTTTATGGATCTGTGTTTTCACACCTGCTTTTGTCAGTTGGAGGGTGGCGACCACTCCGTTCTGGGTTACACTCGACTAGTAAGAAAGGAGCCTTACTTTGAAGTTTCGTCGCCTACTGTCTTTATCCATTATTCTGTTTATTACCCAACTTAGTGGGTGTGCTACCTATGGCAATGGCCTTGAGCAGGCTCTTATGGATGCCGATCAAGGTAATTACGCCGCTGCCGCCACAAAAATTGAATCGACGATCAATCCGACCGGCAAAGACCGCCTGCTTTACCATCTTGAGATGGGCGTGCTCAAACACCTCGAAGGCGACTATCAAGCCAGTAACGACCTGCTCGAACGCGCCTCCCTCATTATTGAAAGCCTGCAACAAGACAGCGTCTCCGATTCTCTGGTCATGGCGATGAGCAATCCGCGTAATATTGCTTACACAGGTAATACCCACGAACGCGTCCTGATTTACTACTACAAAGCCATGAACTATTTGGCCATCGCCGCCACACTACCTGAAGGCAATGCCAAGCTGGATGCCATTGAAGGGGCTCGTATTGAGTCTCGCCGTTTGTTGTTGCGTTTGCAGGCCCTGAAAAATAACGAAGGTAGCTACGATAATGCCAAAGACGATAACGAGCGTACTTTCTCTCAAGTACTGCGCGTTTTTTCGGTATTGATGGGGAATTTGGTAGATACCGATGCATTGACTTACCGTGATGACGCCCTTGCGCATTATCTAACCGGTGTCAGCTTTGAGATGAACAAAGAATACGACAACGCGCGCATCAGCTATCAAAAATCCGCTGAAAGCTACGATAAGGGTTACGCCGAGCAGTTTCGCTTAGGCAATGGCATGGGCCAACAAGCTTGGTTTGATGTCGCTCGTATGATGCAGCGCAGTGGCTTTAGCCGCTCAGAGTGGCAGAGAGTCTCTGCTGATAAGCTGCCAGTCAGCATGCAACAAGAGCTGTTAACTCTGGCAGACAACCCAAACACCAAAGCGCAAATACTGGTGGTAGAACACAAAGGGCGAGTTCCCGAGAAAAAGGAACTCAATTTACAGCTGTCAATTAATCCGAATTTGCGCGCTCTTGAACTTCAGCCTTACTTTTTTGAATACACCCAAGAGCAGATCAATTGGTTCTATCTTCTTTACGCCGACAAGCTTATTTATGGCTTAGTCGCTGATTACTTAAATGCCACCCGCAATTTACGTATCGACTTTTTCACTAAAACTATCTTCCTTGGCCCACTCTATGACACCGCAGAAAACCTAGGGCTCACTCAGGCCATTGGGAAATCTCTGCGTGTTACTGTGCCTTATTATGATCCGCCTACCGATTACGGCGACAGCTTGCTGACCATTGGCCAGCAGACTTGGTCACTAGATCAAGCCGCCAGCCCACAACAAATGGCGATTCAAGAACAAATGAAAAATGCCGGCCCTGAAATTCGTGAAGCACTCGGGCGCGCCGCAGTAAAAGCTATGACGGCCGCCGCTATTGGTAATCAAGATAGCTCTGGCATTCTCGCTTTTGCTGGAAAGCTGGTTGCCCAGCTCAGCGACGCCGCCGAAACTCGAAGCTGGCTGTTATTACCCGCCGAAGTACATATTAGACGCTTGTTTATCGAACCCGGAGACTACACACTGAACCTCGATTCAAGGCTTGCTGATGGAAATCGACGACAGTCGCAAACCAACATGTCACTTGAAGCGGGGGATATTAAGTTTTGGCAAGTACGGTCATTAGGTGCAGGGGCCACTACAAGTCCGATCACCACTACACCGTCGACTAACACCAAGCCTCTAAAGAAAGCCCCTAAAACCGCGGTAGAATCAACGCCAACATCCGATTCTGACGCGGAACCGATAGCGACAAAACCGATCAGAAGACTACCAACGAAGGATTGATAATATGCTTAATTTCACCCAAAAAATTGCGACTCTCACGCTGATCGGCGCTGCCGTTATTAGCGCAGGTTGTGCCACCAAAGTGACCCGCGTTGATCCAAGTGAAGAGATCGCGCTATCAGACCAGTGGAACGCCAAAGATTCAGAGCTTGTCGCCACTGAAATGATCAACGATATGCTGTCTTTCCCTTGGGTGACTGAATTTGAGATGGATAACAACCGTCGCCCGACGGTGATTATTCAGCGTATTAGCAATAAATCCCATGAGCACATTGCCATTGATACGTTCGTAAATGACATCAAGCGCGCAATCATTCGCTCGGGCAAAGCGAGCTTTGTGGCCGGTGGCGAAGAACGAGACGCCGTTCGTGATGAGCGTCGTGATCAAGAGTTAAATTCGAAAGACGCAAAAAACATGGGCCAAGAAAAAGCCGCCGATTTTGCACTGTCTGGCAGCATCAATTCGATTGTGGATGAAGCCGGTAAAAAGCGTGTGACCTTCTATCAAACAGATCTGAAACTGATTGATATGGAATCCAACATTGAAGTATGGAACGGCCAGAAGAAGATTCAAAAGCTTCAGGAGCGTTAATAACGCACGCTCCTGTATGCATTCAGGCTGATGCCGTTACGAAACCGTAGCTTTAATCAAATAAGCTACCGCAACGAACGTCGAGAAACACTAGGGCGTTCGTGCGATGTTTATTTAGTCGTTTATTCAGGCCCCGACACATGACGCAAAAATTTATTCCTACTCTTCTCGCACTGTCAATATCCGGAGTAATGCTCTCTGGTTGCTCGTCTATGTTTAAATCGGATACGGAGGTCGTTCCCGAGGACAGAGTGCTTACGAATAGCCAGCCAAGCTGGGTAACCGCACCTCCGCAACGAGCTAACGTCGCTTATGGTGTAGGCTCGATGGAAGTCTATGGAAGCCCGGATCAAGCGTTAAAGCGTGCGTCTGACTTTGCCAGAGCCGACCTAGTCAGCCGTCTCAAAGTCACGATTAGCGGGACCAATTCAAGCAGCATCAATGAATACTCATTAAACGGCGAAACCCGCCTCCAAAAAAACATTAGCCAAGTCGTTAGCAGCAAAATCCCGACTGTAACTCTCGACGAGGTAGTGATTGAAGAAACCTTCGTCGATGACAAGTACGCTTACGCATTGGCCAAACTTGATCGTGCCGCTGCTGCCGCTCGCCTAAGCCAGCAAATTGTCGCCACCGAGACTGAATTACGCTCGATGGCCAGTACAGAAATCTCAGGCGAAACCAAGCTCGCTCGACTACAGCAGCAACTCCCTGCAATGCGCGTCTTCGCCCAGCGCGACCAACTGGCGGCACAGTATGCCTTTATCGATACCAGCCGAATTGGCCCTTCACTGCCGAATGATTTAAAAGCGTACCGCCAAGATATTTTGGCCTCGCTAAAAGAGCTTCAAGTGAACTTAGTGTTATTAGATGACGGAGCGAAAATCATGCGTGGGGGCCTTGCGGAAGCATTCACGGCACAAGGTCTGCGTTTGGGAAATAACAGCAATACCGACCTCACCTTTGAAGTCAGTGCGACACTCGATAGCCAAAAAAGCAGCGGCAACGTTTACGTGTTTGCCAATGCGCGGGTTAACTTAAGGGATACTGACGGCAAGATACTCAGCTCATTTGCTAAAAAAGCGCGGGGCGTTTCAGGCTTGCAGCAGAATGCATTAAATAAAGCATCTGAGAAGCTAGCACAGCTGTTGTCAGATGAGTTAGCGGCGACCTTAACCGAGCGTTTGCAGTAATTTAGTCAATACTCACTATCGTTAGCGCTTCGTTACAGCAGATGAATGGCCGTGCGGCTTCATGTTTTAAAGTGAGTTTTCTTATTCGCTGCTGAGGTCGTGGCTCACGAGCATCTATTCATCACGATCTCAGCAGAACAAGCATAGGTAAGAAATTATGCCGCCTGAGCAGTTGCACCATAAAGGTTGTTGTACTGCTCTGCGGTTATCAGAGTGCCGTTATTTTCATCCCAAATAATGTAGCTAAATGCGTTAGGAATGTCTTTTAGGCTAAGGCGCTTCACATTCGTAAACAAGTGACGATACTGCTGATGACACGCTTTCAGGTTGTAGTTGGGGATACGTGCGGATAAATGATGAATGTGATGGTAAGCAATGTCCGCAGAGAACCAGTTCAAGAATGCTGGTAGCTTTAGGTAGCTCGTTCCAGCGAGTGCTGCAGTGTAGTAATCCCAACCTTCATCCCCAGAGGCATACACACCTTCGTAGTTGTGCTGCACCGTGAACAAGATGATGCCAATGGCCCCGGCCAGCGACAGCGCAATCACATAAACACTAAAAAATTCAGCGGCACCAAAGAAGCTAGCGGCAACCACCCACAAGGACAGCAATACGACGTTGTTGGCTGACATATGGCGATATTCTCGCCAAGTAGCCCAATAACGCGTCTCGTAAGTTGAAGCAATATCACTGTACGATTGGCTGCGGTCGGCAAGTTTGCCTTTTACTAGGTGCGCAACCAACCCCAATGTGCCTTTGATCCAGGTAAAACGGGGATTAAAGATAAAATAGAGGAACCCTGCCAGCGGCCCCATGAACAGCTTACGCTGGCGAGCGTAAGAGCATTTCTGTTTATCTGAAAGCTCACTGTACTCCTCGACGGACAACACACTCAACGGACCGCGATACTTATTCCAGTTGCCATTGGTCGAATGATGATAATCATGATGCTTCGACCACACGTATTGCGGAACACCACACATCACCCCAAAAATAAATCCTGCTCTGGCGTTCGCTTCGGGCGTTGGGTATAGGCAGTTGTGGCCGCAATCATGCAGCATCACAAATACACGAAGTACAAATAAAGTAAGCAAAGCTGTAAAGAAGGCGCTGAGCCAGTAAGACACCGAGAGGCTTTCGATCGCAGCATAAAGCAGCAGCATATAGGGAGCGATTGTCGTAAAGGTTTGTGTCAGCGCTTTACGTGTACTACGTTGAACGAAGCTACTCACCAACTCGTTTTTTTCGGCCTTTAACGCCAGTGTCTCAACTGCCAATGTGCTCATTTTCTATTTATTCTCAGACTGTCATATTCCGTTAACTTAAGGGTGAGCCAAAGCTATGAAACATACAAACTCATTTGAGCAACAATGCGTACTTAATTGTACGCATGGCTCAAATTGTTACATTTATTTTACAATGAGAATAGTGAGATCTAAAAAATTACTTAACTAAGATAACGGCCATCGTCAGGCGGGAAATACAACTCAGTTTGTTTGAGTCATCAAAAATACGAATCTCCCAAACTTGCGAGGTACGACCTTGATGCACAATAGAGGCGATACCAGTCAATTCGCCGGATCGAACGCCACGCAAATGGTTGGCGTTAATTTCTTGGCCAACCGCATACTCTTTTGAGTTATCAAGGCAGAGGTTTGCGGCCATGCTACCGAGTGTTTCGGCAAACAGTACGTTAGCCCCACCGTGCACCAAGCCAATGGGTTGAAAAGTGCGATGATCGGCCGGCATGGTTCCTTTTACAAAATCACCACCAACCTCAGTCACTTCAATGCCTAAGTTAGAGCATGCAGTGTTTTGCATCGCTCGATTCATCTCGTCAATATCCGGTGACGCAAACCAAATACTCATAACAACCTCCATAAAAAGTAGTACGGTCTATTTAGACAAAGTATCAGTCGTAAACCGTCCAGCACCAGCGTTTCTGGTGGCATGGAGTGTTGCGAAAATAATCGCGTTTTATTTTTGCGGCCTTTGCTGAAGCAGCGTTTGAGTCAAAATACGTGGATCAACTGGTTTTGCAACATGCGCATTCATACCAGCCTCTAAACACGCTTGAATATCTGATTCCATAGCATTCGCTGTCATACCTATCACCACTAAATCAGGCTTCATCGCCCGAATACGGCGTGTTGCCTCGTATCCATCCATCACTGGCATTTGCACATCCATTAGCACCATATCTATCGAAGTATCACTTTGCACCGCGTCAACAGCCACCTCACCATTTTCAGCAACGGAGGTCACAACCCCCTGCTTGTGCAATAGCTCTTGCATCAAAATCTGGTTCAGCACGACATCTTCAACAATAAGAATTTTCAGCCCCTGAAGTGAGTTAGTCATGGGCACGGGAGTATTAGGCTCATCCTGTACTTGTTTGCGAGCATCAAGGGAGAGCCTCAAGAAAACAAAAAACTCGCTGCCTTCCCCCACCGTACTTCGCACTAGTATGTCGCCACCCATCAACTTAGCAATTCGCTTGGAGATACTTAAACCTAATCCCGTCCCGCCAAAATGACGACTTGTTGATGCATCAGCCTGCCCAAAGGCTAAAAATATATGCTCTAACTTATCGGGAGGAATCCCGGACCCGCTATCCATAACGCGAATGGTCAATTTGGCATCGCCGTAACTGAAGGTAAGGCCTACATTCCCAGCCGAGGTAAACTTAAACGCATTACTTAATAGATTCATAACTATTTGCTCTATACGCAAATGATCCCCAATCAAAAGCATCGGGACATTACGGTGAACATCTATTTTAAAATCCAGCTGTTTGTCATCTGCGATTTGACTAAATAAGGCCTCCATTTTACGAGCTATTTTTCGTACATTAACTTCACCCGTTTCTAGCTCCATTTTGCCTGATTCAATTTTTGCGTAGTCCAAGGTTTGATTGATTAATCCTAGTAACGTTTCCGAGGCGAGGCCGGCCTTCTGTAAAAAATCACGCTGCTGGTTTGTTAATTTAGAATCAAGGGTAAGGTAAATAAATCCACTAATCGCATTTAATGGGGTACGTAATTCGTGACTCATATTGGCCAAAAACGTGGACTTTGCAGCACTTGCTGCATTCGCTTTCGAAACCGCATGTTTTAGCTCTCGGGTTCGCGCTTCCACTTGCCGCGTCACACTCTCAATAGTGCCCGAGGTGGTTAGTGCAAATATCTGAAATAACGCCGCGATAACAAAGCCACCCGTAAGAATGACATAACTTGTCCAATCGTCTCCGCCAAATTTGTAATTAGCGCCAGGGGAGATATCTAGACGATATTCACGTCCCGCAAACCTCTCCACGTAAGAGAGCACGGATAGATGAGTGTAATCCACGCCTTCTTGTTCGAATAAAGGTAATTCAGAATCTGTCACATCATATAAACTAAACTTTAAACCGGCTTCCCTAGCTCGTTCAGCACTATCACCTAAGATACCCTCAACTCTCAAAACACCACTGGCGTATCCCATTAAAGACTCTGGGTTTTCGCGACCAAATACAGGGGTATATACAATAATGGCTTTTTCCTCGCCCTCTGTCTGAGCTAAGGTAATTGGCGCGGTAGCCACCCCGCTGTTTTGATTTGCAGCCTCAAGAAGCGCTTCTTTGCGTGTAGGGTTCGCGGCTAAATTCAAACCAAAAGCTTTGCGATTTTTCTCTAGGGGGTGGATATACAGAACGGGATAATATTCCTTACGCTGCTGTGCTAAAACCACAGAACCATCCGCAGCAAGCTCGGTTAAGTGAAACTCGGGAAAGCCCTGTTTTTGAAAGTAGGCCTCCCAATCAAGACGACCCTGATGATCTAAAACCTCGGTCCAGCCAACCGCTTGAAAGGCGTCGTCGTTCTCCATAACCCGCTCAGAAAACCGATTAAACTCATCGAAACTGATAAATTCACTCGCCAAAAATAACGCCGCATACGATGTTAATTTGTTTTCGGCGATCACCAAGCGAGATTCAACAGTGCGGGCAAGATGATCAGCCTCTGCCTTTAATGCCGCAGTGTTCTGCTCCTCACTATGCTCAACAGACTTATTAAACAACCCATAAACCGCAACGAGTATAAGCAGCATAGGGATGAACGTTTTCAGCTTGCGGCGGCGGCTAAAATTGTTTTCAGGCGCTAAAATAACCTGCACCATCGGCGTGACTAATAACACCCCTATCGAGTCTCCAACCCACCAAGTAATCCAGTTAAATGTAAACCTAGAAACTGGAATGAAATCATTCGCCAATAACACAAACGACCCCACCGTCGCCGCGACAATACAGCCAACCAAAACCACAATTGCACAAAATTTTAAAATGAATCGCGGATCGTCCCAGCGCTGGCTTCCTCGAAGAAAACGCCGATACAGCCAGGCACCAAACCAAGCTTGTGCAGTAGAACCCACCCCAATAGCGAGCCCCGTCAGCACAGGTACTAACGATAAATCAAAAAAACCGCCAGAGGTTCGGTATAGATTGGCAGCAGTGGCACCAATAAGCACCGCAGGTATCGCTACCCGAGCAGGTGTGAACAAAAATGCAGACAGCGCAATACCAGCGGCAGGCCATACAGCCGACGCGAAATCAGGAGGAATTGATAGTGCGGCCCCAAGCCTCGCAGCGGCAAAATAGGCCAAAGCGATGATTAACGCAGACATGAAATACTCTGATGAAAGTCGTCAAATCAGTATAGGCGTGATTTGGAAAACCACTACGTCAAGAATGGGGATGGCTCGACTTCAAGCCTTATAATATCCACGTTATAGCGATGAAAGGGACCCACTTCAGCTCGTCAATAATGGCTGTAGCCTCTGGTACTGCCAACTATCAAATGTCCTGCTATGTGGTGAATTGAAATGATACACAGTGAGCATTACAGAGATTACTTTAGTTAACTCTGTAACATTGAATTTAGGCAGGGTTTTATTTCCTCCAATGAATACACTTTTTAAAATAGCAGCTTTACTGAAAGTATTCCCCGCATAGTTTTGTCCACATAAATTATGCTATTTATCATCAGGAGCTTTCATGGCTGAGAAAGATTACGTCGCTGTATGGTTTAACGCACGTCGCCGGTTTGGTATTGACGACACGATCTACTGGGGCTGGTTCGACCCGAAAACAAAACACATTGACTGGCTACCGTGGCGGCATGCTGATGGCGATGGACTATACGGCGTAGCACATGCTCTACGTAAACATGGCTACCCATCATCTCCATTACCGGTATGCAACGAGAGCACCGTACCTAGCTGGAGAAACATCGCTAAAGCGCGGAAAGCCAACCCCACTGAAGAGTCAGATAAGGCGGTTAACTGGAAACAAACCTACCCCTGCACGCCAGATCAGCAATTCCAACCAGAAGTATGCACTCTTAACAAAGAACAAACTGAAACCTTGAAGGCTTATGCAGCCGATCATAAAGTCAGCACCGGAAACGTGTTATTCGCGGCATTGAGCAGAGTCGTTGCAAGAAAGCTAATTAGTGGTGACGCTCCTTTTTACTGGTTTTTCCCCGTCAATTTACGAGGAGCTACCGGAATACGTACAGAGTCGTTCAATCAAGTCTCGGGGGTGGCGATTCGCGTCAACCCAGCGTCTACGGCGAACGACTGGCAATCACAAATGCGCCAACGCTTAAAAGCAAAAGAGCACTGGATGATGTGGAAGCTGGCTAATCTCAGTAAATATTTTGGAGAGGTGGGCGTTGCTTGGTTTTACAAACGCTCCAGTATGAAACAGTTTTATATGGGCAACTGCTCAAATTTAGGTATTTGGCCGCTACCACATACAGACAACCCACCTAAGCCGACCGATGGCCGTTTGCTCGCAGGGGTTGCCCCGGGCACACCAAGCTACCCGGTATCTAGCAGCATGATTGAGTGGTATGGCGAAATAGCCCTAACACTCAAGCTTCACCCATATATTTGCCCAAATCAGTCACTTATCCGTGAGTTGGCGGACGCCTGGTTAGTGGAAGTGTTGGCGGACATTCAACGGCAAAAATAACCTCCATAAAAAAGCCCGCGCAGCCATCAAGCTCGCGGGCTTTCTGTGTGCATATAAAACAGCGATTAGCCTTGGTAACGATCCTTCAATGCCTGAATGCGCACATCCAACGGCGGGTGCGTCGAAAACAGTTGAGAGAATTTCCCTTCTCCACGAATACCAAAGGCCACCAGCTCACCATTTAGCTCACTTGGTTGGTCGTAGGTTTCTTTCAAACGCATTAAGGCCGAAGCCATTGCCGCAGGACTAACCAACTCCGCACCCGCTTGGTCCGCACGAAACTCACGACGACGACTGAACCAAGCAACAATAGTCGATGCCAAAATGCCTAGAATAATTTCAGAGACTATAGTCGCGATAAAGAAACCAATCCCCGGGCCATTCTCATTTTTGAAAATCGCTTTATCGACGAAGTTACCGATGATACGTGCAAAAAACATCACAAAAGCGTTCACAACGCCCTGAATCAGCGCCAAGGTGACCATGTCACCGTTTGCTACGTGACCGATCTCATGGCCCAACACAGCTTTTACTTCTTCGCGATCCATACGCTGCAACAAACCGGTAGATACCGCCACCAACGCATTATTTTTATTCCACCCCGTGGCAAAGGCATTCGGTGCTGACGATGAAAAGATACCGACCTCAGGCATACCAATTCCGGCTTTATCCGAGAGTTCTTTGACGGTACTCACGAGCCATTGTTCACCCGAGTTATGCGGGTTATCAATGATCTGCACGCCCATAGAGCGCTTCGCCATCCACTTTGAGATCAGTAGCGAGACAATAGAGCCAGCCATACCAAAAACCAAACAGAAAACCAGCAGGTTCTGCAAATTCAGACCCGAGCCGTTTTGCTCAAAGTAAGAACCTACGCCCAACAAACTAAGAGTTATGCTGGCAACAAGAATGACCGCCAAGTTGGTAGCCATAAAAAGGATGATACGAAGCATGGTATTGCTCTCCAAATAGGATGTCTGTCGTTAATCAAATGTCTTGATCATAGATATGATGCATTAAATGCGGCTTTTATCCTCTATTTCAATCGTTCTAGAGTGTAAATAAACGTGAGGACAGTTATGATGCTCGAACCCAGGGGGAGGTCTGTTTATATAAACGGCCTGAGATTAGCGATTGAGCTTAAACCCCGGAACCTGATCCGGTTAGTACCGGCGTAGGAATGGGGAAGCAGATAACACTGCCGACACTTCTAATGGCATACAGACTGGCTGTATCCCTACGCGACAGCCGGGTCTTTCTAAACCAATTTTTAACGGTTAATAGGACAGACCCAATGAACTCTCGATTTATCCGCACGCCTCTGACAATCGCTCTAGCAACGATCGCCACAACAACTTACGCAAACGACATCGCCCTGACACCAGTCACCGTCGAGGCCGACTTCCGCCAGACCGATGTTCAGCAAATTCCTGAGGCCGTGACTGTAGTAAGCAGCGACGATATTTCAGCCAGCAGCGCCGAGCACTTAGAGCAAGTATTGAGCTTTGCACCCAACGTGAACTTCTCCTCCGGTGCATCGCGCGGCCGCTTTTACCAAATTCGCGGCATCGGCGAACGTAGCCAGTTCATCGATCCAGTGAATCCATCTGTTGGTCTCGTTATAGATGGCATCGACATGACTGGGCTTGGTGGCGCCGCAACCTTATTTGACGTGCAACAGGTTGAGATTTTACGTGGGCCACAGGGCACTCGCTTTGGTGCCAATGCCTTGGCTGGCATGATCAATATCCGCAGTAATGACCCTACAAAAGAAAACGAAGGCTATCTATCCGCTCGCGCTGGTAACTACGACAGCTACGGTCTGGGTGGCGCGGTGTCTGGTAGCCTTGGGGATAACGCCCAAGGTCGTCTTGCCATTCAAGGCTTCCAATCCGACGGTTACGTCGACAACATTTGGCTTAATCGTGATGACACCAACAACATCGACGAAGTCATTGCCCGCGGTAAACTGGCATTTCAGTTAAGCGATGATACAGACTTAGGAATAACCTATCTCTACGCCGACATCGACAACGGCTACGATGCGTTCAGTCTCGATAACACTCGTAAAACCTACTCAAACGAGCCGGGGGTGGATGCTCAAGACACCAACGCAATCGCACTGAATTTGAATTCCGCCCTCAGTAACGCCGTACAGATGGAAACCGTGCTGACTGGCAGCTGGTCGGACGTTGAATACAGCTACGATGAAGACTGGGCCTATGGTGAATACACTTGGCTACCTGACGATCCTACTTACACACCGGACCCATGTGATGTGTCTCAAGGCCCATGCCTTGCCGACTTTGACGGCTACAGCTCGTTCGACCAGTACCTTCGTGATTATGATCGTCAATCCGCCGATGTGCGCCTACTGTCTGGCCCTGATGGCCGTATTTTCGGCGACAGCACAGATTGGGTGGCCGGTGTTTATGTAATGCAGCGTAACGAAGACCTGACTCGAAACTACACCTACGATCCACAATTCACAAGCGAACTGAAAACAACCTCGCTTGCAGGTTACGGAGAATTCGACTCCAGCCTCAGCTCGTCTCTGAGACTAATCGCTGGGATGCGTATCGAACATTGGAGCAACGATTTCGCAGACAGCAATGGCCTTAAGGATTCCACAGATGAAACGATGGTGGGCGGCAAGATAACACTTGAAGCGCTGCTCGCCATGGATCACCTGGCTTATGGTTCGCTCGCTCGTGGCTACAAATCTGGCGGCGTAAACAGCGAGCCGGTTATTGAAGATCAGTTCCGTACATTTAAAACCGAGCTTAATCACAGTATCGAAATCGGGCTGAAGTCAGCATGGTTGGCAAATGATATCAAAACTCGTCTGGCTGTTTTTTACATTGACCGTAAAAACCAGCAAATTAAAAATTCGTTCAGTTACATGGAAGATGGTGCACCTAAGTTCAAAGATTACATTGGTAATACTGATAACGGCAAAAACTACGGTTTCGAACTCGAATCAGATTGGGACGTCACGGATCGCCTAAACTGGGAAGTCAGTTATGGTTATCTGATTACCAAAATCGGTGCGTACACGTATAAATCTGAGTATTACGGCACGTTTGAGCAGGATGGCCGCCAACAAGCGCATGCGCCTCAATACAGCGCGGCGACGGCGATTACGTACGGCCTGACTGATGCTCTTTCCGTACGTTTAGGAACAGAAACAAAAGACGCGTTTTACTTCTCTGATAGCCACAACCTAAAATCGAAAGCGTATGTCCTTTGGAATGCACGTCTTGCCTACGATAAAAAAGACTACAGCCTCGCACTGTATGGACGTAATTTAACTGATCAAGATTACGAAGTACGCGGTTTCGGGTTTGGCAATGACCCTCGTGATGGTTACGCATCTTATGGCTACGTCCAATACGGCGAACCACTGACCTATGGTTTGGAAGGTAAGTTGTATTTCTAGCCGCCTCACATTGTGAATGGATTCCCGCCTTCTCGGGAATGACGAATGGGCCTATGACGAAATAACGAAAGCGGCCACACGCCTTGAACCACACTGGAGACCAATATGGAAATCTCAGTCGAGATCAGTAAATACCCACTCGCAGACGACTACATTCCCGCGATCAAAAGCTTCATTGATCGGTTGAATACCATTGATGGCTTAGCGGTCGTGACCAATACCATGAGCACACAAGTATTTGGCGATCATGATCTAGTGATGAATACCCTGCGCGACGAAATGAAGCTGAGCTGGGAGACTTACGGCAAAGCCATTTTTGTGTGTAAGTTTATTGGCGTAAACCTTGATCCAGCGCTCAACCCACACGGTTAAATATTCATAAAGGTAAACGCACATGTTCGATACCATTTGGCAAGGTGCTTTAAGCTATGCGCAAACCATGAGCCACTGGGAAACTACCGCGGTGATTCTTGGTGTCGCGTATTTAGTATTCGCCATGCGTCAGAGCCAATGGTGTTGGTATGCCGCATTCGGCAGTACCGCTATTTTCAGCTGGTTGTTCCTTGATGTGAGCCTATTAATGGAGTCGGCACTGAACGTCTACTACCTCGCCATGGCCGTGTATGGCTGGATAAGTTGGCGCAACGGCAAAACCGAAAGTACCGCGCTACCGATACAACGCTGGCAGTTCAATCATCATGTATTAGCGATAGGCGGCGTGCTTCTTATCTCTGCGGCGAGCGGCTACCTACTCAGCGAAAACACCACCGCTGTGATGCCCTACTTAGATTCTTTCACAACCTGGGGCGCGGTGCTCACCACTTGGATGGTCACTCGAAAGATACTCGAAAACTGGCTGTATTGGGTGGTTATTGATGCCGTTGCGATCTACTTGTACATCGACCGCGAACTCTACCTCACGGCCTTATTGATGATGGTATACGTCGTGCTCGCGACGGCAGGCTACTTTATGTGGCGAAAAGACTACCTCGAGCAAACGACAGCGCCGAACGGTGTCCCCGCTTGAACACCATTCTCGAACCGATTATGAAAGACTGGCTAACGTGGGCGCTGGATAGCGAACCAACGCTTGTCCGAGAGTTAACAGGCGGCCTGACCAATAAAAGCTATTTACTGCAATCCGGTGAACGCTTATTGGTACTCAGAATAAATCACCCCAACAGTGTTGATTTGGATATTGATCGGCACTCTGAACTGACGATTCATCACATGGCTGCGGCGGCAAAATTAAGCCCTGCTATTATTTACAGCGACCCCGACTCACGTTATTGGGTACGAGACTATATCAATGGCAATCCGTTATCTGATCAGCAGATATCGCCCGCCCACTTAGATCAAATGGCGCGCCTCCTCAATCAACTGCATCGCTTAACCTTAGCATTCAAAACACCTATAACTCGAACACCTATAACTCGTTTAGATATATCTCACAAAGTTAACCACTACCTCCAACAAACCACGCCTAACGAAGAAGTACACCAATTAAGGCAAAGCCTGTCCGCGCTCATGTACTCTCATTCAACCCAAACCGGAGAGAAAACAGCCAACTGCCTATGCCATATGGACCCACTGCCTGCTAACTGGATAGAAGCATCTAATGGCAAATTATGGCTGCTAGACTGGGAATACTCGGCATGGGCAAACCCAGCCCTCGACTATGCAGCACTCTGGTTACACATCCCTGAAGCACTTCGTTCACATTGGGAAGGACTACACCCGGAGCTTTCGCCCGAGCAAAAACAAGACGCCATCAACACAATCCAACTGCTCGAACAATCATGGTATCTAGGGCAGCTCTGAATAAGACTGACATGCACGCGCGAATACGATTGCTTAACCCCGTCACGTTTAATACATCACGTTATAAACAAAGGCATTGATCATTGAAATGTTGCGCTTCGTAATCACTTCGTAAGTACTTGTAACAAGCAATCAGAACTTTAAGAACTAACCTGACTATTCGTCGCAACAATGGTCACACAGCGCCATATACAAGACGATCACTTGGCCGGATAATTCGTATTACGTCATCTGAAAAATCAGCCAATGAACCTAACTATTAAGCAGTGCTTTCAGTTGCTGGGGTTGCCTGAAGACAGCAGCCCGCAAGAAGCAAAAGATGCTTATCAGCGTCTGGCTTTTGCTTACCACCCCGACCGTAACCCTCTATCCGGGGATATGTTCCGACAAATGACCGCGGCCTACCAAACTCTCACCACTTTCTTCAATCAACAAGAAGACCTGAATCAAATGCCCTTGAAGATGAGTATTGAAGACGATAAAGCACTCGCGGAATCGCGAGAGCGTCGAAATCGTCGCGGTCGCCCAACCGACCGACGTTTTGAAATCGTTTTTGAATCTACTTACCTAGGCACCAGCATTAAAGAGCTAATTTAGAAACACCATAATAGGTTTTTGATAGTGCATAAAAACGTTACTATAAAACTCTGTTTTTATGGCTAGATAGGACTCTAATGAAAATCGCATGGATATTAATGGTCGCGTTACCCGCCAACTTAGTCTTGGTCAACGCTGTATTCGCGACTCCTAGCCTTAGCACTTCGAACACGGAAGCCTCTCAGCACGCCGACTCTATAAACGAACATAACGAACCTATCAATGACGAACCTATCAATGACGAACCTATCAATGACGAACCTATCAAAAATGAAGCCGTAGAGCACGGAAGTATGATTGAGGTCATCGCGATGGCTCAGCGTAAGTCGACACTGCCACTCATCCGCTATTGCATAGAACAACAACCCGACCTCAAAGAGCAATTAAAAGTCAGCTTTTTAGGCTACGGTGCTAAAGTCGACGAAGCCTTAACTCCGCTAATTACAGAGTACCGCAACGACCCAGATGCCCAACGTCCTACGGCCGACTTAAAGGCCATTGAAAAAAAGCTTATGGATCAGGTCAATATGAAGATCAGCAAATTAACCATTGCTGACTCGGCGCATTATTGCCGTTGGATGATGACGCAACTCGACGCCATTGAAGTCGAGCAGTTTAGGGCTCAAATTCGTGAAGGGTATGAGCTAATGAAGAAATTTCCACAAACAAAGAAATAGACCGTTATTTGCAGAATTTCTATAGTCAGATCAGGTGTCAATTTACTATCGTAGCACCATCTTTCAGTTCTTTGTCCGTCAATGAATATTGGCGCACTTTTTTACTGTCAACATTAATAGCGGAAGTCAAAGCATCCACCCACGCAGCAAGAACCTGCTTAGCACCTTCAGGATCTTTGCAAATACTAGGATGCAGTTGAAGACTCAAACTCAACCTGCCATACCAAGTAATTGTCGCTGTTGTTACCGGCAAAATAAATGTCGCCGGAGGGTTACAGACATAATAACGTCCGTCATCAATTGCCCCATCAAGGTTATCATTTGCAGGCCAACTGCCCATATTTGAAAACACACCAACCCAAGTTGGTTTGATTTTTTTTACCAAGTATCGAAATGCCGACAAACCAATTATGCCTGTGATGTTCGACAACAACCAAGCCCCCCAATGAACACCTTGCATATAGATGCTTTTAATTTTTGCATCAATACCTGCGGTATCCATCGATTTAGGAATAATCAAACTGATGCTTGCAGTGGTATTAACCTCAGCATTACCTTCAGAAGCACCACCCCGCATATTTAGCGGAATAGTCCAAACCGTTTGTTCTGGGGCTTCCGTCATTAAATGCTCAATAGATACTTTATTTAATGCGGATAATAACAATGCATTTAAAGAAACTTTTTGATCACGAGCATGATCGAGCAAGGCCGTTGTTGTTTCTTCATCAAACAATGCATATGTATAGGTGGGAGCAAAGCCGCGAACTGAAAAATCACCTTGTTTCCAAGGGTAATTAATTTTCGGCATGTTACGCATATGCTCACGCATCAATTGAATGCGGCTCCACAGAGAGGGTTTTTTTATACCTTTCATTTGTGGATGTTCTTTGATTTTCATGCCATCTTCGGCCAAGAGATAATCAAAAGCCGCAATTCCATCGCGTTTACTGTGGTCCATCAGGTATACGTTTAATTTCTCTGGCGTTTCTTTAGGTGCGACACATAAAGTCATGTCGATACTTTCACCCATTTCTTTAAAAATTAAGTATTTCTCTCCCGATGTATCACGCGCCATTATTTGTCTCCATAGACAATTTTGAATTTCAATTTATCGAAAAGACTTGTCGTCATCAGAGTTTTCATCCACCACTGAATCTTTGCGCTTGGACCAACTAGATAACGTGCCTTTGGATTCTTTGCTGATAATGCTTTGACTATTGTATCCACCACGACTGAAGGCGCTACCGCCGAGTTCACACTCTTACGCACAGCTTCTTCTGATCGAGCAGAGTCGGCGTCATATAGTTTGCGAATATGCTCTGGTTGTTTAGCGAGTTTTTCATGCACGGCATCAAAGGTTTTCTCCCAAAGCGGAGTAGCTACTGCACCAGGGTTAATTAAAACCGTATCTATCCCAAATCGCTTTAACTCAACGCGCAGGACATCACTCAATCCTTCAATTGCATATTTCGATGCAACATAAGCCCCAGCAAAAGGCCATGCAACCAAGCCAGACGTTGAACTTACATTGACGATACGTCCTTGTGTTTCACGCAGCAAAGGCAACATGGCTCGGATCATTCTTGCCGTACCGACAAGATTCGTCTCCATCTGCCATGAAAGATCATCGTCAGACTGAATCTCCAATGGTCCAATAACAGCTACACCCGCGTTATTAACTAGCGCATCAACTTTTTCACCATCAGTGACAAGTTTTTCTGCAAAGGCATTCACTTGCTCGGCATTACATACGTCCAATGCAACGGCATAAATGTTCGAATGCGCGGCATCAAGTCTTACTAGGTCTTCTGCTTTACGCGCTCCGGCATACACCTTGTGCCCTTGTGCGGCTAACGTTTCCGCTAAAGAGAAACCAATCCCCGTAGATGCTCCAGTAATTACTATAGCCATTATTTCTCACTCCACTTAAATAACTGTCGGAAAAGTGGTCGCGGCATAGCACTAAACACACTCGACATTAAATGAACCTGCCAAGGAAAGATGTAACGCATCTTTTTCTTTTCGATAGCACTGACTATCATCCTGGCCGCTTTGTCGGCCTTAATTAAAAATGGCATTTTTTCTAAATCGGGGTGAGTTGCACGCGCCAAAGGAGTATCAATATAGCCGGGCATAATCGCGCTAACCGAAATATTTTGATCCGCGTAACGCAAGGACATACTCTCGCACATCGTCGTCACAGCAGCCTTAGAAGCACAGTAAGCCGGAGTTTGGCCGAAACCATTTAATGCCGCAGCGCTGGAAATTACAGCAATAGCCCCTTCTTGCTGAGCTTGCATAATAGGCAAGCCAGCTTCGATAGTATTGAGCGTACCGGTCAAATTCACATTAAGTATCAAATTTGAACGATCAAAATCGAGCGGCCTTCCCTTAACAGGAGTCCCATCATTAACACCAGCACCGGCAATCAAGATCCCCAAGGAACCATTTGCAAAGGTTTGTATGGTATCAATGCACGCTTGCCGGTCAGTGACGTCGAGTTCGAAAAATTCAAGATTATTTGGTTTATCCGGAAATGCACGAAGAAAGTCATCTTCTCGTCCTCCGCACACACCAACCCGATGGCCTTGTTGTAAATAGCAGACAGCTAATGCTGCCCCTATGCCACCAGTACCACCGGTGATAAAGACGTTCATTATTGTTATACCTTACGTCATAGGGTGAAAAGTAAGTCTGATTTTATTACCCCACGACGAACGAGAGCAACAGCCTCCTGCCGATTAGACCGATTGCGGCACGTTTTAACAACTGAATATCTAACTATTTGTGATTTGATAGCCAATAATGACCTTATGAACAAACTTTAGCTTTTCCACCACCTCAGGCGTCATCACGAATGGATAGGCATCAGCCACGCCCATACTTCGGTTAAGCGCGTTTAACTTCACACTCAGCCGTATCCAGCACTTAAACAAAGCATCCGGATCACTTTCACCGGTTTTATCTTGCGGCAGGATCAACCCATCGTATTCAGACAGTGCAATCATTTGCCATTCTCTGGCGGTTTCTAGCGTGTCGGTAATATGAAGGTAGTGAGCAAAGGTTTCAGCCCAATCCTCCCAAGGATGCATAGAGGCATAAGCACTGATGAATCTTGGCTGCCAACTAAGATCATTTTGATCACGCTGATAATGTGCTTCCAATGCATCTTTATAAGATAAATTTGGGTCACCAAAATGCTGCTCAAACTCAGCGAGCAAGAGCTCGTTCGGCTTCACTAACCAATCCCAGTAAAAATGCCCCACCTCATGCCGAAAATGCCCCAGTAAGGTACGGTACTGCTCGCCCATATCCACTCGCATTCGATGCCTAGCAACATCATCAGCTTCCGCCAGGTTGATGGTGATATCACCCTGGGCATGTCCAGTGAATACGGCACTTACGTGAGTCAGAGGCGTATTAAAATGATCTGAAACATCACCATCCGCGAGAAAATGGAAGCTTAAGCCTTCGGGGGATTGCTGCTTATCAGGCAGTGGCAGCTTTAACTCGCTTAACGTAAATATTAAGCGACGTTTTGCTGCTTCTAAATTTGCCCATAGTTCACGATGCCCTTCTACCGCCAAACTCGGAATGTTGTCATTAAAGTGACAAGAGAAACACAGGCTGTTCGCTCGTGTAGCCAGTTCTGCCGGAATCATGCCATTACATACCGACTCTTTGCGGTTAGCGCACGGCACATAGAGGCGGTCTTGATTGTAGTACTCGCCCTCTTCGTTTAAATCAAACACCAATAAGCTCTGAGTGTCGTGACACCACCCTACTGGCCGGTGACAACACAGACATTCGGTATTCTCAAAGAAGAGAGCAACATCATCTTGGCAATCACATGCAAAATAACGCATAAGAACCTCAGGTAATATTCAGAGATGGACGTCTACTAGTACTCTCAAAGGCAACGTTTAGTACTCTCAAAGACAACGTTCAGTGTTACAGCCCACTCAGAAATAATGGCGGCTAGTACACTGTAGATTATTCAATCAATTTTGTTTTCTATGATGAAGCAGCCTGAACTTGTACTCGTTTGGCTGTTTGTCTTCCGGGAGTGATTCACCGCGCTGCGTCGCCAACCGAGCGGCCAGTAAACGACTTAGCCAGAATCGTAACGCCGCACCGCGCAACACCAAATTCCAGCATGACCACTCCTCAGCACTAATGTCTCGAACGGAACGATACGCCTGAGCCAGCGCTTCAACCTTGTCAGAATCTAAACCGGATGTGCCAGTCTCAACACACCAGTCATTAGCAACAATCGCGAGGTCGTAAAGCCAAGCGCCATCACACGCGTTGTACAAATCCAATATAGCCGTTAATTCTGCCGACTCAGAAAACAACGCATTATCATGGAATAAATCCGCATGAATCCAACCATGCGGCAAGGTCATCCAAGCGCTACGCTGAGCTACCTGATAGGCAACCTCATCGCGCAAGAGTTCACTATCTTCTGGGTTTAAATCACGACCATATTCAGACGCGACACTCACCCACCAATCAAAACCACGCTCATCACTGCGGCGATTAGGTAAATCCTTAGAGTGCAGGTGAAAACGTGCAAGTTCGGCACCAATCGCGCGACAGTGCTCAACGGTTAACTGTTGTGGGTGCGCCCCCGGAAAGCGTTGACACAATATCGCTGGACGATGGCCTAAGTCGTGCAGCCAACGTTCATTATTATTGATGAGCGGCGCGGGAACCTGAAGACCAGCATCCCCTAAGTGACGCGCTAAACGCACAAATTCACGCACTTCATCCGCGGCATGATGCTCAAAAAGAGTAAGTACATACTCACCATGGGACGTAGTCAGTGCATAGTTTGAATTTTCTAGTCCTGCACTAATCGGCGCTAACGCTTCAAGCGCCCCCAAGTCATAGCTTGAAAGCAGACCTTCAACATCAGCCCCTGAAACGTGGGTATAAACTGCCATAATTCATCCAGATTTTATCACTGTGGTCATACTACCAGCGAAAAATCACCCACTTAGGCGTCCGCATATTCGGCGTATCTTGGCGCTCAAGCGACTCAGCCCCTTCTTCACCGGGTACTAGATAGTATGCCGGGCCGACTTTGGGCTGGACTTTAATTTCAACGATCTGACCGTTCTGACGAAACTCATAATAGGTGTTATCACCGTCGTTACGAATGGTCACGGTTTCGCCCGCAGGCTCCTCCGCTTGAACACTGCCAGTAGCAAGAACAGCCGCAGTTGCTGCTGCAGCCAGAAGTTGTGAAATCTTCATGTTAGACTTCGCCTCAAGAATATGACGTTCAGCTCAGTGTAACCGACCACACAGGTAGACCCTAGCGACAACGTCAGTTTTCCTTTTATTTCAGGGCTAACTCAATGTCAGATGCACCAGCTTCTAAACCCGTGATTTTGGTTGATGGGTCGTCGTACCTATTCCGGGCGTTTCATGCGATTCCGTTACTGACCAACTCCAAAGGCCTGCACACCAACGCCATCAAAGGCGTAATCAGCATGGTGAAACGCCTTGCGAAGGATTACCCAGAATCCCAAGTGGTGGTGATTTTTGATGCCAAAGGCAAAACCTTCCGCAACGATATTTACAGCGAATACAAAGCCCATCGCCCCCCCATGCCAGAAGAGTTGCGCGAGCAAATTGAACCGATTCACAACATCATTCGCGCGATGGGGTTGCCACTACTGATTATCGACGGCGTTGAAGCCGACGACGTGATTGGTACTTTGGCAGCCCAGGCGGTTGGCCATCAGCAGGATGTGATCGTCTCTACTGGCGACAAAGACATGGCCCAACTGGTAAACGAGCATGTTGCCCTCATTAACACCATGACCGACGTATTTATGGATGTCGAAGGGGTCAAAACCAAATTCGGTGTGCCGCCTGAGCACATCATCGATTATCTTGCCCTCATGGGCGATAAAGTCGACAACATTCCCGGTGTACCGAAGGTTGGAGAAAAAACCGCCGTCGGGCTAGTCGCAGGGCTAGGCTCGCTTGAAGATATTTATGCCAATCTCGATGAGGTCAAAACACTCGATTTTCGTGGTGCTAAAACCCTCGCCCCTAAGCTCGAAGAACACAAAGAGCAGGCGTTTCTTTCGAAAGAACTGGCCACCATTAAATGCGATGTCGAACTGGAGTTTGGGTTAACAGAACTCAAAAGCGCGGACACCGATAAAGCCACCTTGCTGGGTTTGTTCCGTGATCTGGAATTCAAAGCTTGGATTGCCGAACTAAGTGATGAGCTAAGTGATGAAGTAGGTGACTCTGGCAGCGCAGACACATCAACGTCAAACAAAGTGAAGGCAGCGACCAATACCAGTACAAGCTCATCTGACGACGACGCCACCGACTTCCCCGAGGTATTCTTAGGCAAAGGCGAGTACGAAATCATATTCGAGCAAGCTGACCTAGATCGTTGGGTCGATTTGCTCAAAAGCAGTAGCCTATTTGCCTTCGATACTGAAACGACCTCCTTGAGTTATAAAGACGCCGAAATTGTTGGTATTTCCTTTGCCGTCGAAGCCGGAAAAGCCGCCTACGTGCCGCTCGCGCACGACTATGTTGGCGCACCTGAGCAGCTTGATCGCGATATCGTGTTAGCCCAGCTCAAGCCGCTGTTAGAAAACAAACATCTGAAAAAAGTCGGCCAGCACATGAAGTACGATGCTCACGTGCTCGCCAACTATGACATCGGCTTAAAAGGCGTTGAGTTTGATACCATGCTCGAATCCTACGTGCTCGATTCCGTGGCCACCAAACACGATATGGACAGCCTGTCGCTCAAGTACCTTGGCCTCAAAACGGTGAAGTACGAAGACATCGCAGGCAAAGGCGCTAAGCAAATCACCTTCAACCAGATTGGCATTGAAGAAGCTGGCCCTTACGCCGCCGAAGACGCCGATATCACCCTGCGTCTACACCAAACCTTATGGCCGCGCCTACAAGCCAAACCTGCATTAGCGAAGGTTTTCACCGACATTGAAATGGACGTGATGCCTGTGCTGTTTGAAATGGAAGAAAACGGCGCCATGATCGACGCCGATAAACTCCACGAGCAGAGCGCGCACCTCGATAACCGCCTGCAAGAACTCGAACAAGAAGCCCATAACAGCGCGGGCCAAGTATTTAACCTCGGCTCACCAAAACAACTCGCTGAAATCCTGTTCGAAAAACAAGGCCTGCCGGTTCGTAAAAAGACCCCCAAAGGCGCGCCGTCGACCGCAGAAGAAGTGCTGCAAGAGCTGGCTGAAGAATACGAACTGCCACGCCTTATTTTAGAAAACCGCGGACTGGCCAAGCTCAAGAACACCTACACCGACAAACTGCCATTGATGGTGAACGCCAAAACGGGCCGGGTGCATACCTCGTATCATCAAGCGATTGCTGCGACAGGGCGTTTATCGTCGACCGATCCGAACTTGCAGAACATCCCGATTCGCTCAGAAGAAGGCCGTAAAATTCGCCAAGCGTTCATCGCGCCAGAAGGCTACAAACTGGTTGCGGCCGATTACAGCCAAATTGAATTACGCATTATGGCGCACTTGTCGGGTGACAAAGGCCTCGTCAGCGCCTTCGCCGATGGCCGCGATGTGCACCGCGCCACCGCCGCCGAAGTGTTTGGCGTCAGCGAAGCTGAGGTCACCGACAACCAGCGCCGCAGCGCCAAAGCCATCAACTTCGGCCTTATTTACGGCATATCAGCCTTTGGGTTGGCCAAGCAACTCGGCACCGGGCGCGGCGAAGCCCAAGAGTACGTGAACAAATACTTTGAACGTTATCCCGGCGTGCGTGACTACATGGACAACACCCGCGAACAAGCGAAAGACACCGGCTACGTCGAAACCCTCTATGGTCGTCGCTTGTACTTGCCCGATATTCGCGCCAGCAATGGCCAGCGTCGCCAGCACGCCGAACGCACCGCGATTAATGCGCCAATGCAAGGCACCGCTGCCGACATCATCAAACGCGCCATGATCAAAGTGTACGAATGGCTGCCCGCCAGCGGCTATGACGCCAAGCTGTTGATGCAAGTGCACGATGAATTGATTTTGGAAGTGCGTGAAGATCAAGTAGAAACGTTCGCGGTAGAACTTAAAACTCAGATGCAATGCGCAGCGGCGTTAGACGTGCCGTTGATTGTCGATGTGGGGATTGGGGATAACTGGGATGAGGCGCATTAGATGCACATTATTGATTTTTTGGGAAAAACTGAATAATCTCAGAGGTACTGGTGTCACCCGCTTCAAGGGCTGATATCAAACCATTAAAAAATATTGAAAACGAATTATCACGCAGGGAGCAACAGTGAATACTAAACCTAATATCCAATTCCCACACGACTTCGTTGAGCGAGTCAGTAAGCTAGTGGATGGCGCTGTGGTAATGGATGATGATCGGCGGAAAACGGTAGAAAAGGAAAAAAAGACACGAAGCTTCGACGAAATGCTCGCACGGTACCTGCATGAGATAAACTCTGGAGAAGCGGGTATCTGCAAGGCAGATCTAGAATGCATAAAACGAATACTCCCCGAGCTGTATATTAGTGTGGATCTGGCTATTTGCGCAATTGCGCGTTGTATTGAAGCTGAAGACATCACCCTAATTCTTCACTGTACTCGCCTTCTTGGCAGAAAACGCAATAGCAAGAAAATCGATAAACAACTTCTAGGGAAAAATCTGCGTGAAATATTTGAGGATTCTGCTGAAGTCTTTGAAATACATAGAAAAGGGGTAGATGACAAAAGTATGGTAAGGCGTAAAGTTAAAGCTGCCTTACAGGTCATCAATGAGTGCCTTACTCACAACAAGACCATAATATGAATCAAAAGATAGCAAAGTACTTTTACTGGAACCTATTACTAAAATACTCGAGAACTCAAACTGTCAACCTAGCGAGCATTACATCTTTTTCCATCCCATTTTTAGCTCAACTTATTGATTACATAAATAGGACTTACGATATAGATCTTGTGAATAGCGAATTGGTTCTAGCGCAAGGCTTGTATATATCCGGAGTTTTAATTCTAGCAGCTAAACTATTAGTAGAATTGTTCTGCCCAGAAAGAATAAAAAGATTCCCTTATCAGGATGATCACTTGGTGTTTCACGGAGAGGTTCGAGAAGCACAGGAGACTATTAAACGCTGCCTGTCAGAATTGAAATCAACTGAGACCCTCTCATATACTGCTAGCTTAATTAAAAACAGAGTTCAAAATAGTGCTGGCATTACTGAAAAATGGGATAGTGATAACCAATCTTTATTCTTTGTTAGGTCGATCACTGGAACTCTATTTTGCTTGGGCTTCTTAGGTATGGGGACCATCTTTTTTGATAAATTCATCAGCAGCATCAGCTCGGTTTTTTCTCTCTGAAGCCAACTCTGCCGCTAGCTTGAAAAGCCCGATAAAGTAATCATCAACTTTCTCCGCATCCTCATACTTTTTACTGCCTGGGCTAGCATTCTCACTCATTTCCGCAACCCTCTTTGATCTAGTTATCATATAATCACCTAGTCATCAAATTCCAACCTCAGTTGTTTACGCAAAATATCTACGCCACCACCTTCCGAATATTTTTCCAGAAACTCTTTTGCAGCAACACCGAGAAGGACACCTAAGGACACTCTACCATCCAACTCATTGTACACTTGACGGAGTTTGCTTTCCTCCTCCAGAGTCAACCTAGCGCTGACCCTGACAGTTTTGACCTTTTGATTCACAATAGTTCACTCAATCTCTGCTATCTATACTAAATCATAGCGCCAAATATGAATCAATATGAATCAATGTGAATCACTTAGACATTCGTCAAAGCTCACAATTACTCTATGTGATAGTTAACGACTAACTTTTCGCTCGCAGAATAGTATCCAATGTGGAAATTATACTTAGATCAAAGATCTAGTTTTGAGACTTAGAACAAGTTGCTTACGATACGACAAGGTACTTAGCCCTACTATTATATTCCCGTGGTCAACATAGGCGGCGAACCTAAATCAAACCGGTTTTAACTGTTTTCTTGCTTATGCGCCGCCACCTCCCATACTTCATCTACTGATTTCCCGCTGTATCCCTGCGTTTTTACGCTCTCTTCTCCTTCAATAAGACGCGCCCGAATCCATTCGATTTCTTTTTGCGATTCCTGCTCTCTAAGCTGGCGCTCGCGAATCAACTCTCGCAGCACTTCACTTTCGTTGCCGTAATGCCCCGCACTGATCTGAGATTTCAGCCAGGCATCTTGTTGGTCGGTCACAGTAATGCTCTTTTTGACCATAGCCATAAGGGTCTCCGATGATCTTTTATACTACTAAGTAGGATAATAGAGTACAAAAAAGCCGGTCGCAATCAATGCAGACCGGCTTTGTAAGAGCAGAACGTATCAGAGTACTCAGCTAAGCTGCGGAATAATCTCTTCCATCATGCGCTCAGCATTCGCCGCAATCGTCAGGGCTGGGTTGGCCGCACCCGCACCGCCCGGAATAGACGCCCCATCAACAACGTACAGGCCTTCCACACCGTACACTTTGCCGTCCAGACCACAAGCACTGCCCATGGCGACGCCACCGAGTGGATGCCAGGTGCCAAACCAGCCTGCTTCGTTGAGTTTGCCACCACCGGTCTGCACCATTTTATCCATGGTGTGAACGAGGGCGTTATGGGAGGTTTCGTTGGCGTCACGATCCCAGTTGAGTTTGATCTTGTCAGTCCAACGGTTGTAGGTCACACGTGAGTTCTCGTCCGGTACGACCATGCCCATCTGTAGCTGGGTATAATCGCCGACGACGGAGGTCGGCGAGTGCATGTAGCCGGTAATTTTGTACGGGTTTTCGGTATCGAATGCGGCGATGGATGGTGGTCCACCCTGAATCGGCGCTGTCGAGGTGTTGATGTCATTGCGGCCCATCAGTTCGTCACCGTTGGTGCCCCATTCCGCACCAACCTGATCGTTTAAGCCTGGAATATGGCCACGCTCTTTTGCACGCAGCAATAAGCGTGTGGTGTGAAGTGAACCCGCCCCCATAAAGAGATACTCACACTCAATCACGTGCTTGCCGGTGATTTTGCCTTTTTCGTCCAGCATATCGCAGGTCACGCGATAACCGCCGCCGCTGTTGGCGTGAATGTCCGTCACCAAATGTTGCGGGTTAATTGTCACGTTGCCAGTGGCTTCGGCGTCGGCAAGATAGTTACGGTCAAGGGTGTTTTTCGCACCGCTGTTGCAACCAAAGACGTACTCACCAACAGAGGCGTACTGTGGCTTGGTGCCGTTAAGTTCTTCGCGAATCACATCCCAATCGAAACTCACATGACTGCGCACGATCTCTAGGCCCGCGTCTTCGGCGCTTTTAATAAACTCTCGCTTGGAGGTGTAATTAGGGTGATTCAGAACGTCGTCCGGGATTGGTCCGCCGCTAATACGATCTAATACACGCGGATAGTAGGTCTGATCCATGTCGGTGTACGACAACATAGGCAGTGCATCTTCAAACGCGGCGCGCTTAGGTTGTAGTAGTACGCCACCATACACCACCGAGCCACCACCTAAGCAGGCACCACATCCCACGGCAATGGATGAGTCAATAAAGTATTCCACCATGCCCATGGAGCCAGGGATCAGCGAGCTTGGATTCGTCCAGAGTACGGTGTCGTTAATTTTTAGCGTTGAACCAGTTTCGGCCAGCGTTGGGTAGCTGCCTTCCCCTTCGTATTTCCAGTGCTTACCTCGTTCCAGCAACATGGTTTGGATACCGGCTTCAGCGAGTCGTAATGTCGCGACTGAGCCGCCAAACCCTGAACCAATCACCAGTGCTTTGGTTTGAGAACGGGTGGTTTTACGGAACCAGCCGGCATTGGCCATTGGGGAAACAGAGGCTGCCGTGGCTGCACCAGCCGCTGCTGTGCCTTTGATAAAATTACGCCTATTTAGTTTGGCCATATCGAACCCGCTTTTGTTTTTATTATTAATTTAGACGAAATATATTGCAGAAAATTAAGGGATTCGGTCAAGGAATGTTGCCACCGAGGCACGCAATGCCCTAATGGTGAACACATATAAATGACGCATTTTAAGACGTGATTTTTTCTTCAGACAAAAAAAGACCCGATAGTCATTGGGGGAACTATCGGGTCAACTTCGGATAATTGGGGAAGAACCGAAGGGGAAAACCGGATGACAAATGAACGACCTCATAACGTTCACCCTCATTGGATAAATTAACTATAGCCAAGATTTTAGATTTTGCTGTGATCTGATTATTTTTTTTAGACAAATAATCTATTAAAAATAGTTTCTTAATATCTTCGGTCTTATCTGGCCATATTTGTTTATTTTTCACCACAATTTATATATCGATCAGATTGTCTCGATATGTACCTAACAAGATTTGTTTGAAGGTGTGATACTGATCTCGTAAAAAATAAAAATAACAAGATAAAGGGTTAAACCCATGACTCAGTTTTCTAAAGGTCGTGCCTTGCTGGCATGTGCCGTTCTAGGTCTGTCTGTTTCGGCTACCGCGAATGAAGTGTGTAATCCAACGTCTGTTGGTACGTGTGCACTGCCATTTCCATCCAATTATTGGTCGAATGAAGATGCAAACTCCCCAACGGGATTACGCTTAAGTATTTCCGACGATGTCATCAGCCAAGAGATTCTAGCCGAACTTCCTGTTCAGGACGGCTTTAGCCCTGCGGGCTTGTTCAACGGCGACAGCGGTTTTTCTGCTGGTACGCCTGTTGTATTTGAATTCAATAGTGCACCCGACGCGGCGACTCTTCCTTCTGATGGTGGTTCAGCCGTAATCGCCATTGATATAAATACTGGCGAGCAGCTGGATATTCGCGCTCAAGTCAGTGATTACGCTCAATCTGATCGCGTTAGCTCTGTGTCTGAAGTTATTGAGATTTTTCCACGCTCTCGTTGGGCATACGGCCACGACATTCTCGTCGCGGTAACCAACGACTTAGACCTTGCAGAGCCTGAATTAGGGATTGCCGCTAAGCTACTGACGACCGATGCTGAAGACCTTGCTTACACATCGGACTTGATCTCTAAGCTAACGGCGAACGGTATCAACCCTTTGAGTGTTCGCAACGCGACCATATTCAAGGTACGTGACCGCGCAGAAGTCGTTGAGCCTATGTTCTCAACCATTGATGACGTTTGGGATCGTGAACATCCCGTTCGTAACCTAGACATGACTTACAACTACATTAACCGCGACATTGCTGGCCTGCTTAAAGGTGAAGTTCTGGTTTACAACTACCGCACCAATGGCGGTACTGGGGTTGTTGATTTTGATGCCGAGCCAATCGAGCAGTGGATCGAGTTCCGCTTAACGATTCCTGCGGCGTCTCGTGATGGCGGTGCAGCTCCGGTGGCGCTTTATGCTCATGGCTTGGGTGCCAATAAAGAAACAGACACGCTTGTTTCAAAAATGAACGCAGAACTAGGGATCGCGACCTATTCCGTTGGTTTCCCAAATCATGGCGATCGTACTGAATTCGATGGCGGTTATGTTATGTCCATCCTCAGCCCGGATCAGTTATCTAAAACCATTGGTATGGTGGTTCACAATGCTATCGATTTCGCGTCTGCACATCGCGCATTGCAAACCACGCTGGCCGAGGTTGATTTTGTGGGGCCTAAAAGCTGGAGAAGCTGGTACGGCAACAAGGCAGATGGCGTCGCAGACATCGATGCAACTCGTGTAATGATGGAAGGCACATCACTGGGTGGTGTACTGGGTTCAGTTTACGGTGCCGTCTCTCCTGATTTGCAGGGTTCTGTCTATCACGTGACTGGCATTGGTGTAACCAGCATTCTATCTGGCTCTATCCTTTGGGAGGCCATGTTCGCTGCATTAGTACCACCTTCTGCCAACGGTGCCGAGTCTGTGATGCTACGTAGTGCGATTCAGCAATTTTTAGATTCTGGCGACGCCATCAACTACATGGATTACTACCGTAATCCTCGTGTTGGCCGCGAAGCACGCCCTCTCATGTTAACCATGGGCGCAGGCGATACGCTTGTAACGAATGACAGCACAGTGGCAGCTGCTCACATTGGTGATTTGCCGGTGGTTGGTGAGTCTATTACTGAACTCAGTGGCGTTCGTATTGAAGAGGATTACGATGACGGTGGCTATGGCATTCGCCAATACAAGCCGGTTGTCGGTACGGTTCCTCTAATCTGGGACGGTGCTTTTGCTGAAGCCGCCTCTAACGCATCAGGCCACTTGATCTTTACTCGTGCCTCGGATCGCCCGGATCAGCAAGAGTTTATCAAACGCTTCATTTTTACTGACCTGTAATGACAGCTAACCTGTAAATTTGATCCACAAAAAAGGAGGCCTCGGCCTCCTTTTTTTGTGTTCTGCCATTATCGCGGCGACATCCAATCGATCACTAAAGGATCTCTCGCCGCTAATTATTTAGTCCTCAGCCTCTGAGCCTAGATCCTGTTCATTCTCGGCAATAAAAGGCGCTTCAAACCAACGAGTCAGAGTTTGCTCCAGTATTTTTTGACCATCACTATTAAGCGATGAAAAGGTTTGCACCGTCGCTAAGCCACCAAGGTCCTTTAATGCATTCTTAACTTTCAATAATGTGCTCTGCGCTGGCCCTCGTTTCAGCTTATCTGATTTGGTCAGCAAGATATGAATCGGCATCTTAGCGTCACGTGCCCAATCGAGCATGGCATTGTCAAACTCTTTCAATGGATGACGAATATCCATCATCAGTACCAGCCCACACAGCGCCTGACGACGATTAAGGTAGGTTTCTAACTCACGTTGCCAATCATTTTTGGTCGCTAGAGGGACTTTCGCGAAGCCATAGCCCGGCAAATCCACCAAAGCGAGCTTAGATTCACCCAAACGAAAAAAGTTAATTAGCTGAGTTCGCCCTGGGGTTTTACTGGTACGTGCCAGCTTTTTCTGCCCCGTAAGACGGTTCAACGCGCTGGACTTACCAGCATTAGAGCGGCCTGCAAACGCAACCTCCCGGATAATGTCCGTAGGGCATTGACTTAGCTTTGCAGCACTCTTTTCGAACATAGCATTGGTATAAATCAAGGAATCCAGCTCCGACTTGGGGTAAACGTAATGACCGCCCGGAAAATAATGTTATATAATGAGCGCCCTTCAACGCTGAGCACTATTCTATCATAGTGCAATGAAAGAGAAGGGGGCCTCTTATCCGGGACAAAAACTGGCATAACTGAGAGAGACTCATACAATGAAAAAACTGGCAATTTTTGCGGCTATAACCGCTACACTAAGCATTAATGTACAAGCGTTTGATGTAGAAGCTAAATATGCTCAAACTTGTGCTGCTTGCCACGCCACAGGCGTCATAGGAGCACCCAAAGCGTTTGATGAAGCAGCTTGGGCACCCCGTCTTGCTATTGGTATGGACGCACTAGTCACTAGTGTGACCAACGGTAAAAATGCGATGCCACCACGTGGCCTGTGTATGGACTGTACCGCTGACCAGTACAAAGCGTTGATCAATTACATGGCAGCGCCCAAGTAACCGTGAACTAAATTCTGAAACTGGACCTGATGATGAAAAACCTGTTGATTAGCCTGATTGTATCCGCCGGACTTGTGTCTTTTGCACACGCTGGCGATGCAGAAGCTGGTAAAGCAAAATCCGCAACCTGTGCAGCCTGCCATGGTGCAGACGGTAACAGTATGGCCCCTACCTTCCCTAAGATTGCAGGCCAGGGCGAGCGTTACCTGATCAAGCAGATCAAGGATATCCGTGATGGAAATCGTCCGGCTCCAGCGATGGCGCCTTTCGTAACTGGCTTGAGCGATGAAGATGTGGCGGATCTAGCGGCCTACTTCACCGCACAAACGCCAACCTCTGGCGGCGCTAAAGAAGAATTGGTTAAGCTTGGTGAAAGCATTTATCGCGGGGGAATCGCGAGCAAAAACGTACCTGCATGTATCGCCTGTCACGGCGCTGCTGGTGAGGGGGTTGATCTTGCTGGTTTCCCACGTCTTGCAGGTCAGCATGATGCTTACACAGCCACTCAGTTGCACGCATTTAGCAACAACCTGCGTACCAATGATGGTGATAGCAAAATGATGCGTGATATTGCGTACCGCTTGCACGAAAAAGAAATTGAGGCCGTTGCTTCATACATTCAGGGTCTGCGTTAATCGCCCCAGAATGATCAAAAAGGTAGCTTAGGCTGCCTTTTTTTTGCTTTGCTATTTTCAACCACGAGGTCACATACTGACAGAGCTTTGCATAGTAGCTCTGGTTAGGCCGTGAAAATCTGTGTAAGAATGTACTTATTCCGATGAGTGCTCTGAGCACTAAACCACACCACAACACCAAAACAATAGGGAGCCAAGATGCTTTCGCACTTTAAAACATGGATCGCCGCCGCACTTATTTCAGTCAGCTCAGTAGCCACAGCGGCTGAATTCGAAGCAGGCAAGCACTACAACGTGCTAGAAGAGCCCGTTGCTGTCATGCAAGATGGCAAAATTCATGTGGAAGAAGCCTTCTGGTATGGCTGCTCCCACTGCTACGCCCTAGAACCTAAAATTAAACCATGGAAAAAAGCTCTCGCAGACGACGTTGCTTTTGAACGTGTGCCAGCCATGTTTGGCCGTGCTTGGGTTGTTCATGCTCAACTTTACTACGCCGCCGATGCACTTGAAGTGTTAGACCAAGTGCACAACGACATCTTTGATGCTATCCATTTGCAAAAGCGTCGCTTGGTTACTCGTGAAGACCAACGTGATTTCATCATTGCCAAAACCGGTGTAACCGCTGAAGCCTTTGATAAAGCATACGACTCATTTGCTGTTAATTCTCGCATGAAACGTGGCGATCAGCGCATTCGCTCTTTCAAAATCGGTGGCGTACCAGCACTTATCATTAATGGTAAATACGTCGTTGATGCAACCTCTGCTGGTAGCCAAGAAGGCATGTTAGAAGTCGCTGACTACCTGATCAAACAGGAACGCGGCAACTAAAGCAGTAACTAAGCACAGTATCAAAAGTTAGTGACGACACTAACCTCTCTGCAGGCGTTTACCGATGCTCCTCGAGTGCCGGATCGCCTGCGGTTAATGACCTTCAATATGCAAGTTGGCATACGTACTGGTGGCTACCACCACTATTTATTACGTAGCTGGCAACACTTCATACCTTTCAAGGCGCGCCAATCGGCCCTCCACAGTATCGCTAAGCTTGTTAGCCCCTTTGATATCGTCGCTCTGCAAGAAGCGGATGGTGGAAGCTGGCGCAGCGGTCGTCATAATCAAATTGAGCAGCTTGCTCATTTAGCCAAATTCGATCACTGGCACCATCAGGTAAACCGCAATATGGGATCGATTGCCCAACACAGCAATGGTGTTTTATGTCGGCAAACTCCCTTCGAGATTGAAAAGCACCCCCTTCCCGGCCTTCCCGGACGTGGCCTTATGCTGCTTAAATTTGGCCGCCCCGACAATCCTCTGGTCGTTGCCATTACTCATCTAGCACTAAGCAAGCAAACACAATTTGCCCAACTCGATTTTCTTACCGAAGCGCTGGCGGATGCAAAACGCGTCGTTATTATGGGCGACCTCAATCAAGAGGGTGAATGGCTACTTCATCAAAGTGCTTTAAAAACGCTTAATTTACACCCGATCGCCGATGAGCTACCCACCTTTCCTAGCTGGCAGCCAACTCGTGGAATTGACCATATTCTCGTCAGCGACAACATCCCCCTGCATAGGATTGCGGTGATTGACCATCCACAATCAGATCATTTACCCGTTGCCGCTGAAATTGGCGTATAAACCCCAACTCACGCCAAGCAGCTCTCAAGATCTTACCTATACTAAAGGCTGAAACACTCAGTAATTAGTTGTAGGAATATTCATGGCCTTGAGCAAAACAGGCAATCCGGACCAGCAATGGCGAGACAAATATCTGGCCCTTCATGCGAAACATGAACAGCTAAAATTGCAAACCGGCGATAAAACAGAACAGCTTCGCCGTGGCTTGGTTATGGTTTCGCTACTGGCAGAAGGACAATCCAGTAAGCTGGACACCTCCCTCATAGACCTCCGAGAAGCCATTAAAGGCACTCCACTGGGAATGAGCAGTAAACTGAGTGATTTAGAATCCTCCATCATCAAGTTTGATGCGAAATACGATGCTAACGCCTCCGAATTAGCTAGCGAAATTAGCAAAATGGCGGAGCAACTGTGTCACTGCCCCCTGCCTCAACCCGTGATTAGCAACATTCGTAGTCTTAGAAAAAGCGCACCTCAAGCACTAACTAGTTGGGATGGCTACGCCACTCAGCTGCAAGGTTGGGCCGGTATTTTATCGGCAATTGCTGGCCTAGAGGGGAATAACGAAAGCGCAGAAAAAGCAGGCGGAAAGTGGTTCAATCGCTGGTTCTCTAAAGAAGAAAACCCAGATACTCCCCCAGAGGCCGTAAGTGCTGAAAACCTCCCTGCTGAAACCACAACACAAGATTCAGGCGCTAGCACTCACTCCCAAACACCTGCTCGGCCATCTGATCAAGTACCTGTTGAAGCTTCTAAGCCACAAGATTCAACAGAATCTGAGCCAGGATTTTCATGTATTGCCGCCGAAATTGCTGAAACCTTAAGCGGCCTTATTTCGCGTTTGGTTATTCCAGAGCGCCTTGCCGGACGTTCAACCGAATTGCTAGATCGTTTAAACGACGGGCTTCACTCGTCTGAGTTTGTCGCTTTGCTTGAAGACACATCACAGTTTTTACTCGACTGCTTAGGTTCAGGCCAAGAAGAATTTGAGCGATTTTTACAAAGTTTAGATAAGCGCCTGCAAGCCATTCAGCTGATGGTGGCGGATGCCAACACTAGTCAAAACGACAGAGAACAAGCACGAACTGATCTCGAAACAAATGTGCGAGATCAAATTGCGGATATCCGTTCAGTCGTCAATGGTCTTGGTGATTTAGGCGAGTTAGGCTCCAGCGTTCGAGATCACCTTGCGACAATTGTGCAAGCAATGGAGAACTACCAACAGGCTGAAGCCCAGCGAGAGCTTCGTTTGGCGGAGCAACTCCAAGTATTGCAGGCCCGCCTGAACGAAATGGAGGCCGAAGCTTCGCAGGCGCGTAAAATCATCGAAGACCAAAAAACTCGTGCCACCCAAGATCACCTTACCGGCCTACCTAATCGCGCGGCCTATGAAGTGCGTCTAAGTGAAGAGCTGCTTAAACGCAGCCGCACCCGCAGTCCACTATCAATCATCGTCTGCGATGTTGATCACTTTAAGCGCATTAACGATACCTACGGCCACATTGCTGGCGACAAAGTGCTGCAACTATTGTCGTCCACTGTGCGTCGTAACCTCCGCAACGATGATTTTATATCCCGTTACGGTGGTGAAGAATTTGTTGCTCTTCTGCCAAATACCACCGCCGATGATGCGATGGGCGTGGCAGAAAAACTAAGACAAAAAGTAGAAGCCTGCCCATTCAATTTCCGCGGTGAGCGCGTCACCATCACCATGTCATTTGGCATTAGTGAATTTCGTTCATTGGAAGCCCCAGAAACCGTATTCGAACGTACGGATAAAGCGCTCTACAAAGCCAAGGGCGCGGGTCGTAATAGGTGTGTGAAAGCCTAATAAACGTCATTTTTTGCTATAACGTTTCGAATCGATTAAATTAGCGCCCATATATTCCGATTCGAAACCTTATGGCTCGACGACAGACCTCCGAACGACGACAATCAATACTTGATGCGCTCCATCTACATGGCCGCGTTCAGGTGGACAGTCTTGCCCGTTCGTTAAACACCTCAGAAGTAACTATTCGTAAGGATCTCAGTGCCTTAGAACAGGCCGGAAATCTGATTCGTCGTTACGGTGGCGCAATTTCTGCGTCCAATACCGCTGTTGACCATACGCTTACTGTCGTCTCTCCAAGCCCTCCTTTAGAAGTTTCGGTTCGAAAGAAAGAGATAGGACGTTACGCTGCCCAGCAAGTGAAGAATCACAGTCGGATTCTCATCGATTTCGGCACCACCACTACCGCTATGATCCCGCACTTAAATACGCGAGAAGGCTTAGTGGTCATGACCAATTCAATGCGCACCGCGCAAGAAATCTTAAGTCTTGAGCCAGCGCCAACGCTCCTAATGACCGGTGGTACATGGGACACCCAAACTCAATCATTACAGGGCCAGATAGCCGAACAGGTTTTGCGTTCCTATGATTTCGATCAGCTATTTATTGGTTGTGATGGCATAGACCCTGCCCGAGGTACAACCACATTCAATGAATTAACCGGCCTCAGTAAAGTGATGGCAGAGTCAGCGAGTGAAGTCATTGTTGTCGCCACCACCGACAAAGTTGGCCGCCGGATACCCAACCTCGAACTTCCTTGGTCAAAAATAAACAAACTAATCATCGACGTGAGCCTCCCTATAGACGCACGACGAAACATCGAACAACAAGGCGTAGAAATCATCATCGCAACGCCTGACGGAGAAAAATAATATGTGTGGAATTGTTGGCGCTGTCGCGCAACGTGATGTTGTAGACATTCTTATCGAAGGCCTACGCCGCCTTGAATACCGAGGCTATGACTCTGCCGGTGTCGCCATCATTAATGACACCCAAACCCTGCGCCGCGTTCGTCGTATGGGAAAGGTGCAATCATTAGCCGATGCTATTACCGAAGCGCCTACCCTCGGCGGCACAGGTATTGCGCACACGCGCTGGGCCACCCACGGCGAACCCTCAGAAGACAACGCGCACCCACACATGTCTGGCGACATTGCCGTTGTGCATAATGGCATCATTGAAAACCATGAAAAACTACGTATTGAGCTGCAAGAACAAGGCTACATATTCACCTCTCAGACCGACACCGAAGTCATCGCCCACCTCGTTGAGCGTGAACTCAAAGACTCAAGCAGCCTGTTAAATGCGGTGATGGCAACGCGTTCTCTATTGGAAGGCGCTTACGGTATGGTCGTCATCAACAGAACCGACCCAGAGCGGATGATTGTTGCCCGCTCAGGTAGCCCTTTGGTGATTGGTCACGGTATTGGCGAAAACTTCGTCGCCTCTGACGTGCTGGCCCTACTGCCTGTGACACGTAAGTTTTCTTACCTTGAAGAAGGCGATGTCGCCGAAATTACCCGAACAGACATTCGCATCTTCGACGCAGGCAATATTCCGACAGAGCGTGCTGCCTCCGAAAGCGATATTGAACACGACGCCGGAGATAAAGGTGAGTTTCGTCATCACATGATGAAAGAAATTTACGAGCAGCCGTTAGCCATCGCTAATACACTGGAAGGCCGTTTAATCGGCGGCAAGCTCAACCTCGAAGCCCTCGGTGACCTCAGTGACATTGACCAAGTTCAAATTATCGCTTGCGGCACCAGTTATCACTCAGGCATGACTGCGCGTTACTGGATCGAAGAGCTAGCAGGTGTTGCGTGCAACATCGAGATTGCCTCGGAATTTCGCTATCGTAAGTCCGTCGTACGCCCTAACAGTTTAATCGTTACTATTTCTCAAAGTGGTGAAACCGCTGACACTCTCGCGGCATTACGATTAGCCAAAGAACTCGGTTTCTCTCGATCTCTAACCATTTGTAACGTGCCAGGATCATCCTTAGTGCGTGAATCAGACATGGCCTTAATGACCCGTGCTGGGGCAGAAATTGGCGTTGCATCCACGAAAGCGTTTACCACTCAGCTGGTTGCACTCATGCTGCTCACCGCGGCACTCGGACGCGCAAACAATATGAACGCTGAGACCGAAAAACGCATCGCCGATAGCCTGACTCTGCTTCCGGGCTTGCTTGAAAAAGCTTTGGGCATGAACAGCGATATTGAAGAGTTGGCTCAACACTTCGCCGACAAGCACCACGCACTCTTTCTTGGCCGTGGTGATCAATATCCGATTGCAATGGAAGGGGCGCTCAAACTAAAAGAAATCTCCTACATTCACGCCGAAGCATACGCTGCAGGCGAGCTGAAACATGGCCCACTGGCCTTGATTGATGCCGAAATGCCAATTGTCGTAGTGGCGCCACACAATGACTTAGTTGAAAAGCTAAAGTCGAATATCGAAGAAGTACGAGCCCGAGGTGGTGAACTATTTGTTTTCGCCGATGAAGCAGCGAACATACGCCCGGCCAGCAATATGAAGGTCATGTCTGTGCCGCATTGCGATGACATTATCGCACCGATTCTTTACACCCTACCGCTGCAATTACTGAGCTACCACGTCGCAGTCATTAAGGGCACAGATGTGGATCAGCCGCGTAACTTGGCGAAGAGCGTAACGGTAGAGTAGGCGCATCATACTTGGCGGCTTTCCGAACCTGAGAATACGTTAATATCTCTTTGTGTTAGCCGCCTCCGTCATGTTCAGCAACCTACTACTTGTTCAGCAACATAATAGAAGTCTTTAGTTTACAAACAATCACTAAACGACTTGGCATAAGCGTTATTTTTATCAACAACGGAATTGCTTCAGCGTGTTTTGTAGGGATGTTGCTAACTCAGCTAACTGGTCAGCGGATGCCCGTGTATCATCAGCAAAGATTTGAGACTCTCCGCCAATAATATTAATTTGTTCTACATTTCCCGCCGCTTCACTCACAGCCTGACTTTGATTATCAGCTCCAGTAGAAATGTCACTATTTAGCTTAAGAATCGTTTCCACAGCATCATTTATCTGACCCAGCGAGGCCGCTACCAATTGCGACTGATCAACTGTTTCATACACCTGATCACGGCCTTCGGTCATGATACTCATCACTTGCTTAGCATCTTGGTTCAACGTATCCAGAATTCCGCCAATTTCTGCCGCAGACGCCTGAGTTCGACCTGCTAGCATACGAACTTCATCAGCAACGACGGCAAAACCCCTCCCTTGTTCTCCCGCTCGAGCTGCCTCAATCGCTGCATTAAGAGCCAAAAGATTAGTTTGCTCAGTAATCTCACGAATCACGGTTAACACACTAATAACGTTGCTACTGGTCTCAGCGAGCCGCTCCATAGAAATCACACCTGATTCAATTTTTTCCGCTAATTTAGAGACTGAAGCCGCCGATGCTTGAACCTGTTTTTGACCCGCACTTGCATGCCCACAAGCAAGTTGAGCCGACTCAAGTGCATTGCCTGCGGAGCTAGCAGTTTCGGCAAAGCTATGGGATAGCTCTTCCATCACCGTAGCCACTTGCCCAGTTTCATTCGCTTGACGCTGAATTGCCTCACGACTGAGTTTTGCAATTTCAGTGGCGGAAGCAACTGAGCCACCCAGCTGCTCAGCAACATGACCGACAGAACGAACTGTCTCCTGCAGCCGTTCGATAAAACGATTGAAGTGCCCAGACAAGACACCAGCTTCTCTTACACCGGATACATTGAGGCGCCGCGTTAAATCGCCCTCGCCTGACGCAATGTCGTTAAGTGCCTGGGATATATGGTCGAGAGGCCGAGTTATAAGGCGGGTGATCATAAATGCTAACGTTGATAAAAGAACGAGTACAATCAAACTAGTCACAATACTGCCGGTGATAATTCCATCAATGCGACTCGCCGCTGAGGTTCTTACCGCAGTACTTTCGGCGCGAACTTGTTCTGTTTGTGTCGTTGAAAGTTCGCTCACACTGTCGACCAACGTCATCATGTCGGAACTGTAGGTAGCCAGTTCTTTGGTGAATCCTAAGTTGGCTTCTCTCAGGCGCAGTAGAGACTCCTCTCCGCTAAATAATAGCCCAGCCAGAGCCACTCTTTGTTGCTTCATCACCTCCACCAGCTTAGCAAGCTCCGGCGAGTCTGCCGTTGCACTGGCTAAAACATTGAGCTGTTTATCTAAGCGTTTAAACAGTGGCAAAGAGACGTTTTTCTCTAAACTGATTAAACTCGACACATCAGGTGCGTTTTGAATCTGGAATGACAAAGCGTTGAGTCGTGCAGCCGTTTCAGCCAAAGCAACTGAGGTTACAGAAACAGCTTCCTTATCGCCTAGCGTGAATTCATAAAGCGCTTGCGACATAGCCCGCCAATTATTATCCGTACCAACATCAGCACCGGCTTCTAACTTTTTAAATTGGCGTTTTAAACCGCGCAGTTCGCGCTTAACCATCAACGCACTTTTACCTTTGAGCGCGTTAGAATCGCGTTGCATTTCATGAATCAATACATCAACAGAACTTGTTGTCTGGCTCACTTTTTCGATGTTAGCCAGTAACTTACTTTTGGATTGATACAACAAGGATTCAGTGTGACTTAGCTCTGATAAGACAGACTTCAGTTCAATTGATACTTCGTCGTCAAGTATCGGCGGCTGTTCTTGCCACTCGTGCAACGCCTCCGGTGACTGTGCTACGAGCACCTGCAAAGCTTCAACCAGAATGTCACTGTTACGCTGAGACTGACTGACTAATGCCAAAGATTGATCAGTCTCAACCGCAAGACTTTCACCCGACTCTTCAGCCACCCGCCCTAACCAGACGGTCATTGCTGAGACGATCAAAACCGAGATCAAAGCAATGGTTGATAATCCTACGAGCAATTGACGAATGGATACACTTACCCCTGTCATACCTCCCCCTTTTATTTAGCGCAAACTTAGCGTAAATCAGACCAGTTAAGCGCTTCATAATGACCATTACGAATCACGGTGGGCCACACTTCATGACTTGCTTGATGTTGATCAGCCGCGAAGGAAACGGGAACATCAATGCCTACATCTAAATTATTCAGCCCTTCAAGGCCATCAATAAGGCCTTCGCGAGAAACACTTGTCGCATTTTTCAAACCTTCCACCAATATCCTTGCCGCCAGATACCCCTCTAACGACACAAAATCAGGGGCAGCACCTTGGCCAAACTCTGCAAGATCTGCACGGTACTGACTAACGCCAGCAAGATCCGATTCATAATGCGGAACCACTTGCGTCACGACGACGCCATCCGCTTGATCACCCAATGCTTTCAGCAAGGGCAAGCTGCCCACAAAGGACACATTCACAAACACAACCCCTTCGAGATCAAGTTTCGCTTGGCGTATAAACTCTGCGCAGGGCGCATACGCGCCGACCATGATGATCGCTTTAGGTTCGATATCCGCATCTAAAATAGCACCTAACGCACCCTCAATATTAGTTGTATTACGAGCATAACGGCCGTGAGCCAAGGTATCTGTTGCATCAAAACCACGTGCTTTTAGTGCTTTTACTGCGCCATTGAAACCGGCATCACCATAACCATCGTTCTGTGTAAAAAAGGCGATTTCTTCTGGTTTAATGCCCGTGCTCAGCAAGCCGTCAACCATGGCTGCCGTCTCTTCCGCATAACTAGCGCGATAGTTAATAACGTATCGATCAGGAGGCGTCTGGCGAAGTACTCCAGCTCCGGTGTAGGCCCCAAACAGCAGTGTTTTTTTGGCATTGGCAATGGGAACTGTCACGATGGCGGTTGGTGTGCCGACATTACCCATTACTGCGACGACATTATCATGATCAATGAGAGTCTCCATGTTGGGGGCTGCTCGGTCAGGCTCATAGCCATCATCTAAGGCCACCAATTCAATCGACCGACCTTGAACCCCTCCGGCTGCATTCACTCTGGCAAAGTAACTTTCAATGCCTGTTTTCACACCATTCCCAAGTGCTGATGCCGGGCCGGTTAATGCCGCCGACATTCCTACTTTGATGGTGTCAGCAACGACTAATGAGGAGGCCAGCGCCATGGCAGCGGCGGCAAGCAATCTTGCGATGTATTGTCTTGGTTTCATACGCGCACCGTATTTATCCATAATGAAATGATTTTTTGAGTATAGAGGCCTATTCGAAATCTGTAGGGTTAAAAGAAAAACTTACTCGCAGCATGTATCATTCCTGTCTTTTATGCGTTCACTACTGGGGGAGGTCACTCACCATCAATAGCTTGTAAAGCCCCGTTGGTCGGGCAACAATGGCTAACCGGCGGCCTCGCTTCAGGCCTAATTTTTATTTTTGCTATTAACGGGTTCCGAATGCCTTTAGCTCAACGTTTCTCCATTGTCTCTTTTCTGTCTCGTCGCCTGCTGATTCACAGCAGTATTTTAATTGGGCTGGTATCTCCTTTCGCAGTGCATGCAGAAGAGGTCACTCCCGATGAGTTCGAAGCGCCGGGAGTAATATTAGAAACGTTAAGCGGAGATATTACGCTGCTGGATGGTGCGGCAGCTGAAAGTAATTTAGAGCTGGTTATCAGCAACCCTGCGACATCAGAGTTTGATGGGGAGATTTATTTTTACGGTAATGAACCACACCCTTTTGTCGTACCACCAGAAGAAACAATTACCATCGCGCTGACCCCTCTTACTCGACACGCTGGTGATGCTGGTAAAATGCAAAAGGTAGAAATTGATCTAACTCTGATAATCAACGACGCGCCTGCGCCACCTGTAAACACGACAGACATCGACCTGAAAATTCCTACGGCGGCATTTCCCATTGTTAGAGCAGAGCCGCCCATCATGGAACGCAGCCGAGAGGCTGAATTTGCCTATGAGTATTACGCTCTATCCCAACAGTTACAGCCTCTCAAGCTGACGTACAACCCCGGCCCAGTGAACTTAAAGGTGCGTAAAACCGTGTACCCTATCCCTGTTGTCGCTGGTCCTGTAGAAATTAGCATTGAGGTGATTAACTACGGCGAGTCCTCCGCTACCAACTTAACACTGCGTGATTCACTCGAAGACGCTGACTTTAGCACCACCGACGAGCGCTTTACTCGTTTTGCCTCTGCTGATGGCGTCGCTGAGTTAGTCTGGGAAGAAAGCATTGAGTCATTAGCCCCAGGTGAAAGCCTTCGCCTTAAGTACATCGTCAATGCACGTTCTGACGTCGGTAACAAACAACTGCCAGCCACAACCGTCATTATGAACGATGAGTTAACCGGCTTAAGCAATAAGGTCTGGCTACCAAAGTGGCATTAATGCTGTTGATATTCTTGACTGGACATTCCGATTAGGTCACTTATCGCCGTTGTTTTTCACTTATATGATACTGCTCTGTGACCCCTGTGTGTGGAATTGTATCTGCTTGCCAGTTACGTTCTCAATGTCACGAATGACACGTCTAGCCCCCCTGACAGATCTCATTCAATTGCTTTACTGAACATGTTCTTACTCACCCGAGATTTTTATCATGTTCAAACAATTCATTCCTGCAGGGGCCGCCTTGGCTGCCATCCTTGCAACCGTCGGTTGCTCTAGTTCAAACAACAGCTCTGACGATGCACAAGAAGAGACCACGAACACAGGCACCGAGAGCATTGAAGGGCGAGCTGCTGATGGCTACCTAGCCGGCGCACGTGTATGCCTAGACTTGAACAGCAACAGTGCCTGTGATGATGACGAACCATCAAGCACCACAGCCAATGGCGGTGCCTATACGCTTGATGGTGTAACTCAAGCACAGATTGATAACTCACCGATTGTGGTTGAGATCATCGTTGGTGAAACCATTGATGAAGACCAGCCGGGCGTCGTGATTGAAAAAACCTACACCCTCACCGCTCCTGCAGGGTCAGCATTTGTTAGCCCTCTGACCACAATGGTGCAGAACGAAATCAAAGAAAAAGGCCTCACGCCAGAAGAAGCCAAAGCCAGTGTTCAAACTAAGCTAGGCACAGATTTAGATCCAACGGGTGATTACGTTGCTGGCTCAGACGATGAAACATCCGGAGCAGAGTTTGAGCGTTTGCACAAAGTCGCTCAGGTAACCCGTGCAGTTATGCAGAAAAATATTGAATTGGTTGATACCGTCGTAGGTGAAACAGGCGTATCAATGGAAGACTTAACCGCGCTCATTATTGAACAAGTCATTAATGCGCTGGATGATATTCAGCAAGCTGTTAACGATTCAGGGAGTGATTTTAATCCGGATGACTTAGCAGGCTCTGATGAACTCGAAGGCACACGTCTTGATCCAACGACGGTGGAAGACGAACTGCAAGCTCGCGAAGATCGTAAGAACGCCTCTGCAGCCAATCTCAGCACTCTTTTAACCAGTGGCGGTGGCCTCAACTTTTTCGAGTCTGACGAAGATGAGGGCGAAATAATGTTCTACTACGGCAACGTACTTGCGGATGGTGAAGGAGCAATTACGATCACTCAATTTGGCTTCGATGGCGAAAGTAGCTGGGTCGAAAATGATGACGATAACTCACAAGATCAAAATTGCTTTTTGGCCAATGCCACGTGGAACTGCCTAGCCGATAACGACGAGAACATCACCACCGAGGGTAATAACGTTCGAATTCTTTACGGTGACCTAACCGCAACCGAAGAGCTTATCTCTGGTGTTGAGGTTAACTTGGTAGGTAAGCGTATCGTCACTTATTTAGAACCGTCTTATCATGCCGTGGTTGATCCAAGCGCTGTTTTTGAAACAGGCGCGACCGGCTACCAACTCACTTTCACTCGCACTAATAACATCTACGAAGTTTATAAAGACAACGTCGAAGAGGTTAGCGAATGCTGGGGCGGCAACTTCAATGAAGACAACACTTGGGCGCCAACCGACGTTTGGTGTAACAACGTCTTTGTTCGCACCGGTGACGGCAACCACGAAACCGATGGCGATGCAGCCACCAGCCTAAGTCAGCTCATCAGCGCAACGGCCGCAAGCAACCCAAGCAGCCGTGCCGATATCGGTGGCGTGAATATCCACGGTAATGATATTGAGTGGAGTGTCGAGCTAGTTCAAGGCGGCAACGCGAACATCTACAAAGTCGAATACAGTGAAAGTAGCGAGAGCGTCAAGAAAGTTGCCACAGCGACTTGGACGCAAGAAACCATCGACACTAAATCACTGATTCTACTAAAACTGCCTGCCAATATTGCTTTCCAAGGTGGTTATGATCAAGGCGAAGTGCAAATGTATACCGTCGTCGATGGCTACGTTCGCCATGGCGAGATGATACCAGCCGGTGCTCGAGGTGATCGTCAGTGGGTGCTAAACGGTGCGGGCCGAGATCAAATTAAAGCGGCGTTTGATTACTCGCTGTTAGACTCTTTAGATGCTTGTGATGTAGAAGATAATGAAGATTCGACCATCAGTGATTTTGATACCATTGCTACCACTTGCTCAGCCACCTCGTTTATTAGCAGTGACGTCGCTGGTAAAGCGTTTGCACTCCGTGACGGCGCCTTTAGCTTCACCCAAGATGGTAATGGCGTGTACCAAGGTGAAATAGACGATGGCGACTTTGTCTCTCTAGGGTTTACCTGGGCCATTGATGGCGATGGCTACATTGAGATCAATACCCAACATACAGATGACGGTGTCACTGAGTTTCTTCGCATGAACTTAGCCAAGGTTGAAGTCAATGCTCGTCAAATGAGCGTCGTCACCTTTGGCCAGGATTCTGAAAGCAGCTCAACACTTGGTGCTAGCACCGGTGAGGTACGCGGCGAAGTCTGGAATGTTCGCTAAGTCTTCGACTCTTCAGCGACCACTTAAACGGCCGCACTAAAAAACGCCCGGTACTTACAGTCTTACAGACAGAAGCATCGGGCGTTTTTTTATAGCAGCATTCTCCGATACAAGGGCGCCGCTAAGAATAGATCATGAATAAGAAACGAGTTAAAAATCAGCCAGCATGTTTTTCAAGCTGCTAAGCGTCTCCTGGCCGCGCTGTTTCTGCTCTTCCTCAGAGACCTCAGTTTTACCTTCCCAAACGATATCGTCGTTTGGCAGCTCATCCAGAAAACGCGAATGCGTGGTATCACTGGCTTCACCATATTGACGACGCTTACCTGCATAAGTCAGGGTCAATGTGCGTTTCGCTCGCGTGATGCCCACATACATTAAGCGCCGCTCTTCTTCGATGGTATCGGCTTCAATGCTGTTGCGGTGTGGCATCAACTCTTCTTCCATACCCATAATGTACACATGCGGAAACTCCAAGCCTTTAGACGCATGAAGCGTCATCAATTGCACTTGGTCGTTTTCGTCTTCATCGGATTGGCGCTCTAACATATCACGAAGAATCAGCTTTCCTACCGCATCTTCAATCGTGCACTCGTCGCCTAACTCATCCGCCTTGTCGATCATCTTCTTGATTTGATCCACCAAGAAATAAACGTTTTTCATCCGTCGCTCAGCCTGATGCGGCGTGCCGGAATTTTGATGCAGGTAAGCTTCGTAATCGATGTCTTCGATCAACTCTTTAATCGCGGCCACTGGATCATCCGTGTACGCATTACGGGTAATTCGTTCCAACCAATGACCAAAACGACGAAGACGATCCAACGCCTTGGGCATTAACTGCTGTTCCAGTCCCATTTCGGTGGTCGCGGCGATCATGCTGATGTTACGCATGGAGGCGTATTCGCTAAGTTTTTCGATCGTGCTTGGGCCTATTTCACGACGCGGCGTATTCACAACCCGCAAAAATGCGGCATCGTCGCTGGGATTAATCAACAAGCGCAGGTAGGCCATGATGTCTTTGATTTCATTACGACCAAAAAACGACTGCCCGCCGCTGAGTTTGTAAGGCACTTGATAGGCCTGCAACTTCATTTCGATCATGCGCGACTGGTGGTTACCACGATACAAGACGGCAAAATCACTATAACCACCACCGTAACGTAAGCGACGCTCAACTATCTCGGTTGCAATTCGCTCGGATTCGATTTCATCATTACGACATTTAAGAATCTTGATCGGATCGCCATACCCCTTGTCCGACCACAGCTTTTTCTCAAATTCGTGCGGGTTGTTATCAATCACGATGTTCGCTGCGTTAAGAATCAAACCAGTCGAGCGATAGTTCTGCTCCAACTTGATCAACTTTAACGTTGGGAAATCTTTTTTCAGCAAGGAGAGGTTTTCAGGCCGTGCCCCCCGCCAAGCATAAATAGATTGGTCGTCGTCCCCTACCACCGTCAGGCCAGTACGATTGCCCACAAGGTACTTCACCAGTTCATACTGGCTGGTGTTGGTGTCTTGATACTCATCCACCAGCAAGTAACGGATCTTCCTCTGCCAACGCGCGCGAACATCCTCATGATCACGAAACAATAAGGTCGGCACCATAATAAGGTCATCAAAATCGACCGCATTGTAGGCCTTCAACATGCGCTGATAGACGCTGTAGGTTTGTGCAATGAGCTGTTCTTGCGGGGTTGTGACTCGGGCGATGGCTTCATCCGGCGTCACCAGATCATTCTTTAAACTTGAAACACCGTTTTGCACCATGTCCAGCATATCGCCATCATCACCGTGTTCACGATGCATGATGTCACGCAAAATGCTTTTGCAGTCGTCTTGGTCGAGAATCGAAAAACCGGATTTATAACCCGCTGACTTCAGCTCAGCTTTAATAATATTCAGGCCAAGGTTGTGGAAGGTCGACACAATCAGGCCGCGAGCACCACCACGGCCTGTCAGCTGCATCACTCGCTCTTTCATCTCGCGTGCGGCTTTGTTGGTAAAGGTTACCGCTGCTATGTGGTGCGACTTAACGCCACACACCCCAATTAAGTAAGCAATTTTACGTGTGATTACACTGGTCTTACCCGAGCCTGCGCCGGCGAGCACAAGTAACGGCCCTTCGATATATTTGGCGGCTTCTTTCTGGCGGGGGTTGAGCTGACTTAAATCGACCACGGTTGTACCTCATTTCAGAACCGGGGATTCTACCAGTATTGAGCACGGTTTGAATCTTACGAATTTCGGTTTAAGCCTCAATCACCGGAATGACACAGGTAATTATTATTTCATCGCCATGAAGGTGATTTTTCAGGCCAATATTTCGCTAACTGTCTTTCGGTAACCTATATGTATTGAGTAGTTAACTAATTGGGCATGCAGGTTAAATGATATCTACTCAGGAAGAGAGCAAGCCAGTTCTACTGGTGCTGGGAAGTGAGCGGGCACTTCCAGAATTTCTCGTTGACTGGGTTCAGCAAGAATGCGAGCGCTCACAACAAAATTTTCGTATCGGTATGCTTGATGCGTTTATTCCTATTCCTGACGGGCACATGGTGGTTGTGCTTGCGCCACACGACAACCCAACCATGCGCGACCATATTCAAGACATTTCAACCCATGTCCCCACGCTGATCATTGGTCATCCGGAGGATCGTGCCTTCTATCCTGAAGCCTCGGTATGGCTTGACCTAACCCATATGACACCGCATGTATTACGCCATGGTATGGCCGAACTGCAAGCCTGTATTGCAGGGCATTTACGTCCTTTGTTGCCACGCCAAACATGGATGCTGCAATTTCGTAATCGTATTAAAACGGACAAACAAATATACCTTCAACTAGTGAGTTGTCGCTGGCGTCCCGCCGCAGCCGGAGACAGTGCCGAATTGCGCTTTGCTACCCAGCAATCGTTTGAACATCAACTGCGAGCCAATGCACCCGAAGATGCCATGATAGGGAAGCTGCTCGACGATCAATTTGTCATCATCAGCCATAACGAAAAAGCATTATCCGCACACTGGCTACATTCCTTCGCGGACAACATGAGCTTTCTATGGACGGCCTTTTTAAGCAGTCCGGTAAAACTTGATGGCTACGATGACCTTGGCGAAGCATTGCAGCACTGCGTACGTGAAATTGAACATTCACGCATGATGCAAAGCGGACTAGGAGGTCGTTCTCTTAATCACAATGATTCAGGCGTCGTACAAGATCTAGTAAGAGCACTGCGCGGTAAGGAATTTTATCTCGACTTTCAGCCTCAATTTGATACCTCAACAGGCATCATGGTCGGCGCGGAAGCGCTGTTGCGCTGGCTGCATCCAAATCTTGGCATTATTCCACCCACCACCTTTATTCGCGATGCTGAAATGGCCGGCCTAATCCGAACGCTAGGCAGTTGGGCACTGCGTGAAACGCTTAGCACATGGCATAAGCTGAACGATCAAGGCATCTCATTACGCATGGCCGTAAACGTGTCTTTCCCTGAAGTGGCAGACCCAGATTACGCCGATAAAGTGCTCGCACTACTAGAAGAGTTCCAAGTACCGGCAGGTTGTCTTGAATTAGAACTAACAGAAACCGCCATGATGCTGGATGCCAGCGTCTCTTTACGAAACTTACGTTTATTAAAACAAGCAGGCGTACACATTGTTTTGGATGATTTTGGCACCGGGTTTTCGTCTCTGTCCCACCTCAGCGACTTACCGATCACAGGGATTAAACTCGACAGAGCCTTTGTAACACCGCTTAGCCAGCTTGAAGACAACAGTAAGCAAATGCATATCGTCGCGACGATGTTGGATCTCGCTCAACGTTTAGAGTTAGAAACCACCGCGGAAGGTATCGAAGATCAAAACTGTTTAGAGGTCATACATGCCCTTGGCTGCGATCGCATCCAAGGTTACTTCTATGCCCAGCCAATGTCGGTCGATAAGCTCATAGAGCGCGCCTGCGTATCCGAAGCCGTGCTCTGCGATTACTCTGGGCAGCAAAGTCTATTTTAGGGGCTTCTCACCCGTTTCCTTCGCTGACTCTTGAGGTACCTCTTTAGGTCCAAAAAAAGCCTCACTATCAAACGGACTTGGCGTTGATACATGATATTGCGCTAGCGCGACAACAATCGCTGTTACCACCACCAAAAAAATCACGAGTTGTTTATTCACAAGTCAGACTCCGTGCCTGGTTATTATCAGTCTAGAAAATGCGCAATCTAGTGAATATTCATTGTGGCACGGAACGTCGAACTTTCCAGTGAATGGCCCATTCTGTTGTGCAAATGCTCAACTCAAAAACTTTATTATGAACCATAAAAAAGGAGCCAAAGGCTCCTTCTATAAGAGACACCGCCGATTTTTAATCGCGACTATCATCCAGTAACAAAGGCTCTAACCCTGAACCGTCACCAATGGCGATAGCGGTCTTAACATCTCCTGCAGCTAAAGCAACGTTGGTTAATCCACTGATGGCAGGTGACGTCGTTCCGTCAGCGGCGATATCAATGGTGTATCCGTTTGGTGCTAGTGATAAGTAGCCAGTGTCTTGCCCTAACTCAACGTCTGCGACTGTCGCTTCGGAAGGTTGAGTTGTCCCGTTAACGTAGACGTAAATATCGACCGGATCTGCAGCAGCAGCAGACGACCCATGCACCAAACGCACATCAGCATTGGCAGAATTCGACGCTTCACGCTGATCTGTTAATACAATCAAAGAAGCGTCGGTGACGGCACCATCATCGCCTGCCGCAATCACGGTGTAAGATTCGCCACGCTCAAGGGTCAAATCACCACTGAGGTTTTCCAGCGCACTGCCAATACCTGATCCAGCGGCGGCAATCGCAACACTTACTGTACCTGGCTCAAGAGTTAGATACCCTTCAACATCTTTGTAACTGAAACCATCGATTAATAACTCCCCACCAGCAAAAACATCAACATCGATATCGTCAACGGCATGAACTATACGAAGTTCAGTACTGTTATCTAACACAGGGATAACACCTGAAGCTGTCCAGACGATCAATGATACCGGTGATTTACCCTTGGTACTGTTGACGGCAACGGCGGTAATATCACTTGATACCGCAAGCGAACCAGAGTCATATACAAGATCATCTGTCGCATCTACGGCAATTTGGACTTGATAGTCTCCCGCAGCTACACCTTCTAACACAGCAGCAGCATCAAACGGCACAGCATCCAATGTTGGGGCGCTCAACTCTGCATCTGGTGCAGTAACAAAAATATCGACCTCTGCTGCTGCCGTTGCAGCGTGTACGACACGAACATCAGCGTCACCATCCGTAAACGTCGCAGTATCATCAATCACCTTCAAAGCGAGATCTGCTACGTCATTGATGGCGATCACAGAATAGTAGCCATCTTCGAGAAGATCGAGCTCGGCGCTGAGTGCAATAGTCTCTGTTCCTGACACTCGGATATCAACTTCGGTGCTACCTTCCGGCAAACTGATGTATCCAGAACCTTGCTGGAAACTCACGTTAGTCAATGCCGCCTCGCCATCAATTAAGACATCAACATTTGGTGCATCTGCAGAGGCATGTAGCACTCTAACAAACGCTTCTCCCTTATCGTTATTATCATCTCCACCACACGCAGCGAGCCCTAATGCCGCCGTTGCTAATGCTATCGTCTTAACGTATTTCATGAGTCACCTCGTTGGTAAATGTCAGGTACTTAATAAATATGGGATACAAAACCTACACCTTGTATAAGTTTTGTATTGGAAATAACAATACTGTACAAGATTTAATGTGAGGCAGGACATTTAACGCCACGCGGTTATTCTTTACATTTAGGCACACTTGATGACAAACAATCGAAACCTCACTAGCCCATTCGGTAACGATCCAACGCCCTAAAGCCCAGGGCCTCCATTAAGTGCACCCGACTTATGTGTTCTTCTGAAGCAAGATCCGCCAACGTCCGAGCGACGGATAGCAGCCGATGATAAGAGCGAGCTGATAAGTTGAGGCGTTCGATAGCGTCCAACAGCCACAACTGATCCATCTCAGATAATTGGCAAACCTGATCCCTCATCTCACCTTGTAATTCTGCATTCACACACCCTTGACGCTGAAGCTGTTGATTACGAGCATTCATTACCCGCGCCTGAACCGCCTCGCTACTTTCTGATGGTGGTGCTTTTTGCAATAACGCTGGCGACACCGGCGGTACATCAACATGCAAATCTATGCGATCCAGCAATGGCCCTGAGGTTTGCCCCTGATAACGACGCACTTGATCTGGCGTACACTGACAACGCCCTGACGCATCTCCGTGATAACCACAAGGGCAAGGGTTCATAGCGGCAATAAGCTGAAAACGAGCAGGGTAGGTCACGGAGCGACTCGCCCGACTGATTACTATTTCACCACTTTCTAATGGCTCACGTAACACATCCAGCACCTTGCGGCTGTATTCCGGCAGTTCGTCTAAAAATAAGACGCCACCATGTGCCAAGGAGATTTCGCCGGGCTTGGGGTTGCCTCCTCCACCCACAAGAGCCACCCCTGAAGACGTGTGGTGAGGAGCACGAAATGGACGTTGCCCCCAGCGATTTTGCCAATCACCACTGTGGTGGCTAATAGAAGCAACCGACGCTGAGACCAAAGCCTCGTCGTCGGACATCGGCGGTAATATGCCCGGTAAACGACTGGCGAGCATAGTCTTACCTGTACCCGGCGGGCCTATAAACAAGAGGTTGTGTTGGCCAGCAGCCGCAATTTCTAGCGCTCGCCGTGCTTGCGCTTGGCCTTTTACTTCACTGAGATCGCCACTGGTTTGCCACTGATCCGTACGATGCAGCACTGGCTCAACCTCAGGCAGTTTGTTTTGTTTGTGCAACCAGCGAGTAACTTCGGTGAGAGATTTTGCCGAGTAGATGGTGCCTTCTCGACAGAGAGAAGCTTCATCTGCATTGATTGCAGGCACAACCAAATTTCGGCCCGCTCGGGCCGCTTGTAATGCGGTCGGCAGAACACCCGTCACAGACTGCAAATCACCACTTAGCCCCAACTCACCAATAAACTCACAGCCGTCAGTACTGCCTTCTGGAATTTGCCCTGATGCCATCAGGATACCTAAGGCAATGGGCAGATCGTAACGCCCACCCTCTTTAGGCAGGTCGGCAGGGGCCAAGTTGATCGTTATTCGCTTCGCAGGGAACTCGTAATGGCTATTGAGGATCGCACTTCGAACTCGATCTTTGGATTCCTTCACCGCCGTTTCGGGCATTCCCACCAAACTAAGCGAGGGTAAACCGCCAGAGAGATGAACTTCGACCTGCACGACCGGAGAGTCGATCCCCAGTTGAGCGCGTGTGAACAATAGTGCGAGTGACATATGGCCTCCTTGCCAAATTAACGGAATACCTAGATTAAAAGACTATTGGCTGTAGGCATATAGGTAAAAAGACTGACATTGTTAACCACAGGCAAAGAAAATCCCGGTATCCTTGGTTATACAATCACATGTAACGACGAAGGCTGAATAGGAGAACAAGTATGTTCCGCCCGCAGTTATTAGCTATGCTGATACTAGGCGCCTTACAAACAAGCTGTGTCATTGAGCTGGGGCCAAATAATCGTGATATTGGAGAGCCACAAGACGTGATTACCGATAATCAAAAGTGCGAAGAGAACGAGGACAGCGTGAAAGAAAACAAGTCCACTAAATTAGTCATGGCTGCCTCTCTCGCTTTAGCCCTGAACGGCTGTACCTCGGGTGACTCTGGTGAAGGCATTACCGTCAGTGGTAATTTATTTACCACCGCAAACGTGATGATCGACAGCGATATCAATGACATCAGCGCTATCTACCAAAGCAATAACGACCCTTCTGCCCCCCAAGCCTTGCCCAACATTGTGACAGTGCAAGGCTTCGCATCCGCAACGCCTACCGGCGCTCCGGAAAGTGGCGACGCTAGCTTTGAACGTTTTGCTGACACCATAGATAACGAAGACTATTTCTCGGTGTCGCTGCAGGCAGGACAAAAAGTCGTACTCGAGGTGGTCGATTACAGCGGCAACCGAAATGGTAGCGCCTTTAGTGGTGACCTCGATCTTTATCTGTTTAATACCAGCCTATCAACCTCTGAGTACATTGACGCCTCTTTCACTGAGACAGACAGGGAAGAAGTCAGTGCTGCGGTTGATGGGGAATACTTAGTGAACGTATCGGCTTACAGTGGTATTTCAAAATACGTTCTGAAAATATTACCGCCTGAAACCTCTATTCTTAATCAAACTGCGGAACCAAATATCAACTCGGGTTTTGTTACTGGTGAGGCCATTATTCGCTGGAAAGAAACACTATCTACCGGTGCGTTATCGGCGGCTTCAACGGGTGTTCAAGCGAATGGTTATCGAGTGCAAACAGATTCCAGCAGAACGGATACTCCAGTAAAAGCCAGTTTGCACGCAACGCTTACTGCTCAATCTGAGTCGGTTCACCCTGAGATATCACCGTTGGCCAAGCTCAATCCAGCGTGGGACAAAGCGCGTGAGACACTGCTCACGATCAAAGCACTCAATGCACGTGATGACGTTGAGTACGCGGAACCGAATTTTATTCGCCACGCCTTACTGACCCCCAATGATCCATTATACGTACAGCAATATCATTATAAGAGCATCAAACTTCCCCAAGCTTGGGACCTAACCTCAGGTTCCTCAGATGTGATCGTAGCGGTGATTGATAGCGGTGTATTTGTTGATCACCCCGACTTAGACGGGAAGTTAGCGTTTGGTTACGATTTTATCTCTGATACCAGCATCAGCCGAGATGGCGATGGCATTGACTCAAACCCTGATGACCCCGGCGATAGCCCACAGCGCGGGGCAAGCAGCTGGCACGGCACTCACGTCACGGGCACAGTATCTGCCATTACAGGCAATAACCGTGGTGGCGCTGGCGCTGGCGGCTTAACACGAGTCATGCCACTTCGAGTGCTTGGCCTGAATGGTGAGGGGTCGTCTTACGATGTTATCCAAGCGGTGCGTTACGCCGCCGGTTTATCCAACGACAGCAACACCACCCCTTCCCAGCGTGCGGATATTATTAATTTAAGCTTGGGTGCCGCTTCAAGCAGCAATGCTGAGCAGGAAGTCATTACGGCGGCACGTAATGCAGGTGTGATTATCGTTGCCGCTGCTGGCAACTCAAATAGCGCGTCGCCATTTTATCCGGCGTCTTATAACGGCGTCGTCTCAGTCACTGCCACGGCACCAGATAACACTCGTGCTTATTACTCCAACTACGGCTCGCGTATTGATGTTGCAGCCCCTGGGGGCGACCTACGATTCGACACCAACGGCGATGGCCAAAATGATGGTGTCATCAGTACGTCAGTGGACGATTCCAGCGGCTCTCGTCAAGAAAGCTATGCCTTACAACAAGGCACCTCCATGGCAACACCGCACGTTGCTGCAGTCGCTGCTTTAATGAAAGCGGTACACCCAACCATGACCCCCGCCCAATTCGACAATCTACTTTCTGCTGGGGATATCACGGACGATATTGGCGACTCCGGTCGTGATAATGAGTTTGGCCACGGTCTTATTAACGCATATAAAGCTGTACAGGCCGCCGATAATTTAGCCGGAGGTGGCAGTATTACCCCGGTGGCGGTGCTCGAGTCCACTCCTAGCGAGCTGATTTTAGGCACCAACAGTAGCATGTCGCTGACACTTGATAATATTAATGATAACGCAACCGACCCCGAGGTAACCGCCGAGGTCAGTGAAGATTGGATGAGCCTTGATAGCTCACAAACCGACAGTAATGGGCTGGGCACTTACACACTAACGGTCAGCCGCACGGACTTGTTGGATGGTCTCTATGAAGGGTTGATTCGCTTCTCGCCGGATACCGGCAATAGCCTGGATGTTCGAGTCGCTATTCAAGTCGGTGACGTTGTCGGGGCTATCGATACCTCGCCACAGTATGTCCTACTTACGGATGCTGAATCCGGTGAAGTGGTTGCTGAGACTCTCGCCAACAGCGATGGCAGCTATACCGTCACTAAGGTTCCGGTAGGAAGCTATCGCGTGATTGGTGGATCAGATATCGACGTTGATTTGTTTGTTTGCCAAAACGGAGAGACCTGTGGTGGTTATCCCAACAATATTTCGGAAGAAGTGATTGAGGTAACAGAGAGCGTCGGTGGCATCGACTTTGTTGTCAGCTTGGTCAGTGGCGTTGGCGCTAGTAGCGCCAGTATTCAGCGTCTTGCGCCAGAGCCTGAAATATCACCCGATGACTCATCCCTAGAGACGGGAGAAGATTCATCGGGTAAAAAGGTGGGCAAAGAAGCGTATTAATTCGTGACGGTAAAAATCGATTTACCGTGCAACGTGCCTATATATAACCCCTCCTGATATAACCCCTCCTGCTGCTCTGTTTTAAAGGGCTGCACGGAGGTCACCTCCCCCACCATCACAGCGGCTCTATCATGCAAGCTCTGCAAGGCATTTCCGTCCTTATCAAACTGCACAATAAACCCATACGGGGCTGGAATCGGCATCAGCGACTCAGGTAATTTCGCCACTTGTTCACGTACCCAAGGCAGCCCTGCTAAATCGTCAATCGCGGCGGCACGTTTGTTGTACATCGCCACCCAGAAGGTGCCGTCAGGCGCGGCGGAAATACCATCCGGAATCCCCGGTAAACCCTCCGCAAAAATATCCACAACACCCATTTTTGGTCCGGAAATCCAAACACGAGTGATTTGTGAGCGCGTCGTTTCGTTTACCAACACAAAGGTTTGGTCAGCACTTACCGCGACACCATTCGCGAAGCCCAAGCCTTCCGCAATAACGGTTAACTCCCCCTGTGGCGAATAGGCAAATAAACGACCTGTACCGCGCCCCTCCAATACATCGTAAAGATAATCATCCAGTGACCAACGTTGACTGGCATCAGAGAAATAGATCGTGCCATCTTGGGCAACATCAACATCATCCACCACCTTCAAGCGTTCGCCTTGATGGCTATCCGCCAGCACGGTCAATTCGCCTTCAAACCAACGTAGTAAGCCTTTATAGCCGTCGGCAATAATCAGGCTACCATCTGGCATAGATGCTAAACCTAACGGTCGTCCACCTGTGTTAACGAGGGTTTCCCACTCGCCAACATTAGGACAACGACGCAACAGGCTACCGTCCGCAATGCCTGTGTATAAGCAGTCGTCTTTCCCTACTTCAATATCTTCCGGGCCTTCAGCCCCGAAAGGTAATGGGGTGGGCGTGACCGACTGCAAATAATCATTTGGCTCATACACACCAGTCAGTGGTACACCCGGCACCCGCACTTCGGCTATGGCATCAATGGGCGATGGCCAAAGTATAAATACCGTGGCTGTTATCGCAGAGGCTATAAGTACCGGTTTCCACATAATTCTATTTTCCTTAATAAAGTGATGGCTTAAACGAGTAGGTAACCACCATCGACATTGATCGACGTGCCCGTGGTATAGCTGGCCGCATCGGAGGCCAAAAACAATACAGCCCCAGCCATTTCTTCTGGCATGGCCACACGCTTCATCGGAATATGCATCATCGCCTGTTTTAAAATGGCTTCGTTCGATGTTAGTGCACTGGCGAATTTCGTATCCGTTAGTCCCGGCAATAACGCATTAACGCGAATACCTAACGTGGCACACTCTTTCGCAAACGATTTGGTCATCGAAATAACCGCCGACTTAGTAATCGAATAAATACCCTGAAAATCACCCGGCACCATACCATTGACAGACGCTACATTAATAATGCTACCGCCGCCGTTCTTTTTCATTAACTGCCCGCCTTTTACGCACATGAAAAAATAGCCACGAATATTCACATCGACCGTTTTCTCAAACGCGGCAAGATCGGTATTTAAAATATGACCAAAATAAGGATTGGCTGCCGCATTATTAACTAGGATATCTAACTTACCGTGTTTTTCTTCGATATGAGCAAAGCAGGCGTCTATTTGTTCCATATCACCAATATGACATGCCAGCGCTTCTGCACTGCCGCCTTCGGCAACAATGGCATCAGCAACGGTCTGGCAACCCTCAATTTTACGACTTGAGATAATAACGTGTGCGCCAGCCGCGGCGAGTAATTTTGCAATGCTCTCGCCGATCCCCCGGCTCGCCCCAGTGACTAATGCAACACGGCCATTTAAATCAAACAAGGTTTGTGGATTCATCGTTATTACCTTTTCATTATTAATATTCGTAAATAATTACAACACTAGCGATAGGTTAAAAATGATTTTCCCGCTTGTGCTAGATGGTGATGTTCATTACAAGACGCTAAACTGATTTTGCCTTCTTGGTTATATAACAGCTGTGAAATACCCGCATTATATAACGTCCAATTTAATTCAAATGCATGATGATCCGATAACCCTAAGCACTGCCTAGCAATCGCTGTTACCGGTCCACCTGAAGTGAAAATAACAACATCTTTGCCATTACTCTGCTCAATAACATCGGCTAAGGCGGCTTCGATTCGTGCCGTAAATATTGGCCAAGATTCAATATAATCATTGTTATGATGACCTTCGATCCAGCGCTGAATCGCTTCACTGAACATTGTTTGAAAAGCTTTGGGTTTATTTTTTTGAGTCAACAACCAAGCGCCTATCGCCGCCTTGTATTTAAACTGAGGAAACGCACAAGCGATCACATCGTCTGAGTCAAATTCATTGAAGCCGGCATGCTCTCTAACTTGACCATAACTAGGCCAATGGCGCTGTGCCGCGACCATGGTTTCTCGATGCCGCTGCATCTTGCCCACAACAACCTGGCCAGCCTCTACGCCACGCTGAGTAAGCGCTTGCCCAATTAACTCACCTTGCTGATGGCCTAGCTCGGATAATTGATCATAATTAAGTTTGTTAAAACTGGCTTGACCATGACGTACAAGATATATTTTTGCCATGGTTAGCTCTTCGGCAATGTGGATTTATTAATTATTCGGCGACAACGTAAGTTCAAATAATTAACAATTATCCAGAAATTTTTAAACGCCGGGTTATCGGTTTGCTTATGGTGATAACGATAATATATTTGCTGCGCAATAACGGCTAAACGGAATAAACCGAATACTTCATAAAATGGCCACAAGGATTTATCAAAGCCCATTTTTTCACAATAATATTCCACAATTTGATTGCGCGTTAACATACCAGGTAAATGACTTGGCTGGCGACGTACGGCTTTCATGAGAAAATCGTCTTTTTCTTCAACCCAATACGCCAGCGCCCCACCGAGATCCATCATAGGATCACCTAACGTACACATCTCCCAATCGAGTACACCAATAATTTGTTCAGGGTTGTCTGGATTTAAGACGAGATTATCTAAGCGAAAATCATTGTGGATAATGCACGTTGCAATATCGCTTGGCTGATTTTCTTTTAACCACTTAATAACTTTTTTGAACGCCGGTACATTCCACGTTTTTGATTTCTCATAGCGGCTACTCCAACCTTCGACCTGACGCTTCACATAGCCTTCGCCTTTTCCTAAGTGAGCAAGACCCGCCGCTTGATAATCCACTTTATGTAGATCAATCATTTTATCAAACGCTGATACACACAGGTCGCGAGCTTGGCGTCGTGTAAGCGTCATGCCTTTCGGCATATTGCCACGAGGAATAATCCCTACCAGACGCTCCATCACATAAAAATCTCCGCCAATAACACTGGCGTCATCACAAATGGCGATCATGTCTGGTACATAGGGGAATACCGGTTTCAGCGCTTTCATAACATTGTGCTCACGTTTCATGTCATGAGCACTGGCCGCTTTATGCCCCGCCGGCGGGCGACGCATAATATAATCAACGGCCTGACCACCCGTTTGCGCGGGATAGCTTAATTGATAAGTGAGGTTGGACGCCCCTCCGGCAAATTGCTTTACCATTGGAGTGCCTGTTAAGCCGGGTATTTGTGCCTGCAACCATTGATTAAAAGCGATGACATCAAAGCCATCACTTTCGCGCAAATCCTTTGCTTGATCAATAAATTTTTGACTCATGCTTAATTTATTCCTATGCGCTATTCTTTTTCGCTTTAGCTTCTAATTCTCGACGCTTTAAATCCACCGAGGCTTTGCGTAATTGCCAACGCAATAAAAATCCAAGATAGCGTTTAATAAATACCGCTTTCCGACCAATAGGATGCGGATTACAAATTAGTTCGCCTTTCATCAATGACTTGTAGGCACGATCAGCCACTTCGTCCGCAGTAAGTTCTGATTTTTCAAACACCTTATCAACAAACTTCAGCATCGAAGGATCAGAGGTTTTCATGGTTTTATCCAAATTTGTGCGGAAGAAGCCCGGACATAAAGCAGTGACTTTGATGTTGTAGGCATCCAACTCAAAATGCATGGTTTCCGACAGCGCAATCACACCCGCTTTGGTAACGTTATACGACGCCATCGACGGCAAGACCATCAAACCGGCCAGAGATGCGGTATTCATAATGTAACCGCTGTTCTGATTTTTCATCATAGGTGTAAACGTGCGACAGCCCAGCGCCACACCTTTGAGATTGATATCAATAATCCATTCCCACCATGCCCACTCACCAGCATCAATTCGATCACCCGTGGCGACACCCGCATTATTAATCACCACATCTATGCCACCCCAACGTTCTTCAACGTCATGACGCAACGCTTCCCACTGCTCAGGGACAGTGACATCCAGATGCGCTGTCCAGCCTTTGCCACCGGCGGCTTCAATCATAGTGACGGTTTCTTTTGAACCTTCAGCATTAATATCAGCCACACAAATATCCGCGCCTTCTTTGGCGAAACGTAACGCGAGTGCACGACCAAGGCCGCTGGCAGCACCGGTAATCAGAACTTTTTGCATGAATAAAACCCGTTATTTTTTTATATATTTTTTGTATTTCAGCAGTTCGAATTTTGCGACCAACCCACGATGCACCTCATCCGGCCCATCGGCAAGACGTAACGCACGCGCACTGGCAAAAATAGCGGTCAATGGGAAGTCATCAGATAACCCACCGCCGCCGTGGATTTGCATGGCGGCATCACAAATCTGCTGCGTCATATTCGGAGCAACCACTTTGATTTGTGATATATCACTCATTGCTCCGGCCGCCCCTACCTTATCAATCTTCCATGCGGCTTTCAGTACTAACAGGCGCGCTTGTTCGATATTAATACGGGCATTAGCAATGATGTCGCGATTGCCGCCTAAATTGGCCAGTGGTTTACCAAACGCTTCACGCGAGACTGCTCGCTGACACATAAGCTCTAACGCTTTCTCTGCCCCACCAATCAAGCGCATACAGTGGTGAATTCGGCCCGGTCCTAAACGACCCTGGGCAATTTCAAAACCACGCCCCGGCCCAGCAATAATATTCGCCACAGGCACTCGTACATTGTCGAACACGACCTCCCCGTGACCATAAGGTTCATCATAATGCCCAAACACGGGTAGCATTCGCTCGATGGTCACACCCGGCTGATCCAGCTCAAACAACACCATGGAGTGCTGCTGGTGACGATGTGCACTCGGATCCGTCAGTGCCATAAATATCCCAACTTTGCAGTTTGGATGCCCAATCCCCGTGCTCCACCATTTGCGGCCATTGAGAACCACCTCATCGCCTTCAACGATGGCCGTGGCTTCCATATTAGTCGCATCCGATGACGCGACATCAGGTTCGGTCATACAGAACACGGAACGAATGTCTCCGGCCATCAGCGGTTTAAGCCATTTCTCTTTTTGCTCAAGCGTACCGTATTTTTCCAGCACTTCCATATTGCCGGTATCTGGTGCATTACAGTTAAATATTTCAGGAGCAATAAAGGATCGGCCCATAATTTCGGCCAGTGGAGCGTATTCAAGATTACTCAGACCCACGCCATGTTCGGCATTAGGAAAGAAGAGATTCCAAAGACCGGCCGCTTTGGCCTTGGCTTTTAACTCATCGATGATGGGCAGAACGACCCACTTATCGTCCAAACTATGAAGTTCACGCAGGTAGGCTTCTTCAACCGGCTCGACCTCATTCTTCATAAAGTCGTTAAGGCGATTGATGTATTCCTGAGCTTTGGGGGAATGCTGAAAGTCCATGCTGCTCTCCACTGATTTGTATTTAGTAATCAGTCTAGGCGCGAGCTTTCAATTAATAAAATGAATGTTATTAATCACCAATCATTAATAATATTAATGATCAGCATTTATAGATAAGACCCTTTTTCTCTTCAGGGTTGGGCGGCGTCTTAAATCGTTTGTGCAGCCATAAATACTGAGAAGGATGCTGACGCAACTGCAGTTCAAGGAATTCATTGGCTAACCGCGCATCAGCTTCGTCATCCCCAGTGGGAATCGGCAGAGGGTCATGTATGGTAATAACATAGCCACTGCTATCTTCTTTTCGAAAGTACGTAATGGGTAACACCGTAGCTTTACCGGCTTTAGCAATTCGAGAGGTCGCCGTTATAGTCGCCGCCGGATGTCCAAAAAAATTTACGAATACACTGTTCTTGCGGCCAAAATCTTGATCTTGGGCGTACCAAAGAATATTGCCATTACGTAATGTACGAATAAAACTGCGAATATCTTTGCGAGTTAAACATTCATCATAAAGGCGTGCACGATTACGTTCCATAATGTAGTTCATCACGGGGTTATCTTGCGGACGGTAACTGACACTGAGTTTTAACTCGTTACTTAATAAACTACCGGCCAAATCGAGCATTGAATAATGTGCGCCTAGCAACATCACCCCTTTGTTCTTGGCGACTAACGTACGAACTTTATCCAATCCAACAAATTCTGTTTTAGACGCTAAATAAGTAGGGGCACGAAACCAGGCAATAAAGGTTTCGATCAAGCCAATGCCATTATCAATAAATATCTGACGGACAAGTTTTTTTCGTTCAGCGTTTGTTTTCTCATGAAAACATAAACGAATATTGACCTCGGCAATATGGCGACGGCTCGCCGCCACTTTGTGCAATAACAAGCCGATACCTTTCCCTATCCTCAACTGCAGACCATAGGGCAAACGAGTCAGCAAAACTAATATGCCAACCCCCAACCATACCGGCCAATGTTGAGGATAAAGTAAGTGTCGATTCATTTATTGGTCTCGGCCATTCAACCAGTCCAGATACTCGAAAACACCTTGTTCAACATTATAAAATTCATCGGTATAACCGGCATTTCGCAACAAGCTGATATCGGCTTCAGTAAAGCTCTGATAAGCACCTTTGAGGTGTTCAGGAAAAGGAATATATTCTTTTTTAGCGTGTGCGCTCTTTTCACTCGTACCATGTTCTGCGTGCCATTTAATTACAGCATCAGCTACAGCATTAAAGCTCTGACATTTTCCTGTACCTAAATTAAAAATACCGGACTGTTTTGGATTTTTCCAAAACCATAAATTCACTTTAACTACGTCGCCAACAAAAACAAAATCGCGATGTTGCTCACCCGCCGCGTAGCCACTGGTTTCACCAAATAACTTACAGACACCATTACTTTTAATTTGATTATTAAAGTGAAATGCAACAGAAGCCATTGAGCCTTTATGTTTTTCACGAGGGCCGTATACATTAAAGTAACGGAAACCAACGACCTGGCTAGGGAAAGTATCATTCGGATACGTACGCTGTAATTGACGCACGTACTGGTCAAACTGCCATTTCGAGTAACCGTACACGTTTAACGGTTTTTCATGACAACGTTCTTCTTTAAACACCTCACTGCCACCGTAAACCGAAGCACTAGAGGCATATAAGTACGGAATACCCTTTTCAAGGCACGCGTGTAATAAAATTTTGGAATATTCGTAATTATTTTCCATCATGAATTTGCCATCCCACTCTGTCGTGGATGAGCAAGCACCTTCATGAAACACCACATCTACATCATCGAGTAAGCTGTCGTCGATTTGTACGCGGTGAATAAAATCGTTTTTATCAAGGTAATCAGCAATATCACAATCACTGATGTTGTAAAACTGGCGACCATCACTAAGATCATCAACCACGATGATATCAGTACGTCCTTGTGCATTTAATGTTTTAACAATATTGCTACCGATAAAACCTGCACCGCCGGTTACGATAATCATGCTTCTTTCTCCTGAATCCTTTTCACAATCGCACTTGTTGAGCAGTTATCTTTAAAACTTAAAATAATCACATCACCACCATTATTTTGCACACATTCACCACCAGCAATATCTTCCACCTTGTAGTCGCCGCCTTTGACTAAAACGTCAGGCAGTACACGGCAAATAAGACGCTCTGGCGTATCTTCGGCAAATGGCACGACCCAATCAACACTTTCTAGGCCCGACAGGACAGCCATGCGGTGTTCTAACGGATTAACTGGACGAGTTGGGCCTTTTAAACGGCTAACTGACTCATCTGCATTAACAGCCACCAATAAACGATTACCTAATGCTTTCGCTTCTTTTAAATATTGCACGTGGCCGGGATGAATAATATCGAAGCAGCCATTCGTCATCACCAGTGTTTCACCGCGACTACGGGCTTCTTCCACCAGCAACATCAGTGACTCTTCATCGAATAAACCAGCGCCTTGTTGGCTTTCTAACCGCAATTCACGACGCAACTCTTCAGTTGAAGCTGTTGCGGTACCTAGTTTGCCGACCACAATCCCGGCGGCGGTGTTTGCTAAGAACGTCGCTTGCTCCATGCTCACGCCTGCAGCCAGCGAGGTCGCCAACACCGAGATCACAGTGTCGCCTGCGCCAGTCACATCATAAACTTCACGAGCACGGGTCGGTAGATGAAATGGCTCGGCGTCTTTATGAACTAAGGTCATACCTTTTTCGCTGCGCGTCACCAACACCGCATCAAGATCATAGTCTTGAATCAGAGTCCGTGCTTTTTCGACGACTAATTCATCGCTATCACAGCGTCCAACCACGGCTTCAAACTCACTCAAGTTTGGCGTGATTAACGTCGCACCTCGGTATTTTTCAAAGTCGCTGCCTTTTGGGTCGACCAATACTGGGACATTTTGGCGACGAGCAGCGGCAATTAACATTTGAGGATCTGACAACGCGCCTTTGCCATAATCCGACAAAATAACCACACCGGCGTCTTGCAATCGTTCATCGAACGTTTGATACAGCGGGGTTAAGTCAGTGGCATTAAAAGCTTCTTCAAAATCCAGACGAATCAATTGTTGCTGACGGCTGATAATACGTAACTTAGTAATCGTAGGGTTTGTAGTGTGATGCAAGAAACTACAGTTCACTTCAGCCTTGGCCAGTAACCCTTCTAATATTTCGGCGTTTTCGTCACTGCCAGTGATACCAATCAAATCAACCGCACTGCCTAGCGTGGCAATATTCAGTGCGACGTTGCCTGCTCCGCCGGCACGGTTTTCAGTGTCTTGAATCTTCACCACAGGCACTGGTGCCTCTGGAGAAATCCGTGAAGTAGGGCCACCCCAGTAACGGTCGAGCATAACGTCGCCGAAAACTAGGACACGGGCTTTGTGAAAATCGGGAATGGTTACATCCATCAGAACAATCGCAGGCAGCTCAGAAAGCGCGAAGTTTAGCATATTGCAGCTATTTGTTGTCCTACGAGTTGTGCTTCTCTTTATGCTAGTATGCCGACCCGTTTCTTTGCTCAGAGGCCGTCTGTGGCACGTTTCTTTTACACTCTGATATATAGCTTATTATTGCCTGTTTTTGTCGCTCGACTTTGGTGGCGCGGTCGCGCAAATCCCGGCTACCGCCAACGTATTTCTGAGCGCTTCGGTTATATACCACATCATCCGCAAAAAGGCGGTTTATGGATTCATGCCGTGTCTGTCGGCGAAACTCTTGCCGCAGCCCCTTTTGTTAAGCGTTACATGACGGAACATCCAGGCACACCGATCATTATTACCTCAACGACACCAACAGGATCTGAACAGGTAAAACGCCTATTTGGTGAGCGCGTATTTCACATGTACCTACCGTACGATTTGCCCATATTTATTCATCGTTTCATCAAGGCCATTCGTCCCGGCGCGTTGATGATCATGGAAACCGAGCTTTGGCCCAACTTACTTGCCGGGTGTGAGCAGCACCAAGTCCCGGTGGTATTGGCTAACGCCCGTTTATCCGAAAGCTCTGCCCGCGGTTACGACAAGTTCAGCGCCCTTACGCGTCCTATGCTGCATCGACTCAGCCTTGTAGCCGCACAAAACATTGACGATGGTCAGCGTTTTTTAAAACTCGGGCTGCCAACGGATCGCTTACACGTAATCGGCAGTGTGAAATTCGACATTACAATCCCTGCTGACTGCGCCCCTAAGGGCGCCCAATTGAGAGCTGAATGGGGAGCTGATCGCCCAGTTCTGGCACTGGCGTCAAGCCATCCAGATGAAGACGAACAAGTACTCGATATTTTCCGAGCTCTTGAAAAAGAAGTCCCGGATCTACTATTGCTCTTAATTCCACGCCACCCAGAACGCTTTGAAGCCGTCACCAATGCCGCGCGTTCTCGCCAGCTCAGTGTGCATCGTCGCAGTAATGGTGCCGTAAAGAATCAGATCCAAGTGTATGTCGCCGACACCATGGGCGAAATGTTGCTATTACTGGCCAGCGCCGATTTAGTCATTATGGGGGGCAGTTTAATCGAGCACGGAGGTCATAACCCCATTGAGCCTGCGGCACTAGGAAAGGCCACCTTAATTGGCCCTTACTACGCTAACTTTGCTGCTATCGTCGATACCTTGAAAGACGATGGTGCATTAGCAGTCATCTCAGACTTAGAGCAAATGAAAGATGTCATTAGCAGTTACTTACACGATCAAGAACGTCGTGTTGTTATGGGCCGTAAAGCACAAGCCGCTGTCGATGAGAATAGAGGGGCCGTTGCTCAACTCGTGCAATTAACCAGCGAGCTGATGTCAGTGCGGTAACATATTTTCCGCACTGACAAGCCAACGGTTAGAACATTACTTAGACATTAAGACACGAATGTAGTTTGGCAGCGCATAGCTCGCGACGTGAACTTCAGGGTTGTAGTAACGCGTCGCAAAACCAGCGGCGTCATAACGTGCCTGAATCTGTTCAACCGGCTGCTGTCGCAATGACTCATCATCCGTAGCCCACGCCAAGGTCATGAAGCCACCGGCATAAGTAGGCACTGGCATAATGTAGAAGCTTGCTTCGTTATACAGTTTGCTTAAGCGTTGATAGGTATTGGTAACTTCATCACCCTGCATAAACGGCACGCCGTTCTGCGCCACCATAATGCCGCCCTCATTCAGGCACTTTTTCTCATCGGCGTAGAAGTCGGAAGTAAACAGCACTTCGCCGGGGCCGATTGGGTCGGTGGAGTCAGAAATAATTACGTCGAACTTATCCGTGCAGCTCGCCATAAAATCTTTGCCATCGGCAATAACAATAGTCGCTTTTGGATTATCGTATGCGCCCTCTGAGTGTTTCGGAAAATACTCTTTGCACATATCAATCACACTCTGGTCAATCTCAACCTGAGTCACATGTTCTACCCCTTCATGACGAAGCACTTCACGCAAAATACCGCCATCCCCACCACCAATGATCAACACACGCTTAGGGTTTGGGTGCGTGAACATTGGCACATGGACCATCATCTCGTGATAGATAAATTCGTCTTTTTCTGTGGTCTGAACCACACCATCAAGCAGCATCACACGACCCAAAAATGGCGTCTCGAAAATCTCTAGGTGCTGGTGCTCTGTTTTTACTTCAAACAGCAAATCGCTAACCGTAAAAGATTGAGCGTAATCTTCGTAAAGACGTTCACGTACGATGTTTTTTTCAGACATGGGGTGCCCCGGCAGAAGGTTTAATAGGGAGTGGCAAAGGGCGGATTATAGCGAGCGCCAAGCTGCGGGACTAGCGCTAAAGAAATATCAAAAGTATTAGAGGAGTAAATTATAGAAACTGAAGCGGTAAACAACCGGCTTCAGCTTCTATCTAATCAATAACGACGCTAACCAATAAACAGGCTAGCCAGTTATTACGGCAATTCAGCAATAAACGCCTTCAAATCTTCTGCCGTTTGCTTTGGTGCTTCTAACTGAGGCAAGTGGCCAATGCCATCCATCTTGATGGTAGTCACGTTGGTCATCAATTTTTCGAGAATATCTGTCGCACCGATATTCAATACTCGGTCCTCAACACCCCACACCAACAAGGTCGGGGTGTCTAAGCCAGTCACTCGCTCTTCAACATTATCTGCACTCAACTGAGCGAAGATAGTTTGCTCCAGCTCAAAGTTTGCAATGCGTTTTGCTGCCATTTGATCAAGAACGAACCCAGGGACAAAAGGCGGCTTGCTCATGACCATGCTAAACACATCGCGGAATTCTTCCGGGGTTTTAGCCGTTAGCGGGTTCACACCTGTTTCGCGCACAATACGACGCATTTCAGATTCAGGAGCCGACCATACACCACCCGGATCAAGTAGCCATAGGCTCTTCACTTCCGCCGGGTAGAGTGATGCGTAGGTCATTGCGATGTGCCCGCCCATGGAGCTTCCACCAATATGAATCTGACGATCTAAACCAAGACGGGTGAATAACTCATGTAAACGACGCGCCTGAGCTACAGGAGAGTAATCTGCCATTTTCGGCTTAGATGATTCCCCAAAACCAATGTGGTCAGGCACGATCAAGTGGAAATCATCTTTTAAGTAGGGGGCGGATTCCGTGAAGTTATCTTTGTCTGCGCCAAAACCATGCAATAAAACTAGGGTTTCTTTGTCTTTATCGCCAGCTTCTAAGTAAACGTACTTTTGACCATTTTTAAGCGTCATTTCATGCTTTTCAAGATCACCCAAACCACGCTTTAGGTCGACAAGAAATGCCGCGGTTTTTGCCGGTGCAAAATACACCGAGGACGCAATTCCTATAAATGCCACGATCAAAACGATAACGAGGCCTTTAAGCAGTTTCATACTCTTTCCTTAATCCGATCATAATTTTTTAAACCAACGGCATACTACTGGGGTTGAAGGTGCTTCCCCATAGTTTTTTCGGCCTAATTTTCGTTTTCATGGCTTAAAATGTTACATATATTTATTTAGGAGTGACTTATTTTGTTCGCATTGGCAAACCACTGAGGTAGCTAGGTCACTTAATTCGACGCTATGAATTCAAATACCCAAAAGACAATGCCGTCACTTTTTATTCAAATGGACGCTTTCTGTGATGTATTTGACATAAATTAAAGCGAATTGTGTCAGTTTTGTGACCCTGGCCTCATATTGATAGGGTTGTCAGCTTATACCCGTTCTCATTATTTGTGTCGTTGGTAGAGTGGTTGTCGCTTACCCAGATGTCTCAGCGATAACATCGCAACGCCGCCGTATCGTAATAGAAGGAGCCATTATGAAAATCACATGTTCTGTCGCATCACTGGCACTATGTATCTCTGCTTCCGCGCTTACCGGTTGTGTCAGCGATCAATCAACCGCCAGTTCGCTTAGCACAAGCGAATGGAACGCCACTGCAAACTCTAGTCCCAGCGGTATATGGTTGATTAACAGCCACATGACAGACGATGTGAATTCAGCGGGTAACGAATTTTATACCGAGGCTACTAGTCGCCAGCTTGTGGTGATTGAAGACCTAGGTAATGATCAGTATCAACTTCATGAATGCTCACTCGCTGCCAATGGCAGTTATCCGGCGACGCCTTTAGAGTTTCATGCTTCAGGCTTGCAAGCCGCCTCTTCGTTTACCGATTACAACAGCCGCACGCCTTACAACGAATCAGAAAAAGTCGAAATACGCCTAGAGGGTAAAGAACTGCATGGCATGATTGCTTACTACGATCGAAATTTAGATGGCTCGTACGATGGACGCCAAGTGTCTTACATGACGGGGATGAAGGTCAGTGAAGCACAGACGTTAGATGCGATAACCGAAGAAGAGATTGAATCGTTACTGGGCAGTGATATTAACCTCTCTGCCAGTGTAAAAAACCGAGGACAAACATGCGCCGGAGTCGCCAGTATTGAAACCAGCGGTACTCAGCGCACAGCGGTCGTAAACTCGTCAGACGTCGCTCAACTGATTTCCTCGGAAGCACAACCACAAACGCTGATGGCTGCTGAAATGGTCGCCTCGGGCGAAACTAACTGATCAATTTCAGACCAGCCAGCCCCGCACAACGTATCAACGTCGACTTAGCGCAGATTAATCTTTTTCTGCACTAATCAGATCCATCGCATCCACATTCTGGAAACCACGGGGAAGCTTATTACCCCGACGACCACGCTCACCTTGGTAATGCTCAAGATCTGAGAACTTCAGTTTCAGGTGTCGCTTACCTGCGTGTACAAGTAAGGTGTCTTGCTCAGTAAAGGCCAACATCGCAATCATCAGCTCTTCTCGAACTGCCGCTCGCGCGCTGTTGATGTTAATCATCTTGTTGCCTTTCCCTCGCGCCATTTGCGGCAAGTCAGCTGCAGGGAATACCAGCATACGGCCTTCATTACTGACCGCTGCAATCCAGCTCTTTTCCGGATCTGTGATGGCTTTTGGCGGCAATATTTTTGCGTTATCAGGTACCGTAATGAGTGCCTTACCCGCTTTGTTTTTACTCTGCATGTCGGCAATGGTGCCGATAAACCCATAGCCCGCATCGGTACTTAACAGGTAACGATCTTCATCTTTGCCCATCAAGGTATCAATAAATAAGCTGCCGTTCGCAGGATTCAAACGCCCAGTCAGAGGCTCACCTTGCCCTCGTGCAGACGGCAACGTATGCGCCGCTAGACTGTAGGCACGACCGGTGTTATCGAGGAATATCGCGTTTTGGTTCGATTTTCCGATGGAGGATGTCAGGTAACTATCCCCAGATTTATAACTTAAGGTAGTGCCATCAACATCATGGCCTTTCGCCGCGCGTACCCAGCCTTTCTGTGACAATACAATGGTCACTGGATCTGCCGACAACAACTCAGTTTCACTAAAGGCACGGGCTTCACCACGCACCACCACAGGAGAACGACGATCATCACCGTGCAACTCGGCATCGGCGGTGATTTCTTTTTTGATCAGTGTTTTCAAACGACGCTCAGAACCTAGCGTTTTCTCAAGCATGTCACGCTCTTTCGCTAGCTCATCTTGCTCGCCGCGAATTTTCATTTCTTCAAGCTTGGCTAAATGGCGAAGCTTTAATTCGAGAATCGATTCAGCCTGCATATCGGTAATGCCAAAGCGTTGCATTAATACTTGCTTTGGCTCTTCTTGTGTCCGAATAATATCGATCACTTCATCGATATTCAGAAAGGCAACCAATAAGCCTTCGAGGATATGCAAACGTGCTAATACTTTATCAAGGCGATACTGCAAACGACGACGCACTGTTTCGGTACGATAAGTCAGCCATTCGGTCAGCATGGTCTTCAAGTCTTTGACTTGCGGGCGACCATCCAAACCAATCACGTTCATATTTACGCGGTAGTTTTTCTCTAGGTCTGTGGTCGCAAACAAATGCGCCATGACGGCTTCAACATCAACACGATTGGATTTCGGTACGATCACTAAGCGCGTTGGGTTTTCGTGGTTGGATTCGTCACGAAGGTCTGTCACGAGTGGCAGCTTTTTCGCTTGCATCTGCGCCGCGATTTGCTCCAATATTTTTGCCCCCGATACCTGATGTGGCAGGGCCGTAATGACGATATCGCCGTCTTCTTTGGTATACACAGCGCGCATTTTTACGCTGCCTTTGCCGGTGCGATAAATTTTCTTTAAGTCATCGCGCGGTGTGATGATCTCGGCATCGGTAGGATAATCAGGCCCAACAACGTGTTCACACAGGGCATCAATATCCGCATTAGGTTCATCTAGTAAGCGGATACAGGCACTCGCAACTTCACGCACATTGTGCGGCGGGATATCCGTCGCCATACCCACGGCAATACCTGTTGTACCGTTCAGCATGATGGTTGGTAAGCGCGCAGGCAGCGTCACTGGCTCATCCATGGTGCCATCAAAATTTGGCTGCCAGTTCACTGTACCTTGGCCTAGCTCGCTAAGCATCAAATCAGCAAACGCCGCTAACTTAGCTTCGGTGTAACGCATTGCGGCAAAGGACTTAGGGTCATCCGGCGCGCCCCAGTTACCTTGACCATCCACCAGCGGGTAACGATACGAAAACGGCTGCGCCATCAACACCATGGCTTCATAACAGGCGCTATCACCATGTGGGTGATATTTACCGAGTACGTCACCCACGGTACGGGCTGATTTTTTGTACTTGGCCGTCGACTTCAGGCCCAGCTCGCTCATCGCATACACGATACGGCGCTGCACAGGCTTCATACCGTCGCCGACGTGAGGTAAGGCACGATCGAGAATCACGTACATGGAGTAATTCAGGTACGCACTTTCGGTGTATTCTTTTAACGACTGGCGCTCTACGCCATCATCGGTGTAACTGATCTGATCCGTCATAGTGTTAGTCGATTGGTTCGCTTGAGGTTTTTGGGCCAAATTGTTGCAGGAATTCGGTGCCTTTCATCGGCATTCCGTACATAAATCCCTGCATCCATTCACAGCCCAGATTTCTGAGCGTTTGCTCTTGTTCTTTACTCTCTACGCCTTCGGCAACCACAGATAGGCCAAGGCTTAAGGCCATCATAATGATGGCGCGAGCGATTTCATAATCGTTTGCTTGCTCGTGAATGTTGCGCACGAACGAGCGGTCAATTTTTAGCACACTAACCGGCATAGATTTAAGCTTGCTGAGTGATGAATAACCGGTACCAAAGTCATCAATAGAGAACTCAACGCCTAGCTCACACAGCTGCTGAATTTGTGTGCTGATTTCTGTCATCCCCGACATCATCAGAGATTCAGTCACTTCAAGCTCAAGCCAAGTTGGATCAAAGTTTAAGTCACTCAATATGGTGGCAACAGAATCCGCGAAGTGGGCGTTGATTTGTATCGCGGATACGTTAACCGCAATCTTATCCATCTGTAAGCCCGCTTCACGCCACGCCAAGAATTGCTTCGCCGCTTCGCGAATCACCCATAAACCCAGCTCTTTCACTAGGCCTGTGGTTTCTGCTAATGGAATAAATTCATGTGGTGAGATCAAGCCACGAAATTCGTGCGGCCACCGAATCAGGGTTTCAGCACGACGAGGCGTCGTTTCATCCACTCGAAACTGTGGCTGAAAGACGAGGGTAAATTCTTCGTTCAACACCGCCTGGCGCAGGTCCTGCTCAAGCGATAACTGGTTGTTTTGATTTAACGTCAGCTCTGGGGTGTACACACAACTGCGGTTACGGCCCAAGGCTTTTGCTTGGTGCAAAGCGGCGTCGGCGTGTGCCAGCAAGATCTCTGTATTATTGCCATGCTCAGGGGCAATGGCGATGCCTGCACTGGCGAATATACTCAGTAAGTGGCCCTGCAGCTGGTAAGGAAGCGCTAACTCCGCCAGTAACTGATCACACTTTTCAGTGATGTGTGCACCATCAGTTTGAGTTAGAACAATCACAAATTCATCGCCACTTAGGCGCGCACAAATATCGCTATCACGCAGATTCGTACGTAAACGATGAGCCACATCACGCAATAATAAATCGCCAATGGTGTGGCCAATGGCGTCGTTAATGTCTTTAAATCGATCGAGGTCGATGAAGATGACGGCCAATGATTCTTCATTACGACGAGCCATTTGCAGGGCGAAGCTCAATTGCTCTTGCAGCAAATAACGATTAGCTAATCCTGTAAGGCTGTCATGACGTGCTTGGTACTCAAGTTCACGCTGAATTTGTTTGCTTTCGGTAATATCACGGCAGGTAATGAGCACGCCATTACGATGCCCTTTTTCACTGACTAAGGGCTGGCGACGGACATCCAGTAATACACTTTTACCATCGGCATCGGTGAGCCATTCTTCATTCTGGGTAATGGATTCACGCTCAGTGGCTTCATCATCGTGTAAGCGCAATGTTTCGGCGGTTAGCCGATCAAAAAAGTCGGCGTCAGTTTTACCAATGACTTCCGAGCAAGGCCGCCCCAAAAACTCACTGCCTAGCTTATTACACAGTCGATAAACCCCGCGGCGATCTTTATAAAACACCATCTCAGGTAAGTCGGTAATCAAATTACTTAATAATGCGGCTTGCTCGCCTAAGCGACGATCACTGCGCATGCGACGCTGACGCTGCAGAATTAACAATACCAACGTCAATGTTGCAATCAGAGCGGTCAACAAGACCGCTAAGACTAAATTGACCGGCTCTGAGAGTGTGGTCGAACCGGCTGATGCCGCGTGGGCTGGGGTCATATGAGCAAACCCCAGCAATAGCATACCGAGGCGGCTCAACGCTCGAATATTCAGAGAATGTCTACCTCGTTACCGTGCGCCTCTAGCCACACCTTACGATCAGGTGCGCGCTTTTTCGCCAGCAACATATCCATCATTTCATTGGTGTTGTCGCCCGCCTCTAAAGTGAGCTGCACTAAACGACGGGTATTCGGGTCCATGGTGGTTTCACGCAACTGAAGTGGGTTCATTTCACCCAGACCTTTAAAGCGCTGTACGTTAACTTTGCCACGCTTTTTCTCGGCTTTAATGCGCTCTAACACGCCTTGTTTTTCTCCTTCATCCAGCGCGTAGTAAACGTCTTTGCCAACATCAATACGGTACAACGGCGGCATCGCCACATACACATGGCCATCGCTCACTAACTTACGGAAGTGACGCAAGAACAAGGCACATAACAAGGTCGCGATATGCAGACCATCCGAGTCGGCATCGGCCAAAATACACACCTTGCCGTAACGCAGTCCGTCCAAGTCGTCACTGGCGGGATCAATACCCAACGCCACCGCTATGTCATGCACTTCTTGAGAGGCCAGAATCTCTGTGGACTCAACTTCCCAAGTATTTAGAATTTTACCCCGCAGCGGCATAATCGCTTGAAACTCGCGATCACGCGCCTGCTTAGCGGAGCCACCGGCTGAATCCCCTTCCACTAAGAAGAGTTCAGTTCGCTCGCCATCTTGACCAGTACAGTCGGCCAACTTACCCGGCAGTGCTGGACCTTGGGTAATCTTTTTACGCGCAACTTTTTTCGATTTACGCAAACGACTCTGCGCACTCGAAATCGCCATTTCAGCGAGACTTTCAGCCGTGGCGATATTCTCATTGAGCCACAAGGCGAAGCTGTCTTTCACGACACCAGAAATAAACGCCGATGCTTCACGAGAGGACAGACGTTCTTTCGTTTGCCCAGCAAACTGAGGGTCGGCCAATTTTGCTGACAACACATACGCACAGCGTTCCCAGAGATCATCTGGAGTTAACTTAACGCCGCGTGGCAGAAGGTTTCTGAATTCACAAAACTCGCGCAAAGCATCCAACAAACCGGAGCGGAAACCATTAACGTGGGTGCCGCCTTGTGCCGTAGGAATCAGGTTCACGTAGCTTTCTTGCACCAGCTCGCCACCTTCAGGCAGCCAGATAACTGCCCAATCGACACCTTCAGTATCGCCCGCCATTGAGCCTACAAATGGCTCCGCAGGTAAGACTTCCCAACCCGTCGTGCTGACGGTGAGATAATCTTGCAGTCCGTCTTCGTAATACCACTCGGCACTGTCTTCAGCGTTTGGCGCGTTGAATTTGATCTTTAAACCCGGACATAACACGGCTTTTGCGCGTAAATTATGCTTTAAACGAGCGACCGAGAATTTCGGCGTGTCGAAGTATTTGGGATCAGGCATAAATCGTACGCTTGTGCCCGTACGTTTCTTACCACAGGTATCGACGACTTGTAGGTCGATGGCCTTGTAGCCGTCTTTAAAACCAATCCGCTGCACTTGGCCATCGCGCCATATCGTCACTTCAACCATGAGTGAGAGTGCGTTGACAACCGACACACCAACCCCATGCAAACCACCCGAAAATTGGTAGTTATCGTTGGAGAACTTCCCCCCCGCATGCAGCTGCGTCAGAATTAGCTCAACCCCAGAGATACCGTGCTCTGGGTGAATGTCCGTCGGCATACCACGGCCATCATCTTGCACCGTCATTGAGCCATCGCCATGCAGCGTGACTTCAATGGTAGAGGCGTGACCCGCGAGGGCTTCATCCACCGAGTTATCAATAACTTCTTGGGCCATGTGGTTCGGACGAGTGGTGTCCGTGTACATGCCTGGGCGTTTGCGAACAGGATCGAGACCGCTAAGTACTTCAATAGAAGAGGCGTTATATTGCTTTGACATGGATTCCTCAGTCACAGCATCGTTTTAAAAGATTGTGCAGGAGTATACCCACGAGCCGCCCGACTTGCATTCATGTCCGTAGCCATTACCCAAGACAACGCGACAAGTGACCCAACATTTGTGGCACACGATCAATGAACCCATCAAAACTGTGCGTTCCACCACCTTCAACCCATGCTGGGCATTGACGATACAACTCGGCGGCGTGGCGATAATCTAACGTCTCGTCAGCGGTTTGTAGCAGCAGCAAGAGATTCTTGGGATGGGTGATGTCGGCGCAGTGTAAGGCTTCAAGTTCATCTAGGTGATGTGCTTCAAGTAAGTAGGTTTCGCCATTGTGGTAGTGCTTATGCTCACCCAGATAATGACGAAATAGATCAAATGGGCGCACTGCAGGATTGATCAATACGGCTGGAACTTCATATTTTTCAGCCAACCAAGTCGCATAGAAACCACCTAGCGAACTCCCAACCAGCCAGACTTTGTCGTGCTTTTCTTTGAGTTCAAGCAATTGCGATTCAGCTAAGGCCATCGCCTCGGTCGGAGAAAAATGAACAAAGGGCGTGCTCAGGGAGCCTAATTCCGGGTGTTCTTGGTAGAGAGCCATCATTTGCTGCGCCTTTTCAGACGCTGGCGAACTAAGAAACCCGTGAAGATAGAGACAACCGCTGTTCTGTACAGAGGCTGGAATAAACATATCAGTAACCTGTTTGAGTTCGATCAACCTCAAAGGATACATCGGTTAAACGTTCAACACCCGTGTTGATAGAGCCATCTTTATGTAGCTCCAACCAACGAAACCCTGGAGCTACATCATCCAAACTGAAGTCCGTAGTTTGTGGGGAGAACTGGATGCAGGTAGAAGGGGTTGCCATTAAACGAACCCCACCGACTAAACCATCGCAGCTTTGATGTACATGCCCCCATATCACGCCCTTGGCGTTTTTATGGCGGCCCAGCACTTCTAAAAACTCATGGCGATTTTTCAAACCAATATTGTCCATCCAATCGCTATCCATCGATACCGGGTGATGATGGAGAGCAATCAAGGTATGTAATTCTGGCGCTTCACTTAAGGTTTTATCTAGATATGCCAGTTCATCAGTATTCAATTGACCAAACACGGCCCCCTCGACTTGGGAGTCCAGCATGATAATTTGCCAATGCTTGCTGCGAATAACCTTGTGTAGGTGCTCTGATTCGCCTCCAACTTTGGCTAAATTTTGCGGTTCGTCATGATTGCCAGGCAACCAAAATACCGGCTTATCAAACGGAGACATTGCGTCATGCAGATGACGATAAGATTGCTCACTGCCGTCTTGTGATAGATCTCCAGTCACGAGCATGGCATGGCTATCAAAATCAAAGTCACGCACGCGATCAAGCACAGCGCTCATGCTGTCAAATGTAGGTACACCCAAAAGCTTGCCACCAACATCACCAAAAAGGTGGGTGTCGGTGACTTGGATGACTCTTAATGTCTCGTCACTGTTTATCTGATACACGCCTGTCTCCGACGTTTATTGTTTGAATGAAGCGATACTATAGCAATGCACTCGCCGCGCAAACGGGCATTGTTCACAATTCAGGCAGGAATACCGCGATACGACCTCTATTACCCCCAAAAAATCGGCTCATCGTTGTTTATTAGCTAAAAGCTGTCTGTGAAGTTAAAACGGTAGGGTGGATCAAGGTAATGCGATCGAATGATTAATCGCATCGATCAGGGCAAAAGAGCACGATTGACGATTATGAATCACGCTTAATACGTAGGCATAAAGCTAAATGGCACTTCAACGTGACCATGTTGCAAGCAATGCTCTAGCCAGTCAGCAAGAAATTTGTTCAGCTGAATCTTCTCATCGGGCATACGCATTTGCGGATTTGGGTATTGGTAACGGCCTTCAAATCGATGTTGATTCTGATAACTCAACACCTCAGCCATGCACACATCATGATACAACCGTACGTGCATTGATGGTGGCTGTATCCACTCGGGGCTTAATCCTTCCTGCCGAACGGTAAGCATCGTTGTGTAAGGATGAACCTCTTCCACTCGAATACGAATGCGTGCTTTCTGCTCGGCATGGCCAGAGATTGAAAACACACGTTCGCCGCCTTCGTCAGTTTCAGGCAGTAATTTCAAAAAGCGCAGATAATTGGACTCGGTCGTCAAAGCCAATTCTTGCAGATCGGGCACGTAGCGTTGTCGGCGCAAAAAGTTCTCCGGTAGAAACTCAGCAAACCCACACCTTAGCAAAATATCCCTATCGCGAGCGGAATTAACCGCCTGTCACTCCTGACCTTATGAGCCTAAACACGGCTCAGAGTGGGCAACGCTTCATCTCGGTATGATTAATTTTCAGCCATTGTAAGGCCATTATCGTGGCAGCATTATTAATTATTCCTGTTTCAACCGCCTGGTAAGCCTCGGCAAAGCTGATGCAATGCACCCTGATGTCTTCATGCTCATCGTCTAGGCCATGCAACCCGCCCACGCCATCGCTATCCACCAAGCCACAGTACAAGCCAACTCGCTCGCTGGTTCCACCCGGCGATACCCAATAATTACAAATAGGAATTAACTTCGACGGCACACAGCCTGCTTCCTCTTCAGACTCACGCAATGCCACTTCTTCGTATGTTTCTCCGGATTCCACCATGCCAGCCACTAGCTCTATCAGCCACGGAGAACGCTCATCCTCGATTGCCCCGATACGAAATTGCTCAGTTAACACCACTTGATCACGAGTTGGGTCATACAGCAATACGCAGACTGCTTGGCCTCTTTCAAACAATTCACGAGAAAAGGGACCCAACCACTCGCCGTTAAAACGACGATGGCCTAAAGTAATCTTATCCATACGAAAGAAGCCTTCATACACCGTCTCTTTCTTATCGATTTTTACGTCCTGAGTGCCCATGGGGGCAGGGAATAACGACATACTGAATTTATTCATAAAACAAGCTTGACCTACCTATATAACTAAATAAGAATATTCAATTAACGTTCAACGGCACTCACTGTTCGTAATAGAGCAATAAAAGACCACCAGAGAGCGTTATTTTTTCTGATAGACTTCAGAAACCGTTGAGTAAGTAGCGTTCAACATAAACTCTACAGAATGAAACAACAGGCCACGTTCATTTAGCGTTAACTGGCCCTAAATAGGCAACTATATGAAAAAACTGCTCACACTGACATCTGCCCTGTTACTCCCAGGTGCCGTAATGGCCGCAGACCTCAGCACCATTTATGACATGGCCGCGAGCAATGACCCGCAAATCGCTGCTGCGCGTGCGACACGCGAAGCGGATTCTTACAACGTGATGGTCGCGCGTGGTGCATTATTACCTCAAGCTCAAGTGTCATACACACACACCAATGTTGAGCTGGATCTTGAAAATGTTCCTGGTGCGATTACGGATTATGAACTCGGCGAGCTAGAAGTTAGCGCGGCAATGTCGATTTTCAATCTCAACAAATGGTACACCTATCAAGCCGCGCGTTCAGGTAACAGCAATGGTTTGTTTGAGCTACAAATGGCCGAGCAGCAATTACTCCTGCGTACCGCCGAAGCTTACTTCAATATATTACGTGCGGAAGACAACCTATCTACCGCCAACGCTGAATTGAAAGCAGTCCAGCGCTCACTTGAGCAAACCAAACAACGTTACGACGTCGGCCTAACCGCCATCACTGACGTACATCAAGCACAAGCGGCCTACGATTTAAGCTACGCCAGTTTATTGGGCCAGCGTTCAGCTCGTCAGATTCAATTTGAAGCCTTAGAGCAGCTGACTGGCCAAACCATTACGGAAGTCACTCAACTGAAAGAAGCGGTTGAGATGGGTGATCCAGAACCGGCAAACTCAGACGATTGGGTTCAGTCAGGCATGGATAAATTTCCCGGCTTACGCATGGCTGATGCTCAACGCGAAGTTGTGCGCTTACAACGCAACGCCACACGCTCGCAACATCTGCCAACCGTTGAACTCTTTGCCTCATACAGAGATGGCGACCAAGCCACACTGATTACAGAAAAACCGGCTTCGCTCTCAACCACCGCCTATGGCGTCACGGTTTCCGTGCCTCTACTCGCGGGTGGCTCTCTCTACGCTCAGACCAAACAGTCTGCATTGAACTACGCCGCAGCAGATTATCAAATGGAACTGCAGCGTCGTAACTTAAAGCAGAATATTCGTACCCTATACCTGCAAGTTCGTAACGATGTACTGAATATCAACGCCCGCTCACAGTCTATCCGCTCTGCTCGCAGCGCCTTAGATGCGACTCAAACAGGCTACAAAGTCGGTACGCGTAACATCGTTGAAGTGCTTGACGCACAGCAAAACCTATACCGCGCTGAGCGTGACTACGCCAATGCTCGCTACGATTACATCATCAATTTGCTGACGTTGAAGTACTACGCCGGCACCTTGAATGAAGGTGATATCGAGATGCTAAATGGTTGGCTGAAAGGCTAATCTGCATCCGTTTTACACGTTCATACAAAGGGACTACGGCCCACTGCTGAGGCCATAGTTTGGAGTGATATGCGTCACTCCAAACTACTTAATCTACTTAATCTACTTAATCGCATTTACTTCAAACGCAAATTTTAAACTCAGCTCCCTTTCGGGGCTACGCCCCCGGCCCCATGCAAGGAGAGGTTTCTCCTTACGATCCTCTC